>JAEAMF010001062.1_pt1 | contig 23231 bp, 23 predicted proteins | sample 8958721 | NCBI WGS metagenome assembly JAEAMF01 (sample SAMN16933255, study PRJNA681124) | bioreactor sludge metagenome | isolation source: anaerobic bioreactor treating anionic surfactant - SDBS | place: India: Bengaluru | collected 2019-02-28 | reverse complement strand
TATTAAATGGTACCTAAATCATTAGTTTGCTAGTCTAGAGCCTTATTATTTATTAATTTGCGTAGCGCAGCGAAGCACAGTATGAACTTACAGATCTACACAGACGGTGGGGCTCGCGGGAATCCGGGGCCGGCCGGTATCGGCGTAGTAATCCTAAACTTGGCCAATGGTGAAACGGTCGAAGAATTGTCTGAATTTTTAGGAACAACCACCAACAATCAAGCCGAATATCTGGCCGCTATTTTGGGATTAAAGCGCGCGGTTGCGCTTGGCGCGGATTCTGTGGAGCTGGTCGCCGATTCCGAGCTCTTAATCCGCCAGTGCAGGGGAGAGTATAAGGTAAAAAATCCTGACTTGGCCAAGCGCTTTTTGGAATTAAAAAATCTCGAAACAGAGCTCGGTGGTCGTGTAAAATACCGTCACGTCAAACGCGATTTCAACAAACGCGCCGACGCACTCGCCAATAAGGCAATGGATGAGAATTAATACGTTATAACGTTAATAACCCCGTTATTCAACGGGGCGGACCGTTTGTAACGAGTTCTGCTGCAATTATCTTCGTAGGGATAAACCTCGTGTTTATCCGCATAAGATAACTGGCGGCGATTAAGCGCGGATAAACACAAGGTTTATCCCTACGAAACATCTTTGTTTGGAGTGAGTTAACACCAGACGAACTAAAAAAGTTCTCCACAGTACCGTATGTATCCGCCTTTGGCGGATTTTGTGCTATAATTAAATTAAATGCCTGCGGTAACAAACAAAGCCAAAAAGGCTAAATCTCGCAAACCGTTTTATAGTTACATGACGCCGCGCTTTTGGCGTATTCATTTTTTGATTCCGGCAACCATAGCCTTCTTTTCTTTGGGTATCGCCTTGGGCATTGCACATAATACAACCATGGCTCCGCTGGCAACTCATGCAACGGCCGTCGATAACATAATCGGTTGGGCATGGACTCCTCATGTGGGCTGGTTTTCTCTTAACGACACCAATTCCGGAGCCTGTTCTTCACCCCCTTGCGGATCCTATGGCATCAACATTTCTCCGGCGCTTTCATCTCAACCTCATTGGGATCCCTCGCTTCCGGCAGGTTCAACAATTAACGCCCACAGAGTCAACGGTTTTGCTTGGTCTGACACGGTCGGATTTATTTGTTTTGGTTCTTCCTGCAATATTCCTGCCTGCACCGGCAGTTTTTATCCATCTCCCCCGGGTGATCAATTTTATGCCTATGCCGAAGAAATTACCGATACGAGCACTGTTGAGGTTCATGGCTGGGCTGTCATCTGCAACCAAAAAGATGCCGGCTGGATCTCTTTGAACTGCAAAGATTTAAACGCTTGCGACGGTTCTCCGGCTTCAACCTATTACAAACTGGTTTACAATCCTTCAACTCAAATCTTTCATAACGGCACGGTAACAGGCTCGCCTTTTGGCTGGAATGGTAATACTGATGGCTCAGGTATTGGTTACGTCAATTTTTACATCAGTGCCGCAGGTATGAGTCTTAATCCGGGATCTGAAAACTGTTCTGATGGAGTCGATAACGATCTGAACGGCGCAATTGATTGCGCCGATTCGGTTTGCCAAGGCACCCCTTCCTGTCCCGAAATTTGCGACGATGGAGCGGATAATGATGGTGACACCCAGATTGATTGCGATGACCCGGATTGTGCCGCTTTCCCGGCTTGTTTGCCCCCGCCCGAAATCTGCGATGATGGAGCCGATAACGACGGCGATACCTTGGTTGATTGCGATGACCCGGATTGCACCGGCGATCCGGCTTGCGCCATTCCTCCACAGCATCAATGTTTGGCTTTTGCCGGCGATCCCAAACAAGCCGATCTCTGTTGTAACGATCAAGATCCCAATGGCCCGTATCTGCTCGATTGTCTGGATCCCAACTGCCGCGATAACGCCGCAGTCTGCTCGGCCTGGTTGCAAATTTCCACGGGCAACATCTATTCTTATTTGGGCATAGTCGGCACACAGCCTCCGGCCGCAACCAATCTCTTCAACTCCAAATGGTGTTTGCGCACCTCTGATCAAGGCATCGAATGGACCAGCGAAGAAGATTGCCGTCAAGAAGAAGTCGGTCAAATCGATCTGCCCACGCAAAGCACCAATTACCGCAACAAGCTAGGCTTTTTGGATCTGGCCGGCATGCGCGTGGATGGACGTTACGCTCCGGTTGTCTCGATTTTGGATGCCGGCGGCTTGCCGGATCAACTCAATGGAAAGATTTATCGTTTTGTCGGCCCGGGCACATTTACATTGCCGGCTAAAACCTTTTTAAACGGTTCCGGTTCCTCGGGCAACGGAGGCGGTCTGCTGCTAATCGAGGGAGGTGATTTGCAAATAGACGGCAATATAGAATACGCCGCCGACCAAGTTCAATCTCGCTTAAAGAATCTGGCTTCATTTGGCGTCGTGGTTGTAAAAACAGCCGCCGGCGGAGGCGATATCATTATCAATCCAAACGTAACCAAAATTTCCGGCGTCTATTTTGCCGAAGGGTCAATCAGCACCGGTTCAACAGGTACTCCGCCTGATGCGTATTTGGACATGCTTGGCATCTTTATCGCCAATCAATTCAATCTGGAGCGCGACAATAACACGGATCCGACCCGCCCCGCCGAACGCATATTATTTGATGGCCGCGCCGTAGTTAATCCGCCGCCCGGTTTGGCCGATATCAGTAAATCCTTGCCGCGCGCCTTGGATGTATCTTTCTAACAATATGGGATTATTTTCTAAACAAACCACACGTAATTTTATCGGCTTGGATCTGGGCTTATCCGGCATTAAGCTGGTTGAGCTGGCCAATGACGGCGGGCACGCGCGTCTCGTAACATATGCTTACGTAGATCGCCCTGTCGACAGTTTTGATTCCATGTTCAAAGATCATTTGGATGAAACGGCCAAACTCATCAAAGACATGATTTCACAGGCCAAATGCACAACCAAAGATACTGTCGCTGCTGTTCCGGTTTCATCCATCTTTACTTCCATTATTTCGGTTCCGGCCAATAACGAAAAAGAGTTAAAAGAAGCCATCTCCTTGCAGGCGCGTAAACTCATCCCCGTACCGCTCGAAGAAATTCAGTTGGACAGCAAAGTAATCGAAAACGCCTTCAAAACCGAGGGTCAAAAAAAGGTGTCTCGAGTTTTACTTACGGGCGCTCCCAAAAATTTGGTCAATCGCTACATCGATTTGCTCAACAAACGCTGCGGTCTGAACTTAATCTCTCTGGAAACCGAAACTTTTGCCCAAATTCGTGCTCTGATCGGCAAAGACCGCTCCAGCATCATGATTATTGATGTTGGTTTTCATCGCACAAATATTTCCGTGGTTGATAAAGGAGTGCCATTCTTGAATCGCTCCATAGCTATAGGCGGAGATGCCATTACTCAAACAATATCACAGATGCTCGGCATCCCTTATCAGCAATCCGAAACCATGAAGCGCGATATTCGTTCCCTTGGCTCGTTTGCACCCTCCGGAGATCTGACTCCCATGCTCGAAAGTTTGCTTAAGCCCATCTTAAACGAAATCAAATATTCTTTCTCTCTTTATCAAGGTCAGGGTGATGTCGGCGAAGCTCGTCATATCGACAAAATAATCTTAACCGGCGGTTCGGCCATGCTTCCGGGTTTAACGGAATTTTTAACCCAGCAAATGAATGTTAATGCATATTTGGGCGATCCTTGGGCGCGCGTGGTTTATCCTTTGGATTTACGTCCGATTTTGGATGAAATCGGCTCGCGTTTCGGCGTCGCCATCGGCTGTGCCATGCGTGATATAATCGACTAATCAATTATGGCGGATATCTCATTCCTTCCTTCTTCCTACAAGGAGCAGGAGGATGAAATCAAAAAAGACAGTCTCAAAACCGCTTCCAACGAGCCGGTCAGTATGCACGTGCCCGAAACCGAAGAAGAAGATGTTGAGATAATCGAGGTCGATGCCAGCGAGGTCGACCAGCTTTTAATCGGCGAACCGATTTATACGCGTTTGTATTACCGCGCCAGTTTATTCATCGATAACTTAAAAACAAAATATCTCGAACCGCGTCCGCTGGAAGCTCCAGCCAAAACACCCCCGCAATTTTTTAAAGCTCCCGATAAAACCAAGCCTGCACCCGGCATAACTCCCGCGCCGTCTCAAACCGCCTCAATATCCGCGCCGTCTCCGGGGCGCACCGGCGAAAAACCCGGCGCCGCCAAAGCCAAAATTCGTCCGGCTCCCATGCGTCCCGTTACCGGCAAGCGAGTCCGTATTATCAAGCGAGTCCGCAAGCCTTTGGAGGTCAGCCTTTTGGACGAGGGGATGATGCGCGATTTGCATATCAATATTCCCAAGCGCAAGTTCACTTTGGTATTTTTAACCGTTCTTTTTACCGCAGTTTTTGCCGGAGCCTTTTTATTGATAGATAATGCCATAGCGCAAGCCGTGGCCGATCAATCCGTCGTTCAAGAAAGTCTCAATCAAACCAATAAAAAATTAAACGAAGAACAAGCCAAATGGCGTGCTTTTCAGGATCTGGAACCGCGTCTGCTTACTTTAAGCGCATTGCTCGAAACTCATACTTCCGTCAACAAAGTTCTGTCTTTTCTGGAAGAAATCACTCTGCAAGACGTCTCATACGGCTCTTTCATGATGAACGAAGACGGGCGCATCAATTTAAGCGTAACAGCCGTCAGTTTTGAGGCCGCGGCCGCACAGATGCTGGCTTACGAAAATTCTCCATATGTGCAATCGGCCGAGGCTAATGCTTTTGCCATATCCAAAGAATCCGGAGTCGGGCGCGTATCTTTTCAATTGGTTTTACTGCTCAAGCCCGAGGCATTGCGCTTTTACACTCCCGCGGAAGCCGGCAACGGCTCGGTTCCGGCCGGCCGATAAAATTCTTTTTTGCCTCGCTGAAACTTCGGCGCGGCAAAGTGATAATTTTATACCATGTCCAAATCCGACCTCGAGCCCAAGGAAGCCGCGTTGAGTCAAGCTGATTATGACGCGCCTAAAATCAAACGGCCTTCCAAAGTGTTTACCGAATACTACAGTTCGATTATTTTGATTTTAATCACTCTTTTGGTCAGCGGCGGTTATCTTGTCATTAAACCAAAAATCGATGAATACAAAGCTTTGCGCGCCAATATCGAAACCTTAAAACAAAACATCGACAATCAATCCGGCTATCTGGCCGGGGTCAGTCGTTCGGTTTCGGCCGCCGAGTCCATATCACCGCAAGTTTTGGAGCGTGTGGATCGCGCCTTGCCCAGATCTTTCAGTATTCCCGAAACCTTGGTTTTATTGAACCGCGCCGCCGAAGCCTCTTCCATCGAAGTGTCGGGCATAGTTTTCAGCGCCGGAAATGGCAGGGGATCCGGTGTGGAAAAAACCGATTTGCAAAGCGTGCAAATGACGGTCAATGTCTCCGCTCCCAGTTATCAATCATTGAAACTGTTTTTAAACACGCTCGAGGTCAGTCTGCGTTTATTTGATGTTCAAATGATCACCATTTCCGATTTTAAAGAGGGTAAAGCCGCTTTTTCCCTACAGCTTCGCACCTATTATTTTTCCGGCGGTTCAGCCAAGCCATAATTATGAATTTGCAAAAAGCTCCACCCATATTATCCCGAATCATTTTGGCTTTATCATCATTAATTATGGTGGGAGTTGTTTTTTATTACGTTTCACGCGCATTGGAACCGGTTGATACATCGCTGGTGGTTCCTCCCCGGCAAGCGGAAAGCTTTAATCCCAAAGCCGATGTATCCAAAAATCCGGTTTTTCAAAAACTTGTTCCGGCTCACATGGATCCGGTTCCCGATTTGCCTCAAGGACGTTCCAATCCGTTTGAGGCGGTGCCTGTCAGTACTTCCGAAATCATATCGGGCGGAGGCCTGCCTGTTCCGCGTTCGGCTTTGCGTTTGGTTCCGGTTTCAACCTCCACTGATGCATCCTCATCGGTCACCTCCACCGAATCCCGGTTAATGCCTTGATAATCGAGTTTTATGAATGATCAAACACTGGATATTTTACAAAAAAAAGGAGTAATCGACGACAAAGTCAGAGGCATTGCCGAAGATTTGGTTTCTCGCGGCAAAACTCTTGAACAAGCTTTATTGGGCGGTAAATATGTAACCGACGTGGCTTTCGCCGAAGCTCAAGCCGAGGCATTGGGTGTGCCTTTTATGGATGTTTCGGATCTCAAAGTGGATCCCGCGGTTATCGCCATGCTTCCCGAGCAAACTTTAAAATCTTTCAAATTGGTTCCCATTAGTTTCAAAAACAACGAACTTACCGTCATCTTGCGCAATCCCCAAGATTACCGCGCTGTAGAAGCTTTGGAGTTTTTAGCCGGCGAAAAAGGCTGGAGTGTGCAAATCGCCACGGCTCCGGCTTCGCAAATCAACAAACTGGTTAAATCAATCAGCGGGCTTGAAGCTGAAATCGAAACTTCTCTCGAAGCCGCCAAAGGCAAATACGAGCAAGCGAAAAAAGAAGAAGATCAAGCCGTGGGTAAAATCGAGGATATTATCAAAGGCGCGCCCGTATCGCGCATGCTTTCCGTTATCATGCGCCATGCCGTCGAAGCCAACGCTTCCGATATTCATATCGAGCCCGTGGGCAACGAGTCGCGCATCCGTTATCGCATCGACGGCGTCTTGCGTACAACCCTGACTTTGCCCGTCTACGTTCATCCAGCCTTAGTCTCTCGTGTCAAAGTGATGGCCAATCTCAAAATCGATGAAACCCGCATACCTCAAGACGGCCGTATCACGCAAGAAATCAACAATAAAAAAATCGATTTCCGTATTTCAACTCTGCCCGTGGTCGATCACGAAAAAGTCGTGATGCGTATTTTGGATACCACGGCCGGAGCGCCGACTTTGGAACGCTTGGGTTTTCGTCAAAATTATATCGATATCGTCAAAGAAGAAATTAAAAAACCGCACGGTCTCATCCTTATCACCGGCCCCACCGGTTCCGGTAAATCAACAACTCTTTTTTCAGCTTTGAATCTTTTGAATTCCGATGGAGTCAATATCTCCACTCTCGAAGATCCTGTCGAATATTACATCGAGGGCGTCAACCAATCCCAAGTCCGCCCCGAAATCGGCTATACCTTTGCCACCGGTTTGCGCTCTCTCTTGCGTCAAGATCCGAATGTTGTCATGGTCGGCGAAATCCGCGACCGCGAAACAGCCGAATTGGCCATTCATGCCTCGCTTACGGGCCACCTCATCTTTTCCACATTGCACACCAATGATGTCTACGGCTTGGTTCCGCGCTTGCTTGATATGGGCGTTGAACCGTTTTTATTGGCCGCAACCATGAATCTGGGTATTGCTCAGCGTTTGGCGCGTAAAATTTGCCCTCATTGCCAAGAGGAAGATGTCGTTCCCGAAAAAACTTACAACGAACTGCTCGCCGTCTTAAAAGGAATCCCCAAACAATATTTGGTCAACATCGATTTAACTAAAAAAATCACTTTTTACCGCGGTAAAGGCTGTGCTCGTTGTTCGGATATCGGTTACAGCGGACGCACCGCTGTTGCCGAGCTGTTTCGTTTTACGGATAAAGCGCAGGCCATTGTCGAAAAAGGTTTTGCTCACGAAGATTTTACCAAAGAGTTCAAACGGCAAGAGATGATCACTTTATACGAAGATTTGGTTCTCAAAGCCGCAGAAGGCTTAACCACCATCGAAGAAGTCAAACGCTTGGCACAAGAAACCTCCGAAGCCGATGATGCTGAAGAAGCGGAAGGCGCTATAAATCCGGCCAAATCCATTTGATATGAATAAAAAGCTGGTATTATTTATCGAGGATGATGCTTTTTTGGCGCAAATATACTCTAAAGCTCTGGAAGATGCCGGCTACGAAGTTATTACGGCAATGAGCGGTGAAGAGGGGATTAAGCAAGCTGAACGCAATCTGCCGGATTTGATTTTATTGGACATAATCTTGCCTCACGCGCACGGCTTTGAAGTCATGGAAAATTTAAAATCCAATGAAAAGACTCAAGATGTTCCGGTTTTGATTTTATCCAATATGAGCGGCCAAGAAGATGTTTCCGAAGCTGCCCGCTTGGGCGCTGCGGGTTATATGATCAAGGCTCACGCTTTGCCCCAAGATGTTGTGCGAAAAATAACATCTCTGCTAGAGTAATCGTATGCCAACTTACCGTTATCAAGTACGCATTCCCGACGGCCGTATCCAAGCCGGCATCGTTGAAGCTGAAGACAGTGATTCGGCTGTCGAAGCCTTGGAAGATCGTCAGTACGAAGTGCTTTCCGTCGAGCCTTATGCGGGCTTGCAATCAGGATCCGATTCCATAATGCGGTTTTTTAATAAAATAAAACCCAAAGAAATGGTGGCCACTGTTCGCGTTTTGTCTGTCATGGTCTCCGCCTCCGTTCCTTTGGTTGATTCCATTCGCAATATTGTTCAGCAAACCAAAAACCCCCGTCTCAAAGCAGTCATGGGCGATATAGCCAATGAAATCGAAGGTGGCGCCAAACTTTCCGATGCCATGGAGCGTCATCCCGAAGTTTTTACCGGTTTTTTTACCAACATGGTGCGTTCCGGTGAAACCACGGGTCAATTATCCGAAGTTCTCAATTATCTCGCCGATCAGCAGGAAAAAGATTTTGACATCAAAAGCAAATTGCGCGGAGCTTTGATGTATCCGGCTTTTATCATCACCGGCATGATTGTGGTCGCGGTTATCATGATGCTTTTTGTCGTACCCAAGCTAACCGAAGTTATTATCGAAGCCGGAGTCGAATTGCCTTTATCCACCAAAGTTCTGATTTGGATCTCTTTTGCTTTGGTAAATTATTGGTGGGTAATTTTAATCAGCGTCATTGTCTTGGGATTGGCTTTTTGGTCATGGAAACGGACTCAAGAAGGCCGTTATGCTTGGGATAAAATAAAGCTCAATATCCCGATTTTCGGTGGATTACTGCGTGATATTTATACGGTTCGTTTTTGCCAATCCATGTATACTCTCATGAAGGGCGGGCAAACGCTTGTACAAAGCCTCGAGGTTGCCGCTTCGGTTATCGGCAACGAAGTTTGGAAGCAAACCATTTTACAAACCATTCAAGCCGTTAACGACGGCGAGTCCATCGTGTCCGTAATGCAAGACAGCAAGCATGTACCGGCCATGGCCGTGCAAATGATGGCTGTGGGCGAAGAAACCGGTCAAATGACGGAAATTTTACAACGCATCAGCCAGTTTTATTCCCGCAATGTGGATAACGCATCCGCTACGATTTTATCGCTTATCGAGCCCATAGTCATGGTCGTTCTCGGTATCGGCGTCGGCCTCCTCGTCTCGGCCATCATGATCCCGCTTTACCGCATCTCCGGAGGAATCTAAACCAACTTTAAATACCAATTATCAAATACCAATTAAGAATTATCACCGCCTTTGGCCACCGCTTACTGCGGGGTAAACGGGATCCCGCATACCTTAAATATATTAAATAATTGTTGCGGGATGAATTATGAATTAAGAATTAAGAATGTTGGAATCGCATACCATCAATGCATAGTGCATAATGTATAGTGCAAAATGATTGTATCGCTGGCGCGATATTTAATTATATAATGATCAAGTACCAATATCATGCATCATGCATTATGCATCATGAATTGAGTATAGTAATGCCGAAGGCTACATTCATTTTTAATTCATAATTCATAATTCATAATTGGGCTGTCAGTTGTTGGTGATTTCGGTGCTGTTGTGCTATAATTATCAACATCCATTAATTCATTTATTTTTCCATTAATTTTCTTCTTTAATTATTTAATCTTTTAATTATTTAATTAGTTAAAGAAACCCATGCTTTTATGAAAAACCAAAAAGGTTTTACCTTAATCGAGCTGTTGGTGGTTATAGCCATCATCGGCATTTTGGCCACTTTGGCCGTTGTAGCCTTTGGCAGTGCTCAAACCAAAGCCCGTGATTCCAAACGCGTCGCCGACGTTCGCGCTGTTGTCGCAGCTTTTGCCGCTGCTAATAATGACGGAGCTTCTCTTTGCAGCTCCAATACTTGTGCTACTGCTATTTCCGCAGCCACAAAAGTTAGCAGTGTAGCTATTTGCGATCAAGCTTGTGGGGCTGGCAGTACAGATATAACCACTAATTACGTTAATCTAACGCAAGTCAAAGATCCTAGATACGGAGATAGTGCAACTTTGTGTACTGGAGTCAAATTGCCTACGCCTAGCATCAACTGTGATTATACCCTTAATGCTGCAGCTACTATAAATAGTTTTGAATTGTATTTCTTTACCGAAGACGCTGTTCAAGGCTTGCCAGTGGGTCCACATACCGCGGTTCAAACCGGTATAACCGAATAAAAATTTGTTTTTCAAAAAACCCTCGGCATTGCCGGGGGTTTTTCTAAAACCACCTGATTTCGACCTTCGGTCATAATCGGTCCTCCTTAAAAAGGAGGACAATGGAACTGTTAAAACTGGTTTCTACCAAACTCTCCTCCTTTTTAAGGAGGAGTACCGAGCGTATAGCGAGGGGAGGTGGTGCAGTGGGAGGAGTACCGAGCGTATAGCGAGGGGGAGAAATCTCCACTGGTTTTTACTAACTGAGTTGCTTAAGCGGAGATTTCTCACATGCGTTCGAAATGACAAATGGTCGCTAGAAGCTGTTTAAGTTGGTTATATTTTGATTACGAGATATAATGTCATGGTAAACATATTTTCTTTGATTTTGCGATTAAAGAAACTGCAAATTATGAAAAGTTCAAAAGGATTTACTTTAATCGAGCTTTTGGTAACCATTGCCATCGTCGGTATTTTGGCCACTTTGGCCGTTGTGGCCTTTGGCAATGCTCAAACCAAAGCTCGTGATTCCAAACGTGTCGCCGATATGCGCGCCGTAGTCTCGGCTTTCGCGGCCGCGCGTACGGACGGTTACCATCTCTGCAGTTCCAATACCTGCGCAACCGCTATTTCTTCGGCTACCAAAGTAAGCGGTACGGCTATCTGCAACTTGACCTGCGGAGCTGTTGGCAGTGCTGATATTACCAATAATTATCTCAATCTTTCCCAGATTAAAGATCCAAGATTCGGCAACGGTACTGATTTATGCGACGGTACGGCAATAGATTGTGATTATGCTTTTAATGCCACGGCAAGTATTGGTAATTTTGAAATGTATTTCTTTACCGAACAAGAAGTCCAAGGCTTATCCGCCGGCGGTCATTACGTTGTTCAAACAGGGATTGTGGAATAACTCGTCAAGTCGTAACAAATATAAGTTCATCAAGTTTAAAGATTAACGTTCATAACGTAATCGCACGGTCGCCGTAGGGATAAACCTTGCCTGCCCCGTTTATGAACGAAGTGAATTTTGCGGGGTGTTTATACGCACTGGTAAGAATGCCAGTCATTTTATGTTGTCTTAGCACGGATAAACACGAGGTTTATCCCTACAAAAGAGTAAATAATGGCGGAGATTTCTCCCGTCCGATTCTCCGCCTGAGGCGGATGCGCCTAAGGAGCAGAAATGACAAAAACTGGTTTCTACCAAACTCTCCTCATTTTTAAGGAGGAGTACCGAGCGTATAGCGAGGGGAGGTGGTGCAGTGGGAGGAGTACCGAGCGTATAGCGAGGCGAGGTGGTCCTGGTATTGGCTGGTGGCTAGTGGCTAGAAGCTAGCGGCTATTTTTGCGATACTATCGCAAATAAGTTATAATATCGCATATGTTAACTATTGAAAGAAAGCTGAAAGGGGTAACAATTCCCGAACTTTTAATTGGACTGCTGGTTATCGGTATCGTGATTGCCATTTTTGTTTACGCTTTAGGTGTTCAGCGTGCCACCACTCGCGATGCCAAACGTATTTCCGATATCAGCGTATTGCGTGCCTCGATCGGTCAATTCTATTTGCAAAAAGCCACCTATCCTGTTTCCGAAGGTTTTTTCATCGGTCAACCGGGTGGAGCGGAGCGTTTGGGTGGTACCGGTTTTACGGTTGCCGAAGATCCAACACCGCCGATTTTTCTGGATCGCATCCCCGCTGGCCCCAAAAGCGGGGAGTACTATGCTTATCGGGGCAACCAATCCGGCTACAGCCTTATGTTTACCACCGAACGCACCACAGCCTACGGCCCTCCGGGCACCTACTACGCCCACGCCACCGGCGTCGACCAACTTGATGAGCTGAAATAACGACGCAAGTCGTAACTTTTATAACGTTCATAACGAGTTCAGTAGTTAAGTTAAAAGTTCATCAAGCTCAAAGTTCATCAAGAGTAATTTAAGCTTCTCTTGACCTGTCCTATGGCGTAGCAGGATAAACTCATTAACAGCTTAGCTTCTCAGATTCTTAGATTCTTCCCAGTCCCTGGTTCGTGGTTCTAGGTTCGTAATTCGATGTTCCAAGTTCTAAGTTTTAAGTTCGTGGTTCGAAGTTCGTAATTCGTAGTTCATTCTTTATTATTTATTATTTATTATTTAACTCCGTCGTCGATGTCTTTCCTCGAAACTTTTGTCATCTTATTGGCCGCGGGTATCGTTGGGTCGCTTTTTGGTTCTTTTGTTAACGTGGTTGCCATTCGTGCGCATGAAAATAGCACTCTGACCGGGCGCTCCAAGTGCATGCATTGCAAAAAAGTTTTGCATCCCCGGCATCTTGTGCCCATTCTTTCGTGGCTTTTGCAGCGCGGCAAATGCGCCATGTGCGGCAAACCCATTAATATCCAGTATCCGCTGATCGAGTTTTCCGCCGCATTATTCGCCGTAATTGCCGTAGCCAGACATTTGCCGGACGGCGCATGGTTTATGGCCGGTTACGAGTTTTTCTTTGCCGTGGCATTGCTCATCTTCTTGGTCACTGATTTGCGCTGGATGGAATTGCCTCTGGAACTTATGGTTGGCACCGGTATCGTTTTTTCCCTATGGCACATGATATTAAGAAGCGCGTCCGGTGAACCGGCTTTATTTGTGCTTTGGTCTCATGCTTTGGGTTGCGGTTTAGTGGCTTCTTTTTTCTTGTTTCAATACATTGTTTCACGCCGGCGCTGGATCGGTTCCGGAGATATCTGGCTGGGCGGGATGCTTGGTGCCGTGCTGGGTTGGCCTTTGGCCGGTATTGCCATTTATCTGGCCTATGTTTTTGGCGGAGTTGCGGCTCTGGGCTTGCTTCTGGCTAAAAAAATCAAGCCCGGTATGCGCATTCCCTTTGCACCGGCACTAATCGCCGGCGCCATATCCGCGCTTTGGTGGGGGCCTGATGTCCTCGCTTGGTTGTCTCATGCAGTCTCATAAAACCAAAGGATTTACTATCCTTGAGCTTTTGATCAGTTTATCAATCATAGTTTTGCTTGCCACAATCACGGTTTTTGAATTACGCAATTCGCGCCGCACCGAGGAACTGCGCACCGCCTCCCGCCGGGTCAGCGCTGACCTGCGAGGCATGCAGTCGCGGGCATTATCCGCAAAAAATCTCAAAACTTGTACAACACCAACCGCTGATTTGGCTGTTTGCGAATTTTCCACAGCTGTCTGCGGAGCCAATCCCTGCGCCGAATCCATTCCTTCGGCTTATGGCGTGGTGTTCACTGCAAGTTCATATCAATACACCATGTTTGCTGATATCAATCCTTCTTCAGGTGTTGATTATCGTTATTCTGATGCCGGCGAGATTTACTTGCAACAAAGTATTTTACCCTTGGAAACAGATTATGTCATAGTGGATCAAATAACCGCCGACGGAGCCCCCGTGGCCTCGGTTGATATTTCATTCATGAGGCAAAGCGGTACTGTGCGCATGTTTCACCCCGGAGTTCCGCCCGCGGCCGAACCAAGCTTAATCCGCATTCGGCTTCTGCATACTCTAACCGGCAGTACAGCCGAAATCGAGATTAACCGCATAACCGGCCGCATATCAATTTTATGAAGCTGACATACAAACCGGGCCAAACGATAATGGAAATGCTGGTGGTGTTTTTCATCATCTCTATCGGTCTTTACGGAGTGGTTACTTTGATTTTTTCCAATGTGGCTTTGCAAGAACAAGATCAGCACAATATCATTGCCATGAATTTGGCGCGTGAAGGTTTGGAGATAGCGCAAAATGTTCGCGATTCCAATTGGTTGGCCGGAGTGGATTTTGATGTTGGTTTGGGAACCGATACCGGCGCCGATTGCACGGCCGTACCCGATTGGAATGGCACCGGTTTTCCCAACTTTGATTTTAGCGTCGATGATATTGCCGGCGGAGTTGTCAGCGCAAGCAATCATCCCGATTCTTTGGGTATGTTAACCAATCAATCCGGTACAAGCACCGCCTATTCCCGTTTAATCACTTTCGCGCCAATCTGCGCCGATCCTTCCGATCGTTCAATCACGCAAGTTCCCGCCGCCTGCTCTTGCACCAATGCGGTAATAAACGAAAAAATCGGCGTCCGCGTCAAAGCTGATTTAACTTGGAACCGAAAAGGCGTGCAATCATCATTAACCATTTATTCGGATCTTTATGATTGGAGGTAAACACAAAACACGGAATCTTCCGGGCTATTCATTAACCGAACTTTTGGTTGTTATGCTTTTGTTCAGTATGGCTTTATTGATTCTCGGTCAAACATATATTCAATTTATGCGCCTTTCCAACAAAACTTCCAACGCCGCCGCCGTTCAGCAGGATGCGCGTTTTGTTATGGAATATTTCGCCCGTGCCATGCGCGCTTCGGAAATCGATTATTCCACTTCGGTATTACCCTTGGATTCCGAATTGCGCTTGGTTAAACAGGGCGGGCAGGGGATCACCATCAAAAAATCAGCGCCGGGGGATGTATTATGTGCCGATATTGCGTCCGTTTCTTGCCTGCTTGTCACAACCGACAGCGGCGCAACCTGGGCTCCTCTCACATCCAAAGGTGTGAATGTTGATGAATTCCAAGTCTATGTTCAACCTACGGAATCTCCTTTCGAGTTGTCCGGTTTTAATTATTCAAACAATCGTCAGCCTTTTGCAGCCTTACGTCTCACCTTAACTTACAATGCTCGTAATCCTCGGGAAAGTTACACGCAAACCGTGCAAACCGGCATTTCATCCAGAGTCTATGTCCGTTAATTACACATCATATCGCAAAAGAAGACCGTCGGTTCCGGGCAATATCGTGGCTTTGGCTTTGATTTTAACGGCCACAATTCTTATGGTTGGCATAGGAGTGGGAACGGTGGTCTTGCAAGGCTTGGAGCAATCTCGCAATATCGATAAATCCGTGGCCGCATATTACATGGCCAATTCGGGCATCGAACTGCAGTTGTTCGGCATTCGCAAAGATAATCGCACGCTGACCGAAATGTCATCCGCGGCCAATACCTATCCCAATGGCAACAGTTGGGAGTCCACAACCGGTTACGAGGCTACCGGTGTCAAAACCATCACTTATCTTCCCGAAGAAGAGTTGGCCTTCGTGGATCTGTTTGATGCCGATGATATTTCTTCGGTTTCCAATGCCGCCAAAGTATCCATAGCTTGGCAGCCGGGCGATGATTGCGGTGCCGCAATACCCGAATTCGAGGCCGCTTATGCGGCTTGGGAGTTCACTGCCGGCGGCATCACTTGGCCGGCTGATTCCAACTATACCATCTGGCCTTTTGATCCGGTTTCGCCCATGGAAATTTCGCCATTAAATCCGGCTCAATCTTATCGTTTGCGCTTGCGCCCGTTTAATTGCTCGGTCAAAGATGTGCAAATCACAATGTATGATTCCGCCGACAACCTCCTCGATTACCCGGGAGACATAGTCTTAGGCTCCGAGGGCACTTATGAAGGCACAACTCAAAAACTCTCGGTCTCCATGCCTCGTCAAGACATCTTATCCGGCATTTTCAGCTACATCGTCTTTTCTCAAGAACAACTCTGCAAAAAAGTCGGCCTCGCCGGAACGTGCTTGTAATTAAGTAACAAGTTCATCAAGACCAAAGTTTATCAAGCCTAATGTTCATAAAGTCTAAAGTTTATCAAGAGTAACTAAAATCCGTTCATCAAGTTGAAAGTCTAAAGTTTATCAAGAGTTACTCATGCTTCTCTTGATGAACTTTTAACTTGATGAACTTGTTACTTTTACTTGACCTGTCCCGCGAAGTCGTTTAGGCGTAGTGGGATAAACTCTTAAGTTGCTCTTGACGAACTTTTTACTTTTAACTTGATGAACTTGTTTGTTAGCTAGAGGCTAGTAGCTGGTAGCTGTTAGCTGTTAGCTATGTCAGTATTATCGTCGCCAATCCCAAGAAAACAAAAAATCCCAGTACATCTGTAGCCGTTGTTATAAAAACCATTGCCGAAGTTGCCGGGTCTTTGCCGAATTTATGCAAGATAAGGGGAGTAACGGCTCCAAAAAAAGTTGCGAAGCAAAAAATCGCCACCATGGATAATCCCAAGATTGCGGCTATGGGCAAATTTCCGTTAACAATAAGAACAATCGCCGCCACCAAAGCTCCGATAATCGTTCCGTTGCCGATGCCGGCCAATACTTCGCGGCGTATTGCCGGCTTGGCATGTTCCAAATCGATTTGTTTTAAGGCTATTCCGCGCACCAAAACAGCCAGCGTTTGCGTTCCAACGTTTCCACCCATGCCCGCGACAATCGGCATATATACGGCCAGCAGAACATATTTGGCAATCACATCTTCAAATAAACTGACAGTTAAAGCTATAACAAAAGACATTCCGATATTTACAATAAGCCAGCGGTAACGTGATTGAATTTTGCGGATAACACTGTCGGCAACATGTTCTTCATTTTTGACTCCGGCGAATCTGTACAAAGAAATTATTTTTTCTTCATTCAGCGCATTTAACACATCATCCGAATAGATGATGCCGATAACACCGCCTCCGTCTCCCAAAACCGCGATTTTATTGTGCGGATGCAATCGGAAAACATCGGCCACTTCATTATATGAAGCATCGTGCCTGATGGTAATTATTTTACGCAAATACGGCTTGGCCGTATCTTTGGGCTTTGCATAGCCCAGCGCATAACCCGGCAAATAGCCGTAAATTCTCTCCGAATCCCTTGCAACGATTACCGGATGTTTGCCTGTATTTTTTTCATGTTCTTTGCATTGTTTGATTATTTGCCCGATATTATCATCCTGATCAACCAAGATATAATCCAAATTCATGATACCGGCCGCTGTTTTAGGGTCGAACCTGTTTAGCAGTAAAATTTTACCTCGCAAACTTTTATTGATTTTATTGATAATACGCGTCTGCTTGTTTTTAGCTAAGAGCTGAACAATATCCGTGGTTTTATCCGGATCGATCTCTTCCAAGATCCCGATTAAAGTTTTTTCAGGTAATTTTACCGCCAAATCGCGCTGTGCGTGTTTGGATAATTTTGACATTACGTACGGCCTGTCAGCCGGATCCAAATCCAAAAACAATTGCAGTCGATTCTGTTTGTTGAATGTTATTTTTTGTAAAGTTGGTCTCAAATGATCATGATTCATACAACCGTAAACGGCTGGAAGCCGGTAGCTGGAAGCCGGTAGCTATATATGTTCCAAATATAAAAAGTTTTTTTTGTTATTTACATATTTTAGTACATCGAACAACAAAGCGAAAGTCAGCATGGATCCAAGAGCTATCAAAAATCCTTCCAATCCGATTGGAGTTGTTTCAAAAATCTTGTTAAGCGGCGTGTAGATTATTGCGAATGTTGCGATCAATGAAATCAGCGATGCTAAAAACAAATAGGGATTAACGAATGGATTGCGAGTTAGAATCCCTTTTCTGAAAGATCTGTAATTGTAAGCCGCCGCTATTTCCAATCCTATCAAGGTAAATAAAGCGACTGTGCGGGCGTATTCGGTTGTGTTATTCATCACGTTAAACGAGATAAAGTAAGCGGCTAAAACCATTATAGTTAGTACGCCCCCGGTAAAAGCCAATAAAATTATCATGCTCTTATTAAGTATTTGCGAGCTTTTGCGGGGCGGATCCAACATTGTATCCGCGGAAGAAGGGTTGAGCCCCAAAGTAATGGCCGGCAGGTTGTCTGTAACCAAATTCATAAACAATATCTGCAAGGCTACGAGCAGGGGAATGTGCCAGCCCAAAAACGGACCCAGTAATACACCGATAAATAAAATTGCCAGTTCAGCAAAGTTGCAAGTCAGTTGATAAGTCGCGAACTTGCGTATGTTTTTAAAAATGGCTCTGCCCTCTCCAACCGCATAAACAATGGTGGCAAAATTATCATCTTTCAAAGTCAGATCCGCAACCGAACGGGAAACATCGGTGCCGTTTTTACCCATGGCTATTCCTATATGCGCTTCTTTTAACGCCGGAGCATCATTAACTCCGTCACCCGTCATTGTCACTGTTTCGCCATTCGCTTTTAAAACATTAACAATCCGCAATTTGTGCTCGGGCTTGACTCTGGCGAAAATCGCTATCGAGCCTATTGTTTTGGCCAATTCATCATCCGTAATCGTGTCCAGCTCCTCGCCGTCAATCAATTTTCCGTGCAGTCCGATTTTTTTTGCAATGGCCCGTGCCGTCTCTTTATTATCACCGGTAATCATCTTAACCTTGATTCCCGCCGTCGCGCATTGTTTTAACGTGGCTTTAACTTCTTCTCTTGCCGGATCTTCCATTCCCGCCAAACCCGCGAAGATCAAATCTTCTTCAATTCCATTCTTTTTCAAGTCTGTAGTCGGTTTATACGCCAATGCGATTGTCCTTAGTGCGTCGGTGGTCATTTTTTTGTTCGCTTCCGATATCTCTTGCTTTACCTTATCCGTCATCTTAACTATTTCTCCGTTTATTCTTGCGAATTTGCATTTTTTCAGCAAAAATTCAGGCGCTCCTTTGGCGTAAACCGTATGATTGCGCTGAGACTTGCATAAAACCGACATCATTTTACGTTCCGAGTTAAACGGCACTTCTCGCTCTCTGGTACACTGCAAATCTTCTTTAAAAATTCCCGCCTTGGCACCCAATATCAGCAAAGCCGCTTCGGTTGAAGATCCCAGAATTTTATAATCATTATCAGCTCCGGCACGCTCGATAATTGCGTCATTGCACAATAAGGCATTGTTGATGAGTATTGAAAGATCTTCATCATCTTTCGGGTTCAAAGCTTTTCCGTTAAGTACGATTTCTCCTTTACCCTGATAACCTATTCCACTGACAGAGTACAACTTACCGCCTCCGAATATTTTTTTAACCGTCATCTCTCCTTTGGTAATTGTACCTGTTTTATCCGAGCAGATAACGGTTGTTTCTCCCAAAGTCTCGATAATGGACATTCTGTTTACGATCGCGTTTTTTAACGCCATTTTTCGCGCTCCCGCGGCCAAGGTTGTAATCAGAACAACCGGAAAGCCTTCGGGAAAAGCCGATACCGATAAAGCGATAACCAAAATGAGTGTCGTCACAATTACTTCTTCATTAATCACCGGACTGCGCCAAAACATGATCAAGCCCGTAAGCACGGATATCGTTACAGCCAGCACAACCATGTATTTAACAATACGGTTAACTTTAATTTGCAACGGCATATCCTTTTCCGCGCTCGAAATCAATCCCGCAATTTCTCCGAATTTCGTATTCATACCCGTATGCATCACCTTGGCCGTACATCTGCCGTTTACTATAAAAGTTCCCATGAAGATCATGTTTCTATCGGCATATTTTTTTCCGGATCGGACTTTTTTGACCACCTCGCTGGATTCTCCTGTCAGTACCGCTTCATTAACCTTAAGTTCTTGTTCATCCAATAATACGCAATCAGCCGGTATTTTTTCGCCATTACGCAAAATCAAAATATCACCCGGCACTATCTGCCAAGCTTGGATTTCTTTTTCTTTGCCGTCTCTTAATGCTATTGCCGTTGGCACCAGCATGTCTTTGAGCGAGTTAATTGCTTGTTCTGCCTTGTATTCTTGTATAAAGCCAACAATCACAACCATAAAAATAACCGCCAAAATGGCATATGCGGTTATGGATTTACCGACAAAAAAAGAAATAATCACCGCCACGGTCAGCAGATATATCAAAAAATTACTTTTAACCTGACGCAATAAAATCCTAAACGGTGTAATTTTATTTACATCTTGTATTTCATTCCGCCCGTATTTTTTTAATCGGGCATTCGCTTCTTTGGTTGTTAATCCTCCTTTTGGCATTAGCCAATTATAACACAAAATACAGCTAAATTATAATGGTTTTATGTTAAAAAATCATATTCTTGGCCGTCTTTTATCGTCCCGATCCTTAACTCTGGATCAATATCACGCTGGCTATACCCAAAATAATTCCCATTTTATTGATTAAAGACAAATCTTCTTTAAAAAAAAATGACACCCGCCAGAACAACAATAATCAAATTCAGCACAGTCACAACGGAAATGGCTTTGGATAAAAATTCGTATTTGAGCGAAAAAGCCCAAATCACAGTCGCCGCAAAATAAACCATTAAACCCAAGACAAAAAAGATTTGTTTATTGTCCAAAGCCCATTTTTTCAAAATAATATCCCCGGCCGCCTCAAAAAGCGCTGCCAAAAAAACTAAAATAATAAAAGTGATTTTTAAATAAACGGCAGAAGGCATAAGTATCTATACAATACATAATACTCTGTCTGTCGATAAAAATACAGTCCAAGCGGGCAAGCGTAGCCCTCTGAAACGCTGAGTGTATCCATCTTAGAGGGATGGCATTGTAATCAAAAAAATTTATTTTAAATTTTTAGGTGCTCCCGTATTTTATCATCAAGCGAGAAATCTTTAATTTTCCCGGGCTTTTGTGATAAATTTTGCAAACCCGGCTTGTCATATCTTGGCACCAAATGCCAATGAACTTGTTTGGCTTCATCCATATATAGCATACAATCCGTCAACTCGGTTCAAGAATCTTGCACAAAGACCTGATCATTAATTATAACAATCACGCACCGGATGTAATCAATGGAAAAATAACAATTAACACAATGTCGGCCGTAAAATGAGATGCCATCGCATTTTCCAAGCCTTTTTTCCAAAACAACCAACCAAAAATAATTCCTCCTATACCATTAAGCAAAATTGCACGGAAAATTACCAACGGAGTTAAATCGGTTATGTTTGCGGTTATGGGCAAATGACCCAAGCCAAAAACGGTTGCCGAAAGTATAATCGCCAACCATACGATATAATTATTTTTGACTATATCATTTTTATACCGGGTGATTTTTCCTATCAGCCAGATCATCAAAGCCATTAAAAACAATCTTAAAAGAATTTCTTCGCCTATACCGCCGTACAAAGTGGCGATCAATCTTTGCCAAAGCGGAGGAATTTGATTCACTGCGAGATTGATGCTAACGCCAAAGTAAGTAAATGCGATATCAAAAATTATAATAAGCGCACTTGCCAAAATACCAAGTAAAACGGATTTGCCAAGATTTGATTTTAAATCCGCGGGCAATTTACCGCCGGCAAAGTAATTTTCCAAAACCGGCGCCCCCAATCCAATACGGCCCGAAACTTTTAATCCGATATATAGGGCAACAGCAAAAAGTATTGTGCTTTGGACTATGGAAATTAAAGCCAAAACATCAAGGGGGAGCGGGGATTGTTTTATTATTTCCGCTTGCAGTGTAAAAGCATAAGGCAAAACCGCGACAATGGCAACAACACTCGCCGCAAGCAAGGTAAAATACACTTTTTTATTGATGGGATTTTTTGCTTTCATAAAAAGACATGTGTTATGGCGGAGAGAAGATCATGTCTCGATAGTATTTTTAAGCGAAAAAATAGTCGAGGTTCAATTATCCTTTCTTTTGATAGAATTTGAGATAAACTATTGGTAAAATTCCCATTGTATTTAATACTAAAATGGCAATAAACCAGTCCGGCTGATTATTTCTTCCGCACCTCCACAAGGCAATGCCTTTCCAAATCAATTCCCAAATTCCCAATGGAATCAGAATCCACCAAATGATGTTAGGTATTTCAGATATCATATTATTCATATTATTGTATGTTAAAAATAAATCAATGTAACGTTACATACAGCCCGCGGGGCAACGTCGGCGCATATACCATCGTTTTAATGTGGGATATGCGCTGTTGCACGCTGTACCCAGTTTCCGTCCATTTATTATACTCGAGTATTAAAAAGAATTCGATTTTATTTAATATTTGTTGTTTTGGTGTATGAAACTGTGTATTGTGGATATTTTTTTTGCTTATTTTAGTAAAAAAATAATAATTAGCACTTGACAAAGTATACCTTTATGTTATATTAGTGTTGTCATAAGTTCTATGGGGAGCTTAATGCAAGTAAGTGTACTGTAAGTGCACCGAACCATAGACAGACAAAAATCACCCTGAGGGGTGGTTTTAACTTTGTCCAAATTTTTGAAAAGGAAATTTGATTTTAAATCGATAGTTTGGGGCGCTTAAATCGTATAAGTGCCTCTTGCCATAGTTGTATTTTGCATAAATAGCATTTGACACGACATCTATCAATTGAATACATTTACATTGTTTTGAATCTATCAAATTCAGATCGATTTCATATTCAAAATTCCATTTAGCTCTAGCTTCAGTTACGATATAATCCCTAAGTGAATTCAAGGAGCCAGCTTTTATTGTATGATTATCCAGAAGTATTTGCATCGGCTCTTTATAAACTCGCATTATCTTCTTAAGTAGCTGCGCAACTAGAAAATTATAGCAAATATTTTTTTCTTTAAATAAAAGTGGTTTGATATATTTTTTATCGACTACGATATAATCTAATACAAAACAGCCAAGCTCATTCATTCGAGATAATATGTCTTGTTTTGCAGGGAAATCAAGATCACTTGCGTGAATTTCATCAAGATTTCTTGGGATACAATGTGTTACGTGTAATTTCCGACCTAGGTTACTCAGAGTTTTTCTATGTTGTTTTGTTGCGGTTGCCATCGCACTAATAACAAAGTATCTTTCTTTTTCTACATTGTTCAGCGCACCGGATTCATCAAGATATATAACTAACATAAATATTCAAGTATTAATTGATCTGGATCCATCCATCGTGTTTCATGCACCACTATTTAAATATAGTAAAGCTCCAACATGAAACAAAATCTAATTCTTTTTTGGTTCCAAGGAAATGTTATTAGGAAAACGGGTATAGCGTGCAACGTTTGCGTGTATGAGAAGTTGCGAAGCAATTTGGGCGAAGGTTTTTGTAAAA
>JAEAMF010001061.1_pt1 | contig 23232 bp, 18 predicted proteins | sample 8958721 | NCBI WGS metagenome assembly JAEAMF01 (sample SAMN16933255, study PRJNA681124) | bioreactor sludge metagenome | isolation source: anaerobic bioreactor treating anionic surfactant - SDBS | place: India: Bengaluru | collected 2019-02-28 | reverse complement strand
CCCTTCAGCAACTCCTCTTCAAATTATCCCGGACAGCAGTGGGCGAAGGCCGGAATCCAATTTTGCGTGAGCCGTCGTAACGCTCGCAAAAATTGGGTTCCCGCCTGCGCGGGAACGACGTGCAGGGGTACCCTGAACAAAAGAACGGCGATGGTCCGCTGAAAACTTGGGTTCCGGCCTGCGCCGGAACGACGTTGATCAAGTGTGCGGCAACTCGATCTATCAGATGTGATACGCCGTCGTCGTCATCACCTTCGACATCGCCGTCATCAGCATCCGCACCGGCAGCGGCGTCTCCGCCGCGCCCAGCGCCTGCGCCGAGGCGCCGTGGGCGATCTCGTCGACCCGCATCTGCTCCACGATCGCGCGCGATTTCGCATCCTGCGGCGGCAGGTCCTCGAGGTGGCGGTTCAGGTGCGCCTCGACCTGGCGCTCGGTCTCGACCACGAAGCCCAGGCTGTGCGGGTCGCCCAGCTTGGCCGCGATGCTGCCCAGCACGTAGGAACCCGCATACCACAGCGGATTGAGCAGGCTCGGCTGCGAACCCAGCTCGGACAGGCGCTCGGCGGTCCAGGCCAGGTGGTCTTCTTCCTCGCGCGCCGATTTTTCGAACTGCTTGCGGATCGCCGGGCTCTTGCCGAAGCGCGCCTGCGAGTCGTACAGCGCCTGCGCGCACACTTCCCCGACGTGGTTCACGCGCATCAGGCCCGCGCTGTGGCGGCGCTCGTCGTCGCTCAGTTCGCAGTCGGTGGCATGCGTGCCCGGGTTCGGGCGCGAGGACGCGGCGACGCCGCCGACCACGCGCAGGGCCTTGTCGAAGCCGGCGATCAGGTCGTCGAGGGAGGAGTTGGAACGGTATGCGCTCATGATGTTGTCAAATGCGATATTCGAAAACACCATTATAGGCCCAGCCGCGGGGCTCAGGCGCCCGGCGCCCCCGCCTCGGCTTTCCTGCGCGCGATCCAGTCGGCCAGCGGACCCGCCGCCTCCAGCCCGGAGATGTTCTTCGCCACCCCCAGGTTCAGCTCGAGCAGGAAAGGAATCGATGCGATCGGGATTTCCGGGCAGTGGCGCCGGAACGCGTCCATGAAACGTTCGGATTCGACGGTCGGCATCACCTTCGCGCCGCTCATGTACTGCAGCACGCTGGTGATGGTATGGCCCTTGCCGAGGGTGTGGTAGATGAAGCGGTTGAACTCGCGGTCGACCTTCTTGAAGTCGATCGTCTCCTCGGTCATCAGCGCCGCCAGGTAGAACAGGCCCAGCGACACCCGGAACCAGTCAGTCGACTCGGTCCGGTCGCGTCCTTCGCGCATCAGCGCCAGCAGCTTGTCCTGGATGGCCTTGTTCATCCTGCCATTATCCATGTTTCCCGGCTTTACGCGAGCAATGTTTATTTAAAGAAATTACTGCTGCGCTTTGTCATCCGTTCTGTCACCGGATTATGCAGTCTGGACCATCAAAGCGCCCGTGCGTCGCGAAGTCGCCACAAACCTCAAGACAATTTAATACAATGCAAGTGTTGAAAAAGGTTTATATGCACGCTTGAGGATATGGCATGGAATTGAAAATCCGCAATTTGTCGAAGACTTACGCCAATGGCGTGGTCGCGCTCGACCGTGTCACCCTCAACATCCCGGCCGGGATGTTCGGGCTGCTCGGTCCGAACGGCGCCGGCAAATCGACGCTGATGCGGATCCTCGCCACCCTGCAGGAATGCGATTCCGGCTCGGTCTTCCTGGACGACATCGACGTCCTCGACGAAAAGGACGAGGTGCGCCGCATGCTCGGCTACCTGCCGCAGGATTTCGGCGTCTACCCGAAAGTGACCGCTTACGAGCTGCTCGACCATTTCGCCCAGCTCAAGGGCCTGTCGCACAAGCACCGCCGGCGCGAGGTGGTCGACGGACTGCTCCAGCAGACCAACCTCTGGGAAGTGCGCAACCAGCGCCTCGGCACCTTCTCGGGCGGCATGCGCCAGCGCTTCGGCATCGCCCAGGCCCTGCTCGGCGATCCACGCCTGATCATCGTCGACGAACCCACCGCCGGCCTCGACCCGCAGGAGCGCGTGCGCTTCCACAACCTGCTGTCCGAGATCGGCGAGGACAAGACCGTCATCCTGTCGACCCACATCGTGTCCGACGTGGCCGACCTGTGCGCCAACATGGCGATCATCCACAAGGGCCACGTGCTGCTGTGCGGCGACCCGCAGGACCTGACCTACGAAATCGAAGACTACATCTGGGCGCGCATCGTCACCAAGCAGGAACTGCCGGTGTTCCAGAAGCGCCACCAGGTCATCTCGACCCGCCTGCTCACCGGCCGCACCCTGATCCACGTGTATGCCGAGACCGACCCGGGCGACGGCTTCGAACCGGCCCGCGCCAGCCTGGAAGACGTCTACTTCGCCACCATCGCGGGCAAATTCAACGCCGCGGCGGGGAACTGCTAGGCCATGGCCCCGCTGTTCGCCATCGCCGGATTCGAGGCGCGGCAGCGGCTGCGGCTGCTGTCGACCTGGATCTACTTCGGCATCTTCCTGGCGCTGGCGATGCTGTGGATGGCGGCGGCGGGCGGCGCCTTCCGCGACGCCATCGTCACCTTCGGCGGCCGGGTCCTGATCAATGCGCCGCGCCAGATCGCGCTGACCGCATCCTTCCTCGGCTGCTTCGGCGTGATCGTGGTGGCGGCCGTGATGGGCCGCTCGGTGCAGCAGGACTTCGAATACGAGATGCAGCACTTCTTCTTCAGCGCGCCGATCCGCAAGGCGGACTACGTGCTGGGACGCTTCCTCGGCGCCTTCGCCACGCTCGCGGTGATCCTGTCGAGCATCGTGCTGGGCGCCTGGCTCGGGACCTTCATCCCCGGCATCCAGCCCGACCGCCTGGGGCCGGGCGGACTGCCGAACTACCTGCTGCCCTACCTGCTCACGCTGCTGCCCAACACCTTCATCTTCGGCGCCCTGTTCTTCGTGCTGGCCGCGCTGTCGCGCCGCATGCTGCCGGTCTACGTGGCCAGCATCGTCATGATGATCGGCTACATCGTCGCCCCGTCGCTGGCGCGCGACCTCGACTACAAGACCCTGGCCGCGCTGATGGATCCCTTCGGCACCACTGCCCTGATCCGCCTTACCGAATACTGGCCGATCGCCGAGCGCAACACGCGCCCCGTCATGTTGGAAGGCGTGTACCTGGTGAACCGCCTGATCTGGGTCGGCTTCGGGCTGGTGGTCCTGCTGTTCGGCTACTGGCGCTTCCACACCACCGGCAACGTCGACGCGCGCCACAAGAAGGCCCAGGGCCAGGGGCTGGCCGATACGCTGGCCGACCTCGCCCCGCAGCAGCTGTCGCATGCAGCCGTCGACACCCGCGAGCCGCCCGACTTCGAGCGCCGCAGCCTGGCCGTCCTGCTGGGGAAGTCGGTGCTGTACAACCTGCGCGAGTCGAGCCGGAACATCTATTTCCTGGCCCTGACCGTTGCCGGCGCCCTGATCCTGGTCGCCAGCGCGCTCGACCTCGGCTCGATCTACGGCACCAATACCTATCCGGTCACCTACATGGTGCTGGACCTGATCCGCGACGTGTTCTCGCTGTACATGCTGGTGGTCACCACCCTGTTCGCCGGCGAGATGGTGTGGCGCGAGCGCGAGGCGCGCATGGCGCAGATGCTGGACGCGATGCCGGCGCCGACCTGGCTGCCGCTGGTGGGCAAGACGCTGGCCCTGGTCGGCCTGCAGGCCCTGCTGCTGGTGATGGCGATGCTGGTCGGGATGCTGATCCAGCTGTTCAGGGGTTATTTCGGACTCGAGCCGGGCCTCTACCTGCGCTTCCTGTTCACGGTGCTGCTGCCGCAGTACGCGCTGCTGGCGGTGGCGGCGATCGCGATGCAGGTGATCGTCAACAACCGCTACCTGGCCTACTTCATCCTGATCGCCCTGTACCTGGTGCTCGGGACCGCGCAGGGCTTCGGCTTCGACCACCCGATGCTGGTGTACGGCAGCACGCCGTCCTTCACCTATTCGGCCATGAACGGCTTCGGCCATTACCTGCTGCGCGAGCACCTGTTCCAGCTCTACTGGGGCGGCATGGCGCTGATGCTGATGGTGGCGGCGCGCGTGCTGTGGGCGCGCGGCGTCGACAGCGGCTGGCGCGAGCGCCTGCGCCTGACGCGCCGCAACCTGTCCCGGCCGGTGCTGGCCGGCTTTGGCGCGGGCCTCGTGATCTTTGCGGGCACAGGTAGCCTGCTGGCCTACGAGCTGCACGCCGGCGGCTACCTGACCAGCGCGCAGCAGGAAAACCTGCGCGCCGACTACGAGCTGCGTTACCGCCGCTTCGCCAGGCTGCCGCAGCCGCGCATCACCAATGTCGACCTGCAGGTCGACATCCGTCCCGAGGCGCGCAGCCTGGCCGTGAAGGGTTTCTACCAGCTGGAGAACCGCACCGGTGCGCCGCTGCGCGACGTCGTCCTGTACCAGCAGCGCGGCGCCGAACTCGCCGCCCGTTTCTCGCAGGCGGCGCGGCAGGTGACGGCCGATCCGGAGCACGGCTTCTACCTGTACCGCCTGGCCGAGCCCCTGGCGCCCGGCGCGCGCATGGCGCTCGAGTTCAGCGTGCGCTACCAGCCGGGCGGCCTGCTCGGCATCGGCCGCGACACCCCGGTCATCCAGAACGGGACCTTCTTCACCAACGAGGTCATGCCGCGCATCGGCTACCAGCCCTCGGTGGAGCTGGTCGACGACCGCGACCGCAAGCGCCGCGGCCTGCCGCCGAAGGACCCGCTGCCGGCGCGCGAGGACCCGGCGGCACGCGCCAACAATGTGCTGGGCATGGACGCCGACTGGATCGGCTTCAGCGCCGTCGTCGCCACCTCCCCCGACCAGATCGCGATCGCCCCGGGCACGCTGGAGAAGGAATGGATCGACAAGGGGCGGCGCTACTTCCACTACCGGATGGACAAGCCGATCCTTAATTTCTACGCCATCCAGTCGGCGCGCTACGAAGTGCGGCACGACCGCTGGCAGGAAGTGACCATCGACGTGTTCTACCATCCGGGCCACGACGCCAATGTCGAACGCATGATCCGCGGCGCCCAGGCCAGCCTGGAATACGCGTCGCGCCGCTTCGGCCCCTACCAGTTCAGCGAGCTGCGCATCGTCGAGTTCCCGCGCTATGCGTCCTACGCGCAAGCCTTCCCGGGCACCATCCCGTTCTCGGAAAGCGTCGGCTTCATCGCCCGCATCGACGACGATTCGCCCAAGGACATCGACTATCCCTTCTATGTCAGCGCCCACGAGACCGCCCACCAGTGGTGGGGCCACCAGCTGGCCGGCGCCCACGCGCGCGGTTCCAGCGTGCTGTCGGAGAGCCTGTCCGAGTACACCGCGCTGATGGTCATGAAGCGCGCGGTCGGCGACCAGAAGATGCGCCGCTTCCTGCGCTACAACCTGGATGGCTACCTGATGGGCCGCGCCACCGAGCGCCGCAAGGAATTGCCGCTGGCGCAGAACGAGAACCAGGACTACGTCCACTACCGCAAGGGCAGCCTGGCGCTCTACCTGCTTGCCGACCTGCTGGGCGAGGACGTCGTCAACCACGTCCTGAACAGCCTGCTGCAGGAACACGGCTTCAAGGGGGCGCCCTACCCGACCGTGCTGGCGCTGGTCGACCGGCTGCGCGCGGTGACGCCGCCCGACAAGGCATATTTGATCGACGACCTGTTCGAGCACATCGTGCTGTACGAGAACCGCGCCGACAGCGCCAGCGCGCGCCAGCGCCCGGACGGCAGGTTCGAAGTGACGATCCGGGCGCATGCGGGCAAGGTGCGCGCCGGGGAACTGGGCGACGAGAAGCCGGCGCCGCTCAAGGACTACATCGAATTCGGCGTCGACGACCGCAACGGCAACCCGCTGGCGCGCGAACGGCGCCTGGTCGACAGTGCCAGCCAGACCGTGACGCTGGTGGTCGGCGGGCGTCCGGCACGGGCCGGCATCGACCCGGACAATAAATTAGTTGATAGAAAACCAACGGACAATATGGTTCCAGTCGACAACCTATAAAACCCAAGTTATTATTTCAAAAATATTACCGGAAGGAGTATCATGTCAAACCTGGTTGCCGAGATCGCGGAAAAGATCCAGATGCTGAGTGCTGAGGAAAAGCACGCCCTGGTGCGCCTGCTCCTCCAGGATATCGATGGTCCTGACGAGGATGCCGACGAAGCCTGGCACAATGAAGTCGTACGCCGCGTCAAGGCGATCCGCAACGGCGAGACGGCCATTCGCGCGCTGCAGGAATGGCAGGAGTAAATCCGGGGCCTCACGATGCGACACGAGAAACCGCGGCCTGGCCGCGGTTTTGCATTTCAGCCCGCGCCCTTGTACGTACAAGCTTGAAGAAGCAGCTGTTCGCGCCCTTCCTGCTGGCCCTGCTGGCTTCCGCCCCGGTGGCGCAGGCAGCCGAAGAGCGGCCCGCCCTCACCCACAAGCTCGCCAAGCTGCAGCAGGCCTCGAGCCTGCCGGGCTTCGCGGTGGCGGTGGTGTCGGGCAATGCCGTGCTGTACCAGCGCGGCTTCGGCCATGCGGACCTGCAGGCCAGGCGCCCTTACACCGAGGAGACGCTGCAGAACGTCGGCTCGGTCAGCAAGACCGTGATCGGCGTGGCGATCGTGAAGGCGATCGAACTCGGCTACTTCGGACTGGACACCGAGATCAACGGCATCCTGCCCTTCAAGGTAGAGCATCCGCATGGCGGCGCAGCGATCACGGTGCGCCACCTGGTCACCCACACCTCCAGCATCGTCGACGACGACGACATCTACGGGCACTCCTATTACGTGCTGCCCGATGCCGATACCGGCGGCCCGCTCTACCAGCAATTCAGGCGCGACTTCACCCAGCCGGGGCGCCAGGACCTGAGCCTGGGCGGCTTCTTGAAGAACTACCTGGCGGTGGGCGGGCGCAGCTACCGGAAAACCAACTTCGCCAAGGCAGCGCCGGGCGCCGCCTACCATTACTCGAACATCGGCGCGGCGCTGGCGGCCTACCTGATCGAAGTGAAAAGCGGCCAGAGCTTCGAGGCCTTCACCCGCAAGCATATCTTCGAGCCGCTGCAGATGCGCTCCACCACCTGGCGCGCCGACCCGGCCCAGGCGAAGCGCCAGGCGCTGGCCTACAACCGGCGCCACCAGGCCTATCCGCGCTACGCCCTGGTCACCTACCCGGACGGCGGCCTGACCACCTCGGCGGCCGACCTGGCGCGCTTCCTGATGGCCATGGTGAAGGGCTACAAGGGCGGCGAAGGCGTGCTGACCAAGGCCGGCTTCACCCTGCTGTTCGACCCGGAGTTCGCGCCCGACGCCCTCCCTAGCGCCAGCCCGGCGGCAGAACCGAACAGCGGCGTGTTCTGGCGCATCCGCAAGAACGGGCTGGTCGGGCATTCGGGCAGCGACCCGGGCGTCACGGCCTTCATGTTCATCGACCCCGCCAGCGGCACCGGCCGTATCCTGATGACCAACATCGAAGCCGGCGGCAAGGGCGAGCAGGACGATCCGAAGATCGTCCAGCAGTTCAGGGAAGTGTGGAAGACCCTGGGCGAGGTGCGCCCCTGAGCGCTGGCGTAGATACCGTCTCGGGTGTCAAGCAGGCTGAACGTGATCCGGGGAGTATCTGTTTCTTGTCTTCACCACACCGAAGCAGAGGTGCACAAGCTTGCGCATAGCGGCACCGACGATCGCCATCGGCGTCTTGCCCTTGGCGGTCAAGCGCTCCTTGAGTGCTCGGATATGTGGATTCCACTTCAAGGCGGTAACGGCGGGCATGTACAGGGCGGCGCGTATTGTCTTTGGCCCTGCTTTGGAGAGCTTAGGTCGGGCGTGCAAGCTGGTGCCCGACTGGCGCTCTACGGGCACCAAGCCGAGATAGGCAGCTAGTTGTTCGGCTGAGCGAAATCGATGCGTGTGCATTACTGACAGCATATGGTGCCCTGTCTCCTGTCCGACGCCAGGAATGCTGGTCAACAGCTTCATGTCGTCTTTGAGATCGGGGTGCCGGTCGATATGCGCCTTGATTTTTTTTCGGATCGCTTTTAACTGGATGTTGAGAAATTCAATCGTGTCATCAATTGACACGAGAACATCACTAGGCGCTCGACCAATGACCGATTTCTCCTTGCGGTTCTGCTCGCGCTGAATATCCTTCTTGATCGCGTCTTCCCGGGCTACATAAGCCTGCAGCTGGCGCGCCGCGGCAGGAGGTGGTGTCCAAGCTACTGGCTTGAGCAGGGCGCCAAAGCGGGCCAGCACGAAGCTGTCCTTGGTATCGTTCTTCGTCCTTACCGCCATGCCGCGACCGAACTCTTTTACCTGAGCAGGATTGGCAATCGAGACGGTCATACCGGCATCGCAAAGCGTCTCGGCTGCCAGCTGGTGATACACACCCGTGCCTTCCATGATGACGTGGAGCTCATCAGGACGCACGCCTTCTTTTTCCATCGAGGAAATGAGAATGGCAAGTCCGGCAGGACTATTTGCCACCTTCTTAGTCTTGCGTTTAGTATCGCTCGCATCTCGCAACAGGCAACAATCGAGCTTATCCTTCGACACATCTATACCAAGGTATTTCATGACCATCGCTCCTGAAACGCCCAACTTCGCCCGCTTGCCTTGCACATCCAGGGTTGATCCCTTGGCTACCGTCCAGTGTCAAAGTTTGGCAGAAGTAGAAAGAGCTGGGACGCCTAATCTACGCCTCATGATCTTGTCATAAGGGTGGGCACAGGCTTGTCCCAACTCCATGTAGAGTAGCTAGCTCCACAGAGGTTCAAGATACAAGGGTGGGCGGCTCCACCTGACAATTGAAATCAGTCGCTTCGGCAAACGCCGCCCACGCGTTCAACCAGCGCTGGAACAGCCGTTCAATCTGATCAAACGGAAGTTGAACGCGTGGGCGGCATGTACGACATGGACTGAGCGTATCGTCGGGTGGAGCCGCCCACCCTACGGTTTTCGCTAAGGCTGCGTCCAGTAATCGACTACCAGCGAACGTTCCAGGCAGCTGCCCAGGGTGGAGACAAAACGCTGGTGCGCCGGGTGTACCAGGTAGGCGTCGCGGTCGGCATCGCTCGCGAAGCTCAAGGTGAAGCAGTGGGTGAAGCCCTGGTTCAGGCCTTCCGGGCTCACGTTGGTGCCCCATTCGTAGGCGGCGATGACCGGGATCTCGGCGGGCAGCCGGCCGAAATCGGCGACGACGGCATCGACCGCTTCCTGGCTGGCATCGCTCTTGAACGCGAACAGCACGACGTGACGCAGGGATGGTGTGGCTGGCATAAGACTCCTTTTCCTTGTTTGTTTACTTCGCCCACTGGAGCGAAGGGATGTAGTCGGGATGTTCCGAAATCGAATTGTGCTGCGTTCCTTCGATCACGCGCAGCCGCGCCACCCCGGCAGGAAAACGCGCCAGCAGCCGCTCGGCGCTGTCCGCCGGGATGATCTCGTCATGCTGGGCAGCGATCAACAGCGTCGGCGCCTGCACCCGCGGCGCATACTCCGACGAGGCATAGCGGTCGCGCAGCAGCCAGCGTACCGGAAAATACGGAAACTGTCGGGCAGCCAGTCCCGCCAGGCTGTCATAGGGCGTGACCAGCACCAGCTTACCGACCGGCCGCTGGCTGGCCACCTGTACCGCCACGCCGGTGCCGAGGCTGCGCCCGATCAGCACCACGTCCCGGTGCTCGCGCGCCACCCGGTCGAACAGGGCCAGCGTATCGCCGACCAGGGCCTGTTCGGACGGACTGCCGGTGCTGCCGGTGTAGCCGCGGTAGTGCAGGAGGTAGAGGGCGCGCCCGGGAAAGGCGCGCTCGAGGATGGGCAGGCTGCCTGTCACGTCCTCGGCATTCCCGCCGAGGTAGATCAGGGCCCGCTCGCCCGCCAGCGGCCGCTCGGAGACCAGGACCCTGGCCCCGTCCACCGCAAGGATCGAGGTCTTCGGCGCCGCGTAGACGGCGACCGGCGGCGGATAATAGATCAGCGAGCGCTGCAGGAAGAACAGCGCCAGGCAAGCGGCCACATAGGCGCCCACGGCCAGCAGCAGGAGAACGACGAGGGCCTGCTTCATGCAGCCGCGTGTCCTTGGGTGATTAGTTGGGTTTGGTGAGCCGGAGCGTGAATTCCTGCGCCTTGCCGTCCGCCGTCCAGTGCTGCCGGGCTTCCAGGGTGGCGTCGTCGATCCGGCGCCAGACGAACTGGCTCGGCGCATTCACGGGCTCGAAGGCGGCCGAGTCGGCGCCGATGCTGGAAGCCCTCCAGGTGTACTCCCCCCACTGCGAGATCACCTCGCCATCCTTGAGGCTGATGGTGGCGCCGTCCGTGTGGCCGGTGAAAGCGCTGTCCGGGAAGCGGTGCGACTGGAACACCGCCGGTTCCGGCCGGTTATATTCTTCGAAGAATTCCTTGCCGTCCGGCGCGACGCCCTTCCAGCGGTCTTCCAGGAACTGCAGCTGCGCGAAATCGTCGAGGCTGAACATGGCGGTCTCCTTGTCGGGTGAAGGCCATCGATCTTACACCTCGACGCCGCGGCATCCCCCGTCCTCCTCGAGACAAGTCCGGGACGCTTATTCCACTTCAGCTGTTTCAACCGCCTCGCTTGGGGCCTTCGCAGGCCGCTTGCCGGCACGCGCCGCCTGGCGGCTGCGCGGCAGTGCCGCACGGGCGGGCGGACGCGGCAGGGCTTGCACGAGAGCGTGTGCATGGGCCTGCGTAGTAGCCGAGACTGCGAGCTGGAAGGTATCCACCAGCTGCGCCAGCCCGGCGGCCTGCTCGTGCATCGCGGCCGCGGCGGCGGCGGCCTGCTCGACCAGCGCCGCGTTCTGCTGGGTCACCTGGTCCATCTGCACGATCGAGCCGTTGACCTGCTCGATGCCCTCGCGCTGCTCGTCGCTGGCCGCTGCGATCTCGCCGATGATGTCGGAGACGCGCTTCACGCTCGCCACCACTTCATCCATCGTGCGGCCGGCCTGGTCCACCAGGCGCGAACCGGCTTCCACGCGCGACACCGAGTCGCCGATCAGGCCCTTGATCTCCTTGGCGGCTGCGGCCGAGCGCTGCGCCAGGTTGCGCACCTCGCCCGCCACCACCGCGAAGCCGCGGCCCTGCTCGCCGGCGCGCGCCGCCTCCACAGCCGCATTCAGCGCCAGGATGTTAGTCTGGAAGGCGATGCCGTCGATGACGGTGATGATGTCGGCAATCTTGCGCGAGGCTTCGTTGATCGAGCCCATCGTGGTCACCACCTCGGCCACCACTTCGCCGCCGCGCGCGGCGGTGTCGGCGGCGCTCGCGGCCAGCTGGTTGGCCTGGCGTGCGTTGTCGGCGTTCTGCTTGACGGTCGAGGTCAGCTCTTCCATCGACGACGCGGTTTCCTCGAGCGACGCAGCCTGCTGTTCGGTACGGCTGGAAAGGTCGTGGTTGCCGGCCGAAATCTCACTGGCCGCGGTCGCGATGGTCGCAGTCCCGGCGCGCACCTTCGAGACGATCGCCACCAGGGAAGCGTTCATGTCCTTCAGCGCGGCCATCAGTTCGCCGGCTTCGTCCCGGGTGCGGACCTTGACCTCGGTGGTCAGGTCGCCCTGCGCCACCTTGCGCGCCAGGCCGACCGCGCGGCCCAGCGGGATGCTGATGTTCCGGCCCAGCTGGTAGGCCATGAAGACCGCCAGCACCGCGGCGATCAGGCCGCCGCCGATCAGGGTGCGGCGCATGGCCGAACGGGCTTCGCCGATCTGCGCCGCGCGCTCCATCAGCAGCGTGTCTTCGGCGGCCCTGATCTGCGCCACCGTCGCGCGCATGGCATCCATGCCTGCCCTGCCCTTGCCCTCCCTGACGGTCGCGACAACCTGCGACAGGTCGTCACCAACGGCGGCGCGGCGCTGGGCGATCACCGGCTCGATGGCATGCGCCATCCAGTCGCGCTGGTGCTGCGCAAGCTGCTTGAGGCGCCCCTGCTGCGCCTCGTTGTCGGCGGTGAGCGCCAGCGCCCGCTCGAGGTGCTGCTGGAATTCCTGCTGGCCGGCCGTGTAGGGCTGCAGCGAGGCCTCCTGGCCGGTCAGGGCATAGCCCCGCTCGCCCGTTTCGATGTTCACCAGCGCTTCCATGGCGCCGTCGACTTCGGCCAGCACCTTGTAGGTGTGCACGTTGGCGTCGTTGGCGGAATCGAGCGCGGTGACATTGCCGTAAGCGATGGCGACGACGATGGAGGTAATGCCGATCAGGATGCCGTAGCCGAGGTACAGGCGGGTCGCGATTTTCAGGTCGGAGAGCTTCATGGGGTCAGACGGGTCTCGATATCGTTGTAGGTGTTGTGCCTGCGGGCAGGCGACCGAATGATGAAACTTGGGTGTATTGCTTGTTCGATTATTACCGGAACAAGAGCTTAATGAAAAGCAAATTTTTATGATGTGAGGAATGGATGCGACAGGACTATGCGGGGTAAATGGAGGAGGCCTTCAGGGCAAAAAAAAAACGCGAACCCACAGGTTCGCGTTTTTCGTTATCGGAAGTGCTGCGCTTACTTCTTCGCCGCCGTCGCGATCTTCTTCGCCGCCGGCTTGCGCGCCGCGGTCTTGGCCGGAGCTTTCGCCGTGGTCTTCGCCGGCGCCTTCCTGGCGGCCGGCTTCACCGCCTTCACCGCCGGTTCAGCCGCGCCATCCGCGCCATCCGCAGCGCTGTCGGCGGCAGCGGCTTTGCCTTTTGCCGCCGGCTTGGCCTTGCGCTCCTCGAACTCGAAGCTGATCTTGCCGTCCTTGCCGCGCACCAGGAAGGCCTTGAAGGCACGGCGCGTGCGCTGCGAAACGAAGCCCGGCAGCAGGTCGGTCTTGCCGTCGTTGAGCAGCTTGGCCATCTGTTCCGGGAGGATCTCCTGTTGCAGGATGATGCGGCCGCTGCGGAAGTCGCAGGCCTTGGGCTTGGCGACCGTCTTCTCGCACACGTAGGCCAGGCCCATCTCGTACACGCCGCTGGCGCACTTCGGGCAGGGGCCGAGCGCGGTCTGGCCGGTGAAGTCGACGCCCTCGCCTTCCTCGCGATCGTCCTGGTCCTGGCCGAAGTCGAATTCGAGCTTGAAGTTCTGGATGTCCTCGTCGCGCACGATGCGCAGGATCGCCGCGAACGGACGGCCCATTTTCGAGCGGAAGCCCTGCAGCGGGCCGATGGTGCGCTTCTCCAGCAGCTCCTCGACCTCATTGATTTCGAACTGGCGGCTGCCCGGCGTCTTCGACATCGAGAAGTCGCACTTGGTGCAGGCGAAGCGACGGTAGTTTTCCTTGACCACGCCGGCGCAGTTCGGGCACGGGGTCTTCAGGGTCGCGTAGTCGCCCGGGATGGTCTCGTTGTCGTATTCCTTGGCGCGCTTGACGATAATCTGCGTCATCTGCGCGATCTCGCGCATGAATTCGTCGCGCGAGATCTTGCCCTTCTCCATCTGCGAGAGCTTGAACTCCCACTCGCCGGTCAGCTCGGGCGCGGTCAGTTCGTTCACGCCCAGGCCGCGCAGCAGCGTCATCAGCTGCGACGCCTTGGCGGTCGGGATCAGTTCACGCCCTTCGCGCACCAGGTATTTTTCGGTCAAGAGGCCTTCGATGATGGCCGCGCGCGTCGCCGGCGTGCCCAGGCCCTTGCCGGCCATGGCGTCGCGCAGCTCGTCGGAGTCGACCAGCTTGCCCGCGCCTTCCATCGCCGACAGCAGCGTCGCTTCGGTGTAGCGCGCGGGCGGCTTGGTCACCAGGCCGTTCGGCGTGACCTTGTCGGCCAGGACCTTCTCGCCCTTCTGCACCGGCACCAGGTTGGCGCCGTCCTTGTCGTCGCCGGTGGTGTCCTTGCCATACACGGCCAGCCAGCCGGGGTTGGTCATCACCTTGCCCTCGGTCTTGAACTGGTGGCCCGAGACTTCGGTGAAGCGGGTCGTCACCAGGAACTCGGCCGGCGGGAAGAACACGGCCAGGAAGCGGCGCGTGACCAGGTCGTACAGCTTCTGTTCCGGCTCGGTCAGGTTCTTCGGGATGACGCCGGTCGGGATGATCGCGAAGTGGTCCGAGATCTTGGTGTTGTCGAAGATGCGCTTGTTCGGCTTGACCCAGCCGTTCTTCAGCACCTGCTTCGAGAACTGCTGGTAGTTGTTGGTCTCGTTCAGCGACTCCAGCGTGTTCTTGACGGTCGCGATGTAGTCTTCCGGCAGGTGGCGCGAATCGGTACGCGGATAGGTCAGCACCTTGTGCTTCTCGTACAGCGCCTGGGCCAGGCCGAGCGTGTTCTTGGCCGAGAAGCCGAAGCGGCCGTTGGCCTCGCGTTGCAGGCTGGTCAGGTCGAACAGGGCCGGCGCCATCGAGGTGGTCGGTTTCGACTCCTCGGTGACGATGCCCTGCTTGCCGCGGCAGGCGGCGACGATCGAATCGGCGGCGGCGCGGCTCCACAGGCGCTCGGCGCGCTTTTCCGGATCGTTCTCGTCCTTCTTGAAGTTCGTATCCAACCAGCGCCCTTCGTAGACGCCGGCGGCGCATACGAACTCGGCGCGCACTTCCCAGTAGTCGCGCGGGACGAACTTCTTGATCTTCTCTTCGCGCTCGACCACGATCGACAGGGTCGGGGTCTGCACCCGGCCTACCGTCGTTAAATAGAACCCGCCCTCCTTCGAGTTGAAGGCGGTCATGGCGCGGGTACCGTTGATGCCGATCAGCCAGTCGGCCTCGGAGCGGCAGCGCGCGGCGTCGGCCAGCGGCAGCATCTCTTCGTCGCTGCGCAGGTGGGCGAAGCCCTCGCGGATCGCGTTCGGCGTCATCGACTGCAGCCACAGGCGCTTGACCGGCTGTTTGGCCTTGGCGGCCTGCGCGATCAGGCGGAAGATGAGTTCTCCTTCGCGTCCCGCGTCACATGCGTTGATCAGGGTAGTGACGTCCTTGCGCTTGATCAGCTTGTTCAGCACCTTGAGGCGCGACTCGGTCTTGGCGATCGGGTTCAGCGCGAAGTACGGCGGGATCACCGGCAGGTGCGTGAAGCTCCATTTGCCGCGCTTGACGTCGTACTCCTCGGGCACCGTGATCTCGAGCAGGTGGCCGACGGCGGACGACAGGATGTATTGGTCGGATTCGAAGTACTCATCGTGCTTGGTGAAGCCGCCCAGCGTCTTCGCGATGTCGTTCGCGACCGACGGCTTCTCTGCGATGATGAGGGATTTGGTCATAGTGTTTCTCGGGTGCTCTATATATAAGTGGCTTTTGCCCGCGCATCATACATGCTCCCGGGCTGGACGGTTGTGAAAGCCGTAGTGTCTGTATGGTAACAATCTGGATTGAGCGGCCAATGATAAGCGCGATGACAGCCGCACCGCAAGTGTGCGTACCGCTGACGAGGCACGGTCCGGCCCCGCGCACACGCCCGAAAATAGTGCCGTAGAAACGAAAAACGGGGCCTCGGCCCCGTCGTGTCTCGTATTGGATTGCTCAGTGCAGCAATCGTGGTTCCTGATCGTCGTCGTCGCCGAACAGGTCGTCGAACATGAGCGCATCGGGTTCCTTGCCCTGGCTCCACAGGACCATCAGCACGATGATCTTGAGCTTGCCGAGCGCCACCGGCGACTCGTCGCAGGCCAGCGCGCGTTCGATGACGATCTCGCGCTGCACGGGGCTGAGCACCTTGGCGCTCTCGAGGAACTGGATGAAGCCGATCGCGGCGCTACCCAGTTCGATATACTCCTCATCCACGTAATAGCGGATGCCGGTGCAGGCATCGATGGCGTCGGAAACTGCCACTTCGGTCAGCCCGGAGAGCCAGTCCAGCGCCTCGGAAATCTCGATGTCATCGAAACCGACGGCGGACAGCTTGCGTGCCAGGGCCGCCGGCTCGGGGCAGGCGTCAGGACGATAGTACGTCTCGTAGAGGTAGACCAGGATGTCGAACATAGTGACGCTACTGTAGCAGCTAAGCTCGCCGAGGCACAAGCCTGGCACGCCACGTGGCGCCCTCTACGTAAAAAACGTTGTTTCGTGGCCTTATCCGTTCATTCAGTTTTGTCGATTTTTAACAAAATTCAGGCCAAGCATTTCACAAAAATATCGCAAGAAGAATACTCTTTTTCGCACTGCCTTCATGCATCGTGCATGACGAGAACAGCCATACTTTCTCGTATTCACGCGGCACGCACCACGCGCTGGACACGGCCATCGGGCAAGCGTTCGAGCAGCCCGGCCAGTTCGAGCGCCAGCAGTTCGCCGGCCAGCGCACCGGCGTCAAGACCGAGGCGCGCCAGCAGCGCATCGGGTTCCACCGGATCGTGACCCAGCGCGGCCAGCATCGCATCGTCGCCGGCAGGGCCAGGTAGTGGTGCAGCCTGCCGCACGAGCGGCGAGACCCGCAGCGCGGCCAGCACCTCGTCCACGGTCTCGACCAGCTGCGCGCCTTCGCGGATCAATTGATGGCAACCCTTGGCCAGCGCCGAATGGATCGACCCGGGCAGCGCGAATACGTCGCGCCCCTGCTCGGCCGCCATCTGCGCCGTGATCAGGGAACCCGACTGCGCCGCCGCCTCGACCACCAGCACGCCGGCCGCCAGGCCGCTGATGATGCGGTTGCGGCGCGGGAAGTTGCCGGCGACCGGCGGGGTGCCGAGTGCATATTCGCTGAGGATGCAGCCTTCTTCGGCGATACGGTGCGCGAGCGGGCGGTTGCGCGCCGGGTAGACACGGTCTGCTCCGGTGCCGATGACGGCGATGGTGGAACCCGGACCGCGCAAGGCGCCTTCGTGCGCGGCCGTATCGATGCCGAGCGCCATGCCCGACACCACGCACAGGCCCGCATGCGACAAGCTTTCCGCAAAGCCTGCCGCATTGGCCCTGCCCTGCGTGCTGGCATTGCGGCTGCCGACCACGGCGATCATGGGCGAGGACAACAAGGCTCGCTGTCCGTGTAGATAAAGGAGAAGCGGCGGATCGGGGATGTGCCGCAGGCTTTGCGGATAATCGGGGTCGTGCAGCGTGAGGAGGTGGCGGTTCGCTTCCGACAGCCAGGCCAGCGTGAGCTCGATCTGCCGCGCGATCCCGGCCGAGACCGGCGCGCACAAGGCGGCGGCCTGCGCGGCCGGTACATGGGCGGCCAAGGCCGCATGCCCGGCGCGGAAGATGGCCGCGGGCGAGCCGAAGACGTCCAGCAGCAACTTGCCGGTGCGACACCCCACGCCCGCCGTTCCTTCCAGTCGAATCCAGTCGGCGATGGCGCGGGAATCCGGCAGGCTGGTGACAGTGTGGGGAGCCGTGTCCTGCACGGTAGGATTCAGAACCTATCCCAGCAGGGAATGAGTCGTTGCTGGCGCGCCTGACAAGCGGGTGCTGTGTAGCATGGCACCCCATGCCATGCTACCTCGTCGTTGCATGGCTCGCCATGCGGCCTCCTCGCGCCTTGCCCGCGCTTGTCATGCATCGCCATCAACTTCCTCCTCCCTACTGGGATAGGTTCTACTCCGGTGAGCGCGCCACGTCGCCGACTTCCACCGGCGCCGTCACTTGCATGATCAGTCCGTACGAGACATTGCTGAACACGCGGAAAATGAACAGGCTGCCATATTGCTCGTCGGGCAGCTTGATCGTCCGTTTGCCGAAGCCGAGCACGCCCTTGCTGGCCGGGTCCGGCACCGTCTTCCCGAGATGATAAAGCTGCAGCACGGAACCGACATCGAGTCCGTCAACTGTGCCGCGATTGACAGTCACTACCTGGCTCTGGCCGGCGTAGCTGACGCCCGCGTAGATCGACATCACGCGCGCATCGACCGGCTGGACCGGCGCATGCGGCATGTAGTTGCGCACCGGCGTCGGCGGCATCGGGATCAGGAGGTCGCCCACGCCCATTTCCTGGCGCGTCTCGGCAACGCGGAAGGTATGCGCATCCACGCCCGGCGCCGCTTCGCGGTCGAGCGTGACGGTGCCCAGGTAGGCGGCCTCGTGCGCCAGCACCTTGCGGGTCTGCGGATCGCGCAGCGGGCCGCTCGGACGGAACACCTGGAAGATCCTGCCGCCCTGCAGCTCGCCCTTGACATAGACGCGGTCGCCCGTGCCCAGATAGACGCGGCCTTCCTGCGACGCGACGATGCGTGGGGCGCCGGCCAAGGCATTGGCTTCGACCACCAGCGGCTGGGTCAGGTAAGGCTCGATCATGCCGGCCGGGATCGACTGCACGGCGTCGCGCTCGAGCGATTCGCTGCGCAGCTGCGGCGACAGTTTGGTGATGGGCGGCTCGCCCCGTCCGTCGCCGCTGCCCGGGCGGGTCAGGGACAGGCGGCCACGGGTGCGGTCGAAATAGATGACCTGGCCGGGATAGATCCAGTGCGGGTTGCGGATCTCGTCGCGGTTCATGCCCCACACCTGCGGCCAGCACCAGGGGTTCTGCAGGAAAGTGCCGGAAATATCCCAAAGGGTATCGCCCTTGACCACGACATGCTGGTCGGGCGCGTTGGGGCGGAAAGCGCAAGTGGCGGACGATGCTGGAGCGGCCTGGACCGGGCCGGCCACGGCACACGCGACGAGGGCCGCGGCAGCAGCGCGGGTCACGACTGTGCTAAAATTTTTCATTGCTTGTTTCCGTCATTGTGTCCGTCGTTGCGTCCGCTTGGCGCACATGGATTGCGGCTTTGACACCGAAGGGCTGGCAGCGCGCATCGTCTGCTGGAAAGAGACAGCACGATGACCCGCTCTGATCGACAAAAGGTTGCCGTACTGAATCAAATTCTGCACATAAATCCCTGAACTAGCAAGACAAACCGCGTCTTGCAGGATCGGGGATGTGTTGCATTTCTGTACGCGCGCAACAATCTTATTGAACACCTATCTCCTCTTACTTTTTCGACCATGGCCTTACTGAAGATCCTCCGCTACCCTGATCCACGCCTGCACAAGATTGCCAAGCCGGTCACCGAATTCGGCACCGAGCACCTGCGCCAGCTGGTCAAGGACATGGCCGAGACCATGTACGACGCACCGGGCGTCGGCCTGGCCGCCACCCAGGTGGACGTGCACGAGCGCGTGGTCGTCATCGACGTCAGCGAAACCACCGACCAGCTGCTGGTCTTCGTCAATCCGGAAATCACCTGGGCCAGCGACGAGAAGCAGGTCTACGACGAAGGCTGCCTGTCGGTGCCCGGCATCTACGACGGCGTCGAGCGCCCGGCGCGCGTCAAGGTCAAGGCCTACGACGTCGAAGGCAAGGAATTCGAGCTCGACGCCGACGGCCTGCTGGCCGTGTGCATCCAGCACGAGATGGACCACCTGATGGGCAAGGTCTTCGTCGAGTACCTGTCGCCGCTCAAGCGCAACCGCATCAAGGCCAAGCTGCAGAAGGAAGAGCGCGGCATGGAGCGCGACGCCGCCCTGCGCAGCGCCCGCCGCTGACAGGGGCCCCGATGAAGCTCGTTTTTGCCGGCACGCCCGAGTTCGCCGCTGTCGCCCTGCGTGCCCTGCACGAGGCCGGCTTCGAGATTCCCCTGGTTCTGACCCAGCCCGACCGCCCGGCCGGGCGCGGCATGCAGCTGCAGGCCTCGGCAGTGAAGCAATATGCGCTGGCGCACGGCATGCCTGTGGCGCAGCCGCTGTCGCTGCGCATGGACGCCAAGGACCCGCAGCGCGCCGAGGAAGCGCGCGCCGCCCACGAGCGCCTGCTGGCGCTCGATTACGACGTGATGGTGGTGGCGGCCTACGGCCTGATCCTGCCGCGCAGCACGCTCGATATCAAGCCCTGCATCAATATCCATGGCTCCCTGCTGCCGCGCTGGCGCGGCGCGGCGCCGATCCACCGCGCGATCGAAGCCGGCGACATCGACACGGGCGTGACCATCATGGGCATGGAAGAAGGCCTCGACACCGGGCCGATGATGCTGATCGAACGCGTCGCCATTGAAGACACGGACACCACCGGCAGCCTGCACGACAAACTGGCCATGCTTGGCGGACGCATGATCGTCGAGGCGCTGCGCAAGATGGAACAGGGCCAGCTCGAAGCGGTGCCGCAGCCGGAAGCCGGCGTGACCTATGCCGCCAAGATCAGCAAGGAAGAAGCGAAGCTGGATTTCGCCCTGGACGCCGACGTGCTGTGGCGCCGGGTGCGCGCCTTCAATCCCTTCCCGGGTGCGCACGGGCTGGTCGACGGCGTGACCGTCAAGGTGTGGAATGCGGAGCTGGCATCCGGAAATGGGTCGCCGGGCCAGGTGCTGGCGGCGGATGCGGGGGGCATCGTGGTCGCCTGCGGCAGCGGTGCCTTGCGCATGACCGAACTTCAAAAGCCCGGCGGCAAGCGCCTGGCTGCGGCGGAATTCCTCAAGAGTTTCCCACTGGCGGGAAAAAGCTTTTCGTAGGGTGGGCGGCTCGTGATCTGGTCCACTGGACCAGATCACCCCACGCGGTGATAGTTAGCGCAAAAATTCCGCAGCGCGTTCGTGCTACCGCTGGTTGAACGCGTGGGCGGGAGACCCGCCCACCCTACGCTTCACCGCAAGTTCTCCTATCATCCAAAAGAAAATCGGGGCATTCGCCCCGATACATCACTTCTCTTGCGACCCAGCCGTGCGCTGAGCGTCCATGTACTCGCGCAGTACCTGGTTGATACGGGTCTGGTAACCCGGACCCGCCGATTTGAACCATTCGAGCATGTCCACGTCCAAACGGATCGTCACGATCTGTTTCACGCCGTTGATCGTTTGGGGCTTCACGGCGACAGCCGGTTCTTCGATGCGGTTCACCGGCTGGTCCCAATCCGGCTCATATTCTTTGTTCATGCAATCATCCCGTTAAAAGCTTCGCCAACCTGTGACGACGCGTTAATTGTCGTCCGTGTATGTAACGTAAAGATTGCGGATGTGTTAGGTTTTGTAACGTCATGTAACAGTCGGCGAAATCAATACATAAAGATACATACGCGGATCGCATTTTCGCCCTCCGCAGAGCAAGCCGGCGTCCTGACGTATAATCGTAGACCGCCCAACAGTAAACGGCCTGTAAAGCCGTAGAAAGACGACACCATGAACGCCCCACTTCGCTCTATTTCCCCGATCGATTCCCAGCTGCGCGATATCCTGAAGCGCCGCATCATGATCCTGGATGGCGCGATGGGCACCATCATCCAGCAGTACAAGCTCGATGAAGCCGCCTACCGCGGCGAGCGTTTCAGGGACTTCAGCGCGCCGGAAGGCGCCGGCCAGCGCGAGCTCTTCGTCAAAGGTAACAACGAGCTGCTCACGCTCACCCAGCCGCACATCATCCAGGAAATCCACGAGCGCTACCTCGCCGCCGGCGCCGACCTGATCGAAACGAATACCTTCGGCGCCACCGGCGTGGCGCAGGACGACTATCACATGGCGCATCTCGCCTACGAGATGAACGTGCAAGCAGCGAAGCTCGCGCGCGCCGCCTGCGACAAATACAGTAGCCCGGACAAGCCGCGCTTCGTCGCCGGCGCCCTCGGCCCGACCCCGAAGACCGCCTCGATCTCGCCCAGCGTGACCGACCCGGCCTTCCGCAACATCACCTTCGACCAGCTGGTCGCCTCCTATCATGAACAGGTGCGCGGCCTGGTCGACGGCGGTTCCGACGTTCTGCTGGTCGAGACCATCTTCGACACCCTGAACTGCAAGGCTGCGCTGTTCGCGATCGACCTGTACTTCGAAGAGCATCCGGAAACCCCACGCCTGCCGCTCATGATCTCGGGCACCGTCACCGACGCCTCGGGCCGCATCCTGTCGGGCCAGACCGTGGCCGCCTTCTGGAACTCGGTGCGCCACGCCAAGCCGCTGACCGTCGGCCTGAACTGCGCACTGGGCGCCGCGCTGATGCGCCCGTATGCCGAAGAGCTGTCGACGATCGCCGATACCTTCGTGTGCATCTACCCGAACGCCGGCCTGCCCAACCCGATGAGCGACACCGGCTTCGACGAGCTCCCCAGCGACACCTCGGCCCTGCTGCGCGAATTCGCCGACGCCGGCTTCATCAACATCGCGGGCGGCTGCTGCGGCACCACGCCGGACCACATCGCCGCCATTTCGAAGATTCTCGAAGCGTCCCCGCCGCGCCAGGTCCCTGAGGTCCCGGTCGCGATGCGCCTGTCGGGCCTCGAGCCCTTCACCATCGACGACAGTTCGCTGTTCGTCAATGTCGGCGAGCGCACCAACGTCACCGGTTCCAAGGCGTTTGCCCGCATGATCCTGAACGAGCAGTTCGACGAGGCGCTGTCGGTGGCGCGCCAGCAGGTCGAGAACGGCGCCCAGGTCATCGACATCAACATGGACGAGGCGATGCTCGACTCCGTGGCCGCGATGACGCGCTTCCTGAACCTGATCGCATCCGAACCGGACATCTCGCGCGTGCCGATCATGATCGACTCGTCCAAGTGGAGCGTGATCGAGGCCGGCCTGAAGTGCGTGCAGGGCAAGGCCATCGTCAACTCGATCTCGCTGAAGGAAGGCGAAGAAGAATTCATCCGCCAGGCGACCCTGTGCCGCCGCTACGGCGCCGCCGTCATCGTGATGGCCTTCGACGAGCAGGGCCAGGCCGACACCTTCGCGCGCAAGACCGAGATCTGCGCCCGCGCTTATCAAGTGCTGGTCGAGAAGGTCGGCTTCCCGCCGGAAGACATCATCTTCGACCCGAACATCTTCGCGATAGCCACCGGCATCGAAGAGCACAACAACTACGCCGTGGACTTCATCGAAGCCACCGCCTGGATCCGCAAGAACCTGCCGCACGCAAAGGTGTCGGGCGGCGTGTCGAACGTCTCGTTCAGCTTCCGCGGCAACGACCCGGCGCGCGAGGCGATCCACACCGTGTTCCTGTACCACGCGATCAAGGCCGGCATGACCATGGGGATCGTCAACGCCGGCATGGTCGGCGTTTACGACGACCTGCCTCTTGAATTGCGCGAGCGCGTCGAGGACGTGGTGCTGAACCGCCGCGAGGACGCCACCGAGCGCATGATCGAATTCGCCGGCACCCTGAAGGCCGGCGCCGGCAAGCAGGAACAGAACCTGGAGTGGCGCGAGGCGAAGGTCGAGAAGCGCCTGGCGCACGCGCTGGTGCACGGCATCACGCAGTGGATCGTCGAGGACACCGAAGAGATGCGCCAGCAGGTCCTGGCGTCCGGCGGCCGTCCGATCCACGTGATCGAAGGCCCGCTGATGGACGGCATGAACATCGTCGGCGACCTGTTCGGACAGGGCAAGATGTTCCT
>JAEAMF010001060.1_pt1 | contig 23257 bp, 23 predicted proteins | sample 8958721 | NCBI WGS metagenome assembly JAEAMF01 (sample SAMN16933255, study PRJNA681124) | bioreactor sludge metagenome | isolation source: anaerobic bioreactor treating anionic surfactant - SDBS | place: India: Bengaluru | collected 2019-02-28 | reverse complement strand
GGCGAATTCTACAGCGTTTCAACTCGCTGTCAACCACCTTTTTCACCGCTGCCGACCTATTCGACCGAAGCACTTCCAGCACCATCCTTAAACATATAACTCATTGATTACCAAGGAGTTTTCCGTTTCGACTGCGCCGGAAGAGGTCCGCATTATAGAGAGATGAAACGAGGCGTCAAGCCGTATTATTGAAAACAACCGATAAAAGAAAGATGCGCACTATATTGCTCATTGGTAAAGGGTTCGCGCATCATACGACGACCCCCTCAGCCTATATATAGAAAGGACATCGTCCGCAGCATGAATGCCCAACCCCGCAGCCTGGCGACAACCCTATTCCCCATTGCACTGCTAATGATTGCCATGGCCTCGATCCAGTCTGGCGCTTCGCTGGCCAAGAGCCTGTTCCCCCTTATCGGGGCACAAGGCACGACCACACTGCGCCTGATATTCGCCAGCGTGATCATGCTGCTGTTGCTGCGCCCCTGGCGCGCCAAGCTAAACGCCAGCACACTCAAGACAGTGTTGATCTATGGCGCGGCACTGGGTGGGATGAACCTCCTCTTCTATATGTCGTTACGCACCGTGCCGCTTGGCATCGCCGTAGCCCTGGAGTTCACCGGCCCTCTGGCGGTAGCGCTCTACGCATCACGGCGCGCGGTAGACTTCCTCTGGATTGCTCTTGCCGTGCTGGGTTTGGCGCTGCTTATCCCGGTGGGCCAGACAGGTACGGGCATCGATCTGGTCGGCGCCAGCTATGCGTTGGGGGCGGGCGTCTGCTGGGCACTCTATATTCTGTATGGCCAGAAAGCCGGCGCCGATAATGGCATTCAGACTGCCGCGCTGGGGGTGGTGATCGCCGCTTTCGTCGTAGCGCCTTTCGGCATTGCGCATGCAGGCACCGACTTGCTGTCCCCTGCACTCATCCCCGTAGCACTTGGCGTCGCGATCCTCTCCACCGCCCTGCCCTATAGCCTGGAGATGGTGGCACTGACACGAATGCCCGCCAAGACCTTTGGCACGCTAATGAGCATCGAGCCAGCCTTTGGCGCGCTTTCCGGCCTGCTGTTCCTCAATGAGGTGCTCAGCCTGACCCAGTGGCTGGCCATCGCGGCGATCATCACCGCGTCTGCTGGCGCCACACTGTCCTTGCGTAGAGAGCCGCAACCCTTGGTTGCAGCCGACTGACATGAGAAATACTTTCATCTAAATCGATGCAGGTCATTGTGTCGAATACCTGCCATCTTTAAGCTGTAACCTGACGCCAAGCTTGAAGTTTTTCATTTATCAGACAAGGATGCTGTAGGCGCCAGGAAGGATGCATCGGCTATGTAGACGGCTCGAAGGCTCGGGCACGCAGTAAGGACAGGAATGAAACGAATTTTGCTCATCCTAGCCATTTTGGCCATCGCAGGCTGTGCCGCGACCGCCAAGACAGAGGTCAAGCGCGGGAAAAAAGGGCTGCACATCAATTGTTCCGGCCTGTCGTCATCGTGGAGCAAGTGCTACAGCAAAGCCGAAAGCTCATGCGGCAGCAAAGGCTATAAAGTCCTCGCAAAATCTGGCGATGATGAAGGAGAGCCTGGGGATTTTGTCTTTGGAATAAACCCGGCGGGATACACCAGTCGCAGCATGATCGTGATCTGCCGCTGACCCGGACACGGTAGAAGGCTACCCTCAGGCGACCTTCTACCGTTGCTGCACGGTCAATCAATCAGATTGCCGCCGTGCGCACCTGCAACCATTGCAGCGCATCGCCTCCGAGCAAAGGCGACAATCGCTGACACACCTCGTCGTGATACGCGTTGAGCCACTGCCGCTCCTCGGCGCTCAGCAACTCAGGCAGCAAGCAACGCGTATCAATCGGGCACAACGTCAGGGTTTCAAATTCGAGGAAGTCACCAAACGTGCTCTTCCCCGACTCCCGGTTGAACACCAGGTTCTCGATACGGACGCCCCACTGCCCTGGCCTGTAGGTTCCTGGTTCAATCGAGGTAATCATGCCCGCTTGCATTGCCGTCTGCGGTGCAGGCGCAGCCTGATAGGCAATGACCTGTGGGCCCTCGTGCACATTCATGAAGTAGCCAACGCCATGCCCGGTGCCATGCCCATAGTCGACATGCTCAGCCCAAAGTGGCGCCCGTGCAATGGCGTCGAGCAGGGGTGAAAGCACCCCACGCGGAAACCGCGCACGTGAAAGCGCAATCATACCCTTGAGTACGCGCGTGCAGTCCTGCTTCTGTTCGACGCTTGGCGAGCCGATGGGCACCATCCGCGTAATGTCGGTGGTACCGCCCAGGTACTGCCCACCTGAGTCGATCAACAGCAGTCCATCCCCCTCGATTGTTGCATGGGATTCCTCGGTTGCCCGGTAATGCGGCATGGCACCATTACTGTTGAAGGCGGCAATCGTCGCAAAGCTGGGCGAGACGAAACCGGGGCGACGGGCTCGAGCCGCGCCCAGCTTTTCGTCAACGGTCACTTCCGTGATGCGCTCACGCCCCAACGCCGACTCGAACCAGGCAAAAAACTCGCACAACGCCGCACCATCCTGTTCCATGGCCTGGCGGACGTGAGCCAGATCAGCTTCACTTTTGCGCGATTTGGCCAGGGTCGTCGGATTGATCTCCTCCACAAGCCGCACATCGTTGTTCAGGTTCGCCACAAGACCGAGAGTGACCTTGGCTGGATCAATCAACAACGAGCAGCCTGGGGCAATTTCGGCCAAAGCCGCACCTGCGGTGGTGTAGTCCCGCAAATGAACACCATCGGCTTCGAGCACCTGACGCAGGTTTTCGTCGACCTTGTTCAGGGCCACGAACAGGATTGCCTTCTCCTGGCTGACCAAGGCAAACGACACAAACACCGGGTTGTAAGAGACATCACTGCCGCGCAGGTTGAACAGCCAGGCAATGTCATCCAGCGTGGCGAGGAAATGCCAGTCGGCGCCACGCGCCTGAAGCGTCCGACGCAGGTTTTCCAACTTTTGCACCCGACTGACCGTCGCATACGGTGGCAGATGTGGGTAAACCGGGTTGGCTGGCAATGGCGGGCGCTCATCCCACACGTCAAGCAACAAGTCTTTATCTGCCAACAACCGCACATTGCGCAGTTTGAGTCGCGCCTCCAGTTGCCGGGCTGATGCCAATGCCATGACGGTACCATCGACAGCAACTGCACCGCCCTCAGGCGCCTGCTCAGCGAGCCAGTCCAGCGGGCCGGGCTGACCGGGCAGCAACTTCATCAGCGCTATACCACTGCCACTCAACGCTTTTTCGGCCTGCTCCCAGTAGCGGCTATCCACCCAAAGACCAGCGAAATCCGCTGTGATGATCAGCGTCCCCACCGAGCCATGAAAACCGGAGAGCCACTGCCGTCCCTGCCAATACCCTGGCAGGTACTCGGAAAGATGCGGGTCGGCCGACGGCACCAACAGCGCATCGACACCTTCCCGGCTCATCACGTCGCGCATACGCGCCAAACGCGTCGTTACTGCCACCTGCGTTGAAGACTGACTGTTCATGCTGACTCCTGCTACCACGACATCCATTGGTCTTGGTCGCAGATAATGGAACAGCCCTCAGCCCTGGGCAACTGCCCAGAAGGGTGCTGCCTGCGATGACGCCTTGATGGCCGCTGCAGCCTGGTCGATGTCGGCCTCACTGGTGTAGCGCCCCAGGCTCAGGCGAAGGGTTCGGCGCGCGGCTTGCTCGTCATGCCCAAGGGCGAGCAGCACATGCGACGCTGCACTGCTGGCTGAATTGCATGCCGACGTGGAGGAGAACGCCAATCGCGTGGCCAGAGCGTGCAGATCGACGCTATTGTCGGCGAAGGTCAGGCTCAACGTATGAGCAATGCGCTGCTGGGGGCTTCCGTTCAAGCCTAGCCCCGGCACGCCAGCCAACTGCTCCAGCAAGCGAGTACGCAAGCGCCTGATGCGTGCAAGCTCGTCGTCAAACAGTTCGCCGGCCAACGCGAAGGCCGCGCCCATCGCCACGATTTGATGGGTCGCCAACGTTCCTGAGCGCAACCCACCCTCATGCCCGCCGCCATGCACTTGAGCCTGAAGCGCGGGGCGAGCACGCTCACCGACATACAATGCCCCGATACCTTTCGGACCGTAGACCTTATGCGCAGAGAAGGACACCAGGTCCACCGGCCAACGCGCCAGATCGATCTCGACCTTGCCGGCCGCCTGGGCCGCATCGACATGCAGGAATGCACCATGACCACGCACGTGTTCGCCAATGGCCTGCACATCGTTGAGCGTTCCCAGTTCGTTATTGACCAGCATCAGCGAAACCAGAAAGGTATCGTCTCGCAGCGCACCCGCAACGGCCTGCGGCGTAATGAGCCCTTGAGCATCCGGCGCCAGCCAGGTGACCTCGAACCCGGCCAGTTCAAGTTGCCTGACACTATCAAGCACAGCTTTGTGTTCGATCAGGCTGGTGATGATATGCCCGCCACTGCGCCCCTGAGCCAGGCCCTTGAGTGCCAGGTTGTTCGACTCGGTAGCACCGGACGTCCAGACGATCTGCTCGGGTTTAGCGCGCACCAGACTGGCAACCTGAGCACGCGCTCGCTCCACCGCCTGACGGGCCTGCTGCCCATAACAATGAGAACTGGACGCGGGGTTGCCAAAATTTCCAGATACGCCCAGATACTCGACCATCACCTGAATGACCCGCTCGTCGACAGGTGTCGTGGCGGCGTAGTCGAAATACAACGGTAGATTGCTCATAGGTCAAGCCCTTGCTTGGCGCCGCGCCGCTGCAGAGCGAGCACTACGCCAATCCTTCCTGGTAAGTTCACCTGGATAGTGCCTCGAGACCTATTAGAACAATAAATTATTAATTATTATATTTATATTCCAATATTGGCATCACTGACACCTGACAGCAAACCTCAGTGAGGTCACATCGCCAAGCGCTGCGCCAAGGCTTTCGCCTGCAGCGCCACATCAGTGACAGCAGTACTTTCCCACCACATACCGCGCAACGGCGGCCCAATGGCGAACAAGCGCTCACTGGCATGCCCTTGAGCATCCAGCACAGCGCCGTCCGGGTTGGCAGCAATGCCCAGCGCCAGTGGCCCCGGCTGAACAAGGCCACGCGCCAGCAGGTTTTGCGGCAGGGGCCGATCAACACGGCGCCAATCGTATTCGATACCCATTGAATTGATCAGTGCCGCCCCCGTCACACGCGTCGTCGCCTGCTGACCGCGGAAACGCAAACGAATACCCACCGCCTCGCCCTCAACAGCGTCGACGCCTTGCCAAGAGGCAGCATGAATGCGCAAGCGCCCCTCGTCACGCAGACGTTGGAGCAATGCCGCGCCAGGCGGCGCTGAACGGTGGTGATGACTCTCCCACCAGGGCCGTACATGACGCACAAACTGGCGCCGCTCACGATCGCTGGCCTGGCTCCAGAGCCTGGCGATATGTTGTCGGACGGTATCCAGCGGCGCCTGCCAGTCGACACCCTGAGCAATCGCCAAGCGGCATTGTTCACGTACAGCTCGAAGCAGTTGGCGGGGGCTGCGCAAGCCAGGGTCAGTTGCCAGGAAGTCGACCCAGGTCGGGGGCTGCCGACGGACATGGGGTAGCAGGCCATGGCGGGAAAACACCTCGATAGGTCCCCGATGCCCAGCCTGCTGCAACGACACCAACGCATCGATCATGGTCAGGCCGGAGCCGATGATCAACACTCGCCCTTGAGGATCAAGCCCACGCATGGCCGAGACATCCCAAGGGTCAAGGGTGGTCTGCTCCAACGCCTCTGCACCAAGGCGCGGGGTACGTGCGGCAGTAAACATGCCCGTAGCCAGCACAGCGCGCTCAGCCCGCAGCCGGCGCCCGTCGGCACACTGTATAAGCACGCCCTCGTTGTCGACGTGCAGGTCGTCTACCTCGCTACGCAAGTGCTCGACTCTGGAGCCTGAACGCGCACCTATGACCTCAGCGTCAGCCAGACGTTGGCGCGCATAACAGCCGAACAGGCCACGGGGCGGAAACAACTCGGCAATCGGTACCTGTTGCTCGGCAGACTCAGGCCAACCGCCCTCCCGAATACACTGCGTAAGCCACTGGGTCAGGTCATCGGGGTTATCTGGGTCGACACTCATCCGCGCGGCATTGCCATTGAGGGTATGCCCTGGTTCAGTCGCACTGTAGGCCTCGCCACGAGCAAGCTCGGGCCGAGGTTCAACGACGACGATACGTCGTTGACCAGGCTGGCGTAGCAGTTGCGCAGCAAGCATCGCGCCACTGAGGCCACCCCCAACAATGAGTACATCAATGACTGTATCCGGGTACGTCGCAGCGTATGGTGCGTGCATTCGCGTCTCCTTGCGCAATTATCTGGATGATAAGCGGCAAACGGCGGCAAACGCAGCCACACCGGTACTAAAGTAGGTTCATGCCGACGGCGCGCCAAAGCGCTTGCGATAGTCACTCGGCGCCAACCCCATGACCTTGTGGAACACTTTGCGGAAAGCCCCAGGGTCTTGATACCCGACACCCCAGGCAATCTGCTCGACATTGCGATTGGTGAACTCCAGCATGCGACACGCGCGCCCGACGCGAACCTGCTGGCAGTACTCGGTCGGTTTCAGTCCGGTAGCACGACGAAAACGGCGCAGAAAGGTACGCTCCTCAAGGCCGGCATAACCGGCCATCCCTTCGAGGCTGACATCCTTGGCGCCGGTGCCTTGCAACCAGTGCTGAACCTTGAGAATCGCTTCGTCTCCATGGTCCAGGCAGGGGCTGAAGACACTGCCTGGACGCTGCCCGGTCACCACCCGTTCCACGGCCAGGAACCGGGCGGTTTCCGTCGCCAAGGTAGCCCCCAGAAAGCGATCGACCAGGTTCAAACCCAGCTCGGTCCAGGCCATCAACCCTGCGGAAGTAATAATGTCGCCGTCATCCAGCAACGGCAAATGGGTCTCGACCTTCACCTGTGGAAAGCGCTGAGCCAGGGATGGCGCAAAGTTCCAATGCGTGGTTGCCGGGCGGCCGTCGAGCAAGCCGCTTGCCGCAATAAAGAACACCCCGACGCATACCGACACCAGCACGGCGCCCTCACGGTGCCACTGCCTGAGGTCGCCACAGAACCGCTCAAGCAACTCAGGATCCGGCGCCTGGGTGAGGCTTGGCGGAATGATAATGGCGCGCGGCTGGTGAGCGCGCTGCGGATGCGTATCAAAGCTGACCGCCAGCCCTCCGCCATCGACCTCACACCAGTGAGTGACACGCAACAACGGCCGCTCCAGCGCGCCGAGCTCGACGGACATGCGATTCGCGACCGCCAGCAAGTCGGTAACACCCTGCACGGCCGCCATCTGCGCGCCCGGGTACACCAGAATGCCGATCTCCAGCGTGTCGCGTACGGTAGTCATTGTCAGTTTTTCCAGCCAATTTGTCGGTTGCGCCAATCTGCAAGCCTGTCGATCAAGCCTATAACTATCGCCACGTCACAACCACTCCCAGTACAAGGAAAGCGACATGACCCGACACGCGCTGATCGTCATTGATATTCAGAACGACTATTTTCCCGGCGGCAAATGGCCCCTCGACGGTGTCGAGTCTGCTGCCGATAACGCAGCACAGGTATTGGCAGCAGCGCGGGCCCGGAACGACCTGGTGGTTCACGTGCGCCATGAGTTCGAGTCCGCGGACGCACCGTTCTTCACGCCCGGCTCAGAGGGTGCTCAGATACATCCCAAGGCAGAAAACCAGGCAAATGAACCGGTGGTTCTCAAGCATAAGGTAAATGCCTTCCTGGATACCGAGCTCAAGGCACTGCTGGATGATCACCACGTCAGCGCCATTACCCTGGTCGGCAGCATGAGTCATATGTGCATCGACGCGGCAGCACGCGCGGCGGCCGACTTTGGCTACGCGACCACAGTCATTCACGATGCCTGCGCTACCCGCGCACTGGTGTTCAACGATATGACAGTACCCGCTGAGCAGGTGCATGCCGCCTATATGGCGTCGCTGGCATTCGGTTATGCGCAGGTCGTGTCGACAGCCGAATACCTCGACGCCCAACGCGACTGACCTACCGGGCAGCGCTCAGATCACGACATTGCGTACGAAGCGTACCGCCACCTCACCATCGTTGCGATAGACGTGCATCCGGTTGCTGGCGAAGGTAAAAAATTCGCCAGCGGCCAGGCTGTGTACCTGATCCTCGATCAACAAGGTCAGGCAACCTTCAAATACGTAGAGTTGCTCGCTCCACCCGTCAGCATCGGCCTCGGAGGGGTACACTTCGCCGGGCTCCAGGCGCCACTCCCACAACTCGACCTCGCGGCTGGCCGCGGAGCTGGCCAACAGAATCGCCTTGCTGCCCGGATGAACGCCCGTCCAGGCCAGTTCGTTGATTCGACTGGGATCGCGATTGTCCGGTGCCTGGATCAAATCGCTGAATGCGACATCAAGTGCTTCGGCTATTCGATCCAGTGTCGTCAGGCTGACGTTCTTTTCGCCAGCCTCGATGGCAACCAGCATGCGACGACTCACACCCGATTTTTCCGCCAGTGCAGTCTGGCTGAGGCCGGCAGCATGACGCAGGCGACGGATGTTCTGACTGACGTGCTGCAACACAGACGCCCTGTGATTCGAATCTTTGTGCACTATATTGCTCGCTGGTAGAGTGTGCGCAGTATACTGCCCACTTTGGCGCATTGTGCGTCGCCCATCATTCGTGTGCAAGACCATGACCTCAAGCGCCCCGCAACACGCGACCGTGTCCTTCCGGCCAAGCAAAGCCGAGTGGGTACTGATCTTCATCACTGTCCTCTGGGGCGGCACTTTTCTGCTCGTGCACAAGGTGATGACCGTGAGTGGCCCGATGTTCTTCGTGGGCCTGCGTTTTGCGGCTGCCGCACTGTTCGTTGCCATGGTATCGGCCCGCTCGCTGTCCGGCCTGACCACCACCGAACTCAAGGCCGGTTTCTTGATTGGCGTCTCCATCATGCTTGGCTATGGCCTGCAGACAGTTGGCCTGCAAACCATCAGCAGCAGCCAATCGGCGTTTATCACAGCCTTGTATGTGCCATTCGTGCCCTTGCTTCAATGGGTGATTCTGGGCCGTCGCCCCGGGCTCATGCCAAGCATCGGCATCAGCCTGGCATTCATCGGGCTCATGCTGCTGGCAGGCCCGAACGGCCGTTCGTTGCAGTTCAGTCCCGGCGAGATCGCCACGGTGGTCAGCGCGGTCGCCATTGCAGCCGAGATCATTCTGATCAGCCGCTTTGCTGGCAAGGTCGATGTGCGCCGCGTCACTGTCGTACAACTGGCAACGGCCTCGGCCCTGTCATTCCTGATGATTGTTCCGACCCAGGAAGCATTGCCAGACTTTTCCTGGCTACTGGTGCTCAGCGCTGTCGGCCTGGGCGCGATGAGCGCAGCCATCCAGGTGGCAATGAACTGGGCACAGAAATCGGTTTCGCCTACCCGCGCCACCCTCATCTACGCGGGCGAACCCGTGTGGGGCGGCGTCTTCGGACGGCTGGCGGGAGAGCGCCTGCCGGGCGCCGCGCTGGTCGGTGCATTGCTCATCGTCATTGCGGTAGTGGTCAGCGAATTGAAGGTCAAACGTCGAGAGGAGAAGTCCGTCGAGGAAGAGGTACGCGAACAAGAGCGCGAACCGGGTTGAGGCAGCAGGCTTCACGCCATCCCTGAAAAAAACTGTTATAAAAAAATAGTTTAATGCACCGTTCTTGTAGGATTCTGCGACAGCTTGCAGGTTGGTGATCGACGGTCCGGCACGTATGATCCCTTACAAACTCCTGCAGATTAGAAACCCATGTCCTTGATAGTTCTGCTGCTTCTGCCATTCATCGGCAGCTGTCTGGCGGCTGTCCTGCCGCATAACGCGCGTAACAGTGAGTCACTACTGGCAGGTCTTGTTGCACTTGTCGGCAGCGTACAGGTGGCGCTGCTGTACCCTCAGATTGCCGATGGCGGCATCATTCGCGAAGAAGTGCGCTGGCTGCCCAGCCTTGGGCTGAACCTGGTCTTGCGCCTGGATGGCTTCGCCTGGCTGTTCTCCCTGCTGGTGCTTGGCATCGGCACGCTGGTCTCGCTCTATGCCCGTTACTACATGTCCCCTCAGGACCCGGTACCGCGCTTTTTCGCCTTTTTCCTGGCGTTCATGGGGGCCATGCTCGGCCTGGTGATTTCCGGCAACCTGATCCAGATCGTATTCTTCTGGGAACTGACCAGCCTGTTCTCCTTCCTGCTGATCGGTTACTGGCATCATCGCAGCGATGCACGACGCGGGGCCTATATGGCCTTGATGGTTACCGGAGCTGGCGGCCTGTGCCTGCTGGCAGGGGTGCTGCTGCTCGGCCATGTGGTCGGCAGCTACGACCTGGACACGGTGCTGGCTGCCGGTGATCAGATACGTAGCCATGCCCTCTACCCGGTACTGCTGCCCCTCATCCTGCTGGGCGCCCTGAGCAAAAGCGCACAATTCCCCTTCCACTTCTGGCTTCCCCATGCCATGGCAGCGCCGACGCCCGTATCGGCCTACCTGCACTCCGCTACCATGGTCAAAGCCGGGGTGTTCCTGCTCGCAAGGCTTTGGCCGGCGCTGGCCGGCAGCGAACAATGGTTCTGGATCGTCAGCGGCGCGGGCGCCTGCACCTTGCTGCTGGGCGCTTACACGGCGATGTTCCAGAATGACCTCAAGGGCCTGCTGGCCTATTCGACCATCAGCCACCTGGGCTTGATCACCCTGCTGCTCGGGCTTAACAGCCCATTGGCGGCCGTCGCGGCAGTGTTCCACATTCTCAATCATGCAACTTTCAAGGCCTCATTGTTCATGGCGGCCGGGATCATCGATCACGAGAGCGGCACCCGTGACATTCGCAAACTCAGCGGGCTGTTTCGCCTGATCCCCTTTACCGCGACGCTGGCCATGGTTGCCAGTGCTTCGATGGCTGGCGTGCCATTGCTCAACGGCTTTCTGTCCAAGGAAATGTTCTTCGCCGAAACCGTGTTCATTTCCTCCACTGCCTGGGTCGAAACGACCCTGCCGGTTATCGCGACACTGGCCGGTACCTTCAGCGTGGCCTACGCCCTGCGCTTCACGGTGGATGTATTTTTCGGGCCGCAGGCCACCGACCTGCCCCACACGCCGCATGAGCCACCGCGCTGGATGCGTGCACCGGTCGAGCTCCTGGTACTGACCTGCCTGGTGGTGGGTATTTTTCCAGCCCAGTCCGTAGGCCCCCTGCTTGCTGCGGCCGCCTTGCCTGTAGTCGGCGGCACCCTGCCTGAATACAGCCTGGCAATCTGGCACGGCTGGAATGCACCACTGATCATGAGCCTGATTGCCATGGCGGGCGGCATCGTGCTGTACCTGTTGCTGCGCAACCAGTTCAAGCTCGGCCGCATTGCCCATCCACCCTTCATCGAGCGTTTCAACGGCAAGCGACTGTTTGAACGCTGCCAGGTACTGCTGATGCGCATGGCCCGCCGCGCCGAGCGCTTGCTCACGACCCGACGCTTGCAAAAGCAACTGTTCATGCTGGTACTGGCCGCGTTCCTCGCAGGCCTGCTGCCCATGCTGCACAGTGGCCTGAGTTGGGGTGATCGGCCGAAGATCCCGGGCTCAGGTGTATTCGTGGCCCTCTGGCTGATCGCAATTACCTGCGCCCTTGGTGCGGCCTGGCAAGCCAAGTATCACCGACTGGCCGCCCTGACCATGGTCAGCGTATGTGGCCTGATGACCTGTATCACCTTCGTCTGGTTCTCGGCACCCGACCTGGCGCTGACCCAACTGGTCGTGGAAGTGGTCACCACGATCCTGATCCTGCTGGGCCTGCGCTGGCTGCCACGCCGGATCGAGGGCGTCTCGCCCCTGGGCAGCCAGGAGCGTGCCCGCCTGCGACGCCTGCGCGACCTGGTGCTGGCAGTGCTGGTCGGTACCGGCATGGCCCTGCTGTCCTACGCCATGCTGACCCGGCCTACCCCCAACGACATCTCCTCGTTCTACCTGAGCCGGGCACTGCCCGAGGGCGGTGGCAGCAACGTCGTCAACGTGATGCTGGTGGATTTCCGCGGCTTCGATACCTTGGGCGAAATCACCGTGCTGGTTGCCGTGGCACTCGCGGTGTTTGCCCTGCTGCGACGTTTCCGACCGCCACGCGAAAGTATCGAGTTACCCGCACAACAGCGTCTGCTGGCGCCGGACGTGGTCACCGACCTGGTCAACCCACGGCACGCCGCCGATACGGCACTGGGCTTCATGATGGTGCCCGCCGCCCTGGTTCGCCTGCTGCTGCCGATTGCCCTGGTGGTGTCGATGTACCTGTTCATGCGCGGGCACAACCAGCCGGGCGGCGGCTTCGTTGCCGGTCTGGTGATGTCGGTAGCCTTCATCCTCCAGTACATGGTCGCCGGCACCCAGTGGGTTGAAGCACAAATGAGCCTGCGCCCGCTGCGCTGGATGGGCACCGGCCTGCTCTGCGCCACCCTCACCGGGGTGGGTGCAATGCTACTGGGCTACCCCTTCCTGACCACCCACACCGCCCACCTTCACCTGCCGGTGATCGGTGACTTGCATGTGGCCAGCGCACTGTTTTTCGATATCGGCGTGTTCACGGTCGTAGTCGGTTCAACCCTGCTGATCCTTACCGCGCTGGCGCACCAGTCGGTACGTAGCCATCGCCCCGGTGGCCACGTGAAAAACCCTCAACCAGGAGCCGCCTGATGGAAGAAGTCATTGCAATTGCCATCGGTGTACTCGCCGCCTCAGGTGTATGGCTGATACTGCGGCCACGGACCTTCCAGGTAGTGATGGGCCTGTGCCTGTTGTCCTATGGCGTCAACCTGTTCATCTTCAGTATGGGCAGCCTGTTCATTGGCAAGGAGCCGATCATCAAGGACGGCGTACCGCAGGACCTGTTCAACTACACCGACCCGCTGCCCCAAGCCCTGGTACTGACGGCAATCGTCATCAGCTTCGCCATGACCGCCTTGTTTCTGGTCGTACTGCTGGCGTCACGTGGCTTGACCGGCACTGACCACGTCGATGGCCGGGAGCCGAGTGAATGAATGCGATGAACCAACTGATCGTCGCCCCCATCCTGCTGCCTCTGATGACCGCAGCGCTGATGCTGCTGCTCGGCGAAAAGCGACGGCCACTCAAGGCCCGTATCAACCTGGTTTCAACCCTGCTTGGCCTGGGCATTTCCGTGATGCTACTGGTGTGGGTACACACACAGGGGCATGCCAGTTCGATGGGTGTTTACCTGCCCGGGAACTGGCCCGCACCGTTCGGCATCGTGCTGGTAGTCGACCGCCTCGCGGCAATGATGCTGGTGTTGACCGGCATTGTCGGGCTTAGCGCGCTGCTCTACGCCATGGCCCGCTGGGACAGCGCCGGAGCCAGTTTCCATGCCCTCTTCCAGATCCAGCTGATGGGGCTGTACGGGGCCTTCCTGACGGCAGACCTGTTCAACCTGTTCGTCTTTTTCGAGGTGCTACTGGCGGCATCCTATGGCTTGATCCTGCACGGCTCGGGACGGGCACGGGTCAAGGCCGGCCTGCATTACATTGCCATCAACCTCGTCGCGTCATCGCTGTTCCTGATTGGCGCAGCGATGCTCTATGGCGTTACCGGCACCCTGAACATGGCCGACCTGGCGGTCAAGATCCCACTGGTGCCTGAGGCCGACCGAGGCTTGCTGCACGCTGGCGCCGCGATTCTGGCCATCGCCTTTCTGGCAAAGGCCGGCATCTGGCCGTTGAATTTCTGGCTGGTACCGGCGTACTCGGCAGCAAGCGCCCCCGTGGCCGCACTTTTCGCAATCATGACCAAGGTCGGCATCTACACCGTGTTGCGTCTCTGGACCTTGCTGTTTTCCGGGCAAGCCGGCGACTCTTCATTCTTCGGTGGTGAATGGCTGGTGTACGGCGGCCTCGCAACCCTGGGTTGTGCCGCACTGTTGATACTCGCCGCCCAGCGTCTTGAACGTATGGCCAGCCTGAGCATCCTGGTCTCGGCAGGTACGCTGCTGGCCGCGATAGGCTTCGGGCAACCCGCCCTGACCGCAGCGGCGCTGTTCTATCTGGTCAGCTCGACGCTGGCGCTGTGCGCACTGTTCCTGCTTGCGGAACTGATCGAACGCTCTCGTTCGGTCAACGAGATTCCGCTGGACGACGACGGCGACACCCTGCCGGCGCCACCCGAGCCACCCCAACTGCCCAAAGGCATCAACCTGGACGATGATCAGAAGGCCGTTGTCGGCCAGGTCATCCCCTGGGCCATGGCGTTTCTCGGCCTGAGCTTCATCGCCTGCGCCCTGCTGGTGATCGGCATGCCACCGCTATCGGGTTTCATCGGCAAGCTGAACCTGATCAGCGCCCTGCTCAACCCGCAAGGCCTCGGCATCACGACCGAACAGCCGTTGCCGATGACCGGCTGGACACTGCTGGCACTGCTGGTGCTCTCGGGCCTGGCATCACTGATTGCCCTGGCGCGCGTCGGCATCAAGCGCTTCTGGACACCACAGGAACGCCCTTCGCCAGTACTAAGGCGCCTGGAATGCCTGCCGATTGTTGCCCTGCTCGGCTTGTGCGTACTCCTCAGCATCCAGGCCGAGCCACTGTTACGCTACACGCAGGACACTGCGAACGGCCTGCAGAACCCGCAGCAGTACATTTCTGCGGTGTTCGCTACACGGCCAGTGGCAGGCCCGCTGGCTGTACCTGAGGGGGTGCAGCCATGAAGCGCCTGCTCCCTGCCCCTCTGATATCGCTGGCGCTGTGGTTGCTGTGGCTGGTATTGAACCTTTCGATAAGCCCCGGCAACCTGTTGCTGGGCGCGCTGCTTGGCGTGCTCGCACCGCTACTGATGGCCCCCCTGCGACCACAGTCAGTGAGCATTCGCAAACCTGCGACCATCGTACGCCTGATCCTGCGGGTTGGTCTGGATGTGCTGAGCTCCAACCTGCAAGTGGCTCGCAGTGTCCTGACTGCCGGCCAGCGCCCACCACGGTCGGCCTTCGTGCGCATTCCACTGGACTTGCGCGATGCTCACGGGCTAGCAGCCTTGTCGATGATCACAACGGTGGTCCCTGGCACCATCTGGTCGGAGCTGGCGCTGGACCGCAGTGTCTTGTTACTGCATGTCTTTGATCTGGACGACGAAACGCAATTCATCGAGCACTTCAAGCACACCTACGAACGCCCGCTGATGGAGATCTTCGAATGACAGGCCTGCTCGCCAACGCCATTCTCGCCAGCCTGTTCATTTTCGCCATGGCCATGGCCTTGACCTTGGTCAGGCTGTTCCGAGGCCCATCGGCGCAAGACCGGGTACTGGCGCTGGACTACCTGTACATCCTGGCCATGCTGATGATGCTGGTGCTGGGCATTCGCTACGCCAGTGATACCTACTTTGAAGGCGCGCTACTGATCGCGCTGTTCGGCTTTGTCGGCTCGTTCGCCCTGGCCAAATTCCTGCTGCGCGGTGAGGTGATCGAATGAGCGAGTTCAATGCATTGCCATTCTGGCTTGAACTGGCTACCGCGGCACTGCTGCTAACCGGCAGTGTGTTTGCATTGATAGGCGCATTCGGCCTCCTGCGCATGAAGACGTTCTTTCAGCGCATGCACCCACCAGCCCTTGCCTCGACGCTGGGGACCTGGTGTGTCGCCCTGGCCTCGATCCTGTACTTTTCCGGCCTCAAGCACATGCCGATTCTACATGCCTGGCTGATCCCGATCCTGCTTTCGATTACCGTACCGGTCACCACACTGCTGCTGGCGCGAGCGGCACTTTTCCGCAAACGCATGGCGAATGAGCCTGTGCCGGAAGAGATCAGTAGCGGGCGCGACAGGGGTAACTGATAGATCACGTGCTAAGGCGTTGCAGCTCACGTCGAACCATCGAAGCAAACTCCGGCGGGCTTAGTTGGTAGAGTTGCGCGGCAACCCAATCAAGCCAGGCGGCCTTAAGTTGTGCACGCTGCGCAAGCCATTGTTCAGCCAATTCGCGCGCCTGCGCCTGGTGCTGCGCATGAAACTCGGCCCGACCACGCCGTTCAGTGCCGACATCCGTCATTCGCTGGCCTTGAAGGTCATCTCGCCCTTGCGCCACTTGGCCGCTTTGGCGGTGGCCGCCTTGAGAATCTTGCTCAAGCCTTCCTGCAGTTGTGCATGGGCCGCAAATATCAGCACCACACTCTGCCCTTCACGTAACACGATTCCGTTGCCGTCCGGGGTCGATACGAAGGCATAGTCGCCCAGACCATAAACCGTATGTTTGATGTCACGGAATCGAACTTCCAACTTACCGCCCTCACGACTGGGCAGTACCGCCGCGCGAAAGTGGTCGCCGACCTTTAACTCCAGACGCTGCTTGTCATCAACGACCAACGCCTCTTCAGTGTCGATTTCGGCCATGTAAAGGCCTTCGGCACTTTGTTCAGTGACATAGACAAAACGCGATTGAAACTGTTTGACCAGCTTGGCCCGAAGATCGCCCAGCACAAACAGGGCCTGCATATCCAGATTGCTGACTGCCAATGAAAAATTCCTCAACGACTGATCACGCCCCTGCCAACGCTGGCAGCAATGCCGCGCAATGGCCAAGGCACGTTGTTTTGAATGGCTAAGATAGTAGTGGTTTAGCGAATGATTATCCCGTGCAGATAAACACCCAAGCCTGAAGGAAAGTTAACTATTTCCTGCCGGCATAAGCCTTTTGGCGAATTCTCAGCAGATTTCCTCAATCAAGGAAGCTTTTTCTGACAGCAATATTGCATCAGACATGCGATAGCTGAAAGAACAGCCCCATCAGCGGGGGTGTCCTGACAATCACTCATGCACTACAGGAAGCTGAATATGCACGAAAACACTGAATTCCGTCGAGAGGCCAACGCGTATTGTGGTGTAGAAAGTCGAAACCCTGCCAAGCCTCCCCGCTTCGTCGTGGTACCTGCAGGTATCGGATTCTTTCACATAACCGAGTACACCACCGGGCGGGTCAAAGGCTTTCGCCGTCAGCACACGGAAGCCTGCGCACTGGCGCGTGACCTTGAGCGCTGAAGGCGTGCACTCAGCAGGCGTGGCGAGCCGCACCCACCCTGGCAGCCTTGTTCAACTGATCCAGCCACGCGGCGCGGCATTCCTGAGCCTCGCTGCGGCTGGCAAAAGCGGTGCCTCGACGCTCGCCATTGACCAGCACCACCCAACATACTCGCTTGCCAAGTGCCTGCATCGATGCAGGCACACCAGAACCGATCATCACGGCTACATCGACCTTGCTATGCATGATTCCCTCCGGAACGTCATTAGCAAACTAACGATAGGGCCATGATAAAACCCGTTCCTCTCGGGAAAAAGCTATCGCCTGCATAGCAGTTTTACATCAGCCGCAACAAAACACTCAGCCCACAGCCGCCACCTGCGGCTTGTAACCCAGGCGAAAGCCACCCCAATGACGCCCATGAACCTCAATGGGCACAGACAGATCATGCATCAGCTCACCGGTATCGCGGGTGTAGGTCTGCAACAAAACAGCCTGTTGGTGGCTGCCACATCGAATGCCTGTCGGGTCATCGAACTTGCGCTTGCTGCGATTATGCGCAGTATCAAGCGCTTCATCGCCGGTCAATGGCTGATTGAACGCTGCGTTGTGCGTTGGCACATAACCCTGTTGCGTGCAGGCAATGGCAAACACCAAGCCTTCGTGCTCTTTCAGCAAAGGCTCCTGGATGGCCGGCAGAACCTGGTCAGTGTACTGGTCAAAGCGCGTGCGATAACGCACGGGCCGAGTACCGGGGATCGCCTGATAGTGCCGATCAAACAGATCATCCAGACTGATACGGCCTTGTGCGACATCGGCCTCAAACTGCCTGGCCATTTTCTGCGCCCCCTCGCGCGCCAGGTCGTAGATGCGCTGGTGATACTCGTCCAGGCCGACCTCAGCCAAGCGCTCACTGATGCTCTCGGCCTGCCCTTCCATTTGCACCGCAGCCTTGGCCAGTTGCCGGGTCTGTTGGTCGCTGACCTGCAGGTCGCTGCGCATTTGCTCGACAGCGCGGAACAGGCTGTCGAGTTGGCCCAGGTTGGTTTCTGTACCTTGGGCAATCTCGCTGATCTGCTGCTCTACGCCCGCGGCCAGCCCGGCAATGCTGTCGAGTTGCTCACCGGTGTGCTCCACCTGATCGACCCCCGTGTGCAGGTCATCGGACAACTCACGAATCTGCTCCACGACCTGGGCCGTGCGTTGCTGGATATCAGCAACCATCAGCCCGACCTCTTCAGTTGCCGTTGCCGTTCGCCCGGCCAAGCCGCGCACCTCATCGGCAACGACCGCAAACCCGCGCCCATGCTCACCGGCGCGGGCAGCCTCGATAGCCGCATTCAGGGCCAGCAAGTTGGTCTGACTGGCAATGGTGTGAATCACCAGGGTGACCCGCGCAATGTCTTCACTGCGCTGATGCAAGGCCTCGATCAACTCGCGACTCTCGCTGGCACGGGCACTCAACTGATGCATCCGCTGGATCGACTCCGCAAGCACCGAACGCCCGGCAGCACTGCTCTGGTGTGCTTCACGGGCGGCAGCCAAGGCCTGCTGGCTGAGGTGCGAGGTCGCTTGCTCAGTATCGATCATGACGTGTGCGCTACTGACAATCTGAGCGGCTGAAGCAAGTTGCGATTGCAGCTTGCCGGCCAGTTGCTTCACAGAAAATGCCACACCCGCTGCCGACAAGGCGTTATGACTGGTAGTGCGCGAAAGATCACGGGTCAGCTCAGTGAGCGGATCGACTGCACGATGCACTTCATCCGGTTCGCGCCGGCGAAAACGCGGCAGCACCAGGGTCAACAAGGCCAGTGGCGCGCAGACATAGAACGACAGCCCGGCAAATGCCATCGCGGCCAACAGCACCAGCAGTACCAGACTTTGCAGCGCGACCCCCGCCCACCCCTGCCTGGCAATGGGTGAATGGCGCGGTGTTAGCATGGCCTCTGGCAGAGATCCTTCTCGCATCATGGTTCAAGCTCCATAGACACTGTCGTTTTTGTGACGCCATTAAACGCCACTATAAAGCCATTATCCATGCTTCCTTGGACCTAATACGACTGTGCTTGATACAGGACAAGAAACGCAAAGGCCCCGGGGTTTGATCCCTGGGGCCTTGAGCTACACCCGTACTGACGTCAGATCTGACGCTGGTGCTTGTCGATCTGCTCGTGGCGTTCTTGCGCTTCGATGCAGTACTTGGTGGTCGGGCTGATAAGCAGACGCTTCAGGCCGATGGGCTCACCACTGTCGTCGCACCAGCCGAAGCTTTCGTCGGCAATTCGGCCCAGTGCCATCTCCAGCTGTGGCAGCAGGCGCTGATCACGTTCGATGGCGTTGACCAGCCAATGGCGCTCTTCTTCGACCGAGGCAGCGTCGGCAGGATCGGCAGGCGAGTCCAGGCTTTCAATGGCTACACGGCTCTGTTCGATACGCTCCTGGGTTTCGATCTTCATCGACTGCAACAAGTCGGTGAAGAAGGCCAGTTGCTCGGCATTCATGTAGTCATCGGCCGGCATGGCCAGCAACTTTTCCTTTGTCATTGATTTCTCTATAAAAAATACGTGCATTAAGGCGAATCGGGTGCTGCTCGCGACGAGCGCGCTCAGCGGAATTCTTCAAGCACCATCCGGCACTCAATTTACAGGGGGCGGCAGTCTAAGGCCGAGATTCGTACTCAGCAACATAAAAGACAGTGGATGCACCCGAAAAAACCAAGGGTCATACTCACCTGATGGCCCGAGAGCGCAGGCTTTATAGCAAATAAAAGGGCTAGCCGGCGTACTGCAAGAGACAAACGGCAGCACCCGCCCCCGGCTCCCGGGAACCAACCGTTCAGATACTGTAACAATTTCTTGTGCATTCACGTGAATGCACACTACCCCAACAACTGACTCAACACTGCACGCAACTTGCCCGGTTTCACCGGTTTGCTCAACAACGGAGCCCCAAGGCGCTGCATCGCCAGACGGCTCTGATCGCTACGATCAGCAGTGATCATCACCGCGGCAATCGGCCGCCCAAAGTGCGCCCGCAGGTCCATGACCACATCACAGCCTGTTGTTCCGTGGTCGAGGTGGTAGTCCGCCAGGATCAGCTCCGGCTCACGCCCCTGAAGCACCTCCAGCGCGCTCTCACGGTCTGTAGCAGTCAGCACCTCACACCCCCACTGGCCAAGCAACGAGGCCATGCTCTGGAGAATGCTCAGCTCGTTGTCCAGCACCAGCAAACGGCGCCCCGGCAATGGATTGCCGATACTGGGTTGCGGCAACACGGCTGCCGCCGGTGGGCGTGGCAAATCGTGGGTCAGCGGTACATCAATGCTGAACACCGAGCCGCGCCCCGGCCAGGAACGCACACGCACCTGGCAGTCGAGTATGCGGGCAATACGCTCGACAATCGCCAACCCCAGGCCAACCCCCTTGCGATCAGCCGCACGACCAACGTCGAGCTGATTGAACTCCAGAAAAATCGACTCCAGGCGATCGGCTGCAATCCCCCTACCGCTATCCCACACCTCAAGTCGCAGGTAATGACCACATCGCCTGGCCCCCAACAACACACGTCCGTGCTCGGTGTATCGGCAGGCATTGCTGAGGAAGTTGCGCAGGATCCGCGTCAACAAGCGCAAATCGGTATGAATCACCCGCTGACCGCTACGCACCCGCAAGCTCAGCCCTGCCGCCTCCGCTACCGGCTGGAACTCCGACGCCAATGGGGCCAACACCTCATCGAGGCTATACAGGTCAAGGTCCGGCTTGATCGCGGCCTGGTCCAGCCGGGAGATATCGAGCAAATCGGTAAGCAGGTCTTCGGCGCCTTCCAGCGCCTGATGAGCGCGTTCGACCAACACCTGCTCGGTGGCCGGTAGCGGTCGCTCACGCAAGGTAGAAATCAGCAGCCGCGCCGCATTCAATGGTTGCAACAGGTCATGGCTGGCCGCAGCCAGATACTTGTCCTTGCTACGGTTGGCGGCCTGGGCCGCATCGCGAGCCTCAATCAATTCATTGGTACGCTCGGTGACGCGCTGTTCCAGTTCATCGTTGAGCTGTTGCATGCGCTCTTGAGCCTGCTTGCGCTCGGTAATATCGGCAACAAAGCCCTCCACCAGGCCCTCTTCATCCGGTCGACGCAGCAGGTTCATCAGCACGTCGATACTGCTGCCATCACGGCGACGCAACTGTGTCTCATAGCCCAGCAAGGCGCCGTCGCGCTGCAACACCTGAGTAATTTGCAACAGCTCCGTCGGCCCACCGACAAACAAATGCCCTCCCAGGTCTCTGCGAGCAAACAACACAGCCTGAGGGTCCGAGTAACCCAGCATACGTGCCAATGCCGGGTTCGCGGCACGCAGGCCATCGTCCAGGCTGGCCTGAAAAATCCCGTGTACCGCGTGCTCGAACAGCCACTTGTAACGATTGCGCTCGGCCTCCAGCTCCTCCAGCCGCACGGCCAACTCCGGGTAGTGGCTCTTGCGAACGGTGTGGTTGCTCAGCCCTAGGAGCCCGGCAAGGGCATCGGCCCGAGGTTCAGAGGGCCTCGCCATACACCACCTCGACATCACGCAAGCTCGAGGCACGCGGGTTGGTCAGAATGCATGGATCATCCATGGCATGCTGCGACAGGAACGGGATATCCGACAGGCCAACACCGTGCAGGCCAAGGGTTTCATGGAAGCCCACCGCATGCTTGAGGGCAATCAGGTGCTCAACCAGCCGCTGGCGAATCTGGTTGTGGTTCAAACCGCGGCAATCAATACCGAGGGTCTCGGCGATCACTTTGAAACGCTCGGGGGCGGCGCTGTAGTTGAAGGCCACGACGTGCTCAACCAACACCGCATTGCACAAGCCATGCGGCAGGTCGAGAAAACCGCCCAGGCTATGGGACATGGCATGCACCGCCCCCAGAATGGCGTTGGAAAATGCCAACCCGGCCTGCATGCTGCCCAACATGATCTTCTCGCGCAGAGCGATATCGCCGGGGTTGGCAATCATCTGCACCAGGTGGCCGTTGATCAGGCGCATCGCTTCCAGGGCATGGGGATCGGTCAGCGGCCCGTGGCCGGTAGAGACAAAAGCCTCGATGGCATGCACCAACGCATCGATACCGGTGCAGGCGGAAAGGAACGGGTCCATGCTCAGGGTGGTTTCCGGGTCGATCAACGACACATCCGGCACCACTGCCTTGCTGACGATGGAGAATTTCATCCGTTCTTGCTGGTTGGAAATGATCACGAACTGCGAGACATCCGCCGAGGTGCCGGCCGTGGTCGGGATCAGGATCAGCGGCGGGCTCGGCACGCGAATGGTATCGACCCCTTCAAACTCCAGAATATGCCGCCCATGCGCGACCACGATGCCAATGCCCTTGGCGCAATCCATCGGGCTACCGCCACCGACGGCGACAATCACATCGCACTGCTCTCTGCGGTAACGCTCAGCGCCGGCCATGACCTCCTCGACCCGAGGATTGGGCGACACGTCACTGTACAGGCAGTACTCGATGCCTTGCTCACGCAGGCTGGCTTCGATATCAGCCACCCACCCCGCCACGATCACACCTGGGTCGCTGACCAGCAACACCTTGCGTGCGCCAAAGGTCTTGGCGTAGTTGGCCACATGGTGCCGACAGCCGGCGCCGAAGATGATTTCCGGGGAGACGAATTTACGCAACTGGCTCAGGTTCGGGCTCATGCAACGCCTTCTTGTTTTTTTTAAGATAGCGCCAGCCTAAAGCATCGGACCGGGATTGCAATCAGACCGTCAAGGTCGTCGAAGATAAGCCGCGCCGGTCACTGCAACCAGTGACCGGCGGGAGAAGGATCAACGGTTGGCGAAGTACATCGTCACTTCAAAACCAATACGCAGATCAGTGAACGCAGGCTTTTTCCACATAGCTCGATCCTCTTCTAGCACCACAGGATTGCGGTGATTTCATTAAACACTTGCCCTGCAAACCACGCCTCCTACTTTGGGAGCAAATGGCGCAGCGCTTTGGTGCCATACCCTCAACAAGCCCTTCAGATACGCCGCGCACACGCGAGTGCCCTGCCAAGGGCAGATCCCGTCAAGCGAGCACTGAGTGGAGCACAAAAAAGCAGCCGCTGAACACTGACAGAAATGCCAGGTATCCAGCGGCTGAAAGGGACGTGAATTAGAAGAAGCCCAGCGGATTGATGTCGTAGCTCACCAGCAGGTTCTTGGTCTGCTG
>JAEAMF010001058.1_pt1 | contig 23275 bp, 22 predicted proteins | sample 8958721 | NCBI WGS metagenome assembly JAEAMF01 (sample SAMN16933255, study PRJNA681124) | bioreactor sludge metagenome | isolation source: anaerobic bioreactor treating anionic surfactant - SDBS | place: India: Bengaluru | collected 2019-02-28 | reverse complement strand
AATCCCAGCGGATTCCGGATTTCCTGATCTATCTAACAGGATCGAGACCTTTTCCGGATTCCTTTTGAGATCTCCGTTATCTGCGGCAAGCAGGAGACAAGAACGACAGTCGAGGTGAACGGCCGATCCACGACTTTTGACCTTGTCACCGTGTCCATGCCGGACAGAGTCATACTGGATCCTTCCGGCAAACTTTTAAGGGATTCAAAAGAGCTGCAGACCGCCGTTCAGCTCTCGCTTGGCAACGACCTGAAGCAGAAAGGGAATTTTGTTGAAGCCATCCGGGCATTTGAAGGCGCGCTGAAAATAAGTCCCAATCGATCAATCGTTCATTTCCGCATGGCCGAAACGTTTTATGAGCAGTTCAATCTTCAGTCGGCTGCAAATTCGTTTCGCGATTCCCTGAACGGGGACAGAGATCCCAAATGGATCGAGGTATGGTGCTACATTTATCTCGGCAAAATATATGATATTTTGGGACAGAGACAACGCGCGATGGCTGAATATACAAAAGCCATGAATACCAAGGACGATACTTACGGCGCACAAGCCGAAGCACAGAAGTGGCTGGCAGCCCCGTTTACCAGGGAACGTACAACGATAGATCCGGAGAGCAGTCAATCCGAATAATTGCCGGCTGCCGGCTAAAGGGCGGGATCTGAAGGATGACCGTCATTTTTTAATTTAATCCTATGGCTTCCTGGAAACAATTCGCCCAAAAGACGCGCGTACCGGCGGGAACCATCCTGGGTATCATCTTCCTGCTCCTAATGCATCCGTCCATCCGCTCGCTTTGGATTGGTGCAGCGGTTACGCTGCCCGGTTGCCTACTGCGCTTTTGGGCCGCCGGCCATATCGACAAGGGAAAAGCGCTTACTCAGGGCGGCCCGTACGCCATGACGCGCAATCCTCTATACCTGGGATCGTTTCTCATGGCACTGGGAATAATCCTTGGCGGTCAGGGTTACTGGCTGCTGCCGTTTTTCGCAATCTTTTTCGCTGCTTTTTACATTCCCGTAATGAAGGCCGAGGCAGATCAGCTGCAAAGCATATACGGCCGGGAGTTTGTGGCGTATTCAAAAAGGGTGCCGGCATTTTTCCCAGCGTTTCAAAAGGCAGGCGCGGGCGCATCTGCATTTCTCTGGTCAAGAGTCGTCCAGAACCGGGAGCACCGCAATGTCATTGGGTTGGCGGTTGCGGAAGCCATTCTCATTCTTAAATTTTTCCTGCACTAGAGCTTACCCAAAATATATATTCTTTAATCCTGGCTGGTACCGGCTGGTATCCTGGTGGAATCCCGGAAGAATCCTTGCGGAATCCTGGGAATCCTGGACACCCACTTTTGACAATCCGGCAGTCCGGCAATCTTCTGGCAATCTTCTGGACACCCGCCTTGTTTCCGCGAACCGATGCAAAAAACCTCTTACCAAAGAAATGTGCAATGCCCATACCGTGATCTTGGCAAAGCTCTGGTTTTGTGCGTACTCCCTCTATGATCGTCCAGACATTGTTGGGTGGCCAGAGGTTTTGCCAGAGGTTTTGCCATTGTGGGTGTCCAGGAATTCGCCTTGTGGGTGTCCAGAGATTGTGTCCAGAGATTGTGGGGGTCCAAAGATTCTCCAGAGATTCCCTGTAACGGATTTTTGCCTGTACGTATATTGCTGCAAATGCGAATACCTATGCGATTGGCAGTTTTGGGGCTATTGTTTATCCTTACCTTGATGGGCGTTACACTTTCCTACACCCAAAATCTATCCTCCGTTTCCGGAACGGTAACCGATTCCAAGGGGGTGCCCATACCGGCTGCGAGTATCTGTCTCATGGTTGGCACAGAAAAGCTTGCTGAGCAACTGACAGGCTTGGATGGAAGCTTTGACTTCGATGGACTTCAGCCGGGCACCTATCAGCTTACGGCGGAAATTGTCGGCTTTTTAAAGTATGAGAAGGGAACCGTGGAAGTACTTGTGGATTCCAATCCAAAACTGATGATACTTCTGGCCCCGATCCCCCATTCGGTTTCGTCTGTCGCTTCGGCAGGCGCATCCGGGAGCGAACCATTGCAGACTGTGGACTTACCTTCTTTTCAGTCGGCGGCAGTAACGGACCTTCCTGGCTTGAGTCAGTTCCAGGATCTTGCGCAGGGTCTTGAACAGGCTAGTTCTACCACAGGCGATCGGCAAGGCTATTTATTCATCAGTGGCAATACGGTGAACCTGGACGCAGGCAACATAAACGATCCCGATTTCCGGGGACCCATGATGGATGTCGCCAGGCAGATGGGTTTTCAGATTCAGGAATTCAGTCCTGAAGGGGGCCGTAGCGGAGGTTTCGGTGAAATGGGAGGTGGGCCCGGAGGAGGTGGTCCCGGAGGAGGAGGCCCCGGAGGCGGCGGGATGGGTTTTGCCGGTATGATGGGTAGAGGCGGACGTGGTGCCGGCTTCAAGCAGCCGCTGATAGAAGGAAGTCTTACCGAAACCTATAGCAACTCCGCCCTCAACGCTCGCGGCTACTCGCTTACGGGCAAGACGTTGGACAAGCCGGTCCAGATCGGCAACAACTTCAGCCTAACCGTTGGCGGAGTAATTCCTTTTCTTAAATCCAATGCCGGTACTCAGCGCAGGTCCGGTGGAATGGGGCCGGTAAGCCAGCCCGGATGGACTTTTACCTACGGCGGAAGCCGCAACCGCAGCGCTATGGATACCCTCACGACTGTTCCCACAGATCTGGAACGTGCGGGCGATTTTTCCCGGACATATGTACAGACTTTGTCCGCAGATCCGCAGACCGGACAGCAAAGCGTTGTGGCGCAACCCGTTCAGCTCTATTCAGATCCGAGCGATGTGTCGTCACGGTTTACGATAATAGATACGCTGGATCCGGCGGCTGCCCAGCTGCTCGAATTTATTCCACGAGCAAATCTGCCCTGTGCTTCCGGAATTCCCTGCGTGAACAACTATTCTTCGCAGCGCAGCCTTCCTACGTCGTCCGACGAAATCCAGGCCAGTGTCACAGGATTGAAGCTTACCTCCAAAGACAGTATCGGCATTAATTACAGCATGCGCCGAGGCAGCTCTCTTGGGGCAGCCACATTCCCCGGTCTTGACACGCAACGCTCCAATTTCGGTCAGAATATCGGCATTTCCGGAACCCATTCTTTCCAGTCGCGCCTTTTTGCGAATTGGAGGATTTCGCTAAATCGCATGAGGACGGAATCCACTAACGCCTTTTCCTACACGCGCGATGTGGAGGGCGATATCGGGATGACCGGAGTTTCGAGGGACCCGATCAACTGGGGACCGCCCACGATCAATTTTTCCAACTATGGAGGCGTTTCTCTTGGAAATCCGGCACTTTCGCGGAATCAGACCCTTTCCTTATCAGCAGGGATGAATAAGATGGCAGGCAAGCATTCCTACCGGGCGGGATTTGATGCCAGTTGGGCGCAGCGCAATTCCAAAACAGACAGTAACGGCCGCGGCACTTTCATGTTTACGGGCTACGCTACGGTTCTGTTGAATCCGGACGGGAGCCAGGTCCCCGGGTCCGGCAACGATTTTGCGGACTTCCTCCTGGGATTACCCTATTCTACCTCGCGCCGCTATGTGGATCCCGCCGTCAATCCGCAGGGGAACAGCCTTTATCTGAGAAGCCGGAGTTGGAACCTCTTCGTTATGGACAACTGGAGGATTCGTTCCAACATGACGCTCAACTACGGCGTTCGATACGAATACACGGGCCCGTCATTTGAAAAATATGACCGGCTGGTCAGCCTCGATGCCAACGCTGATTTTTCGGAGCTTGCGCAAGTGTTTCCGGGCGAGAAGGGACCCCTAAGCGGCCGCCATTTTTCAAAATCGCTGGTAAATCCGGACAGAAACAACATAGCTCCCCGCATTGGCCTTGCATGGAGGCCGACAAACGGCTCGCCATTCGTATTCCGCCTGGGGTACGGTATAAGCTATAACCCAAGTTCATACTCCTCTATCGTAGGGCAACTAATCAACCAACCCCCATTTGCGGTCACGCAGGATCTGGCAACCGATCGCTCGAATCCATTGACGATACTGAATGGATTTCCGACTAATCCGGATATTACCGTCCTCAATACATTCGGCATAGATCCCGGCTATAGGCCGTCCTATGCCCAGCAATGGAGTTTCGATATTCAGACACAGATTTCCCGCATATATGTCCTGAACGCTTCCTACATGGGATCCAAGGGGGCAGGCTTGGACATCGTGCGCGCACCCAACCGAGCAGGCAACGCAGGGTATTTTACCTATCAGACCAACGGCGGAAGCTCGATCTATCACGGCTTCAACCTGCAGGTTTCCCGGCGTTTTTCCCGCGGCTTCAACTTGACAAGTTCCTATACGCTTTCAAAGACCATCGACAGCGCCTCCGGGAGCGGAGGGTCCCCGGTCGCCCAGAATGACGCGGATCTGGCGGCAGAACGGTCGCTCAGCAGCCAGGATCAGCGGCATAACTTCCAGACAAGTTTCACCTACGAATTGCCTATTGGGCAGAACCGGAGGTTTTTTGCGACCGCTTCCACTAAACTGCTAAACATAATCTCGGGCTGGACGTTCAACGGTAATCTGACGATGGCCAGCGGGAATCCGCTCAATCCAAGGTATGCCAGCAGCAGCGGCAGCACTTCAAGCGCAGCGCTTTACAATGCGCTCCGTCCCGATATTACAGGAGAGGAGATTTCGCTGCCCAGAGGCGAGCGCACGGTTACGAGATTTTTCAACACAGCTGCGTTCTCCATTCCATCTGGAGAGTACGGGAATGCCGGACGCAATATTATTGAGGGGCCCGGCAGCAACACACTCAACATGTCGGTCCGCAAGGGATTCCGCCTTGATGACAGCAACCGCAGGCTGGATTTAAGCTGGCAGGTTCAAAACGTTTTGAATCATCCAAATTGGTCCAGTGTGAGCACGGCTGTTAACGCGCTGAATTTCGGCCAGGTAACGGGCGTGCGCGCGATGCGCTCGATGACGTTTAATCTCCGAATCAGGTTTTAGCCCGAATCCCGGCCCTTCTCGAGAGGCGTAACTCATGTTTGATCGGCGAAGAAAATCTGCCCAAAGGACGATCACGGCTCTCTCCCATTGGTTCGTGTGCCTGCTGTGCGGTCTCGCTCCGTTTGTTTTTTCCGGCCCGCAGCAGGACCAGGATTCCCGGCAGGCAAGTGTGCATCAGAAGATGCCCGTTTTCTCGGTGGAATCCGCCATGGTTGTTGTCGATGTGACCGTGCGTGACGGGAAGGGCAGGCTTATCGATGATTTGAAAAGGGAAGATTTTAAGATTTACGAAGACAATGTGCCGCAAAATATCGTCACCTTTTCTGCTGAGAACGTTGCCATAGGCCCGGCAAAAACCACTGCGGAAGGCGAAACCGGACAAGCCGCAGTCGTGCAGGCCCAGCCGCGGCCGGTCGTGAATCTCGCGCTTAATCCCACGGCGCCGGTAAAAAAAGAGGATTTTGCCGACAAGAGGCTTGTAATCCTGTTTTTTGACCTTAGCTCTTTGGAAACGGAAAACCTGGTCCGCTCCGTCGATGCCGCGCATGACTTTATTGCGAAGCAGACGGGGCCGCAGGATTTGATGGCCATTGCTACGTACAGCAGCACTTTAAGCCTTGTTCAGGATTTCACAAACGATAGAGACCTTCTGTTGAAGACCCTGAATGAAATTTCATCCGAAGAGTCGGAAGAGAGCGCGACTGAGACCGATTCGTCCGAGGAATCATCGGACGAGGTTTTTATTCCCGATAGCGTCCAGTTCAATGTCTTCAATACGGACCGCCGTTTATCGGCACTGGAAAACCTGGCGAAAATGTACCGCGAATTTCCCGAGCGCAAGTCGCTGGTCTATTTTTCCAGCGGCATGACGACAACGGGCGTCGAGAACAATGCTCAGATACGGTCCACGGTGGACAATGCTAACAGGTCCAACATGTCCATTTACACCGTGGACAGCCAAGGTCTGGTGGCTCTTCCTCCGGGAGGGGATGCATCCCGGGGCAGCGCAGGAGGCCGAGGATTCGGCGGCGCCGGTATGATGCAGCAGAGAAACGCGCTTTCCAGCTCTCAGGAAACGCTGATCACGCTTTCCAACGACACCGGAGGCCGGTCGTTCTCTGATATAAATGACCTGAGCCTCGCGTTGAAACAGGTTCAGGCAGATACCAACATATATTATGTCCTCGGCTACTTCAGCGCCAACAGCAAAGAAGACGGCAAATACCGCAAGATCCGCGTTGAACTGACGCGCCCCGGCATGAGGATTTCCCACAGACCGGGGTATTTTGCCGCCAAGGCGTTCCGTCAACTCACGCAACAGGAGAAAGACCTGCAGTTGACGCAGGCAATGAATGTGGAACGTCCGTTTGTCGATGTCCCGCTGATACTGCAAGCCGACTGTTTCAGAAAAGACAACAATACGAACTATGTTCCCATTTCCATTGAAATACTCGGAGACAGCCTTAAATTCGAGGAAAAGGGCGAAAACCGCGAAGGCAAATTCGAATTTGTCGCCCAGGCGTTCGATCCGAAGGGAAGGGTGACCGGCGTTGCCCGTGACTCTGTTTCGCTGAAGCTTTCTGTGGATAAGGCCGAAAGACTCAAAGCCGGGGGAATTTTCTACTCGACCGGATTCCAGCTGCGTCCCGGAGAGCACAAGCTGAAGTTTCTGGTTCGCGACAATGTCACGGGCAAGCTGGGTAGTTTTGAACAGCCGATCCATGTGCCGGCCTTCGATCTCAAAAAGCTTGCCATCAGCTCCATCGTGCTGGGGAACCAGCTGACAAGTGCGCGCGGGCAAACGGATTCCTCCGTTAGCCACCAGGGTGCCATGCGCAGATTTCAGCAGATGATCCCCTCGTATGATCCTCTGGTAATGGGCGGCAGAAGAGTCGTTCCCAGCATAGGCAACGTCTTTCTCTCGAGCCAGACCGTCTACGTCTATTTCCACGTCTATGGTGCCGCTGAAGATTCCAAAACGGAAAAACCGTGTATTGAGACCGATCTGATGCTGATTAGAGGCAATACCAAGATACTGGAAACCAAACCGCAGTATATTCTGCAATGGACGAACGAAAGAGGCGGTTTTCCCAGAATGATGGGTCGGGGCGGAGAAGCCGGAGGAATGCCGCCCGGCAGGGATGGTGGTCCTGGCGAAGGCATGGGGCCGCCCGGCAGAGGCGGTATGGGTAGGATGGGTGGACCTCCGGGAATGCAGGATTCGGGCGAAAGAAAAGGTGAAGCCACGGTGGCAATATCGCTGCCTCTAAAAAATTTGAAGCAAGGAACATATACGCTGCAGGTTCACGTTCGAGACGAAATAGGCGGCGTCAACCTGTTCCGGCGTGTCCCAATCGTGATTGAGTAGCTTGTTTCCACATTCGGGCATCACGGTGGGTACAAACATATCGAACGGGATTCACGACACCCGATTTCCGGTTCACGATCCCGATGAGCTGCTATGGATCATTCCAGATCGGCAATCGGGATTCATGCCTCCGGAATTCTGCGCTCCAGAATTCTATTGCTACTCCGATGCCTGCCCCGACTCCGATAATGCTCTATAAATCGCTTTGAAGAGCTTACAAATTCTTCGCCGGGACGATAGCTGCCAGGTAATCCATTGGAGAATTGAATGGACGGCTGTGGGAAAAGTTGATAGCTTTATCGCTGTATATGTCTACGCTGCATGGGTTTATGTGCGCTGCTCACCGAGCGGCGCCATATAGAATAGGTTGATGCATGTACGGTGAAATATTACCGGATGGGAGCGGTCTGAAAGGATCTCCGCTGAATCGTGTGAAAGCCGCTTTGCTGACACAAGCCGCAGACCTTGCATGGCGCGCAATCCAGGCGATCAACACCAGGCTTCCGGAAGGACAGTTGCCGATTCCAATATGGGCGCCGGGTAGAATCGCAAAGAGCAGAGAACGTTCAGCCCCTCCGCTGGGCTTCCCCAGGATTACGGATTCGCTTTGCCCAAAATGCATTCCCGAGCTGAGAAGCGCAATCATTGAAGGCAGCGTAAATCCAGACTCCGCCATTAGAGGGTATCCGGGGAGGTTGGAAGCCCGCCTGGTTGAAGAAAACGGCCGCATACTCATGCGCAAGACATGCAGGAAACACGGATTTTTCGAAGATGTGCTCTCCACATACCCCGCGTTTACGAAGAGGATTGAAGGCCTCTTTTTTGGACGGGATTTCCAGTCGGTTCAGGACGAGCAGATACACCACCACGGCGATTCCGACATCAAGTACGGGCGCGGGACCGTACTGACAGTGGACTTGACCAACCGCTGCAACATGATGTGCACTCCGTGTTTCACCGATGCCAACCAGGTGGGATACGTTCACGAACCCACGCTGGAGGAAATAAAGGCAATCCTGGACAGGGCCGTTTCATTCAAGCCGCGCAGGCAGATCATCATATTGTTTTCAGGCGGAGAACCAACGCTGTATCCTCATTTTCTTTAAGCCGTTTCATATGCCAAAAAGATCGGCTTCTACCGGATATTGGCCGCGACCAACGGTATCCGTTTCGCGCAAAGCGAGGAGTTTACCCGACAGGCTCGCGAGGCGGGCCTCCACGGCACCTATCTTCAGTTCGACGGCACGAGCAACGAGAAAAACCAGCATCGGGGCGTACCCAACCTGTTCGACGTCAAAGTTCAAAACAACGCTGGTCACCACGGTGATAAACACCGTCAACAGCGATACACTCGGCCCGATCGTCGATTTTGCGATTCACAATGTTGATAAAGTGCAGACGGTTGTTTTTCAGCCGGTATCCTTTACGGGAAGGGATGAAGGCATCGACGACGCAACCAGGATCGCGCGCCGCTACACGCTGTCTCAAATGGCCGAGGACCTGAAGATGCAGTTGAAGAGTGACCTGGAGCCGATGCGGGACTGGTTCCCGCTCTCCACATACAGCGCATTTACCACGGTTATGGATATCTTGCAGGGACCCGACGCACCCTGGGGTTGGAGTGCATGCAACTGTCATCCCAATTGCGGCGTCTTCACGCTGCTGGTGATCAACCGAAATACTCACGAGTGGATTCCGTTGTTCAAGTTCTTCGATTACGAGCGGTTCATGCGCGACGTAACCGCAATTACCGATACGGCCCGCGGCAAACTGCTTACGGAAACCCAGCTTGCACTGACTATCCTGCGCAACTATAGGGCGGACAAAGCCCCAAAAGGCTTTCCGGTATCTCAAGTCATCAACCTTTTCCGGCCCGCCTCGGAGAAAGCCGACAGCGACCGAAACGATCGCATGAAGGCGCGGTCGCAAAGGGATGAGTGGCGAGTGCTTTGTGTGGAAGGCATGTGGTTTCAGGATTTGTGGACCTATGATTTCCGGCGAACCGAAATGTGCGTTATTCCCTATGGAACAGAGGAAGGTGAGATATCATTCTGCGCCTATAACACAGGCGTCGGCTGGCGTCAGATTGTCGAAAACAGGCATCAGTCAGCAAGCCTGGCGGAATGGTATAAGACCAGGGGACGGCACGCGATTTATACTCAGGGAAGGGCTGTCGCGCTGAAAACGACTGCGCACAGTCTCGTTCTTCCCGTGCTGGATGGGTCTGAAGACGTGGCCGGATGTCAGGCCGCGGACAAGAAGTGATTGTCTCAAATTTCCCGGACGGCTGTCGCAGATGAAACGCATATGTCGCTTCTGCATATGAGCTATACTATTGGTCAAATAGCCGCGCTGCTCCGCCTCGAATATCAGGGGGACGCGTCGCGCGTTCTAAGGAAGGTTGCCAGGCTTGAAGCTGCCGACGAGTTTTCGCTCATATTTCTGCAGAGCGCAGAGGGCGAGACTGCCGCACTTACTGAGATGCGCGCCGCGTGCGTCATCGCCCCGAGGGAATGTGTCCCGGGCGGAGTCAATGCGATTTTCTCGGAGCAGCCCAAACTTGATTTCGCGAAGGCGGCGTCCTATCTGCACCCCTGGCCGAAGAGCCGGGGGACACGACACTCCACGGCGACGATCTCTGCTCATGCAATGGTCGACACGACTGCGGAACTGGGGCCGTTTGTGGTCGTGGAATCGGGCGCCAAGATCGGCAGAGGGTGCATTCTAAAGGAGGGGGCGGTTGTCGGCGAAGGATGCAGCATCGGCGACGAGTGCATTTTGTTTCCCGGCGTTGTCGTGTATCCCGGGGCGCAGATCGGCAATCGCGTCGTTCTTCATGCGGGTGCGGTGGTCGGAAGCGACGGCTTTGGCTACGTTTCCGACGGGCAAAGGTACTGGAAATTTCCCCAGGCAGGAGAGGTAGTCATCGAGGATGACGTGGAAATAGGCGCCAACAGCACAATAGACAGGGGATCCCTGGGTACCACGCGAATCGGGACGGGCACAAAGGTGGACAATCTGGTGCAGATCGCCCATAACGTTGAAATTGGCAGGCACGTCGTGATCGCCTCTCAGACGGGGATATCCGGAAGCACCGTCATCGAGGATTATGCTGTGATAGGAGGACAGGTGGGCTTCGGAGATCACGCGCGTGTTCAGTCCGGAGCCGTGATAGGATCCAAAGCCGGCGTCCTCCCGGGCAAAATCGTGCGCGGCGGCGATGTGTACTGGGGCGTTCCCGTGCGTCCGCTCAGGGAATACAAGCGACTCAATGCCCTGTTCGGCCGTCTCCCGGAGATGAAGGCCGAGATTGAATCGCTGAAAAGGGAAGTGGCGCAACTGCAGCGGGCGCTTCAGAAAAAATAATCAGTGAATCGCCGGGGAGTATTTACCCGGCCGGCGGTTTGAACAGATTTGATGTCCGGCGAAACGTTTCACGCAACAGCATGTGTCAAGGAGGAAAACAGGCCGCCGGAATTGCAGTGGCTTTGCCGGACTGTATTGCGCGGCGCTTTCCATGATTTTTGTAAAACCGAAATCGATGCGGTTTTCTATCCCTATGTCGGTTTGACGCATACGATCCGCCGCAAAGGATCCGGCTGGGTCGTCCGGCTCAGCGACCACTGTCGCCACGCGCCCAGGCAAGTGCTGGAAGCCATCGTGATGATTCTGGGGTGCAAAGTGATGCGACGGCGGCCCCTGCAGGAATACCTCCGGACATATGAACGCTTCCGCAGAGATCCGGCCATCGAGGAAGCCGTGCGCGAACGGCGCATGAAGAAGGGCCGGAAACACCTCCGCGGAGAGGCCGGGCATCATTATTCTCTGAGAGAGGTTTACAGCGAGCTCAACAGAGCGTATTTCAACGACCAGATCGAGATTGAAAGGATCGGTTGGGGACTGCGCAGAACCAGGAGGCGCATGGGGCACTACGACCCGGCGCACCACACAATTACTCTGAGCCCGGTTCTGGATTCGGCCGCGGTTCCGGCATTCGTGGTGCAATTCATTGTCTACCATGAAATGCTTCACGCGCTTTTTGAGAAATCCTCCGTTCGCGGACGCAGAAGGCATCACTCTGCCGAATTCCGTCGTGCGGAAAGAGCCTTCCCGAACTATGCGTGCGCGACGGAGTTTCTCGCCGAATACTGCGGCAGACTTTGCTGAAACAAATTCTCTTAGACCATTTGAGGGCAAAGAAACATGAAATGCGGCTTGTGCGACGTTAAAAAGGGAAAACGGCACTGTCCGGCGAAGAATTCAATGATCTGTGCTCAGTGTTGCGCCGAGAAGCGTGTGCTCGAAATCGATTGCCCCGAGAACTGCCCGTATCTGATCGCGGGGCGCCAGAGGGAAATGACCGAATACAGGAAGTGCATCGGTTTGCTGGATATCAAGGACCACGACAGGAACAGCACGGTTTTCAAGGATCATCAGGACGTGATTGCTCGTCTGGAATATGCGATTGCGAGCGAGCGCATTTCGTGTCCCGATCTGACGGATAAGGACGCGGCGCAGGCCGTCGATATACTCCTGGAAACATATCAAACGGAGGCAAACGGCGTTCTGTACGAAAAGACGTCGGAGGATCTTCGCGTCGAGCCTCTGCGCTGTGAACTCAGAAATGTAATAGAGTCCCTGAGAAATCCCGGAGGGAGCAACGAGCATGGCATCGTGGATCCGCAAAACACAAGGTTGCAGCTCAGTACTGCTATCGATTGCCTCGAATGCATCCGCTCCATGGTGATCGCCTACCAAAGGGGCGGACAATCCGCATCCGGATATGTTAATTTCCTGGCCCGCGTAATGCCAAAGAAAGATACGCGCAGCTCAATTATTCTCGCTTAGTACCGCTGAAAGCAGGAAACAGTGAATAAGATCTCGCTGTTCTTTGCTCTTGCCGTAGTGCTTGGAGTCTTCGAAGCCTGGCACTTTTATCCGCTGCTCCCTGCACGGATGGCAGTTCACATGGATATATGGATATCGCGGCAGACGACGTCACCTTGTTCGACTTCGAACCTGGTGCACAATTGAGGATGGAAGGCCTCGAGGCATTCCGCAATTATATGTCCCCCATTGCGGAACAAGTTCCGCCTCATACATTTGACATTGTGAATCCGAAGGTGCAGATCTACGACGATGCCGCAATCCTCACATACCATTGGAACGCCTTCATGACAGACGGTAAGCCGCTGCCGAGTTGGAAGGCCACATCAGTGTATCACTGGAAGGATGGTCAATGGCGCATGGTTCACACCCACTGGTCTACTGTCCAGGGAGCATGATTGCAGCCTGTTGAGTCTTCTGTTGTGAGGCAGAAATCCTGGCAAGGCAGTGTCCAACGTTCTCAAAGTTCAATTGAAAGCTCCGGCGAATGATTTTTATTGCAGGCCTGTTTTGCGCCGAAATCCTGTAGCCGGAGAGGGCTTTTGCTAAGGGATGGGAGTTCTGTCGACGGCCTTTCCCGCGGCCTACGGCTTGACGACCTTTTGTGTGGTTTCAACGTCGAACAGCTTGAAGCCGGCATATGCGTGCGTGTTGCGGAGAATTCTGTCATTCCAATGAACGATGACGGCAACGCGCACGGGCAGCCAGAAAGCATCCCTGGTTTTATCGAAATGAACCTCATCGAAATCGATCTGCGTGCTCAATTTTTCCAGCCTGAGCTTCGGAAGAGGTCGCAAAAGGTCCGAGATGAGGCGAATGATCTGGTAATTACCGGCATCAATCCAGGCTATCCCCTGCTTGTAGGTTTCCTCCATTATGCTGCCGACCTGAAAACGCCCGGACAGCCGGCATCGGCCGGGAATTTGGGCATATGCCAGAACGATCGTATCCCGTCCTCCAAGCTTCTGACGCCCGAGCAGGCGGAAGGCATTTTCGCTCTGATGAATTGGATGGAATATCAGCGGAGCCGACACGAATCCTGCTGTCAGCATATGACCTTCTTTAAATCCCACCTGGTGGATCTCGCGCCCCTGTTCATCGGAGCGGTATTCGGTGAACACTGGATCCTGCTTCCCGGCCGATCCCAGACACAGATACAGATAGTCGAATTTCCCGGCAGGATCAGCTTTGCCGTTGTGTTCGAACCTTTCCGTTTGAACGCTCTCTCTGGCTGAGACATTGAGCAGATTGGTGAAAAGCGAGGCAACATTATTTCCTACGGCATAGAGGATGTCGTTCATCGTCTCCTGATCGGCCGCGGGTTCGAGGCCGGGCAGGTCCTGCAGCGGGTAATTAAGATAATCCAAGAGCACCTCTCCCGGCGCTCCGCTTTTTTCGTTCGAGGCCAGGGGCGCGGTTTCGCTTTTCTCCGGTTCCTGGCTTTGCCTGGGAACAGCGTTCACCCGCGGCGGCAGCTTCGTGAAACCGCTGCTTACCGGGCGGGCGGCGGTTTGGGATTGAGCTGGTCCGGTCATCTTCGCTTCTGACAATGCCTGGGCAAGCGCCAGGCGCACATCGGATTCCGCGCTCATCGCTATTTCCTTCTTCTGTGACTCGCCGGCTGCTTCCCAGACCGAGTTCAGGAAAGATTCCCGCTCGTATTTCTGCAGCGCCGTCGCATTCCGGGGCTTGTATTTGAGGTATTTGCGGAGTTCCTCGATGGTGCCGATCATGTCGTTTTTGCCGGCGCATATACTCGCCAGGATCAGATATGTCCTGGGAAACCGCTGCGCCGATCCCATCCGTTCCGACTGGAGTGCACTTTCCTCCGCCATATCCAGATTTTTCAGGTGGAAACCGGCCAGGGCATTCAGGTAATACGCATCAGGAAAACCGTTTGGATCCAGAGACAGCGCCTTTGCGGTCAGCTCCGCCGTTTCATTCCAGTTCTGTTCCGCCGCCGAAATCTGCGCCAGCCAGGCATATGGGTCCGCGTACAAGCCGTCGCTTTCCATCGCTTTTGCATAAGCGTCGCGGGCTTCCTTGATGCGCCGTTGGGCTTGATATAAATTCCCCAGCTGAAGCCAAGCTTCCGCATATTTTGGATAGAGTCTGGTGGCTGAGTTCAGATGCTTTTCCGCGTCGCCGACCTTGCTCTTCCGCAAGGCAGTTTTTGCCTTTTTCAGCGCTTTCCTTGCGGATTCCGGCGCAATCAGGCTGGTGGCACTCACTCTGGATTTTCGAGTTTTCTCGATAGGAGACAAGACGATGATGCCCACGTTGTTGATCATTGAGAGCGGGGCGGCCTGCAGTTGAATCACGCTCGACCTATAACCGATAAGCGATGCCCGCAGCGTGCAGCCCATCAGACTGGTGGAACCCGTGGGCATATTTTGCACTCTGGTAGTTGTGGAGGGTATCGGTTCTATATTTGCGAGACTCGTGTTCGAATCCCTGGCGAATGGATCGGCTATCTCTTGACTTACGTCCTGAAATTGCTTGCCGGCCCTGCTGCTCTCCCCCAGTGGAAACCAGAAACGGCCGTCTGGCTCCACCGTAGCCTCCTTTGTTACTGAACCGTTGCAGTCGAGTTCTATAACGGCTCCGGCTGGAGGCGCGCCGCTTTCCTGCAAAACGGTGCCGGAGATGAATATCTGGTTGGGACGGAAATCGCCACGGGATCTCAGAAGTACGGGATCCAGGGGTTTCTCCCCTCCCCCCTGAGCTCCGGCCCTCGGCAGATGCATGAGTGTCAAAGAAATACAAAGGATCTGGATATAAGCGCGCGATTTCATGGCAAATTCGCTGATAATATGTACAACGATACTCTTTTTGTGCTCGCCAGGCAAATGGTGACAGGATTGAATTTGTTGTTGCGAGTGTTTAGCGGCGCTGATAACCTCTTAACGGTTGGAAAGGGAGGAACAACTCACATCCAAACACAGGAGCCCTCGAATGTCCCAATTCTCAAAACACCTTTATTTAATTCTTTTTCCTAACGAAGCCCTCGTGGCATCCCAGCTTACGCCGGAAGAATTCGGATTGCACTATTCGATCGGAAGCCCCAGGCACTTTAGCGGGAAAGTAATCTTCGTCGAAATAGACATCAACTATAGGAATGATTATTTCCGGCTGGAAGAATACCTGAAGCTTACGGAATCTCCTCAGCCTGATCGGCCGAAGCGAACCAAGTTTGTGAAATCGTATCGAGTGCTCGAAAACATCGATTTCTCCGCACTTCAAAAGCTCTATCTGGTTACAACCGACGGTGGCGTGCTGGGATTGGATCAGGATGAACAGCGGCCTCCCCACGGCGATCCGGACCGAATCCGCCTCTATCAGGAAATCTGTCCTATGCGGATTCTGGTGGCATCCAGTATGGCGCCCCGCCAGTTCGGCCATTACATCACCAGTGAAACATGGTCTAAAGGCGCTCCTAAAATATTCTTTGCCCAGTATGATATTGACATCGACGATGCTCTCCACGGAGTACACGCATATAACATGGGCCCGCTGCCAAACGTAAATCCCACCAATCTGCCCACTGCAGTCAAGGAACTGAGGGAAGATCCTGCGAAAAAGACAAAAACCGTCAGCTTGAATCCAAATTTGGATTATATGAGCTATAAGGCTATCAAGCCCGGATTCTGGTTCGCCAGCGAGACGCAGACGGTCTTCTATAGAATGCCTTCTCTGGACGAACTCCATGAGAAGCATTATTCCTGGTGGCGTCGATTGTAGTCATTGATTATGGGGATCATTTCGCGGAAGCCCGTTGCGGGGGAAGCAAATTCAGATCCGGTTCCTCCGGCCATTGGCTGAACTTTCGAGGTCAAGTGAGCCTCTACGGGCGGCCTGAAACTTCCTATAAATTAGCGGGAATTCCTTCCCGACGCCGCAGCGAGCGCAATGCTGCCGGCTTATTCCTCTGTTTTCGCGCCCGCGGTGTCTCCAAAGGCTATTTCGCCGTTGATGACGGTCATTACGCATTTTGCCTTCAGAATGTCCGGTTCGGCGATTTTCATAATGTCGGCGGAAAGCACCGTCAGGTCGGCCAGTTTGCCCGGCTCGATTGAGCCGCGCAGATTCTCTTCAAACGCCGCATACGCGGCCCAGATGGTGAACATCTTGAGAGCCTGCTCGCGCGTCGCTCTCTGTTCGGGGAGTCAACGCCACAAACATCAATTACTGTCCCGTAAAGCATAATCCATCCGCGCATTCCTGATAGGCAGGCATTCGGATGGGCTTTGCGTCAAGTTTGATCCCGCCTTGGGGAATCCACTTGTCCACTGACACCGTCTTGTAATAGACATAATCGGTCGTTTGAACGATGGGATTGGTTTCACCTCCCACTACGACGAAATTAATGCCTTCCGGTTTGAGAAAAGGAGATTTTGACTGTTCGGCCAATGCCTTGCTCAATTGGTCCGGATCGCTCCACCGCTCGGCCTTCAGGGCTTTTGCCGCCAGCGGATCTACCACGAACGTGTAGGTGCCCATGGAATCAAAGGTCTTAATTCTCTGCAGCAGTCCGCCGGTAGTGCCGATTCCGAGCGTCAGGACGTTCCACCCGCGAAAGATGCTGACCGTGCTCTCCGAGGCCTTGAATCCCTTACGCACGTGAAATGGTTTCCAGGGACTCTTGGCCTCGTTTTCGGCGCAGCACTGGTTGGTAAAGCTCAAACCATTGCCGATCGTCGCCATGAAAGTGTCCCCCGCCCATGCGTCGCCGAAGTTTATGCTCATAAGCGTCCAGGCCCTGCCGATGACGGCATTGGCATAATTGAACGGTCCCATTGCTGCGACGCCGCTGTTCATCCCGATTTTTTTGGCGGCCGGCCCGTTCACCACCACCATGCTTCCGTATGATCCGGTAGAACTGGGCATGGCGGGGTGCTGCGTCGAGGCTATTGCCAGGATGACCGGAAGGTGTTCGGGCCTGGCACCGGCCATAACAGCGTTCACGGCCACTTTCTCCACCGTATATTCTTTCATTTCCTCATGAGTGGTGACGGACATCATGCCGACCACTTCCTGAGGATCGTGATCGGTTCCCGTCAACATTTCTGCGACTCTTTCCTCCGTCGGCAACACGATGGGCAAGCCGTCGGTCCACCCGTTTCTGAGAAACAGCTGCTGGAGATTCGCCTCCGAGTCCGGCTTCAGCAGGCGGGGCCTTTTCGGCCTTTTCGGCATCTCAGGTTTTTTTTCGGCCTCGGTCACCGGTTTTGTCAGCGCCTCGACGATTTCCGTCATCAACTTCACACCGGTTACGGGGTCGTTCCCGTGAATGTACTCGCGCAGAGTTTCCCTGGGAATCCACCCGACCGGATAAGGCGGAAAGGTCCAGCGCAGATTCATGCCATGGGAATGTCCGTCCCGTGTGACATAATCCGCGAATCGCGCGGTGACAACGGGTGCTGTCGGCACGCCGTACTCGCCTTCCATGGTTCGGGCAAACTCGGCGAGACTCGCCGAACAGCCGTCTCAACCGCCGACGCCGAAGACGACGCCATCGGCCTTCTTCTTGATTTCCGCCCAGAGTTCGGGGCTGTCCGAGAACGGAGTGCCGCTTTTGGTGCGCAGCACTGTTTTGACCGAAGGCATATTCTTGGCGAACCACGCCTGCATTTCTTCGAGAAACTCCCTGCCTCCGGCGAAGCCTACGTCAATCAAGTAGATCGTCCTGCCATCCAGGCTGTCCAGCCTTGGCGCCATCCGCAGGGATACCAGTTCGTCATGAGTAATGGTGGGATGCGTTTCGGGATTGAAGATAGCCATCATGTGCGAGTCGGGCTCCCCCCGCCGGCCGAATATTCCGGACGGCTGGCCCCGGGGATCAAGAGCAGTCATGTTTTTAGTTCCAGAACCTGCTGTTCCGACCAGGCGGCTGCAGCCCACGCCGGATGCCAAAATTATTGCGCCGGCGACAAACCAGCCCCAACACTTTTTGAAACCACGACCTGAAGAGCGCATATTCTCCCCTGACGTCGACGATAAAAGTGGGATACAAGAATCTCCAAAGCTGAAGGCATTTTGCTCCGTTGCTGAAGTGGCGATTCTAGCATTATCTTTGCCTTCAATCCATCCGCGCCGCGCATCGCCTGACAGGTCTCAGCCGGTCCAATTATGTCACGCTAAGCCCGGGACGCATGATTGTTCCCAACGGCGTGGTGGTGCTCCGCTGGAGGCCGTCATCGAAGCGTCCGAAGCCCGAAGTGTCTGGACGCTGCAGGGTTCGACCTTCGAGGAGAACGTTGCGAGGTTGCGCTTGCAGCGTGCCTGCGGCTTCAGGACTGTCGGGCGGCGTGAGCGGATCGCGCAACTGCGGGGTGTGTGAAAGAATACCATCCTGACGGAACGGTGCAGCAAGACAGTGAATTATTTGCTGCCATTGCCAGTGTTTCTGTTCCTTTACTTATCTTTCTTCATTTTTATTGATGTCAAAATGAGGCGGATGCCGGTCCAGATGATCACCACAGCAAAGATGAAGCGCAAGATGCTTTCCGGAAGATAATGAGCGGCCCGGGCGCCCAAAAAAGTTCCGATCAAGACTCCGGGAATGAGTCCATAGAGAAGAGGCGTTGCGACATTGCCGAGTGTTTTATGCGTCCAGGCGCCGACTGCACCTGCCGGAATCATGGCAAGGAGTGAACTGCCTTGCGCCGTATGTTGTTCGATTCCCAACAGCAATACCATCGCGGGGACCATAAGGCTTCCTCCGCCAATTCCCATCATTCCTGAAAGCAATCCAGTTAAAGCTCCGGAGCCAATCAGGGTCAATACCTTGATCCAACCCTCCAGTGGAGTCGAAACATGCGGGATATACGGCTTTAAAACCATAAGCAGTGACACGGCGACTATGAAAATTCCAAAAGACCGCTTCAATTTCCATTCCGGAAACCGATGAGCGATAAAAGCTCCGGATCGTGCTGTGAAAATGGCGGCCGATGACAGGAGAGCGGCCGCAACGATATCTATGAAGCCCTTATAGGCATATGTGGCTGCACCCATTATTCCGGTGAAAACCAGCACGACGAGGCTGGTTCCATGTGCTCGTTGCTGGCTCAGTTTCTGAATCCCGATCATAAGCGGTATCATGACCACTCCGCCGCCCAAACCAACCAAGCCGCCAAAAAGACCCGCAAGGAAACCAATTGGAAAATTCATAAAAACTGCTCCCGCTGTCAGGAAAAAGGCTCCATTATCTCTGCCGCAAAGCCATTTATGAATTATTTTTCCCGGCAAACATGGTTCCGCTTCTGATGGCGGCTAGGCAAATATTGCCGCAAAATATCGAATATCGAATAACGAATGTCGAACCGCAGACAACACTTCGACATTCTGCATTCGTTATTCGATATTCTGCGGTTCAAGAAGCTGCTCAGACCTTATTGTGTGCGAATTGGCTGCGATCATGCCCCTTTGAGGGGCTAGCAACCGTAAAGCCTCCGGCTTTGCCGCTGGATACTTACGTGTGCATTCGCTCGGCGGCCGCGTGAATCATCGGTCAAGCCGCAGGCGAGGCGCGGCCGGCATTTGCATAGCAAAAAATTCGGATCAGGATTCCTCGATTTTCGCCTCGTCGATCAACATGATAGGTATGTCATCGCGGATAGGGTAAACGCGATGGCACCTCTGACATTTAAGGCCGGTGCCGTCCGGCGTAAGGCGGACCTCTTCCTTACAGACAGGACAGGCAAGAATCTCGAGCAGCTCTTTGCTTATTGCCATCCATTCCTCCATTGCAGACAGATCATGTTTTTTTATAGAAAACGAGCCTGTTTTCTCTGCCTGAGAGTAGCCTTTGAATATTCTCGCGGTGCCTGAAAATTATCAATATGGCGCCGAGACAAGCTCCTGTGATTATCGGAACAGGCTCGCCGTAAACATAAGCGCACAACGGAAAGAAGGCGGCGGCTCCGATCGAGGCTGCGGACACATAGCGCGTCAGCGCCGCAATCAGCAAAAAGAAGCCCATCGCCGTCAGCAGCGCCAAAGGGGAGAGCACAAGAAAGGCTCCGATCCATGTGGAGACGCCCTTGCCCCCCTTGAACCGCAGCCAGACCGTAAATATATGACCAACTATAGCGAAAACGGCCGCCGCGGCCTGCCACTCGAGGCTCGCGTGCATAGCTGCAGCTATCGCGACCGCCAGAGATCCCTTCGCGGCATCCAGCACGAATGTGAGAATGCCGATGGCTTTGCTTTTACGAAATACGTTCGTCGCGCCGATATTCCCGCTTCCCGTCGCGCGGATATCCTGCCCCTTTTTATACCTTATTAGAAGGTATCCGAATGGGATCGAGCCCAGAAGATAGGAAAGGATCGGGATCAAATATTCAATTCTCATAGCCAGCGGCATCCATCCATCAATGTTCGCTCAAGTTAATCGTGCTCAGGACAGTATACTCTGCGCCCTGGGGTTTCAGGACGCTCTTATAGAGGTGGAAGCAATCCACCTGAAATGCGCACGCAAGGTCCGAGCCCGCGGCTATGTGTTCCGTCATAGCCGGGATATTGCGCCTGCCCTGAATCCGGCCTAGCGTGAGGTGCGGGCGGAAATCGCGCTCCTCCGGGACGAATCCCAGCTTTGTGCATGCGGATTCGACTGCCCGCTGCAGGCGCATCAGATGGTCCGTTTCGCCGTCGATTCCGCACCAGATCACCCTGGGATTTTTCAAGTTCGGGAAGCAACCGAGACCGCAAAGCCTGAGATGAAAACGACGCTCGGATCCCACGCTCTCTCGGAGCAGCGTTCCCAAATCCGGAATGATGGCGGGATCCGCCTCCCCCAGAAATTTCAGGGTCAGGTGGATCGATCGTATCGCCACCCAGCGCACATCGGCCTGATAAGAGCGCAGACTTTCCTGCATTTGATTGAGAATTGCCTGGCAGTCTTTCGGGAGAGGCACTGCTATAAAAGTTCGCATGGTCATTATTTGGCCGCGAGGCTGGAACGCATCAGGAACCGCCGCAGCCACGAAAGCGCCAGGTACGTCGATCGCTCGCGAATGGACTCTCGGTCTCCGGGCATGATCCTGTGCCTGCTGATGCTTTGGTTCGCGTCGGCTATCCCGATATACACAAGCCCGACAGGTTTTTCCGGCGAGCCCCCACCCGGGCCGGCTATGCCCGTTATGGATATTCCGATGTCGCTGTGCAGCGCGCGGCGCGCGCCGCGGGCCATGGCTTCCGCCACCTCGGCGCTGACTGCTCCGTGTTTCTGCAGCAATTCCTGGGGCACTCCGCAGAGCTCCATTTTGGCATCGTTGCCATAGCAGAGAAGCCCGCCTTTGAAATAGCTTGAGCTGCCGGGCACACGAGTGATTTGCATGCCCAGCATCCCTGCTGTGCATGATTCCGCGACGGCAATTGTTTTGGCCGATTCATTTAATTGACGGCCGACGACTTCCTCCATGGTTTCGTTTTTTGTGGTGAAAATGGAGTCGCCAATCTCCGCCTGAATTTTCCCCGCAAGCTCTTCCAGATCGGACGGCTCCGCCGCGTCTTCTGTCCAGCGATAGAGGCGTATCGCGATGTGCCTTGTACCCGCCAGTATTGTTGTGCGTATGCGAGGATACATCGTGTAAATGGGCGCGATTCTCGAGTCCAGCTCCGACTCCGGGATTCCCGTGACGTGAAAGGACCTGTATGCCAGCCTCACTCCGCCGCACAACCGCTTGATTTTCGGCAGAACCTTCTGCTCGAAGACAGTCTGAAGCTCTCTGGGCGGACCGGGAAGGAGAACGATGAAATGCCCTTTTTCCTCAAGCCACATCCCGGGCGCGGTTCCCAGGGGATTGTCAAGCGTCTCCGCTCCATCGATTACTTCCGCCTGTCTCTCATTGATCTTGACCATTTGAAAGCCGCGGGAGATGAATCGCTGCCGAAGCATTTCAAGGATTCTCTCATCGATGGAAACAGACCGGCCGAGAACCGAGGCAACCGCCGGGCGCGTGAGATCGTCTTCGGTGGGGCCCAGTCCGCCGCTGAAGACGATCAAATCCGAACGATTCAGGGCTTCGCGCAGCACTCCCGCAATATCGTCTCTGTCGTCCCCGACGACGGTTTTCAAGCGGACCTCGCATCCCGCCTCATTCAGCCGGTGAGTGAGGTACAGGGAGTTGGTATCCACGTTGTCCGGCGTCAGCAGCTCGGACCCGACCGCGATTATCTCCGCCTTCATGCAATTCGCTCCCGCAGTATTCAGATAAGCAGATTTATGATCTGGAGCGCAACGTTGGCATAAACGCCCGCCAGCAAGTCGTCGGCCATGATGCCGACACCATTTCCGAGAGGTTCCAGCTTGCGTATGGGATATGGTTTCCAGATATCGAAAAGCCGGAAGGCCACGGTGCCCAGGATCAGGTTGACTGCATTGACCGGCAAAAACAAAAACGTCAGCAGTTGCCCGGCGGCCTCATCGATCACAACGAACGAGGGATCCTCTTTGCCCGCGCTTCTGCTGGAATCGGATGCCGTGAATACGCCAATCAGCGAAATGAGGCATATGGCGCTCAGGTGAAGCGAAGGGACGATCCGGTGCGAAACAAGAAAGAAAAGCAGGAAGAGCAGGGAGGTGGCTATGGATGCATAGGTCCCGGGCGCCCCGGGGATGAAGCCTATATACATCATGCTTGCGATCGCGATGGAAATGCGGCGTCTCATTCTTTTTTCAATTCCTTCGTCGGTCCGGATTCGTCACCCGAATTTTCTTTCGGTTGTTCTTCAGGGATCCGGTATGTGCCTGAAATCCAATTGCCCAAATCGATGGTTTTGCATCGCTCGCTGCAGAACGGTCTGAATGGATTTCCGGCCATTTCCGCTTCTTTACCGCAACGAGGGCATCGCACCTTCATGGTTTTCCAAATCTGTAGACGGTGGCGCTACTTCACGATCTTTCCCAGCAAATCGTGACCCAGAACCCTGGTGATCCGGATCATCCGAAATTAAACGATCTGAATGTCCCACGCCTCGGAATCGTTAA
>JAEAMF010001059.1_pt1 | contig 23282 bp, 27 predicted proteins | sample 8958721 | NCBI WGS metagenome assembly JAEAMF01 (sample SAMN16933255, study PRJNA681124) | bioreactor sludge metagenome | isolation source: anaerobic bioreactor treating anionic surfactant - SDBS | place: India: Bengaluru | collected 2019-02-28 | reverse complement strand
GCAGCAGGTTTTGATCCTGCCATGCGTTGGTTCGAATCCAGCCGCCCCTGCCATATTCCTGAAAAACCTTTGTGGTTTTGCGGTCATGACCGCGAGGTCACAAAGGTTTTTTGTTCATCCAGGCCCACCCTCAGCCGGCAGGTACTGCGCGTGTCCAAGATGATGGTCTTCACGGGGAACGCCAACCCCGATCTCGCCCGCCGTGTCGTGCGTCAGCTGCACATCCCCCTCGGTGACGTTTCCGTAGGCAAGTTCTCCGACGGCGAAAGCAGTGTCGAAATCAACGAGAACGTGCGCGGCAAGGATGTGTTCCTGATCCAGCCGACCTGCGCGCCGACCAACGACAACCTGATGGAACTGATCGTGATGGCCGACGCCTTCCGTCGTTCCTCGGCCAGCCGCATCACCGCGGTCATCCCCTACTTCGGCTATGCCCGCCAGGACCGCCGCCCGCGCTCCGCCCGCGTGGCGATCAGCGCCAAGGTGGTGGCCGACATGCTGACCGTGGTCGGCATCGACCGCGTGCTCACCGTCGACCTGCACGCCGACCAGATCCAGGGCTTCTTCGACGTGCCGGTGGACAACATCTACGGCTCGCCGACCCTGGTCGACGACATCCAGGCCCAGCGCTTCGAGAACCTGATGATCGTCTCCCCGGACATCGGCGGCGTGGTGCGTGCCCGCGCCGTGGCCAAGAGCCTGGGCGTCGACCTGGCGATCATCGACAAGCGCCGCCCGAAGGCCAACGTCTCCGAGGTGATGCACATCATCGGCGACGTCGAGGGCCGCACCTGCGTGCTGGTCGACGACATGGTCGACACCGCCGGCACCCTGTGCCATGCCGCCACCGCGCTGAAGAAGCACGGTGCCGCCAAGGTCTACGCCTACTGCACCCACCCGGTGCTGTCCGGCCGCGCCATCGAGAACATCGAGAATTCGACGCTGGACGAGCTGGTGGTGACCAACACCATCCCGCTGTCCGCCGCTGCCCAGGCCTGCGAGCGCATCCGCCAGCTGGACATCGGTCCGGTGGTCGCCGAGGCCGTGCGCCGCATCAGCAACGAGGAATCCATCAGCGCCATGTTCCGCTGAGGAACGGGCGCCGATATAACCGCCCCGCCTTGCGGGGCCTACAAGCAACCGCCCGAACGCTGGTCGCAAGCGTGTCGGGCGTTGTTGTCATTCTGGAGAACTGCAATGACCAACTTCACCCTGAATGCCCAAGCGCGTTCCGACCTGGGGAAAGGTGCGAGCCGCCGCCTGCGTCGTAACGCCAACCTGGTTCCGGCCGTCGTCTACGGCGGCGAGCAGGCTCCGCAGTCCATCTGCATGGAAGCCCGCGAAGTCGTCAAGCTGCTGGAAGACCAGGCCGTGTTCGCCAACACCGTCGCCCTGAACATCGACGGCGTCGTGCAGAACGTGGTGATCAAGGCCATCCAGCGTCATCCGTCCAAGGGCTTCGCCCTGCACATGGACTTCGTGCGCGCCTGATAATCGCCTGCACGTCTGAGAGAGCCCCTGTCGTGACTGCCATCCAACTGATCGTCGGCCTCGGTAACCCCGGTCCGGAATACGAACAGACCCGGCACAACGCAGGGGCTCTTTTCGTCGAGGAACTGGCCCGCAAGCTGGGCGTCAACCTCGGCGTGGACAAGAAGTACTTCGGCCTGGTCGGCAAGTTCAGCCATCAGGGCCGCGACGTTCGTCTGCTCATTCCCACCACCTACATGAACCGCAGCGGCCAGTCCGTGGCGGCGCTGGCGAACTTCTTCCGCATTCCGCCGGCGGCCATCCTGGTGGCCCACGACGAACTCGACATGCCCCCCGGCACCGCCAAGCTCAAGCAGGGCGGCGGCCACGGCGGCCACAACGGGCTGCGGGACATCATCGCCCAGCTCGGCAACCAGAATTCCTTCTATCGCCTGCGGCTCGGCATCGGCCATCCCGGCGACAAGAATCTCGTCTCCGGCTTCGTCCTCGGCCGGGCCCCGCGCAGCGAACAGGAAAAGCTCGAGGCGAGCATCGACTTCGCCCTCGGCGTGCTGCCGGACATGCTCGCCGGCGACTGGACCAAGGCCATGCAGCAGCTGCACAGCCAGAAAGCCTGACGCCCCCCTTTTCGACCGAATTCATCTCCGCGAGGGATACACCATGGGATTCAACTGCGGCATCGTCGGCCTGCCCAACGTCGGCAAGTCCACCCTGTTCAACGCCCTGACCAAGTCCGGCATCGCCGCGGAGAACTTCCCGTTCTGCACCATCGAGCCGAACAGCGGCATCGTGCCGATGCCCGACCCGCGCCTCGACGCCCTGGCCGAGATCGTCAAGCCCGAGCGCGTGCTGCCGACCACCATGGAGTTCGTCGACATCGCCGGCCTGGTCGCCGGCGCCTCCAAGGGTGAGGGCCTGGGCAACAAGTTCCTCGCCAACATCCGCGAGACCGATGCCATCGCCCACGTGGTGCGCTGCTTCGAGGACGACAACGTGATCCACGTGTCCAACTCGGTCGATCCCCGGCGCGACATCGAGATCATCGACCTCGAGCTGATCTTCGCCGACCTCGACAGCTGCGAGAAACAGCTGCAGAAGGTGCAGCGCAACGCCAAGGGCGGCGACAAGGAAGCCCTGGCGCAGAAGGCCATCCTCGAGCAGCTGATCCCGCACTTCACCGAAGGCAAGCCGGCGCGCTCGCTGATGAAGCACATGGACGAGGAACAGAAGCGCGTCATCCGCGGCTTCCACCTGCTGACCAGCAAGCCGGTGATGTACATCGCCAACGTCGCCGAGGACGGCTTCGACGCCAACCCCCACCTCGACGTGGTGCGCGCCATCGCCGAGGAAGAAGGCGCCATCGTGGTGCCGGTGTGCAACAAGATCGAGGCGGAGATCGCCGAGCTCGACGACGACGAGGAAAAGCAGATGTTCCTCGAGTCGATGGGCATGGAAGAGCCGGGCCTCAACCGGGTGATCCGCGCCGGCTACCAGCTGCTCGGCCTGCAGACCTACTTCACCGCCGGGGTGAAGGAAGTGCGCGCTTGGACCGTGAAGATCGGCGCCACCGCGCCGCAGGCCGCCGCGGTGATCCACACCGACTTCGAGAAGGGCTTCATCCGCGCCGAGGTCATCGCCTACGACGACTTCATCCAGTACCGCGGCGAAGCCGGCGCCAAGGAAGCCGGCAAGTGGCGCCTGGAAGGCAAGGACTACATCGTCAAGGACGGCGACGTGATGCACTTCCGCTTCAACGTCTGAGCCTCCCCGCCTGCCGACAAGCCCCGCCCCGTGCGGGGCTTGTGCTTTCTGCCCTTCCTCTTCCTCCGGGCGCTCGCCAGCGCAGCCGAATCGGCTGTCGCGCCTTGCCTTTCAGCTTTCCAGGCTGGGCGGCGACAGCAGATCAGCCGGGATTGTCGGCCCTGCCGGCCGACAATAGCCCCATCGCCAGACGCGTACCGCGGACTGGCCGCAGCCAGGAGCAGGCCCCGCGCCGCTGGCCGCCCGAGCCGATAGCCAAGAGGAACAACAAGATGACCCGCTATATCGACGTCAACGACCTGAGCCGTCTGGTGGCCCGCCAGGGCCTGACCACCTGCCTGGCCGAGATGACCGAGTACCTGCGCCAGGACTACCTGCGCTGGCCGGAGTTCGAGAAGTGCGCCCGGGTGGCCAACCACTCGGCCGACGGCGTGATCGAGCTGATGCCGGTGTCCGACGCCGCGCTGTACGCGTTCAAGTACGTCAACGGCCATCCGAAGAACACCCGCGACGGCATGCTCACCGTGATGGCCTTCGGCGCCCTCGGCGACGTCGCCACCGGCAAGCCGGTGCTGCTCAGCGAGCTGACCCTGACCACCGCCCTGCGCACCGCCGCCACCTCGGTGCTGGCCGCCAGCGTGCTGGCACGCAAGAACGCGCGCAGCATGGCGCTGATCGGCAACGGCTCGCAGAGCGAGTTCCAGGCCATCGCCTTCCACCACATCCTCGGCATCGACGAGATCCGCCTGTACGACGTCGATCCGCAGGCCACCCGCAAGCTGGCACGCAACCTGGCCGGCTTCCCGGGCATCAAGGTGATCATCGCCGAGTCCACCGCTGCGGCGGTGCGCGGCGCCGACATCGTCACCACGGTGACCGCCGACAAGACCAACGCCACCATCCTCACCCCGGAGATGATCGAGCCGGGCATGCACCTCAACGGCGTGGGCGGCGACTGCCCGGGCAAGACCGAGCTGCACCGCAGCATCGTCGAGGCGGCCAGCGTGTTCGTCGAGTACGAACCGCAGAGCCGCATCGAGGGCGAGATCCAGCAGCTGCCGGCCGGCTCGCCGACCACCGAGCTGTGGCAGGTGCTGAGCGGCGCCGCCGCCGGCCGGCGCAGCGAAGCGGAAGTCTCCCTGTTCGACTCGGTGGGCTTCGCCCTCGAGGACTACTCGGCCCTGCGCTACGTGCGCGACGTCGCCGAGCGCCTGGACATCGGCAGCCTGATCGAGCTGGTGCCCAGCCCGCGCGACCCGAAGAACCTGTTCGCCCTGCTCGGCGAGGGCGTCGAGCAGCCGCTGCTCAAGCGCGCCTGATCGGCCAACGCGCAACACCGGACGCCCCGCGCCGCCAGGCCCGGGGCGTTTTGCCGTCTCCGTGGTCAGGGCGCTGGCCGCAGACCGAGGCTGCAAAGCAAACGAGCGGGGCCGCCCTGCGGCGGCCCCGCTCGTCATGCCGTGGGGAAGGATCGCGTCAGCGCGCGGCGCGCATCAGCGTCGACTTGCCGAACAGGCTCTCGGTCAGCTCCACCGCCACCCGGGCGGTGCGGTTGCACTGGTCCAGCGCCGGATTCAGCTCGACGATGTCCAGCGAGCGCAACAGGCCGGTGTCGGCGATCATCTCCATGCACAGCTGCGCCTCGCGGTAGCTCGGCCCGCCCGGCACCGTGGTGCCGACGCCGGGGGCGATCTCCGGGTCGAGGAAGTCGACGTCGAAGCTGACGTGCAGGTGGGTGTCGTCGCCGAGGTCGGCCAGCGCCTGCTGCATGGCGGTGCGCATGCCCACCTCGTCGAGGTAGCGCATGTCCATCACCTCGAGGCCGGCCTCGTGGACGCGCACGCGCTCGCCCTCGTCGACGCTGCGGATGCCGATCTGGCGGATCCACTGCGGCTGGATCGCCGGCACCGCGCCGGCCATCTCGACCAGCTCGCGCGGGCCGTCGCCGCACAGGCAGGCCACCGGCATGCCGTGGAGGTTGCCCGAGGGGGTGAGCTGCGAGGTGTTGAAGTCGGCGTGGGCGTCCAGCCAGATGATCCGCAGCTTCCTGCCGGTATCGCGGCAGTGGCGGGCCACCGCGCTGATCGAGCCGACGCCCAGGCAGTGGTCGCCGCCGAGCAGGATCGGCAGGCGCTCCTCGCGCAGCTCGGCGTAGATGGCGTCGTGCACCGCCTGGTTCCAGGCGATCACTTCCGCAAGATGGCGGTAGCCCTGCCGCGGCGGCAGCCAGGGATTGGCCGGGCCGCTCAGGTTGCCGCGGTCGAGCACGTGGAAGCCGCGCTCGCGCAGCGCGCCCTCCAGGCCGGCGACGCGCAGGGCCTCCGGCCCCATGGAGGCACCGCGGGCGCCGGCGCCGACATCGGTGGGCGCCCCGACCAGGCTGACGGTCTTGGGCAGGGGGGACGGGGCATGAAGGGCAGACACGATGGCGGCTCCGGTTGAGTGAAATGGTGGGAAAATTCTAGGAAAGTGGCCGCCTAGCAGATAGATAGATAAATTACATTTTTCGTACAATGACAAAGCAAAAAGTCAGGATGCGCTGACATTTTGTCAAAACCCTTCCCGCCCAGCCCGGTGACGCCCATGCATGACCAACCTGACGACCTCGACCGCCGCCTGCTCGCCCTGCTGCGCGAGGACGGTCGCGCCTCCACCGCCGCCCTGGCCGAACGCCTCAAGGTGTCGCGCGGCACTGTGCAGAACCGCATCGACCGCCTGCAGCGCTCGGGCCTGCTGGTCGGCTTCACCATCAAGCTGCGCAACGAGCTGGAAAGCAGCGGCGTGCGCGCCATCACCCTGATCGAGCTGCGCGGCGGCGCCAGCGACGCGGTGATCGCCGCCCTGCGGCAGATCCCCGAGGTGGTGCAGGTGCATACCACCAACGGCCGCTGGGATCTGGTGGCGGAGATCCATACCGGCACCCTGGTCGAATTCGACCGGGTGCTGCGCGAGCTGCGAGCCATCAAGGGCGTCGCCAACTCGGAGAGCAACCTGCTGCTGGCGGCCTACAAGTGAGGGCGCGCTCGTACAGATTTGCGACACCGCCGGCGCCCCGGGAACATAAAAGCAGCAGGCGACAGCCGATTCTGCTGTTTTCGGTTGTTTAACAACGATTTCTTGCCCGGCGGACAGCCCCTTACGACACCAATGGCGGCACGCCACAGGTCATTCTCTGTGCCCAGCCGAAGCCGGCCCGGCGGTCCGCACCGCCCGGTCCAGGCCCGTGGCACAACAAGAACAAGACCTACAGTGGAACACCTCCATGAAAAAATTCTGCACGCTGGTAGCCGCAGTCGTCCTCCCCCTGTCCGCCGGACTGGCCCAGGCCAAGGAGTGGAAGGAAATCCGCTTCGGGGTATTCCCCGACTATCCGCCCTTCGAGTCGGTGGCCGCCGACGGCAGCCTCAAGGGCTTCGACATCGAGCTGGGCAACGCCATCTGCGCCAAGCTGGAGGTCAAGTGCACCTGGGTGACCAATGACTTCGACGGCCTGATCCCCGCCCTGCGCGCCCGCAAGTTCGACGGCATCATGTCGTCGATGGCCGTCACCCCGGCCCGCGAGAAGCAGATCGACTTCTCCGACAAGCTGTTCCTCAGCCCCACCTCGGTGGTCACCCGCAAGGACGCCGGCTTCGGCGAAACCCCGGAATCGCTCGCGGGCAAGCAGGTCGGCGTGCTGCAGGGCTCCATCCAGGAAGTCTACGCCCGCGCCAAGCTGGCCCCGGCCGGCGCGCAGATCAAGGCCTACCAGTCGATGGACCAGAACTACGCCGACCTGGCCAACGGCCGCCTTGACGCCATCGTCACCGACAAGCTGGAAGCCGAGCTGAACTTCCTCTCCCTGCCCAAGGGCCAGGCCTTCCACAGCGGCCCGGCGATCCTCGATCCGGGCCTGCCCTCGGTGATCGCCATCGGCCTGCGCAAGAACGACGCCGAGCTGAAGGCGCTGCTCAACAAGGGCATCGCCGCCCTGCACGCCGACGGCACCTACAAGGCCATCGAGCGCAAGTACTTCGGTCCGCAGGACATCTACCACGAGTAAGCGCGCCACCGCCCGGCCCGCCTGCCCAGGCGGCCGGGCCCCGCCCTCGCCATTCCGAACAGGTATTCCATCGTGAATGACCTCCTGCTCTCTCTCGGCCTGCCGGTCCTCGACCTGCACGGCTTCGGCCCCCTGTTGCTGCAGGGCACCTGGATGACGCTGAAACTGGCCGCGCTGTCGCTGCTGCTCAGCGTGGCCCTCGGCCTGCTCGGCGCCAGCGCCAAGCTCGCCCCGCTGCGCTGGCTGCGCCTGCTGGCCACCGGCTACACCACGCTGATCCGCGGTGTGCCCGACCTGGTGCTGATCCTGCTGATCTTCTACAGCCTGCAGACCTGGCTCAACGAGCTGACCGACGCGCTGGGCTGGGACTACATCGAGATCGACCCGTTCAGCGCCGGCGTGGCCACCCTCGGCTTCATCTACGGCGCCTACTTCACCGAGACCTTCCGCGGCGCCATCCTCAGCGTGCCGCGCGGCCAGCTGGAGGCGGCCACCGCCTACGGCCTCGGCGCGCTCAAGCGCTTCCGCCTGGTGCTGTTCCCGCAGATGATGCGCTTCGCCCTGCCGGGCCTCGGGAACAACTGGCTGGTGCTGCTCAAGGCCACCGCGCTGGTGTCGATCATCGGCCTCTCCGACCTGGTCAAGGCGGTGCAGAACGCCGGCAAGAGCAGCGGCGAGCCGTTCCAGTTCCTGATCATCGCCGGCCTGGTCTACCTGCTGATCACCAGCCTGTCCAACCTGGTGTTCCGCCGCCTGGAGCGCCACTACAACACCGGCATCAAGGAGCTGGCGCCATGATCGAGCTGCTGCAACAGTACGGCCTGGCCTTCCTGTGGAACGACGGCTACAACCGCTCCGGCCTGGCCATGACCCTCTGGCTGCTGGTCGCCTCCATCGGCCTGGGCTTCGTCCTCGCCCTGCCGCTGGCCATCGCCCGCGTGTCGCGCAACCGCCTGCTGCGCTGGCCGGTGCAGTTCTACACCTGGCTGTTCCGCGGCACGCCGCTGTATATCCAGCTGCTGATCTGCTACACGGGCCTGTACAGCCTGGAGGCGGTGCGCTCCCAGCCGCTGCTCGACGCCTTCTTCCGCGAGGCGATCAACTGCACCATCCTGGCCTTCGCGCTCAATACCTGCGCCTACACGGTGGAGATCTTCGCCGGGGCGATCCGCAACATTCCCCACGGCGAGATCGAGGCCGCCCGCGCCTACGGCCTCACCGGCTGGCGCCTGTACGTGCACCTGATCATCCCCTCGGCACTGCGCCGCGCCCTGCCCTACTACGGCAACGAGGTGATCCTCATGCTGCACGCCACCTCGCTGGCGTTCACCGCCACCGTGCCGGACATCCTCAAGGTCGCCCGCGACGCCAACGCCGCCACCTTCATGACCTTCCAGGCCTTCGGCATCGCCGCCCTGCTCTACATGCTGCTGTCCTTCCTGCTGGTCGGCCTGTTCCGTCTCGCCGAACGCCGCTGGATGACCTTTCTCGGCCCAACCCGGGGGTAACTCGTGATGAACCAGACCGCCTACGCCATGCCCGCCAGCCCGGCCGGCCTCCTCTCCACCCGCGCCGCCGCCCAGCCGCGCAGCGTCGCCGGCACCACCCTGCACAAGCTGCAGGTGGCCGACCTGCACAAGCGCTACGGCGACAACGAGGTGCTCAAGGGCGTCTCGCTCGACGCCCGCAGCGGCGACGTGATCAGCCTGATCGGCACCAGCGGCTCGGGCAAGAGCACCATGCTGCGCTGCATCAACTTCCTCGAGCAGCCCGACTCCGGCAGCATCACCCTCGACGGCCAGACCATCGCCATGCGCCAGGGGCGCAACGGCAGCAGCGTCGCCGACAAGGCCCAGCTGCAGAGCCTGCGCACCCGCCTGGCCATGGTGTTCCAGCACTTCAACCTGTGGAGCCACCTGAGCGTGCTGGACAACATCACCATGGCGCCGCGCCAGGTGCTCGGCGTCCCGGCCCGCGAGGCCGAGGAGCGCGCCCGCGCCTATCTGGACAAGGTCGGCCTGCCGGCGCGGGTCGCCGGGCAGTACCCGGCGTTCCTCTCCGGCGGCCAGCAGCAGCGCGTGGCCATCGCCCGCGCGCTGGCCATGGAGCCGGAGATCATCCTGTTCGACGAGCCGACCTCGGCCCTCGACCCGGAACTGGTTGGCGAAGTGCTCAAGGTGATCCAGACTCTCGCCGAGGAGGGTCGCACCATGATCATGGTCACCCACGAGATGGGCTTCGCCCGCCAGGTCTCCAGCCAGGTGCTGTTCCTCCACCAGGGCCGCGTCGAGGAGCAGGGCACGGCGCAGATCCTCGACCATCCGTCCAGCGAACGCCTGCAACAGTTTCTCTCCAACCGCCTGAAGTGATGCCATGTCCGACGCCAGCCCCGACCACAACCTGCCCCTCGACCGCATCGACCAGGCGATCATCGAGGTGCTGCGCCACAACGGGCGGATCACCTACCAGAAGCTCTCCGAGCTGGTGCACCTGACCCCGCGGCCGTGCCTCGAGCGGGTGCGCAAGCTGGAGCGCATGGGGGTGATCCTCGGCTACGGCGCCATCGTCGACCTGCAGCAGGTCTCCCCCGGCCTGTCGCTGCTGGTGCTGGTGGCGCTGTCCAACCAGAGCGGGCGTGCCGCGCAGAAGGCCTTCGAGGCCTGCATGCGCGCCTGCCCGCAGGTGCTCGAGTGCCGCCTGATCAGCGGCACCTTCGACTACAGCCTGCGCATGCGCTGCCGCGACATGGAGCACTACCGGGTACTGACCGAGGCCTGGCTGGACAATCCCGAGCTGCACATCGACAAGCTGGTCGCCCACCCCGAGCTGGCCACGGTGAAGAACCCCGCGCCCATGCCGGGCTGAGGAGCGGCACTGCGGCCGTCATGCCGGACGGCTGCTCACCGGCAACCATGGGACGGCGGCAAGCGTTTGATCGGACTGGATTTTTTTCTGCATCGAGGGGTTGACAGGCGCCCCGCCGGAGAGAATAATGCGCGCCGTTGGCTACGTAGCTCAGCTGGTTAGAGCACGGCATTCATAATGCTGGGGTCCGGGGTTCAAGTCCCTGCGTAGCCACCAAATCAATGTTTCAGGTTGTCTCTCGATGTACCTGAAACGCCCCAAGAAGCCCGCCTAGTGCGGGCTTTCTTGTTTCTGGCTGTCTCTCCTTGTCTCCCTACAGCACTGGGCACCGTGTATGCCCCTGTGTATGCTTCGTGATTAGTTGAACCCGAGGCATACAAGGATGAAGCGAGCCGATATCAAGCGCCGCCCGCTGGCGGATACCACCCTGGCCAGCCTCGAACCCGAGGCCAGCGTCTACCGCGAACTGGACGGCAACGGCCTGTACTTCCGGGTCAAGCCCAACGGGCAGAAGTCCTGGGAACTCCGCTACAAGAAGCCGGACGGCAAGTGGTCCTGGCTGGGGCTTGGCGGGTATCCCGAGGTGAGCGGTGCCCTCGCCCGCCAGAAGGCTGCTGAGCTGCGTGCCGATCAGGCTGCCGGCAAGAATCCCATCGTGAGCAGGCAGGCCCGCAAGGCCGCCGAGCTGGCCGCCAGCAACAGCACGTTCGAGGCCCTGGCGAGGGAGTGGCACAGCTCCCGTCTGGCCGGCTGGGACTCCGGCACGGCAAAGCGCATCCTCGGCGCCCTGGAGTTGCACGTGTTCCCCACCGTTGGAAAACGAGCCTTCGTCGAGATCACCACCATGGAATGGCTGGAGCTGCTGCGCGGCATGGAGCGCAAGGGCATTCTCGAGCAACTGAGCAGGGTCCGGGCCTACTGCAAGGACGCCTACGACCTCGCCCGAGTGACCGGGCGCGCCAGCACCAACCCCCTCGAAGGTCTTCACAAGTTCATTCAGGCCCCCACCGCCGACAACTACGCCCACGTTTCCCTCGACGAGTTCCCGGCCCTTCTGCGCGCCATCCGCGCCTATCCCCATGCCCATGACGTGCGCCTCGGGCTTCACCTGCTGTCCCTGCTGGCCGTCCGCCCTTCCGAGCTGCGCGAAGCCGAGTGGTCGGAGTTCGACCTCGAGCGTCAGTTGTGGACCATCCCCGAGCACCGCAAGGGTCGGAAGGGAGGCCGCGAACACCTGGTGCCACTCCCCCGCCAAGCCATCGAGGCCCTCGCGGAGCTGCGCACCATCACCGGCGCCTATCCCCTGCTCTTCCCTGGGCGCAGCGACCGTACCAAGCCCCGCAGCGACACCGTGTTCCTGATGGCCCTGCGCCGCCTCGGTTACGAAGGCCGGCAGACCGGCCACGGCTTCCGTCACCTGGCCAGCACCATCCTCAACGAACATGGCTTCGACGCCGACCACATCGAGGCCCAGTTGAGCCACAAGGCTCCCGGCGTTCGCGGGATCTACAACAAGGCCAAGTACCTGGAGCAGCGCCGCGCCATGGTCCAGTGGTACACCGATCACCTGGACGAACTCGCCGCCGGCAACGTGGTGCAAGGCCAGTTCGGCAGGGCCTTGTAGCGGGGCAGTTTCAGTACCCCTCGCTTTTTGCGTGTTCCACGTGTTCCGGTGTTCCGCTTATGGATAAGCATTTGATTTATATAGATTTTTCAAAGTCTCCACGATGGAACACCTGTCGCGCTTCGGCGTGTTCCAAGGTGTTCCATGTGTTCCACTCAGACGCCAGCGATCCAGACGCGGAAAAAGCCGCAAGCCCGCGCCAGACGTGGCCTACAGGCGAACAGCGCCTTCCTCAAGACGGCAAAGCACCTGTTCTCACCTGCAGGCCGTCGTACTGTCAGTACGTACGGAGAAGGGAAGCGCCAACGTCGCGCAAGGTATTCGGCACATCACTGGGGCAGGGGGTAACCCATGACTAATCGGCTCTACCTGGCTTCACCACTGGAAATCGAAGAGTGGGAGATAGTCGAGCACCTGGAGCAGTACACCCTCTACGACGAATTCGCCGCGCGCATCGAGAAAGCCACAAGCCTGGTGGAGCAAGGGAAAGCCTACTGGATCGAGTACTGCTCAGAAGAAGAGGGATGGTCACCGGCTGCCGTTGAGACCGTGGCCAACGTTCGGTACAGAGCCAACAACATCCGCCGAAGCTCCGAGCGCTACGACCTGCACTTGGCAGATTGCATACGCTCAAGCCTTGGAGGAGTGCCAAGCGAAAGCAATAAAGACGCCCAGTTAGTCGCAGCGCTAGCGATGGATAGTGCCTGCAGGGCCATCGAGACCCTTGCTCACTGGTTCTCCGACTTCGAGAAAGACCTGTGCAAAACGCGTCGGTGGCTGATGGCGCTCGACGACGAGGAAGATGCAATGCCCCTGTGTCGAAAGGACTGGCTCAGTAGAGAAGTGGAGGTTCGTGAAAGCACTGCTGAGTACTTGGCCATGGCCACGCAATACCTGCTCGAAGCGGAGGGGTGCTCTATCGGACGAGCAAGAAGAACTCGCCCCTTCAGCTCGCACATGACAGCCCGCAGAGCTGGAAAGAGTTCCGCTGCAAGCCGAAAAGATGCCCTGCGAGAGCGGAACCGGAGAATCTGTGCTGCGGCGCAGCTGATGATGGCAAATGGCATTACCGACGGAATAGCCGCACGAATCGAACGCACAGCCGTCGCAGAAAGGGAGCCCGGTGGAGAGAAATTGAGCCGCCGGCAAATCGAAAACATTCTGCGTGGCTGCGGTGTGATTTAAAAACCTGGAAATGAACAGCCGTTCATTTCCACCCTTTCCCTTAGCTTCTGCCCCGTCTCAAACGAGCGCAGGAGCTACACACATGACGACATCCGACGCACGGGCAGCCCGCACCGGCCACCCTGCTACCGCCCTTCCCCTGGACGCTGCCGACCTACTGACTCCCGAAGCCGCGGCCATGCTGCTGGGCATGTCGAGCCGCACCCTGGCCACCTGGCGTAGCAAGCGCCGCCACGGCCTTCCCTACATCCGCGTTGGCGGCCGCATCCGCTACAGCAAGACCGCCTTGCTGAACTGGCTCCAGTCGCGCCACCAGACCGGCGCCTTGCCTCCCCAGTAGCCCAACCACACAAGCGCCCCGCTGCTGCCGAGCCCCTTGCTGGCCGGCACAGAAACCATTTAGCGAACTGGAGCCAACCGGATGAAAGAACTGCAGCAGAAAAGAAACCAGACAGCCCGCGACCTGCATGCGGCAGAAGAGCGGATGACAGCCATGCAACGCGAGTACGCGCGTGCCGCAGAATCGGGCCAGAGCGGGTCGGGTAGTTACACGGCCAATGAGGCCCCCGTGAATCGCACTCAGGTCAGAGAGCTTTCCGAGGCCGCGCGCCTGCAAAAAGCGATTCAATCGCTCGACCGTGAAATCTCCGACAAGCGCCGGGATCTGGCCGACCTGGATCGAGCCATCGCCTTCTACGGAGAAATGGCGTCAGCAGAAACCGAACTACAGCAGGCGGTCGAGACCGCCAAGCTGAACTCGCAGAAACTGGGCGCGTTGAAAACCCAGCGCAAAGAGCTGGCCGAGCGTCTGGAGACGCTCAAGAGCGACGCGGCGCAGGCGCTGGAAGACGCCATCGAGCATGAACGAAGCTGCGCAGACGCCTATGCCAAGGCGCTCAGAAACAACGCCGCAGGCACAGATGCCGCCGGCGAGGCGATGAGCAAAGCCTCTACCGCACTATCTCTCGTGAAGCAGCAGAATGCCGGTAAGCAGCAGGTCTTCCTCACCTTGGAAGCCGAGCTGGAAAGTCTGGACAAGCAAATATCCGCGACCAGCGACGCCATCGAAGAAGCGCAGCGCGCCGCATACCGCGCCAAAGCTATCGAGTTGGGGATTCGCTGGGATGAGCAGGTAACCCAGCTCATGAGCCTGGGCAGCGAACTACTGGCCGCCCGCATGGCCGCAGGTATGACGACCAAAGAGCTGGACAAGCTCATGCTCCCGCGCTTCAGCACCTATCGCGCCGCAGCTGCCGACGCCGCCGAATTGAAGCGCATGGCCGCCGAAGTTATCAGCCATTGATATTTGGGCGGCCCGCTTACAGGCCGTCATCACGGATACCGCCGGCATGACTTCATCACCTGGCTGCAATGCGGCCACTGCGGTGCGGCCATGTCGGCAAAGGAGAAGGTCTGATGCACCAACCTACCCAAGCTCCCCGCGCACGTTCTGCAGCACTTTCGAGCGCTCCGGCGCCGCTGGCCACCACCGTCCGCCAGTTGAGCGCAACGACCGCCAGCAAGCCCACTCGCGCAGTGAAACCTTTCGACCCGGAAACCACACTGATCCGCATGCCCGAGCTGCTGGCCATCACCGGCCTCGGCGGTCGGGCGACCGTGTACAAGCTGCTCAAGGACGACCCGAGCTTTCCCAAGCCCGTGTCATTGACCGGCGGCACCTCGCGCAACGCGCCCATAGCCTGGGTACTCGCCGAAGTGCAGGACTGGATTCGGGCACGCATCGCCGCCCGGGGGAGCGCCGCATGAGCAAACAGCCCCGTTACCAGCCCGGCCCCTTCCGCGACACCTACGGCCTCGGCTTCCTGTTCCCGCACCAGCACAGCGCCGGCCCGCTGCAGCGTAACCGCACCATCGCGGCGGTGAGCTGGGACGGCGACGAAGCCCAGTTCGTCAACGCTGCCGGCCTGGTCGTCCCCTGCACGGCACTGCTCGACCTCCCCACGACGCTGACCCGCGCTACCCGCCAGGAGTACGGGGCGATCATCGGCGATGGCCAGTTCGCCAAGCCCGCACATGTGCTCAAGGCCCTGGAAGGCGCCGGCACGCTGCGCAAATGGGTGACCTACCACTTCGAGCCGGGCGACCTCCGCTTCTACTGCGACGACGACACCGCTTGGGAAGCGCACGTGCAACGGGAAGTCGCCCCGCTCGATGCCAACTGCATGCGGGAGGCCGCCGAAATTGAGCGGCAACTCGCGCTGCGCCAGCAGCGCCACCGCATTGCCGTCGACGACTTCGCCGCGTCTCTGCCTGCCCTACCCAGCCCCGAAGAACTGGAGCAGCGCAGCCAGCAGAGAATCGCCGAAGAGCGTGCCAATCTCGACCAGTACCGGCACACACTCCTCGAGCACGACCGGAGACTGGGTGCCTGGCTGCGTGGCGAACTGCAGATGCCTCCCCTGCTGCGGGGGGCTGCGTGATGACAAAGGCGATCATCCCTCACGACTACCAAGGTCAGCAGGTGCGCTTTGACGCCGATGGCTGGCTGCATGCGACGGCCATTGCCGAGCGCTTCGGTAAACGCCTGGATCACTGGCTGGAGAATGCCGAAACGCTGGAATACATGCGCGCTCTGGACGAGGTCCATAACCCCAGCACCGGACCTTCCACAATCTCAAATACCCGGAAATCCGGGTATTTGAAGACCCGACGCGGGAACAACGGCGGCACCTGGCTCCACCCGAAACTGGCCGTCGCCTTCGCCCGCTGGCTCGATGCGAAGTTTGCCGTCTGGTGCGACATGCAAATCGACGCCCTGCTACGCGGCGACGGCAGCCAGTGGGCAACCGCCCGGCGCGAGGCCACGCTCGGCCACCGCGCCATATGCGACGCCGTAGCGCTCAACTGCGAGGCACGCGGCAAGACGCCCCAGCGGCACCACTTCATCAACGAAGCCCGGCTCATCAACGAAGTGATAACCGGCGCTTTCGCCGGCCGCAGCCGCGACCAGTTGAATACCGCCGAACTGGAGATCGTCACCCTGGTCGAGCTGCGCGACACAGCCCTGCTCGGCGCAGGCATGAGCTACGCCGAGCGCAAGGCCAACCTGCTGGGCTACGCCCAAACCTTGCAAGCCAAGCATCTGCAGGGAGCGTCCACCGCATGACTAAACACACTTGGCTCCAGCGCGGCAATGTCCGAAAAAAGACGTTCACAGCACGGCGAGCAACCCAGCATTGTGAGCGCCAGCCACAACCGGAGCCCCGCCCGATGCTGCCCACCTTCCTGCCCCCTACCTGCCTCGACCTGCCGCCCGGGCACGCCGCCGGCCAGTTGCCGCCGCTGCGCCCGGATGATGCCAGGGCCCGCGAAATGCTGCGCGCTCTGTGCGAGCAGGTGAGCGCCGACGGCGCGCAGGTGCTCATCCTGTTCTGGCCCGACGGGCTGTGGACACTGCTCGCAATCGACCCGCCCACCGGCGCGGCCGTGGCCGATGCCCTGGAGCTGGTGCCCGTCCTGCTGGCCCGCCCCGAGGAGATGGCCACCATCCGCCAACGCGCCGCCGAAGGCCGCCGTCTCGTTCACCTGGTCATGCGCCAGCCACACGCCACCCTGCACTGACTCAACAGCGCCCCGACCACACCACCGGGGCGAGGAGATCCCCATGCACGCGCAATCCACCACTTGCCCGTCGCACACGCTCGCACGCACAGCACACCGCCGGCTTGCGCCGGCCATCGGGCCGCGCTATGGTTTGCCCGTCACGGTCAATCCCGTGGCCGGGTTTGGCGACCCGATCAGCAATAGGCGCACCAGCGCCCACCATCCCATTGCAGGCGCTTTTTTTGTGCCCGCAATGTCGTGTTATGGCGGCTGTGCGTGGGAGACCGAAAGGTCTGCCGGGTTCCTATTGCCCCGGTTCGCCAACCTGCGCACAGTCGCCTCCAATGACCGTTTGGCGACGGTCGGGGGCGGCTCCATTCAAGCAATAGGAGCTGTACCCATGAAGCACGACCCCGCCCGCAATCCGTCCGCACTCCGCGAACGTGCCAGCGCCCACCGCGCCATGGCCATTGCTGCCCTGCACTCCGACTCCTCCCTGTCCGTTCGCCTCAAGCGCTACAACCACCACATGGCCATCGCGCGCAGCCTGGAAGACAGCGCCGCCCAGCAGCAGGCCACCAGCACCCGAGATCCGCGCGCCGCCCTCGCCTGGCTCGAGGCCGGCAAGGCGCTGCGTATCGACTCGCTCAACCTGCGCGACCACCTGCGCCACGTGCGCGCCCTGGCCGCGCTGGAATCCCGTGGGGGTGCGAAATGAACCGCCCGGCCCTATCCCCTACCCAGATCATCGAGGCCGCCCGCCAGCGGCTGGCGCGGGCCCGCAGCGCCATCGCAATCGAACTCCACCATGACATGGCGCTCGGCATGCTCGACACCCTGGAAGACCTGCGCCTGATCGACACGGACAGCTGGGGCGCGACCCGCACCGAGTTCGACGCCTTGGCCGACAGCCGCCGCGCGCGGCTGAAAGGGGGTTTGCAATGAACCGGCCCGCCCCTTCCCTGCTGGCCCACCTGCTGGGGGAATAACCGATGAGCAATCAAAAACGCTGCCAGAAGGCGGCGACGGCCCCGGCTTGCCCGGAGAAAGCCCCCCGCGTCCATGCCGAGCTGTCGGATGCCCCCGCCCTGATCCTCCCTGCCCGGCACCTGGACACGCTGCGCGCTGCCAGTGCCGCCTATCGCCGCCTGTTCGAGCTGCGCGCCACCAGCCCGGAGTGGCGCAAGGCCTACGCCGAATGGCAGCGGCTGGCCCAAGACCTCGCCGGCGCCGCCGTCCGCGAGTTCGACGCACAGCGGGAGCTGCAGCCATGACCGGCCTTCGACTCTACCAGCCCGCCACAACCCAACGGCGCCAGCGCGGCGCCCTCGATCTGCCCAAGGATGAGCAAGCCATGCACCAGAACCTCTACGTTGCCGAACTGCTCGGCGTCCTGCCCGAGCCGTTGCCGCTCGAACTGACCGAAGCGGTGGCCACCACCCTCGCTATCGCCGTGGACGAAATCGGCACCGGCCAACTGCCCGACGAAGGCGGCACCAGCCGCTGGGGCGTGTTCCGCGTGCATCTGGTCGTGCGCACCCAAGCCCGGGCGGAAACGGCCGCCCTGTGGCTGGCCCGCGAACTGGGCGACCCTCACCGCGCCTGCATCCTGCGCGACTGGCGCGAGCCGGGCCAAGGGCTGGCAGGGGGTGCCGTATGACTGCCGCCACGCCGATCAAGGCCGCCACCCGCACGCAGGGTGGCAAGGCGCCGAGCCTCGGCCGCGTCTCGCCGGTTGCACAGCCGCAACTGTCCAACCCTCTGCGCGCCGAGCTATGGAGCACCGCCGGCGCACTGCAGGGCGCCACCGACGCCCTGCAACAGCTGCACGGGCTGTTCGAGGCCATCCGCAAGCTGGGCGGGCAGGACGTGCAACCGCTGGCACGTATCGGCGCCAACCTCGCTATGGAGTGGTCCGACACGCTGGACGCCCACGCTGAACGCGCTATCGCCCAGTGCAACGCCGTCGACAACGGCTCATCGCCGACACCGGCGACACCAACCACCAAAGCAGCCGCCCCCGTCGCCACCCTCTCCATGGCCGCCTACGACACGGCCACCCTGCACCTGGAGAGAGCCGAAACGCTGGCGGAAATGCTCGGCGTCCTCGGCTGCAAGGGCATAAACGAACTCACGACCTCCGGCGTAACCGGGGCCTTCGACGGCCTGCTGGGCGAGCTGGTCGAAATTCGCGCGGCACTGGTGCAGGGCCTGCAAGGAGCTGACGCATGACCGAACAACGCCAACCCAAGCACCCCACCTTCGCCGAGGTGAAGGCCGCCGCCCTGCGCGCGATCGACCGCGTATTGGCGCACTGGCTGCCCGGCGGCAAGCGCGTGGACGGCAACAAGGAATACACCGCGCCCAACCCGACCCGGGCCGACAAGCACGCCGGCTCGCTCAAGGTGAACCTGCGCCGCGGCACCTGGTGCGACTTCGCCACAGGCGACAAGGGCGGCGACCTGATCGACCTGGTGCACTACCTGGACGGCGGCAGCGACGTGGACGCCTGCAACACGCTGGCCGCCTTCCTGGGCGTGACCGCAGGCGCCAACCCGGCCCCGGCCGGCAACGCCGAGCTGGCCAAGGCGCCGACTTGGGCGCCGGTGCTGCCGATCCCGCCCGAGGCGATGGCCAAGGTGTTCAAGACCCACCGCAAGAACGGCAAGCCCTCGAAGGTCTGGGTCTACAAGGACGCCCAAGGCCAGCCGCTGATGGTGCTCTACCGCTTCGACCTGGAGCCGGACGCCGGGGGCAAGCCGCGCAAGGAATTCACCCCGCTGACCTGGTGCCGCAACGCCAGCGGCGTCACGCAATGGCGCTGGGCGGGCCTGCCCGAGCCTCGGCCGCTGCTGCGCCTCGAGGAGCTGGCACAGCGCCCCGGGGCGCCCGTGGTGCTCTGCGAAGGCGAGAAGTCCGCCGACGCGGCCGCCGTGCTGCTGCCCGACCACGTGGCCACCTGCTGGCCCAACGGCGCGCAGTCCTGGCAGAAGGCCGACTTCGCCCCGCTGGCTGGGCGCGACGTGTTGCTGTGGCCGGACAACGACAAAGGCGGCCTCGCCTGCATGCAGGCGATTGCCGAGCGCCTGCGCCGGCTCGGCGCTGCTTCCGTGCGCCTGCTGTCGCTCGACGTGTTCAACTGGCAGCCGGCTGTGGTCGACGGCGCCGCCGTGCTCGAGGAGGGTGGCGAATGGCACGAAGGCGACGATGCGGCCGACGCGCTGGCCCGGGGCTGGACGGCTGAGCACATGGCCCAGCTGCTGCAGTCCGGCGAGCTGTACACGCCGGCGCCGGCGGCCGCACCAGCGCCACACGCCGATAGTGCAGCAGTACCGGCAGCCACCAAGACCACCAGCAGGCCCACCAGCGGCAGCAAACGCCAGCCGGCCCAGCCCAAGGGCAACACCGACAACGGCGCCGGCGAGCCGCAGGCGGGCTTTCGCGTCACGAATGCCGGAGTGTTCTACTGCGGCGACGACGGCGCCCCGGTGCCGGTCTGCTCGCGCCTCGACATTCTGGCGCGCACCCGCGACGACAAGGGCCACAACTGGGGCCTGCTGGTGGAGTTCGACGACCCGGACGGGGCGAAAAAGCGCCTCAACATCCCGGCGCAGGCGATGGCCGGCGAGTTCGGCAAGGAAGTGGTCGGCCCGCTGGTGAGCATGGGCCTGCGGCTGGCCCAAGGGCGCAAGGCGCGCAACTGCAAGGACAACCTGCAGAGTTACCTACAAGCCTACGACAGCACCGAGCGGGCCCGACTGGTCAACCGCCTGGGCTGGCACGGCGACGCCTACCTGCTGCCCGGCGAGCAGCTGGGCAGCGCCGCCGAACACCTGCACTTCTACGAAGCCGGCGCGGCCCTGCCGCCCATCGAGCAGGCCGGCACCCTCGAGCAGTGGCAGCAGGGCCTCGCCCGCTACTGCGTGGGCAATCACCGGCTGGCCTTCGTGATGAGCACCGCCTTTGCCGGCCCCCTACTGCATCTGCTGGGCGCCGAGTCCGGCGGCTTCCACCTGTACGGCGACAGCTCGGGCGGCAAGACCACCCACCTCAAGGCGGCCGCCTCGGTCTACGGCGGGCCGCGCATGCTGCGCACCTGGCGCAGCACGGACAACGCCCTAGAAGGCACGGCCGCCGCCCACTCGGACGGGCTGCTGGTGCTCGACGAGATCCACCAGTGCGACGCCCGGGTGATCGGCGACACCGTGTACATGCTCGGCAACGGCACCGGCAAGACCCGCGCGAACGACCGGGGCACCGTGACCAAGCAGGCCTACAGCTGGCGACTGCTGTTCCTCTCCACCGGGGAAAAGACCCTCGCCCAGCACATGGCCGAGGGCGGCAAGGAACTCAAGGCAGGCATGGAAGTGCGAATGGTCGGCATCCCGGCCGACGCCGGCAAAGGCCTGGGGCTGTTCGAGGAGCTACACGGCTTCCCCGACGCCGGCGAGCTGGCCGAAACCCTGACCAGCAACGCCGGCAGGTTCTACGGCACGGCGCTGCTCGCCTACCTGCGGGCCATGCTGGAGTCGAAGCCGCTGCCCAAAGTCTCCGAGGAGCTGGCACGGGTGACGGACCACTTCACCGCCAAGCTGCTGCCCTCCGACGCCGCCGGCCAGGCTCGGCGCGTGGCCGCACGCTTCGCCCTGGTCGCCACGGCCGGCGAGCTGGCCACCCGCCTGGGCGTCACCGGCTGGCCCGAACTGACCGCCTGGAACGCCGCGCGGACCTGCTTCAAGGCCTGGCTCGACGCCCGGGGCGGCGCCGGCAACCTCGAGGAGGAGGCCATCATCACCCACCTGCGGGCCATCATCGAGCGCTTCGGGGAAAGCCGCTTCACCCGCTGGGACGCCATCGCCGTCAAGACCGACGACCACGCCCCACGCACCACCGACCGCCTGGGCTTCCGCCGCACCATCGAGCACGGCGTGGGCGACGCGCTGTTCACCACGACGGATTACTACGTGCTGGCCGCCGTGTGGGCCTCCGAGGTCTGGAAGGGCTACAACGTGGCCAACGTCAACAAGGTGCTACTGGCCCGGGGCATCCTGACGCCCGGCTCGGACGGCAAGGCTGCCTGCTCCGAGCGACTGCCGGGGATGGGAAAGACGAGGTGCTACCTGGTGAGCGCGGCGGCGCTGAATGCGGATGGTTCGGCGGGGCGATTGGCTGAGGTGGCTTGACGAACGAGCAGCCGCCGGCAGAGGCCGGCGGTTGTACAACCCCAGAATCAGCGCTTGCGTTACGCTCCGGGTAGCCCCAAATAGCCTGCAATGGCTTTTGCGATACCCGCAGCGGCCACCTCTAAACCCACACCGGCTGCCCCTCCAACAGCCTTTCCAGTCAAGTGGCCAATCCACTTTCCTGCTACAGACTGCTTTTCTTTCTCGTTGCTTGAGTCTGCAGCTTGATCAAGCTCAGTACGAAGTCCTTCAAAACCTGAGGGATCAAGACCAAGTTCCACCAGGCGCCGGCTTAACGACTCCCAGCTACCACTCTGAACAGCAAGCATGGCTGTCTGAGAAAAATTCTCCCCGGAATTAGATAAATTTCCGACATTGCCAGAAATATTCATATGAAAAATCTGCGTCAATTTTTCTCTACTCAAAGGTGGAGTCCCCCCTATAGGTGTATCTCCCGCATTTGGAGCCTCTCTCTCCAGATCAATTGCAAACCCAAGAACTCGGGTTTTCACAGAGTCCAGAAGCCGAACAACTGCCCCAAACGGAATTTCTTTCCACGCAGAGACACACTGCATGTCGCGGACAGTTTTTGAAGCATACTTGACTGCAAGAGCTAGTGGCCACTGCTCTCGCAAGCTCCCGGAGCGATCACCCTCCAAGAGGGAGGCATACACGCTAATACCGCTCCCCATATAAGCGTGGCCGTAAAAGTCTTGAAACTCTTCAGGCAAAATAGAAACCGGTATCTGCAATCGCTCAGCCTGATAATACGGCCCGCTAAATGAGCCGTAAGAATCCACTTGCAAGACCCTGTAATCTGGAAGCGACTTAATACCAGGATAACCATTAAGCTCGTAATCAACCCACTCTGCAAGCTCAGCATGGGATATCCGAGCGGCCAGTAGCTTACACATTCTGAGTAGCGTTGGAACATCGCTTGTTTGCGATATTGCAGCAGATTGAATATCGTGAATCAGTGACATCGCAACCTCTTCTCTCAGGACTTAGCCAAAAGCCTATTGCCTCAAAAAAACTGTCGCCATTAGGAGTAAATGTGCGGCATTAGGTAATGCCTGAGCGTAACGTGGCGCGGGGAGGAAAAACAACCTAAACAACGATCAAAGTCTCCTCCGCGAGCCTGCTGTCGGCCACAGCAATCTGCGGCACCAACATCAGCCATCGGACGATCATTGAGCGCTTCGGGGAGGGCCGCTTCACGCGCCGGGATGTCGTGGCAGTCCGTACCGACGAGACCACGGGCCACGCACCAGCGACCGCCTGGGCTTCCGCCGCACCATCGAGCACGGCGTGGGCGATGCGCTGTTCACCACGACGGATTACTACGTGCTGTCCGCCGTGTGGGCTGCCGAGGTCTGGAAGGGCTACAACGTGGCCAACGTCAACAAGGTACTGCAGGCGCGGGGCATTCTGACGCCCAGCTCAGACGGCAAGGCCGCCCGCTCGGAGCGGCTGCCGGGGATGGGGAAGACGAGGTGCTACCTGGTGAGTGCGGCGTAAGCGATCCATGAACCCCATCTGCCTATAACCTGCACAACCGCCGATGCTT
>JAEAMF010001055.1_pt1 | contig 23399 bp, 15 predicted proteins | sample 8958721 | NCBI WGS metagenome assembly JAEAMF01 (sample SAMN16933255, study PRJNA681124) | bioreactor sludge metagenome | isolation source: anaerobic bioreactor treating anionic surfactant - SDBS | place: India: Bengaluru | collected 2019-02-28 | reverse complement strand
TACGCACGGTGGTGTGAGAGGACGGCGGGTGTGAACTCGCCTCCTACTCGATTCTCATTCCCGCTACTCAGGAAGAGTCCCATGATGCAGGATGCAAGCACCCCCCGTACGCCCTTGCTGGGTATCGACCTGGGTACCACCAACAGCCTGATTGCCGTCTGGCAGGACGGGCGAGCGCAGTTGATCCCCAACGCCCTTGGCGAATGGCTTACCCCGTCCGCAGTCAGCATCGATGAGGATGGCAGTATTCTGGTCGGCCAGGCGGCTCGCTCACGGCTGACCACGCACCCGGAACGTAGCGCAGCAGCGTTCAAACGCTTTATGGGCAGTGAAAAACGTCTGGAGCTTGCCGGCCAGACCTTCAGCCCTGAAGAGTTGTCTGCACTGGTGCTCGGTGCGCTCAAACAGGACGCGGAAGCCTGGCTGGGTTGCCCGGTAAGCGAGGCGGTGATTTCGGTGCCGGCTTACTTCAGCGATGAACAGCGTAAACGCACCTGTTTTGCTGCCGAGCTGGCCGGGCTCAAGGTACAGCGCCTGATCAACGAGCCTACCGCTGCCGCCATGGCCTACGGTCTGCATGAGCAGAAATTCGAGCGCACGCTGATTTTCGACCTGGGTGGCGGCACCTTCGATGTGACCGTACTGGAGTACGCCTTGCCGCTGATCGAGGTGCATGCCTCTACTGGCGACAACTACCTGGGGGGCGAGGATTTTACCCATGCACTGCTGCAGGCTTGTCTCAAGGACCTGCAACTGGCGACCGACAGCGTTGAGCCGCAAGCCCTGGCTTCGCTGTACGACGCTCTGGAGCAGATCAAGCGCAAGCTCAGCGAAGGTCCGCAGCACGTGCAGTGGCGTTGTGCCGGTGAGCTGCGCGAGTGGTCGTTGGATGAAGCGCGTGCGCAAAAGATCTGGGAACCCTTGCTGACGCGCCTGCGCGCCCCGGTGGAGCAGGCGTTGCGTGATGCCCGGCTGAACCCGCGCGACCTCGATAGCCTGGTGCTGGTGGGAGGCGCCACGCGTATGCCGGTGGTCCAGCAGATGGTTGCCACCTTGTTTGGGCGTTTGCCCTACCGGCACCTGGACCCCGACACCATCGTTGCCTTGGGCGCGGCCAGCCAGGCCGCGTGCAGGGCACGTGACCAGGCCATCGAAGAGCTGATCCTGACCGATGTCTGCCCCTATACACTGGGTGTTGCAGCCATGCGCGGTGAAAGCCGGCGCCAAGCATTCGTGCCGATCATCGAGCGTAACACGGTCATTCCAACCTCGCGGGTCGAGCGCTTTCAGAGCACCCATCCCGAACAGAAAACTGTGCGCATCGAGGTCTATCAGGGGGAGCGACCCTGGGTGAGCGACAACATCTTCATCGATGCATTCGATATCGAGTTGCCGCAGGCCGGCCGGATTCAGTCCATGGATGTGCGTTTCAGTTACGACATCAATGGCCTGTTGGAAGTGGATGTTGCCCTGGAGGGCGGCGAGCGCCACAGTCATGTGATCGACCGCAGCCCCGCAGGGCTCGACGACGCGGCCCGGGCGGCCAGCCATGGTCGCCTGGCGGCGTTGAAGATTCACCCGCGCGATGCGCTGCCCAACCGTGCACTGCTGGCGCGTCTGGAGCGTGCCTGGATGCAATGCCTGGGTGAGCAGCGTGATCAGGTCGGTCAGTGGCTTGAAGCCTTTACTGCAGTGCTGGGTAACCAGCATGCGCAGGACATCAACAGCACTCGCCAGCGCCTGAATACAGCGCTGGACGAGCAGGGCCTCTGAGCCGCTAAGCGTTCAGGCGCCGCAGGGCGGCTTGCAGGCCGCCTTCCAGTGCATGCTTTTCGCCACCGGGTGGTACACCGTAACGGTTCGGCAGGCTGTCGCCGGGCAAGACCAGCAGCACCAGCGGCAGGAACGGCAGCACGATGGTCAGGGCCATGCCAATCAGCAGCATGGCTACGCCAAACCCGATGTCATGCAGCCGCCGCAGGATGATGCTCAGTTGCACCAGCACGGTAACGGCCACGATCCCTAGCGCCACCTGCGCGTTGCCGCTGGCGAGGCTCAGAAAAACAGCTAATCCCTGGCACATCAGGCTCTGTTGGGCGCAGGCAACACGCCCCAGGCGGCTGTTCAGGCTCAGCATGTTCCATTCTGATACCGGTTGGCTGCCCGATCTGGCCAGCATCAGGCGCTCGCTCCAGGACAACAGCGCCGCCAAGGCCAGGCGCAGGCCTGGTCCATGGCGCGGATCATCCTTGGCCTGCTGCAGTTGGCGCAGAACCTTGGTGCGCGGCACGCCGGTACGGTTCTCCACCAGCACCAGCCTGCGCAGGGTATCGACGCCGAGATAGAAGGCGCTGCTGTCGATGCCTTGCTGCTCTTCGAGGATCTCCCGGGGTGGGCGTACCGGTTCGCCCTTGATCAAACCGTCACGGAATGACTCGAACCAGGCATCTGAGCAGGCGATCCCGGCGATATTGTTCAGCAGTACACGGTGCTGCTCGGCATCCAGGGTCGGGTCCTGATAGAGCACGCCACAGAGCAACATCAAGCCCAGCAGATCATCGCTGAAGGTGTCGTGATCGCTCACGACGCAGTCGTACAGGCGTGTGTTGCTCAGCAGCCTGGCACTGCCCAGCGCCTGAGGCACGGTGAGCAGGTTCAGTGCGACGTCGTTCTGCACTGGCTCCTCTTCTGACAGCCAGCCCAGCAAGCCATTGAAGTGGCCTTCCTGTTGATGCACGCGCTGCAACAGCGGCAGTACGCGCGACAGTGGATGCCCGGTGTCGGCACGCATGCTGTGAAGCAGTGCAGGGGAAATCAGTGTCAGCCAGCGCAGCGGGTCGGACATCAGGGCAATGAAGAACAGCGCTTGCCGGTGCCATTCCCACAGCTGTTCACCGTCAGGTTGGGGCGGCAATACAACGCCCTCGCGATTGAGGACTGCGAGCATCTTTACCCCAAACGGTAGCGAGGCAATGAGCTCCTGTTCAAAGGCGCTGTCCAGGCGCGTCCATTGCGCTGCAGTAAAGGCCTTGAGCCGGCGCAGCCAATGTTGGGTGACGTCCAGTGCCAGGTCCTGACCCAATAGCGGGTTCAGTTGCACGCTGTCATCCGGGGCGTTGATAAAGGCTGTCAACGCCTGTGGAATGGGAGCGTGCTGCAGCCAGTACAGGTGTTGTTCGGCCTGGTACTTGAGGCCTTCCAGCACCAGTGAATCAAGCACATCGTTACTGTCGGGTTCGGCCAGCAGGCGTTCCAGCAGGGCGGTGTCGCCACGGTGCAATGCCCAGGCCTGGCGATACAGGTTCGTTAACACCGCATCGCCAGGCTCATCGAGCAGTAACGCCAGCAATGGCAGTTCATCGCCGTCCAGGCGCCAGTTCACATAAGCTCCGGCAAGGCCTCCGAGGTTCTGGCGACCCGCATTGAGCCAGCGGGTCAACGTTTCCGGGCGCTGCGCCGGGCTGCCCCAGGCCTGGGCTGGCTCACTCAGGTTGCTCGGCCAGTCGCGGAAATGCTCGCGGCGGTCGAAAGCTTGAATCAGCAGTGGCAGGCGCTGTGGCTGGTGTTTGCCGCACAGTTCGAGCAGCCACTGTGCAGCCTGCGGATGCTGGTGTTCGCGCCACAGGCGCACCCAGCCGCTCAGGGCTTGCTCTTCCAGGCCAAGGGCACTGCACTGACGGGCCAGCAGGTACAGCCAGTCGACATTATCCGGTGCGTGCCGATGTTTTTCAGCACACAGTGCGTAGAGGGTCTTGCTCGCAACATCGGCCTGGGTGAGTTGTACCAGCAGACGCTGCAGCCAGGCGTCGTCGTTCGGCAGCGGCAGGCAGGTAGGCTGGTTGACGAAGTCGCGGAGCTCGTCCAGCGGCCGTTCCTGATAGAGGTGTTCCAGGGTGTTCAGGTACCAGAGGGTTTCGATCTGTGCCGGTGGTGGCCAGGACGAGATCGTTGCGGTATCGAAGAGGTCCGGCTGCGCGATGCGTTCGATAAACGCTTCGACCTGCTCGACGTTATCGATACGCAGCAGGTTGCCCTGCCAGTCCAGCCGCTCGGCCAACAGGCGTGCGCAATTGTTGGAGATCGGCCCGCTGTCGATCAGTCGCTCCAGCAGGCTCCAGCGCAGCGCTTCGACAACCTCAAGTGAGACGCTGTCGAAGCGTTCGATGTAGCTCCGCCAGGCGGCCGGGTCGAAACGTCGTGCGCCGTCGCTGAACAGTTCGTCGAATGCGTCCAGCAGCTCGCGGGCCGGGCTTTGCTCATCGCTGGCGTCTGCGGTTTCGACGCTACGGGCTTCCTTCATTGCGGCCTCGTAGGCTTCACGCAAGGCCTGAAAACCTTGTGGGTCGGTTTCCGGATGATGCTCTGGCAGGCGCGTACGGTAGGCGCTGCGGATGGCGTCCTGATCGCGGGTAGGCTCGATGCCCAGGGATATCCAGCAGCTCATGACCAGTTGAACTCCGCAAGCGAATCAGGTTTTTGTGGCAGGTTCAGGGGCAGGTCCCAAGGCAGTTCGGCAAACAGTTCGGCGGCGTCCTGAGCGAGGGCCCGAGCGCTGCAGCGGCTCCAGTAGGCGTAGCCTTCGCGGTCCAGGGCGTGGCCGAGCTCGTCGTCTGCGCTGTCCAGGCAGCACCAGTACATGCGGCCGGTCATGTAGCCGCCCAGGTAGGTGCTCCAGCTGTTGTAGTAATGACGTGCCCTCAAGGCCAGTCGGCTGTGTAGCCAGAGGCTTTCATCAAGGTTGATCCAGCCGCTGCGCAGGCCGTTGCGCAGCAGGAAACCCATGCGCCCCAGGTCCCAGGCACGAATGCCGCCGTGGCCGCATTCGCTGAAGGTCCGACTGGCAAACTCATGCAGCGCGCGTTGCCGTGGCGCCAGGCCGTCGAGCAGGGCCGACCATTCACTGGGCAGGCAGCGCTGCCAGTTCCAGTAAGCCTCGAGCATCCCGCTGGCATGGCCACGGTCGGCCATGTAGAGCATCTCGAGCAACTGCTCGCGATTGCTGATGCCCCAGCCGTCTTGCAGGTCCATCTCGATGTAGTCCGGGGCGGTGTAACTGGAACCGTTGAGGGCTGCCATGGGGGCAGAAAGGGCGTACAGCCAGCGCTGTTCTATTTCTTCCATGAAAAATGCTCCTGAGCCGGCGGGGGAGTGGAGAGCGCCGGCACTAATTGGCGCGAATTGTAGAGACCCGGCTGGTTAGCGGCAAACTGCAGTCTTCAGCGCCTGCCTCGCACTGGTGCGGGTTGTTCCGCAATGGTGCGTTGCTACCCCTGTGGCGTTGGTTTGACGCCGCAGATGACGGGCTGTTGCAGTTTGGCGCGGCCCTTGCTTTGGCTTGTTCATCAGGCAATCAACGCAGATTGCTCTATTCACGACAAAGGCGCCGTGTCGCTCCCGCTTGCAACGCAAGCAGGGGCGGCAGGGCGCCTTTTTGTTTTGCCTAAGCAGGAGACCGGGTAATGACTCAGACAACCGTGCGCAGCGTCTGCCCTTATTGCGGCGTCGGCTGCGGCATTGTCATGACCGTGGCCGAAAACCGGGTAATCAAGGTCAGTGGTGACAAACAGCACCCAAGCAATTTCGGGCGACTCTGCACAAAAGGTCAGACCTGCCATCAGCCGCTGCGCGAGTCGGGGCGCATGGAGCAGGCCTTTGTCCGTCACTCGCGTCAGCGCGACCCGGTGCAAACCACAATTGATCAGGCGATCGACGAAGCGGCCCGGCGCCTGAAGACCCTCCTCATCGAGCATGGCCCGGATGCCCTGGCGTTTTACGTGTCCGGGCAGCTGTCGCTGGAGGCCCAGTACTTGATCAACAAGCTGGCCAAAGGCTTCGTGCGCAGCCGGCATATCGAGTCCAACTCCCGGCTGTGCATGGCCAGCGCCAGCAGTGGCTACAAACTCTCGCTGGGCGCGGATGGCCCGCCTGGCAGCTATGAGGACTTCGACCACAGCGAGCTGTTCTTTGTCATTGGCGCCAACATGGCGGACTGTCATCCGATCCTGTTTCTGCGCTTGCTTGACCGGCGCAAGGCCGGTGCTCGGCTGATTGTGGTCGACCCCAGGCGCACCGCGACAGCGGAAAAGGCCGACCTGTTCTTGCAGATCAAACCCGGTACCGACCTGGCGCTGCTCAATGGTCTGTTGCACCTGTTGTTGATCAACGGCGCGGTGGATACGGCGTTCGTTGAGCGCTTTACCGAGGGCTGGGAGGCCATGCCGGACTTCCTGCAGGACTATGCGCCGGCGCAGGTGGCGCAAATTACTGGCCTGGCCGAAGCCGATATCCGCAAGGCCGCCGAGTGGATCGGCCAAGCACCCGCGTGGCTCAGCTGCTGGACCATGGGCCTGAACCAGAGTATTCACGGCACCTGGCAGACCAATGCGCTGTGCAACCTGCACCTGGCCACCGGGGCGATCTGCCGCCCCGGCTGCGGACCGTTTTCGCTGACGGGCCAGCCCAATGCCATGGGCGGACGTGAGATGGGCTACATGGGGCCGGGGTTGCCCGGCCAGCGTTCGGCGCTGTCAGAGGCTGACCGTCATTTCGTTGAGGACCTCTGGCAAGTGCCGCGTGGCAGCCTGCGGGCCGAGGCTGGAGACGGTACCGTCGCCATGTTCGAGGGCATGGCTGCCGGGCGGATCAAGGCCTGCTGGATCATCTGCAGTAACCCGGTGGCCAGTGTCGCCAACCGTCAGCAGGTGATCGAGGGCCTGCAATCGGCCGAGCTGGTCATCACCCAGGACGCCTTTCTCGATACCGAAACCAATCGCTATGCCGATATCCTCCTGCCGGCGGCGCTCTGGGCTGAAGCCGATGGGGTAATGGTCAACTCCGAGCGCAACCTGACCCTCACAGCGCAGGCCGTCGAGCCACCGGGCGCGAGCCTGGCCGACTGGCAACTCATCGCCCGAGTGGCCTGTGCGATGGGCTATGAGGCCGCGTTCAGCTACACCTGTGCCGAACAGATTTTCGATGAGCTGCGCCAGGCCTGGAACCCCGACACAGGTTACGACCTGCGCGGTATCAGTTACCCCTTGTTGCGCCAGGCGCCACGGCAATGGCCCTGTGCACCCGATCAGGCTGATACACGGCACCCGCAACGCTACCTGAATGACGGTATCAGTCAGCGGTTGCACGAGGACGCCCAAGGCCAGCGGCCGTCACTCGCCTTTGCTACGGCCAGCGGCAAAGCACGCTTTTTTGCCCGGCCCTACCTGCCTCCAGCGGAGCTACCGGACGAAGCCTACCCGCTGGTGCTCAATACCGGGCGGGTACAGCACCATTGGCACACCCTGACCAAGACCGGCAAGGTCAGCGCGTTGAATGCGCTGGAGCCTGGCCCGTACCTGGAAATTCACCCCGAAGATGCCCGGCAATTGGGTATCACTGAGCACGATCAGGTGCAGGTTCGCTCCCGGCGTGGTGAGGCGTTATTGCCGGCGCGCCTGAGTGAGCGGGTACTGCCTGGCAACTGCTTCGCCCCCTTTCACTGGAATGATGTCTATGGCGAGCGTTTGGCGATCAATGCACTGACCAGCGATGCCATCGACCCGGTTTCCCTGCAACCGGCGTTCAAGTACTGCGCCGTGGCCCTCAGCCGGGTTGCCGGTGAACGTATTGCCGCTGTTGAACTGCCGGCCCACACGCTTCAGGAGTCTGCGACCATGCCGATTGAAACCCTCAGCCAACTGCTCGGCCTGAACAACCGTGTTGAACTGGCTTTGGCCGAGGATGAACAACTGTATATGCAGGGTTATGTGCTGGGCTTGCGTAACAGCCATCAGCAGGGCGTGCCGAGCTTGCCGGTCAGTGCGCCATTGGCGCCGGCGCGGCGTCTGTTGGTGGAAGGGCTGCTGGCGGGGTTGTTTTCGCGCAGTACCTCGGTACAGGCCCCTGCAATCCAGGCTCCGGAGCCTGCCGAAGCCACTAGCCATTGGCTGCTCTGGGCTTCGCAGACCGGCAACGGCCAGGCTCTGGCGCAACACTGTGCGCAGCGTTTGCGAGAGGCCGGCCTGGCTGTTCAGGTGAGCAGCATGGAGCAGGTCAGCCTTGAGCAGGTGAGCAACGCCGCCAGCCTGCTGCTGGTTGCGAGCACGTTTGGTGATGGTGAGGCACCGGATTGCGCCAAGGCCTTTTGGCAGGCCCTGCAGGCTGCGTCCGCCAGCCGCTGCACAGGGCTGCGTTACGCAGTACTGGCCCTGGGAGACTCCAGCTACGCCGAGTTCTGTGGTTTCGGCCGCAAGCTGGACCAGCGTCTGGCGGAGCTTGGCGCTGTGCGCCTGCTGGAGCGAGTCGAGTGCGAGCCGGACTTCGACGAGCCGGCCGAGCAGTGGCTGGGCACGCTGGTGACGGCCCTTGGGCAGGCGCCAAGTGCAGCGGCGCCAGCGGTCACGTCCTCGGCGGCGACAGCGCCAACCTTCAGCAAGCAGCAGCCGTTGCCGGTAAGGGTGGTGGAAAACCGCCTGCTCAATGCGCGCGGTGCCGCCAAGGAAACCCGGCACGTGGTCTTCGATCTTGCAGGCAGCGGCCTGACGTATCAGGCGGGCGACGCGTTGGGCGTCTGGCCGCGCAACTGCCCGGCACTGGTCGAGGAGTTGCTGAGTGCCATGAAGCTTGACGGAGAAGCGAGCGTCAGCCTCAAGGGCCAGCCACCCATGCCGTTGCGCAGCGCGCTGCGCGAACGACTGGAGATTGCCCGTATCACGCCTGCGCTGCTCGAACAGGTTGCCCGCTGCAGTGCTGATCCTGAGTTGCAAGGCCTGCTGGAGCCGGCGCACAACGCCGCGTTGCAGGACTGGCTATGGGGGCGGCAACTGGTCGATCTGCTGCAGCAGTTTCCCGTAAGCATGTCGCTCGACACCTGGCTGAGCCTGCTCAAACCCCTGCAGCCGCGTTTGTACTCCATCAGTTCAAGCCCGTTGTTGCACCCGCAGCAGGTTCACCTGACGGTTTCGACGGTGCGCTACCGCCAGCGAAAAGGTGTGTGTTCGACCTTCCTCGCTGATCGTGCCGAAGCCGGGCAGGTTGGGATCTTTGTGCAGCCCTCGGCTCACTTTCACGTACCGAGCGATGATACGGCGCCGCTGATCATGGTCGGGCCGGGGACCGGGATCGCACCATTCCGGGCGTTTCTCCAGGAGCGTCAGGCGCGCGGCGCCCGTGGGCGCAACTGGCTGCTGTTCGGCGAGCAGCGCGCTGACAGTGATTTTTACTACCGCGACGAGTTGCTGGCCTGGCAACGCGATGGCCACCTGACACGGCTCGACACGGCGTTCTCCCGTGACCAGGCAGAGAAGGTCTATGTGCAGCAGCGCATGCTGGAGCAGGGCGCCGAGCTGTGGCGCTGGCTGGAGGCGGGCGCGTACTTCTACGTCTGTGGCGATGCCGGACGCATGGCGCGGGATGTGGAGGCCGCGCTACAGCAGGTGGTGGCCGAGCACGGAGGGATGAGCACCGAGCAGGCCAGCGAATATGTTACGGCGTTGGGCCGGGCCAAACGCTACCGGCGAGATGTGTACTGAAATGCCCCAGAACGGGTAGCACTGCACCAGGATGGCGCCGCGGGGGCCTAGTGTTTGCGGCGATGCCCTTGAATAGGCGGGGTTTGTGCAGTTGGCACGGTATCTGCTGAAGACACATTACAACGTCCAGGGGTGATCAACGGCGATCCTTCCCACGGACCATGACTATGAACGACCAGGCAAAGGCGCCTGGAGCTTCGGCTCCAGGCGCCTTTTTTTGTGGGTGTTTTTCCGGCCGCCGTGATCGGCCAGTGTGAGGAAACGCTATGAACGCTCAAGCGACCATCGAGCAACGGGAACGTCTGATCATCGTCGGCAACGGCATGGTGGGCCATCATTGCGTCGAACAACTGATCGAGCGCGGCGCCTTGGCTCGCTTCGACCTGCGGGTGTTCGGCGAGGAGCGTCAGCGTGCCTACGACCGCGTGCACCTGTCGGAGTACTTCAGTGGCAGCGATGCTGAAACCCTGGCCTTGGGTGATGCGCAATTGTATGCCGAGCATGGCGTGCGGCTGCACTTGGGGGAGGCGGTCGTCGAGATCGACCGCGAGGCCGGTGAAGTGGTGACGGCGCAGGGCCGCTACCCGTTTGATCGGTTGATCCTGGCCACCGGTTCCTATCCCTTCGTGCCGCCGATTCCCGGGCCGGACGGTGCGGCGCGATTGGTCTATCGAACCCTGGACGACCTGGATGCGATTCGCGTGGCGGCCTATGGCGCACAGCGTGGTGTGGTCATCGGTGGTGGCCTGCTGGGCCTTGAGGCAGCCAACGCCCTCAAATCCCTAGGGCTTGAAGCCCATGTGGTGGAGTTCGCACCGCGCCTGATGCCGGTGCAACTGGATGCTGAAGGCGGTGCGGCCCTGCGCGCCCAGATTGAGGCTCTGGGTGTAGGTGTACACCTGTCTCGCGCCACCCAGAGCATTGTTGAAGGCAGCGATTTTCGTTATCGGATGAACTTCGATGGCGACCAGTTCCTGGAAACCGACCTGATCGTGTTTTCGGCTGGCATTCGCCCGCAGGACAGCCTGGGCCGTGGTTGCGGGCTGGAAATCGCGCCACGGGGCGGGATCGTGATCGATGGTGAATGCCGCACCAGCGACCCACGGATTTTTGCCATCGGCGAGTGTGCCTCATGGAACGGCAGCGTCTTCGGCCTGGTGGCCCCGGGTTACAGCATGGCCCGCAACCTGGCGTCAGCCTTGGCGGGTGAGCCATTCGAGGCCTTTGCCGGTGCCGACATGTCGACCAAGCTCAAGCTGTTGGGGGTGGATGTCGGTTCCATTGGCGATGCACACGCGGCGACCCCCGGTGCCCGCAGCTACCGCTTTATCGACGAGGCTGGCAGCGCCTACCGGCGCTTGGTGATCGACGCCGAGGGCAAGCGCGTTCTGGGGGCGGTGCTGGTCGGTGATAACAGTTACTACGACACCCTGTTGCAGTACGTTCAGAATGCTATTGCCCTGCCAGCGGACCCCGCCGGCTTGATCCTGCCATTGGGCAGCGCCACGCCAGCACTGGGTGCGGATGCCTTGCCAGACGCCGCCACCATCTGCTCGTGCCATAACGTCAGCAAGGGCGCGATCTGTGCTGCCATCGACGGGGGGTGTAGCGACCTGGCACAACTCAAGGGCCAGACCAAGGCCTGCACCGGTTGCGGTGGCTGCGCCGCCTTGCTCAAGCAGGTCTTCGAGCATGAGCTGAGCGCCCGCGGTGTGGCGGTGGACAAGAGCCTTTGCGAGCACTTTGCCTTCACCCGTCAGGAGCTCTATGCACTGGTGCGGGTCGAGGGCATTACGACGTTCGAAGACCTGCACGCCCGTCATGGTCGTGGCCACCTGGGCTGCGATATCTGCAAGCCGACGGTAGGCTCGATCCTCGCGTCCTGCTGGAACCAGCCGATCATGGATGCCGCGCTGGTGCCGTTGCAGGACACCAACGACACCTTCATGGCCAACATGCAGAAAAACGGCACGTACTCGGTGGTGCCGCGTATTCCGGGTGGGGAAATCACACCGGACAAGTTGATCGTGATTGGTCAGGTGGCCAAGAAGTACGACCTCTACACCAAGATCACCGGCGGCCAACGCATCGACCTGTTCGGCGCGCAGTTGCATGAGTTACCCGAGATCTGGTCCGAGTTGATCGCCGCTGGCTTTGAGACCGGGCATGCCTATGGCAAATCAACCCGCACGGTGAAGTCCTGTGTCGGCAGCACATGGTGCCGCTACGGCGTGCAGGACAGCGTGGCCATGGCGCTTACCCTGGAGGACCGCTACAAGGGCCTGCGTTCGCCACACAAGCTCAAGTTCGCCGTGTCTGGCTGTACCCGCGAATGCGCCGAGGCGCAAAGCAAGGACATCGGCGTGATTGCCACCGAGAAGGGCTGGAACCTTTATGTCTGCGGTAACGGCGGCATGCGTCCACGGCACGCCGAGCTGTTCGCCACGGACCTGGACGATGCCGGCCTGATTCGCACCATCGACCGCGTATTGATGTTCTACATCCGTACCGCTGACAAACTGCAGCGTACCTCGGTCTGGCGCGAGCGCCTTGAGGGCGGGCTGGACTACCTCAAGGCGGTGATTCTCGACGACAGCCTGGGCTTGGGCGCCGAGCTGGAAGCGCAGATGCAGCAGGTAGTCGATCGCTACGAGTGTGAATGGGCCAATGCCCTGAAAGACCCCGAGAAGCTCAAGCGTTTCCGTACTTTCGTCAATGACCACCGTGCAGATCCGGCGATTCATTTCGTCAAGGAGCGCGGCCAGCGCCGGCCGGTGGGCAAGGCCGAGCTTCACCTGATCCCGACCACTGAAGAGGTGCTGTGATGAACCCGTCGAATCAAGCGGTACGTGTTGGCCTGCAAGACTGGCAGGCGGTGTGCAGCCGCCATGACCTGGTGCCCAATTCAGGGGTGGTGGCCCGCTTGGGTGACGCCCAGGTGGCCCTGTTCTACTTGCCGGAGGCTGCGCAGACGCTGTATGCCGTGGACAACCATGACCCGCAGTCCGGCGCCAATGTGATCGGGCGTGGAATCATTGGCAGCCTCAACGGGCAGCCGGTCGTGGCGGCGCCGTTGTACAAACAGCACTTCAGTCTGCTGGACGGGCGCTGTCTGGAAGACCCGCAGCAGGTACTGCGGGTATGGGCTGTGCGCTTCAATGGCGACTGCGTCGAGGTGGCTGCCCCTTAGCACACGTCGGCCACCGCGGCTTTTGAGCGGGCGGTGGTGGCTGTTCAAAGCAGTCGCCGCCTGTGCGGCAGGCCGTTACACTGCCTGGCATGAACCTCGACACCCGTATCAAATACCGCCATCTGCTGTGCTTTCTCGAAATCGCCCGGCAGGGCAGTTTCGCCAAGGCTGCCGATGTCCTGGCAATCAGCCAGCCTGCAACCTCCAAAACCCTCAAGGAACTGGAGGACTTGCTGCAGGCGCGCTTGTTCGAGCGAGGCAAGCAGGGCGTTGAGCTGACCCCGGCCGGATTTCGCTTCATGCGTTATGCAGGCCCTAGCGTGCAGGCCCTGCGTGAGGGCGTGAGCAGCGTGCGCGGTGAGGAGCACGCACCGCCGCAGGTACGGGTCGGGGTGCTGTCCACGGTCGAAAGCCTGTTGATGCCCGAGGCGCTCTGCCGTTTGCATCAGCGTCATGAGGCGTTGGTGGTCAGTGTCGCCACCGGCCCCAGTGCCTATCTGTTGGCGCAGTTGCATGTCGGTGAACTGGACCTGGTCATTGGCCGAATGACCGACAGCCCGCAAATCCAGGGCCTGATCTTCGAGCACCTGTACAGCGAGTCGATGGCCCTGGTGGTGCGTCCGGGCCATCCGTTGTTGCAGCGTCAACCGTTGGAGCGCAACCGTGTCGGCGACTACCCCTTGGTGTTACCGTTGGCCGGGACCACCATCCGCAAACATGCCGACAGTTTGTTCGTGCAGTGCGCGATCGAGCCGTCGTTGCAACGCCTGGAAACCCTTTCCCCGGCCTTGAGCCGCCGGTATGTCTTGGGCAGTGATGCGGTCTGGGTCGCGCCACGCGATGCCGTACGGGTCGATCTTGATGCGGGTGAGCTGTGCGAACTGGACCTGGGCGTGCGTGAGCCGGGCGGTTCGGTTGGTATTTGCAGCAATGCCGCCTTGCCCCCGTCACTGCCTGCACAGTGGTTGTGCGAGGTGCTGCGCGAGGTTGCCGGAGCGTATCGCGCTGAGCGATAGCGGCCATTGGCTGTCATCTGGATGAAGAAGGTTTTATCTGTCTGAACTTATCCCCGTTTTCTCGCTCTCATGCCGGTAGCCATTGGTCGTGGCGGCCTGATAAGCTCGCGGCTTTACTCGATTGCCCTATTGGCGCATGAACAAGGAAATAGCATGAAACAGCATCGGTTGGCGGCTGCGGTTGCCCTGGTTGGCCTGGTACTGGCGGGTTGCGATTCGCAGACCAGCGTCGAGCTGAAAACTCCGGCACAGAAAGCCTCCTACGGTATCGGCCTGAACATGGGCAAGAGCCTGGCTCAGGAAGGCATGGACGACCTCGACTCCAAGGCGGTCGCTCAAGGCATCGAAGATGCTGTCGGCAAGAAAGAGCAGAAAATCAAGGACGAGGAACTGGTCGAAGCCTTCGCCGCACTGCAGAAGCGTGCCGAAGAACGTCTGGTCAAGATGAGCGAAGAGTCGGCCGCTGCCGGCAAGAAGTTCCTCGAAGAAAACGGCAAGAAGGCGGGTGTTGTCACCACCGCTTCCGGCCTGCAGTACGAAGTCGTGAAGAAGGCCGATGGCGCTCAGCCCAAGCCGACCGACGTGGTCACTGTTCATTACGAAGGCAAGCTGATCGACGGCAAGGTCTTCGACAGCTCGGTTGAGCGTGGTAGCCCGATTGACCTGCCGGTCAGCGGCGTGATTCCGGGTTGGGTCGAAGGCCTGCAACTGATGCACGTTGGCGAGAAGTACAAGCTGTACATCCCGTCCGATCTGGCATACGGCGCACAGAGCCCAAGCCCGATGATCCCGGCCAACTCCGTGCTGGTATTCGAGCTGGAACTGCTGGGCATCAAGGATCAGCCGAAGCCAGAAGCCGAAGCTGACGCCAAGTAAGTTTACGCCTGTACTGACAACGCCCCGTACTCACGGGGCGTTGTCGTTTCTGGGGCAGGGCGACATTTCCCTGTACCATCAGGCCCATGCAGGGCGAGGTCTGAATCGCCCAACCTGTTGACGCTGCAGCCGAACGATTGCGTATTTAAACAGGTGTGTAAAAAACGCCCGATTTGAGTAAGGCCCTTGTGCTACGGGCACCCTGAGCCTCAAAAGCGGGTCTGTTCACAAGGTTATCCACAATAATTGTGGATAACCTTCCCTGAGGTATTGCTTGGAGGCTCCATGAAAGCTCCGTGGAATTTCACTCGTTTTCTGCCTTTGGCCGAGCGTTTGCTCAGCCGTGGGCGGCTCCCTGCGCTGATTTTTGCCGTGGCCCGCAAAGGGCCGCAGCTGGGCAAGCTGAAAGATGATGTACGCCTGTTGCAGGCGTTGTGCCTGGCCTGGTGGCGCGGCGAGTATCGGGCAATCAGCCCCAAGGCCATGGTCACGGTAGTGGCGGGCCTGTTGTACTTTGTCAGCCCTTTGGATGCCATCCCAGACTGGTTGCTGGGGGTGGGCTTGCTCGATGACATCGCGGTACTGGCCTGGGTGCTCAAGGCGGTGGGCGATGAAATGGCGGCTTTTCGCGCCTGGCGTGATCGGCAGGCACCGGAGAAGCTGCGCGTTGTAGAGCGTTTGCCTGATTCGCCTGAGGCATTGTCCCTGGAGCATAAAAAAAGCTGACGCCGCACGCTTCCGTTGGCTGGTAATATAATTGGCATAAGGATTATGCCTACCGATTACATGCGAGTTGTCCTACGAGGGGGTTGTAATGGGTATTCAGGTCATCAGCCGGGACGGCCAACCGGAATATGCGGTCGTACCCTGGGAGCACTACCAGGCCCTGCTCAAGGCCGCCGGCCAGCCTGCGGTTGATTCAAGCGGCCAGCAGGTTACCTGCGAGCCGGTTGTCGAGCCGGCACCGGCCCGTGTTCCGAGCTTGAGTGAGTTGGCTGAGTTGCGTCAGGCCAAGGGCCTGGCCCCGGAGCAACTGGCACGAACCGTGGGTATCAGCCCGGCCTACCTGGGCATGATTGAGCGTGGCGAGCGCCAGCCCGATGCCGCCATTCGCCGTAGCCTGGCGTGGGAACTTGGTGTGCCTGGCTGGAGTGATCCATCGTGAGCAGCGTGCGGATCAGCCGCCAGCAGTGGGAAAGCCTGCTGGGCGAGCTGGACGTCGCGCGTCGGCAGCGCCATCTACTGACCTATCGCGCCTTGCTTGAGCGCCTGCAGCTGCCGAGCCCGGCCATGCAGACCCTCACCGCAGCGCTGGAGTACCTGGCCGTGCTGGATGCCCGTGCCGAGCAGCCGCTGCGCAGTTCGCTGGTGATCAGCCAAGGCGCCAGTCGCTTGCCTCGCACCGGCTTTTTCGAGTGTGTCGAGCGCCTGGGGCGTTTTTCCGGGCCGTCCGATGGCATGGCTGCTGCGTCCTGGCATGCGTCAGAAGTGGTTCGGGTGTTCGAGTACAGTTATCCGGCCGAGGCTGAGGCCTGAGCCAGTTCGGCGGTTTCGATCACGTAGAGGCTGTAGCCCTTGACGTCCTTGGCATGGTGCTTGGCCTTGGAGGCCAACTCTGCCAGTTGCCCGGCATTGAGCTGCAGGCCCGCTTGTGCGTGTAGCTGTACCACGCCGATAGACAGTGACAACAGTTCAAAGGACTGACGCTGCCCTTGACGGTCATGGCCGACGAAACATCCTGCCTCCAGGTGTTCGGCGCGGTAGAAGCGTCTGCACTGTTTCTGAAAGTCTTCCAGCAATTGCTTCAAGCGTGTGTGCCAGTCACTGGCACTGAGCACCAGCATGAAGTCATCGCCGCCGATATGCCCGACGAAGTCGCGGCTGGGGTCTACCCGTTCACTCAGGCACTGCGCCAGGCACAGTAGAACCTCATCACCACGGGCATAGCCGTAGATGTCATTGAATGGCTTGAAGTTATCGATATCCACATAACAGATGGCTGCCTCACGTTGCTGCTGCAGCAGGTGCGTCAGGCATTGCTGGATCGGCACGTTGCCCGGCAGCAAGGTCAGGGGATTGGCGTAGCGCGCCTGCTGGATTTTTTGCTCGGTGATCAACTTGAGCACGTCGATGACCCGCCCCAGGCCCAGGTACTGCCCGTGCTGGGTGATGATGAAGTCTTCCTCGATGCGCTGGCGTGCCCGGCTGGTCAGCAGTCGGCTGACCTGCTGCAGTGACTGACTAAGCTCCACGGCAAGAAAGTCCTCGCTCATTAGCCGGCTGATCGGCTTGCGCGCGAACAGGTCGGTCGCGAAGGGCTTGAGCAGGGCGTCGGAGAACGCATGTCGGTGAACGATGCCGCAGGGGCGCTGGTTGGCATCCAGCACGGCCAGTGAGTTCAGGTTGGCCTGGCGGCGGAACGATTCCAGTACCAGTGCGGTAGGGGTATCGCCCATCACCGCCGGCTGGTCGATCAACAGCGCCTCGAGGTCGCTACTCTCCTCGCTGAGGGTTTGACTGACGTTCGTCTGGCTTGGCAGCACGTTCTGGATACTGCGCGGTGGCTGTTCCTGAGGGCGGCCCAGCAGGTAGCCCTGAACCAGGTCCACCCCCATTTCGGTGAGCACGCTGAGCTCTTCGGCCAACTCGATGCCTTCGGCAATCACTTGCGCCCGCGAGGCTTTGGCAATTTGCAGGATAGAACCGACGAACTCCCGCTTGACCGCGTCCAGGTGAATGCCATCGATAAAGTGGCGGTCGATCTTCACGTAGTCCGGACGCAGTTCCGACCACAACCGCAGGCTCGAGTAACCGGCACCGAGGTCGTCCAGGGCGATGGAAAAACCCATGTCGCGGTAGTGGTGCAGGGCATTGAACAACAGTTGGAAATCATCTGTGGGGGTCTGTTCAGTCAACTCAATGACCACCCGGCTTGGTGACAGGCCCATGTCTTCCAGCATTTTCAGGGTGCGCCCCGACTGATACTGCGGCTCCAGCAACGACTCCGGCGAGACGTTGAGGAACAGCTTGCCTTCCAGTTTTTGCTGGCTGAAGCGACGACAGGCACTTTCTCGGCAGGCCACTTCCAGCTCAGTCAGCCGACCCGCCTGACGGGCCACCGCGAACAGGTTGATGGGGGAGTGCAGCGGGCTGTTGGAAGGGCCGCGGCTTAAGGCTTCATAACCGAGAATACGCCGTTCTGATAGGCAGACGATGGGTTGGAACAGGCTGTGCAAGCCGCTTTGAGCCAGGATGGAGCTCAGCGCGCTAAGCTGTTCGGTCACGGTCATGTCAGGCGTTCCTTACGAAAAAAGGGCTGCGTACCCGTGGTACGCAGCCCCTTATTTCACGACAGATAAATGACTGTTTGATGACGCGCCAGCGTCCAGCCATATTATTTTGCCATTAGTGCTTCAATGCTTGGCCACCGCTGAGTTCAGGCTCAGGTAATCCAGCAGGATGCGCCCGGTCTCAGCCAGGTAGGCGTCATCCTCGGGTTTGGTGTCATCCAGCTCGGCCGGCAGAGCATCCTCGTCTTCTTTTTTCAGTTCCTTGAGCGGTTCCTCGCCCTTGGCTTTACGCCGGGTGTTCTCCAGCGCCAGTTGCTTGCCTTCGATCGTGGCGTGTCGGGCACGACGTTCGGTTTCGTTCAGGCTCACGGATTTTTCGTTCATCAGCTTCTGGGTCAGGGCCAGGCGATCGCGGATGTAGACGAACTCTGGATCCTTGGCGCTGCGCTCGTCATGACGCGCCTTGAGCTGAGCCAGGAACGGCTTGAACGGATCGCTTGCAGGCTTGATCGCCGGGCGAATGGTGTCCCATGGCATCGCTTCGGGCAGGGCGCTCTCGCCGATTTCCTTGGTGTCGATCACCGACGGGTAGTCGATGTCTGGCAGTACGCCCTGATGCTGGGTGCTCTGGCCAGAAACACGGTAGAACTTGGCCAGGGTCAGCTTCAGTTCGCCATGGTTCAACGGCTGAATGGTCTGCACCGTGCCTTTACCGAAGGTCTGGCCACCGATGATCAGTGCGCGGTGGTAGTCCTGCATGGCGCCAGCGAAAATCTCCGAGGCGGAAGCCGACAGGCGGTTGACCAGCAAGGCCATCGGGCCTTTATAGAAGGCACCGTTGTTTTCGTCCTCAAGCACATCGACTCGACCATCGCTGTTGCGCACCAGCACGGTCGGGCCGTTGTCGATGAACAGGCTGGTCAATTCAGTGGCTTCCTGCAGGGAACCGCCGCCGTTATTGCGCAGGTCGATGACCACGCCGTCGACTTTTTCCTTCTGCAGCTCGGTCAGCAGCTTTTTCACGTCACGGGTGGTGCTCTTGTACTCTGGATCGCCGGCGCGGAAGGCTTTGAAGTCCAGGTAGAAGGCCGGGATCTCGATGATGCCCAGCTTGTAGTCACGGCCATCCTGCTTGAGCTTGAGCACCGATTTTTTCGCGGCCTGCTCTTCCAGCTTCACCGCTTCACGGGTGATGGAGACGATCTTGCTGGTCTGGTCGTTAGGCGCATTGCTGGCCGGAATCACTTCCAGGCGCACCACCGAGCCTTTCGGGCCGCGGATCAGCTTGACCACTTCGTCCAGGCGCCAGCCGATCACGTCGACCATTTCCTTGTCGCCCTGGGCCACGCCGACGATCTTGTCGGCTGGCGCGACTTGCTTGGTCTTGGCGGCAGGGCCAGCCGGCACCAGGCGGACGATCTTGACCTGATCGTTGTCGCTTTGCAGGACTGCGCCGATACCTTCGAGCGACAGGCTCATGTTGATATCGAAGTTCTCTGCGTTGTCGGGCGACAAATAGTTGGTGTGCGGGTCGTAGGACTGGGCGAAGGTGTTGATGTAGGCCTGGAAAATATCCTCGGCACGGGTCTGGTCCAGGCGCGACAGCTGGTTCTTGTAGCGCTTGGTCAACAGTTCCTGAATGGCCTTGGGTTCCTTGCCAGCGATCTTCAGGCGCAACACTTCGTCCTTCAGGCGCTTGCGCCAGAGGTCGTCAAGCTCGGCTTCGTTTTTCAGCCACGGGGCGTCCTTGCGGTCGACCAGCAAGGTTTCCTGGGTGTTGAAGTCGATGCTGTCGACGCCCTTGTCCAATTGCGCGAGGGTGAAGTCCAGGCGCGATTTGACGCGGTCCAGGTAGCGCTTGTAGATCGTGAAACCAGGATCGAGATTGCCACTTTTGAGGAAGTCATCGAACTGAGTCTTCCACTTGTCGAATTCGGCGATGTCACTGGCCAGGAAATAGCTGCGCGCCGGGTCGAGCAGCTTCAGGTAGCTGTCATAGATGATGACTGAGCGAGCGTCATTGAGCGGAGGTTTGCTGTAATGATGGCGCTTGAGCAGCTCGACCACGTTCAGGCTTGCGACCACTTCGTCACGGTCGGGTTGCAGTTTGTCCCAACTGTTGGCGGCATAAGCATTGCCCACCAGCGGTAGGCTGCCAAGGCCGATCAACAATGCGAGGGCGGTACTGGGCAGAAAATGCTTCATGCTGATTCGACGTAAGGGCAATTGATCACGCATATTAGGCCGTCTTTGAATTCGCCGGTTCCATAAAAACCGGACGCATACTGCAAAAAGCCCGACGCATTCGCACTCGGGCTCGTGATAACACAACTATGGAGGCACTGTGAAGGCATTGCAAGGCGTTGACGGACATGTGGAGTGGGTTACGACGACAAGTCCAACCTGCGATGTAGGTCAAGTACGAATCCGTGTTGCGGCTGCGGGCCTCAATCGGGCCGATCTACTGCAAAAAGCCGGGCTTTATCCGCCACCTCCGGGCGCGAGCGAGTACCTGGGCCTGGAATGTTCCGGGGTGATCGTCGAAGTCGGCCCTGGCGCGTCCTGGCAGGTCGGTGATCGGGTCTGCGCGTTGTTGTCCGGTGGCGGCATGGCCGAGGAAGTGGTGGTCGATGCCCGCCACGTGCTCCCCGTGCCCGAAGGCCTGAGCCTGCACGAAGCGGCGGCGATCCCTGAAGTGTATGCCACCGCCTGGCTCAACCTGTTCCAGTTGGGGGGGCTCAAGCCGGGTGAGAAGGTGCTGTTGCACGCGGGCGCCAGTGGTGTCGGCTCGGCGGCAATCCAGCTGTGCAAGGCGTTTGGTAGCCCATGCTGGGTCAGCGTGGGCTCGGCCGATCGGCTGGCTTACTGCCAGGGCCTCGGCGCCACGGGCGGTGTAGTGCGTGGTGACGACCTGGAAAGCCTGAACGATTTCGCTCCGTTTGACGTGATTCTCGATCCGGTTGGTGCCAGTTACGCGGCATTGAACCTCAAGTTGCTGGCGCGTGATGGGCGTTGGGTGATCATTGGCCTGATGGGCGGTCGCAAAGCCGAGCTGGACCTGGCTCAGGTGCTGGCCAAGCGCGTGCAGGTGACCGGTTCGACCTTGCGTAACCGTGATGACCAGTTCAAGGCCGACCTGCTCAGTGACCTGAGCCAGCAGGTGTGGCCGTTGTTCACTGAAGGGCGGCTCAAGCCGCAATTGGTAGGTCGTTACCCGATCAAGGATGCCGAGGCTGCCTTTGCCGACCTGGCGGGTAACCAGGTGTCGGGCAAGCTGGTGCTGGTGATTGACGAAAGCCTTGTGTAATTCGTTGCGCAAGGAAACGGCATAGCCTGGTATCAGGCCCGACATCGCGAATGGATATGCCTGCTTTCATCAGGGGGGATGCGTGTTTGTGGTGGGTGGCACTCGCCTTCACGAACATATCCATTCCCTGCAGCGGCACCACAGGCTGTTTTCGCCTTTTACGGCGACCCACTTTTGAAGGGCACAAAAGTGGGCAAAACGCCCTGTCCCGACATCCGGCCCTACGCTGCGCTTCGGGTTCCTTCCTTACGCCATCGCTCCCGTGTGGACGCGCCGACGGGCCATCCATGGCCCATCAGCACTTGCGAGGCATCCATGCCTCGCACCCCACTACGCGACGGCTCCACTCAGCCTCCTGAAGGGACATCCTGCAGCGCCTGCCACTGCGCGCACTGACAAACAAAGCCCACGCAGGAAATCGACGCTATCCATCAAGGCGCCAACCTTGGCGCCAATGCTTTTCCATACGCTGACCTCGCAGGCGCCGCCAAATTGTCCCTTCAGGAGGTCGAACGCAGGCAGTGCGTAGTCGGGTGCCAGGCAAGGATGCCTGGCAAGGGCTGAGGGCCAGGAAGGCCCTTCAGCACGGCCCCGGCGGGAGCACTGCCGGAGTGAGAGAACCCGCAGCGCAGCGGAGGGCCGGATGTTGGGACGAGGGGTTTTGGTTACTTTTGTCCCGCATGTAGAGACCGGACACATCGCTGACACATGTGCGGAGACATGGTTGACACATTATGGACCGTAATCAGGTTTGTTCACGTCGATGGTTCGCAGGAATTGATGACAAAAGTAGACATCGAACAAGTCCCCACCTTCCCGCCCAGGGCGTATTGCGACGTTATGCCCAACCAAGCCTTTTGCAATGCTGAAATAGCGTTTCTGGAAACGAAACCGACTGTGATAAACCTTGGCCACTACATCGTCTGGTCCATATTCAAACTCATAGAGCTGGCGCGGATAGGCCCATGGGCTGGGGTGATACTTTTCCATCGGCACCTGGTACCCCAAAGCCTGATGGGGACGCTGTAGGTTGTAAATATCGCGCCATCGGTCAAACGCCGCCTGGGCTTGCAGCAAGGTAGAAAACTGCCGTCCATCGAGCACTTCAGCCTTTAAAGAACGGTGGAAACGTTCAATTTTTCCATTCGTTTGAGGGTGATACGGGCGACTGAAACTTATCCGTATCCCCAGCCGAATCAACCAGATACTCAGCTCTGTGATCTCCCCAGGATTGCGCGGTGAGCCCCAGGGAGCACCATTATCGACGTTGATCCGGGCCGGCAGGCCATAGCGCTGGAAGACCTCAATCATCTTCTCCTTGACCGTCGCGCCACGCTCGTTATCGCAAGCATGAATGGCCAAATTGAAACGGGAGTGGTCGTCGAGCAGGGTCAGCGGATGGCACCGGCCTTGTTGCAAAGGGAAGTGCCCTTTGAAGTCCATCTGCCAGAGGTCGTTGGGCGCATCGTGCTCAAACCTAAGGTGCGCCTCTCGCGTCTTCTCAGTGCCCAGAATCAGTTCGTGGCGGTGCAACACGTTGGTGACGGTGCTGGGGGCAATGCGCTTGTTCAGCAGACTGCTGATCGTCCGTCCGCCCCATGCAGGGTGCTCCTGCCGAAGTGCAACGACTTCCGCCTCCAACGCAGCCTCGGTCAAGCGAGGGCTACTGGCCGGCCTCCGAGACCTTTCTTGAAGACCAGTCGAACCGCCCTGTTCAAAGCGGCGCAGCCACTTGTAGCCGGTTTGAGGACTGATGTTGAAGCGGCGGCATAACTCGCGGACATTGGCATCTGGTTGGTGGGCCAGGGATACGAACTCTTCTTTCAGGCTCATGGTGCTTCTCGCGTTCCAAGGCATGGTGGGAATCCCGGCAAAATGTCTGCCGGAAAGTGTCAACCATGTCCCCGTACACCTGTCCACCATGTGTCCGGTCTCTACATCCCGCACAAAAGTGACCCGCCGTAAAGGCGGAACGGGGTATCGGGTCCGACATCGCGAATGGATATGCCTGCTTGCATCAGCGGCGATACACGCTTGTGATGTGTGGCACTCACCTCGTGAACATATCCATTCCCTGCAGCGGCACCACCGGCTGTTTTCGCCTTTTACGGCGTGTCACTTTTGCCCCGACAAAAGTGACACGCCGTAAAGGCGGAACGGGGTATCGGGCCCGACATCGCGAATGGATATGCCTGC
>JAEAMF010001053.1_pt1 | contig 23440 bp, 23 predicted proteins | sample 8958721 | NCBI WGS metagenome assembly JAEAMF01 (sample SAMN16933255, study PRJNA681124) | bioreactor sludge metagenome | isolation source: anaerobic bioreactor treating anionic surfactant - SDBS | place: India: Bengaluru | collected 2019-02-28 | reverse complement strand
GGGTTATCGTTATGTCAATTGGAGCAAGACTTGCCGAGCTTAGATTGCGGAAAGGGAAGTCATTGCAGGACGTCGCTGAAGTAGTGGGCGTGTCAAAAACACATGTCTGGCAGATGGAGAAAGGAAGAAGTGAAAATCCTTCTATCGAACTTCTCCGGAGATTTGCTGAGTACTTTTCAGTACCTATAGAATTCTTAATAGGAACAGAAGCGACATCGTTTGAGGACGTTGAGGCTCAACAATTCTTCCGCGACTTTAAATCGTTATCTGACGAAGAACGTCAGATACTCAAGCAGACGCTGAACCTATTTAAGAGTAAGAAAGTCACTGAGGATGGCAACGCTTGATTTAGTAGAGTTGGCAGACCTTGTTCGTCCCGAACAGTTAGTTGATGCCATTGTGGAGCAAAATCCTGGCTTACCTCTTCCCGTTCCAATTGAAGAGCTAGCCACGCTCGCCGGTATTTCTCAAATCGAATGCTTTGCTAGTGAAGGCTTTTCTGGAGCTTTAATTACCAATGCAGAGAAATCGGATGGAGCAATCTTTTATAGTAGTCGCGACCCGCGACCACGCCAGCGGTTTACTATTGGACACGAGCTTGGCCACTTTTTGCTTCCATGGCATAGACAAAGCCAATTTAATTGTAAAGCTCAAGATTTAAGATATGGTGCTAAATCAGAATGGGAAATTGAGGCTAATCGATTTTCTGCTGAGCTCCTCATGCCTCGCACACTCGTGATGCGTCAGCTGCAAGGTGCCGATGCCCCTAACCTGAGCCAGGTTATGAAGCTAGCCAATACATTTGAAACGAGTTTAGAGATGACGGCCCGGCGCTATATTGAGCTAAACGAGCAGCCATGTGCAATTGTCTTTTCCAAAGACAATCAAGTTCGTTACAGTGTTCGGAACGAGCACTTCGCGATGCCCTTGAGTGTGCGTAAAGGCGATGAACTACCGGATGTAAGCGAAAGCCGAAACTCGATAGGGCTACATAACAATAGGCACGAAATTGATGCTCATTGGTGGGTGAGAAAACAGATAGAATTTGCACCGACAAGGTTGTTATTCGAGCAAACCGTACGTCAAGATAACGGCTTTAAGATAACTCTGCTTACTTGGCAATAAACTCGTTACAAACTTCATCACAATGATGCTATCAGCACTACTAACGCAGTAGTGCTGCCTCATCCCTCGCGCCTGGCTAACTCCTACGACTGAGCCGTCATCACGTCTTAGTCTTGCCACATTTCAATCTATTGCAATCGTGCGTCAGCCTAGTCGCTCCATAGTTAGACTAGGCGTGACAATACCGTTACAAATTAAATAATCAAATTCGTCGTTTTGATTGACGTAGTCCTGTTGGCGCATTGCGATTTCAAGCGAGAACCTCCATGATTCCAAATAGTTTCGTCAATTTGGCTAAGACTTGCTCAGCTATCTTTAGCTTGTGCATGTTGCTACCTGCTCATGCTCAAACAAGTCACGCCGTACCTGCGTTCAAAAAGCTCGACTCGGCCGAGGCCCGCGTGCAGGGATGCGTAACTTGCCACGGTCAGCAGGGGCAAGGCACTAACAATGGCTACTTCCCACGAATTGCCGGTAAACCGGCCGGCTACCTGTACAACCAGCTCAAGGCCTTCCGCAATGGCACGCGGCACTATCCTCCCATGAACTACCTGGTGGCATATCTCCCCGACGCATATCTCAAAGAGATGGCGGAGCATTTCGCCGCCCAGAAGCCGGCCTATAGTGCTCAAGAACGTCCTGTCCTGAGCGCAGCAGCCGCAGCGCGTGGCCACATGCTAGTCACCGCCGGCGACCCGAAAAAGGGTTTGCCCGCATGTATTGCCTGTCACGGTGCAAACCTCATGGGAATGGAACCCGGAATTCCTGGCTTAGCCGGACTACGGCCTGCCTATGTTGTCGGCCAGCTCACTAGATGGAAAGTTGGTGAGCGCCACGCCGCCGAACCCGACTGCATGAAGAGGATTGCCAACCGCCTTACGGACGAAGACATCTCTGCAGTGGCTGGATACCTTGCCCTTCAAACGCCTGCGGCCAACGCGTCGCCGGAACCCTCTAACCTAGTCAGAATGCCATTCGCGTGTGGCAGTCAACGGTAGGTGTATATGCGTAAAAGTGTCCGTATCGCTTTGGCAGTAGGTGCTCTTGCTGTTGCGGCCGCAGGTGTTTTTTATCTTCTGCGCCCTGGGATGCTGCCTCAAAATAATGCAGCTCCTCAACTAAATGCGTCAACGCAGCTCATTAACAAAGGTGAATACCTGGCGCGCGTTGGTGACTGCATTGCCTGCCACACTCAGCCCAACGGTATTCCTTTTGCAGGCGGACGTGCTATGCCTACGCCGTTTGGCGCTCTCTACGTTCCTAACATTACGCCGGACGATGAGACCGGCATTGGTCTTTGGACGTCAGAAGAATTCTACCGAACGATGCATTCGGGCATTTCACGCACCGGAGAATTGCTCTATCCAGCAATGCCTTACCCTCAATACACTCAGGTTACTCGTGAAGACTCAGATGCAATTTATGCATATTTGATGTCCATCGCACCTGTAAAGCAAAAAAATCGCGCGCACGAGCTGCGTTTCCCTTACAACAATCGCGACCTCTTGGTCGGCTGGCGGACGCTGTACTTCAAGGAGGGCGAGTTTGAACCGGACCCGAAACAGACAGTAGAGTGGAATCGTGGCGCCTATCTTGTCAAGGGGCTAGGCCATTGCGCCATGTGCCATACCGCGGTGAATGCACTTGGTGGTTCAAGCGAGGCAAAAGCGTTTGAAGGTGGGATGATTCCGAATCAGAACTGGTACGCCCCTTCGCTCACGTCAAATAGAGAAGCAGGATTGGGAACCTGGTCAATCAAAGAAATTACGGACTTGCTACAGTCTGGGGTATCGCACCGTGGAACTGTGTACGGCCCGATGGCTGAAGTTGTATTCAATAGCCTGCAATATATGACTGACGAAGATGCGAAAGCAATGGCCGTCTATCTGAAGGCCTTGCCTCAAAAAGACAACTCGCCTCCACCGACGAGCCAAGCGCGCATGGTTAGCCCAGAAACAATGGAACTAGGGAGAAAGGTGTACGTGGCCCAGTGCGCAATGTGTCACAGCGAAGACGGTCGTGGCCAACCTCCAGCCTACCCACCTCTGGCAGGGAATCAATCAATCACGATGGAGACACCGGTGAACTCGATTCGTATGGTGCTCAACGGGGGATACCCGCCTGGGACTAAGAAAAACCCACGTCCGCACGGTATGCCGCCGTTCTCCCACATCTTGAACGATGATGAAGTAGCAGCAGTGACGACCTACATCCGCGTTGCCTGGGGCAACACGGGTACTCCTGTCAATGCTAAGCAGGTTAACGACTTGCGTACCTTACTGCCGGAATAAGGACAAACCATGACGCCAACAGACGAGAGCGAAATCGAATTAGAGCGAAGGATAGATGACATTGTGAGCCAAGGTCCGTCTGGTGCCTTTGCGGTAGCTGGGGTGGCGACAGCCATTGTGGTTGCGATGTTTTTCATCTTCTATTTCGTTGTGTATCTTCCTCGGGGCACAGTTCAATGACGTCATCTAAGCCAGTTGACCCTCATGGGGATGGGCCCCACGCATCAGAAGCGGTTGCTAATTCAGCTGAGCATCGCTGGGCAATTATCGTTGGTCTCATCATCCTTTCGCTGATTGCGATGATGGTTTTCACTGGCGTCTATTGGTCCTCTATGCCGCCCTCGCGCGTTGAGACGATAGACGTAAAAACTCTCCACCTCAAGGGTGAATTTGTCGAGAACAACCTTGGCACATCGATTGAAAAAGACGGCCGTGTCATCGTAAGGCTTATTGCTCAGCAATACTCATTCTCGCCACAGTGTATCGTCGTCCCGGCTGGTATATCGGTCACCTTCCGAGGCACTAGCACGGACGCAATCCATGGGTTTGTTGTTGGTCGTACGAATGCCAACACGATGCTCATTCCTGGCTTCGTATCGACCTTTACAACGTCGTTCCCGAAGACCGGGGAGCAGCTCATGCCTTGTCACGAATACTGCGGCACTGGACACGAAGCTATGTGGGCCAAAGTTCAGGTCATTCCTCCCGACGAGTTCTTTGCCAAAGCAAAAGCGGCAGAAAGGTTGAGCTGTGTATCTCGCTAAGAGACTGGTGTTAGCCCACTTCTGGGTAGCGTTTATCGCTTTCTTTGCCGCCATCCTGCTGGGCGAGTGGCAGATGTACGTCCGCAGCCCCCTGTCTCCATGGGTGAATAACCCTGAGCATTACTATCGCTCAGTGACTGCCCACGGCACGGTCATGGGCTATGTGCTACCTACGTTGGTCGCCATGGGCTTCGGCTATGCAATCACTGAATTGGCCTTGAAGCAGCCACTCAAAGGCGTGCGGTGGGCCTGGGCCGGCTTCTGGCTTGTTATTGCTGGGACGCTCATGGCAGCTACCACGACCGCCTTGGGCAAGTCGTCGGTCCTGTACACCTTCTATCCCCCAATGATTGCCAGTAGCTTCTATTACCTGGGTGTCGTGTTGGTCGTTGTTGGCTCCTGGATTTGGGTCGCCCTGATGTCGGTGAACCTGTATGCCTGGAAAAAGGCCAATCCTGACGCGACCGTGCCGTTGGCCATGTACGGCAATGTCGCCGGCGCCTATCTATGGGCTTGGACCTCGGTAGGTGCAGCTGTTGAAATCCTAACTCTCATTTTGCCGGCCTCCTTGGGGTTTACAGACACAATCAACGCGGGTCTGGCCCGGGTATTCTTCTCCTGGACGCTGCATGCCATTGTCTATTTCTGGCTCATGCCGGCATACATTGCGTTCTATACCCTCTTCCCACGCGCCATTGGCGGGCGGCTCTACAGCGATACGATGGGGCGGGTAGCCTTCGCGCTGTTCCTGGTCTTCTCGATGCCAATCGGCATCCATCACCTGTTCGCCGACCCGCAGGTCGGTGCCGGCTTCAAGTTCGTGCATGCTGCAATGACAGCGATGGTTTCGATACCGACACTTCTTACTGTCTTTACGATTGTTGCGTCAGCCGAGGTAGTTGGCCGTCTCCGGGGCGGGAAAGGGCCCTTTGGATGGGTTAAGGCGCTACCGTGGGATAACCCAATGATGCTTGCAGTGACCTTCGCTTTCATCATGCTTGGATTTGGAGGAGCCGGCGGCATCATCAACATGAGCTACCAACTCAATGAATCCATCCATAACACGCAGTGGGTTACCGGTCACTTCCACCTGATTTTTGCCGGAGCTATCGTAATCATGTACTTCATGGTGGCGTATGAGCTGTGGCCTCAGCTACGCAACTCGGGGCCACTGTCTACAAAGCTCGTGCGGACGCAGCTATGGCTCTGGTTCGTGGGGATGATGATTCTAACGATGCCTTGGCACCTTGTTGGTCTGCTGGGCGCACCTCGCCGCATGGCCTATTACGATTACACACACCCTGCCCTTGAACCTCAAGCGATAACGGTCACGATTTCCACGTTCGGTGGCCTCCTCCTGGTTATCTCCGCAGCGATGTTCTTGTACATCCTTGCTACGGCTAAGCGACAGTCTGCCCTAGTGCCGGAGTTCGCGTTTAGTAAAGCGGTCCATCCGGGAACGAAACCTCCTGCGGTTCTCAACAGCTTGGGTCTATGGGTCGCGATGATGATAGCGCTTACGGTCGTCAACTACGGCTACCCTATCGTACAGCTCGCGCTAACTCCAGAAGCCTCAGTTCCTATTGTCCCTGTCGGAGAACGGTAATGCGAGAACAAGGATTTTTCTCCCGGAAGAACAGGTGGACCTGGGTAAGCGTCGTTGCGCTTGTTGCCCTTACTGCAGCGTCCATCCTCATCGGTTTTGGACTGCTTCCATCTGCCCAGGCTGACTTCCGAGCCCAGGGGCTGTGGGACAGCATCTGCCGAGCTGCTGGGGTTCCCAGTAAGTGGCTTGATAGCCCGGACCAGAAGGCCCCCGTCATATCCACAAACGTGGTACTCCTGCCTGCGATGGCAAAACAAGCATCGTCGGACTCGGTCGGCCGCGGTGCAACTCTTGCACTGAGCTGTACGATGTGTCACGGTGCGCAAGGGATGAGTCGGTCCGACGCTCCAAATTTGGCTGGTCAGTATCCGGAAGTCATCCGTAAGCAGCTCGTCGACTACAAAAATGAGGACCGTTCAAATCCGATTATGGTCGCCTTGTCGAAAAACCTGTCGGAGCAGGACATGAGTGACCTTGCAGCTTATTACGCCAGCTTGCCGAAGGCACGCACAGCACCTACAACTTACGATGAGACGTTGCCGGCACTTGTCCGAGTTGGTGACCCCATGCGAAACATCGCGCCATGCATTTCTTGCCATGGTGGTGTGGACCAGAAGCTGGGCGCACCGTGGTTAGAAGGCATGCCAAAGCAATATCTTGTTCAGCAGTTGCATGCCTTCAAAGAAGGCACTCGTCGCAACGATGGACAGCAGCAAATGCGCAACGTCGCACGACTTATGACTGTTGAGGAAATCGAGGCCGTGTCTGCTTTCTACGCCAGGAAAGCTGCTGTCGCAGGTCACTGAATCGCTTTCCAAGTAACGCCGCCTCTCTGTGTGTCTTTCAATCTCCAGCTGGGGGAGGCTCACGCGAAACAGTGCGACTGGAGCACATAGGAGACGTCAGGTCTGACACTGTACCGGCCCTTGGACGGTAACGAAGTCGCTATTGAACAGAACAGTGACAACGTCGATTTTTTGCGTCATGCATCCGAAATCCTTGCATACTTCAGATAGCTAGCTAGACCACAACCTGCATCGCGGGACGAGCCGCATGCCAAAATTGGGTTGTGGAACACACGTAGGCAAAATAAATTGGTATCGCTACACAGGTCGTCGCGCCCAACTTCAACCCCTAAAGTTACTTTAGAGGAGAAGTTTACCGTTGCGTGAGCCTCGTACCTATCTGGACAGCCTTACAAGTAATCCTTGAGAGCATCCAACATACCTTGGCCAACGCATGGCCAAGCTCCTCGTGTCCTGCAATCCAACATTCGAGCAAGACACATCACTTTGACGCCTGTCAACTCTACGACATCTAGGTATGCTACTATCCGCCAGGAGTAGCCTTGCAATAATTGCAATGGCACTATCTTCTGCTAGAAAAAACAACGCCGGGTTAGAAGTGTTTATATAATGCTAGAAAGTCCAAAAAAGATTCACAATGTCCTCATTGTTGACGATAACGTTGACCATGTTGAGGTGGTTGTCGATTTTTTTAACGCATTAGGATACTCAGCTACGGGGGCTATAACTGGCGAATTAGCTCTACAGCGAATTAGTGAAAAAGCTCCTCATATTGCTTTCATCGATTTAATTATGGCTGACATGAATGGCTTTAGCTTAGCGCGTTCAATTCGGAGCAACCCTGTTCATGCCGGAATTCTATTGGTAGCACTTACCGGTTCAAATAACGACGAAATGTTGCGTTTAGCTGCAGAAGCAGACTTCTCAGCGTTTTTGCTAAAACCAGTAAGTATTCAAGCGATTGTGACCAATATTGAAAACGGTGCTTTTGAGAGAATGCATCAGCTTCGAAAAAGCAACGGAATAAATGGTTTGGCTACACATACTTCGATTTACAACTCATAGCCTTAGTGCTTCGACACGTCAAAGAAACTATATTTTTTGTGGCTTGCACAATCTTCCTTGCTTACTTCTCCCAGCGAGGACAGCCGACGATGCATTAACTAAGCATGTTAAAAAATATGTCTGAAATAATAGACATTAGCATGTTGTAGTTGTTAAACCCAAGAAACCGACATTAGAAATAGCGTGATTGAAACCCTGCCCAAGAGATTAAACATTACACCGACTCATCATTCTGGATATATCTACCACGCAACCCGGGGAGTCCACCTTTCAAGCATCAAGAAGCTTGGTTTAATTGCTCAAGATAAGTCAGAAACAACTATAGCTCAAAGAGAAATTGGTTTTCTCCTAAGCTTAGTCAAGCTTTTAAGCTTTACGGAATCGATGTTGTCTATGCTCGGTATATTTTTAGCGGGCTACCTGGCTCGCGAAAGTTCGCGAGCTGGTACTTCAAGGCATTGCATTATTACGCTGCCGGCCTGCTCACTTGTTTTCAATTGGCTATGCCGTCGACCTAGATTTGTCAATTGCAGGTGAGAGAAAAGTTGAGCCGCGTTTTCTTGAACTCTTCATCGATGGAAAGTGGGTTCGACTAGACAGAACAAGGTTCAAAAGCTCAATTGCTCCAATAGTGTTTAAGTTGACAAAGTTTCTTAGGCATAGACCTTAGGTTTGCTTGTCACGGTATTCTGACAACTCACTGGCTGACTGCATACCTTGGCTCGGCCTTGACTAGGCAAGTAATTTGCTAGCCGGGCGTCGCCCCCAGCCAATATGTGCGTGCCTTCCACGTACTGTGCTGACAACTCTTAAGCTAACGTAAATTTCGTCACTTTTGATAGTGTTGGACTACGACAACACGCAATCTCATCAATTTCGACATTTCCAGTTTCCTCTTGGAACCTCATGCTACGATGAAGACGTTCATCGTCGGAGCCGTTTTAACCTCTGTGGCAGGCTAGTCGACGGTCTGTTATGGAGCATTCATGAATTATCCCGTTTGTTCAAATGAGGTCGACAGGCTGGCAGCGCTCCAGGCATTGTCGGTGCTTGATACCCCGTCGGAAGAGCGATTTGACCGATTCACGCGTCTAGCTACTAAGTGTTTCGCGGCACCAATTTCGTTAGTTTCTCTTATCGATGAGAATCGGCAATGGTTCAAGTCTCGATGCGGGCTGGAAGTGCAAGAAACGCATCGTTCACTTGCATTCTGCGGTCATGCTATTGCGGCCGATGAAATGCTCGTAGTTGAGGATGCTATTCGTGACCTCCGCTTCGCAGAAAATGACCTGGTCACTGGCAGCCCACACATTCGCTTCTACGCAGGCCAACCTATCTACAGCGATGGTCAGCCAGTTGGAACATTGTGTGTGATTGACCGCGTACCTCGAAAAATCACGGAAGAGGAGCGGGCATGTCTAGTCGACCTCGCGCATCTGGTTGAAAAGGAGCTGGTGCACGCCAAAGTAGAAACCGCTCGGCTTATGGCTGAGCATGCATTGAAAGCGCTGAATACTGACTTAGAGGCGCGTGTCTCTACTCGAACCCGCGACCTGGAGAGCAAGGTCGATGAACTATCGCTCGAAATCAGCCGCCGAGAAGCCGTCGAGAAGGCGTTACATCAGACTGAAGAATGGAATCGGACGATTGTTGCGTCGTCTTACAGCGGTTTTGTCGCTGTTGACCAAGATGGTATCGTCACTGAGTGGAACAGTTCAGCTGAGCGCATATTTGGTTGGACTCGAGATGAAGCAGTTGGGCTATCGCTGACAGAGCTAATCATCCCAACGAACATGCGCGAGGCGCATAGTCGAGGGATGAGGCGTTATGTGGAGAACGGAGAAGGTCCAGTAATCAACAAGAGTTTTGAGCAGCCGGCTCTCAAAGCATGCGGCAAGCAGATTACTGTTGAGATGACGATTAGCGCCTATCAATGGCAAGGTAAGTGGTGCTTTGGTGCGTTCATCAATGACATCAGCGAACGTATCCGTACGCAAAACCAGCTCGAAGAAAAGCAAGAGCTGTTGGACGCTGTCCTTGAGTCTATCGACGTTGCAGTTGTCGCGTGTGACGCTGCCGGAAACCTAACGTTATTCAACAGAGCTGCACGTGCAATGCATGGCCTAGATATGATGCCAATGGCATCATGCGAGTGGTCAAAATATTACTCCCTATTCCACGCTGACGGGGTGACGCCATTAGAGATGGACGATGTTCCACTAATTCGTGCATTGAGGGGGGACTCCGTACGTGACGAAGCCGTTGTCGTGGCGCCGGCGGACCGTGCAGCACATACTGTCCTAGCAAGTGGCCGGAGACTACGTGGGGCATCCAGCCGTGCATTAGGTGCGGTTGTAGCGATGAAGGACATCACCGAGCTGAACGCATCTCGTGAGCGCCTGGCTGTAAGCGAGCGCCGGCTGCGGACTGTGACTGAGAACCTCCCTGCAATGATGGGTAAGATTAATGCAGAGGGCCGATATGTGTTTTTGAACCGTCACGCGCTCGAAGCATTCGGCAAGAGCGAAGGTGAGCTCATCGGTAAAGAGGTCCAAGAGGCCTATAGCGATGAAGACTTTTTGAAGATTAAGCCCTATATCAACCAGGTACGCACAGGCGAACGCGTGTTCTTCGAGTACGTTACTAGAAACGGCAATCGTGAAAAGTACTATCAATGTTGCTTCGTTCCGCAACGCATGTCGAGCGGAAAATCTGATGGCTTCTTCGCTATGGCGTATGACATCACTGCACGACGTCTAAGCGAGATGCGCCAGGCAGAAAGCGAAGAGCGGCTGCGAACTATCACTGACAACATACCTGTTTTGATTGCTCAGCTAGACCAAGAGCAACGCTACTCTTTTGCCAATGAAATTCATTCATCTTGGCTGGGTAAGAAGCCGCAAGAAATCTTGGGCCTTACGATGGAGGAAGCGTTCGGTAGCGAGTACTATTTACGGCAAAAGGAGACAATCGAACAGGCGTGGATGGGATGCGCTTCACAGTGTGAACATGAGATTGTTCGTGGTAAGCACACGCGCATTGTTCACTCCATCTTCTTGCCTCAGAAGCGAAACGGCAGTGTTGTAGGCGTCTATGTTCTAACTACGGACGCAACCACTTCTCGCATGCATGAGAGAAGCCTGCATGCGATGGCGCACACGGACTCGTTGACGTCTCTACCAAATCGTCGCCATTTCGAAAACGCTCTGAGCGCCGTGGCCGAACGAGCCTCTGAGCCAGAGAGTTATGCTGCTCTACTGTACCTGGATGTCGACTACTTCAAACAAATCAACGACAGGTATGGACATGCTGTTGGAGATGCTGTCCTGGTCGAATTTGCGTCTCGCTTGAAAACTGCTGTTCGCGGTTCAGACTTGGTAGCTCGACTCGCCGGCGACGAGTTCACTGTTCTGCTTCACGATGTACGTGGGTTGTTCGACGTTGAGCTGGTGGCAGAGAAGATACTGGCATCCGTTCGTGAGCCGTTTATTGTGGAGGGTAAGGTCTTAAACGTGACAACGACCATCGGAGCTGCGCTAAGCGACTGCGCAGTTGCTGACTCGCGAACCTTGATAGAGGCCGCCGACGCCGCCCTCTATCGTGCTAAAAAAGCCGGTCGAAATACTTATTCAACCAGTAGCCTAATAGGTGCTAGCGTGGGCGCAAGATTCAAAAAGGCATAATTATTCGATTATATCTATCAAGGTAGCGTTATCAGGATAGCCTTTTCCTTATACATCTTAGGTGTTAAGCACAAGGCTAGATTTATGGAGCATCATGAGGCCCTTAGTTTTTTTAGATTTTGACGACGTTTTAGCTGTTCACCATTTTCAAAACATTTATGAAGTCATGGATTCATTCTCCCATGGAGAAACGCGTTCTACATCTGAACTGTGGCGTGATGTTTTCGATACGGTCGCAAAGCGCAATCTAGGTGCGCTCCACATGGAGTTTCTACCAAACTACGTAATTACTTCTACATGGGCGTCCTATCTCAACCGTGAGCAAATAGGCCAAGTGTTGAGTCGCACAGGACTGCAGTTTGTACAAGAAAATCTGTGTGAGGCGTGGCGCACGCCGCGTAACGCTAATTCGAGCAGGCTCAGTGAGATTGAATCTTGGCTCGATAAGAATGCCACCGCTCGCCATCCAGCATATGTCATCATTGATGACAAAGTGTCTGGTGGCGCACTGGTCGACTCCTGGCTCGAGCAAAAGACCGTTTTTTGCGATGCTTGGGTAGGCTTTACCAGTGCCAAGCTGTGTGACGCTCGCCGTGTACTGCAGTGTCAGACCTTTTCGCAGACTAACGAAGTGCATGTGACCGACGAGCATGCAGGCTCTGAACGCTTCTCCTTAAAAGTTCAAAATGGCTAGAATTGGTTTTGACAGACGTACGGGCCTCATCTATGAGGGCTTGGATAGCCCAACCCATCCAGTGTGGCCGACTCCAACAATCACTCAGGCAACCCTTGTTGAGACGCCTGAGCACCTAAGTAGTTTGCCCGGAGCTTTCGACTCCAGTCCGTTCGGATGGATGTTTATCGATAGCAGCTTCGACCCTGGCAGTCGTGTGCGCCGCGGCCGGCTCTTCCAGAACTTCGGCAACTACGGGTGGGAAATGACCCAGGTCGAGGCGCACCCAGCAATCAATTCTGACCTCTTGAAGGCAGCGAACAATAACGGCCGGGTCGGTAAGGAGCTTAGTGTCTTCATCGAGTGCACGGACCTGCTCCAGCAGCCAAGCCGCGGAGAAGGCCTTCAACTTGCCCTCGGCCGGCGCGACGGCTATTCTTTGTGGCGCATCCTTCAAACGGAACGTATCGCTTCAGGCGATGTGATGGTTACGCTTCGCGCTGAATCTGCTTTCGGGGTCATCCCACCATTAGACCTTAGACAAATTCCTGTGGATAACGCCGGCAGTGTGCAGACTGCGTTAGACCGCGTGGTCAACTCAGCCTACCGGGAGCTGCCTCAGTCTGTGGTTGACCACTGTCGCAATGCAGCTGTTATGGTCATTTCTCGCTGGATGCAAAGGGTAACGGGCGCTACCAGACCTACCGAACAAGACTTAGGGCATTGGATAAACGCTGTCAAGAAGCAGTTCGGTGAGGGTGAGCGGGTTGCCCTACGAAGCGCTCTCGAAACCATCAACAGACTGCACCCACGCGGAAAGGACAATGAGTCCTTCAAGTGGTCACTGCGTCAGGTTGACGAACTTGATGCTGAGTATGCTGTCCATGCCTTAGGATTTGTTATTCGAGAAGTCAACTGGGGACAATGAACGCTGCGTGATATCTGTTTATCGCTAGGTATCGAGCGGCAAGTCCTGGGATGGACCGGCTCGAGTCTTCTAGGGTTCTGGATGATGTCAGTCAACGGTTATACTTGTCTCCACAAAACCGACCAAGCCTTGTCGTATTGGTGGATTCGTGGAGAGAGTAAGATGCTCAAGTATATGCTGTCAGTAGTGAACGATGAAACGCGTTATACGCGAGTAGTCCGAGTGCTCGGGGTAGCAGTTCTTGCGGGCCTAGCTACATTGTTGACAATTACACTTCAAGTATGACTTAGCCTGTACTCGGTCATCAATGAATTCTGCGCCTAGCAGATGTCTAGGTAGCCACTCCTTCCGGACTCGGTCAGATGCTCGGGCAGCCGCTGCCACTCATCGGTGTTGTCGTTACAAGCAGCCTCTATACGCCACGCGAGCAGCTGTGAAGCACGAGGTGCGATAGGATGCAGGCTCATCCTATTAGCTAGCAACCTGGAATCCCGATGAAGCTACTACTGACACTACTTCTAACGATTGTCGCAAGCACAGGCGCTACCGCGGAGACACTGGGGAAGGTGCCACGTGAATTCCAAGGCGAGTGGAACATGCGCCTTGTCGACTGCGGTAGCGCTCTTAACGACTCAGTACTAGAACTACGCAGCAATAAAATCTCTTACTATGAAAGCTCGGGGCCTGTACGTGCAGCTGTCAGGCGTGGTCGTGAGCTAGCACTGTTAGCAGAGGTATCTGGTGAAGGACAGACCCGAGTACATGCAGCTCATTTTCGTCTCTCGCGAGACGGCCGAACACTTACGGATGAGCTGAGTACACCGTCCCTCGTACGCTATCGTTGTCCACCGCGGCGTCGTTAGTCTGCCCGCCGCTCGCTGTGTAAAAAAGTTGATGTCGCTGAACCGAATTATTCCTCACACACGACGTGTGGTCACTCTGCTCCTGGCTGCAGCTGCCTTCACTTACTGCTCGTTAGCGATACCTGGCAGTGTCTTTGCTGTATGCAGTAACGTCACAACTCCCATCTACTGTCCAGTGCTTGCCTACGGATTTCCCATACCGTTTCTAGCGGACAGCCAAGCAGTGTCACCAGTTGGCTCAGTTGCTAGAGACCCGCTCTCGTTGATTGTAGGTCTCGATGACCTGCTATGGGCAGAGATGGGTTTGGACGGCTTGTTCTGGTTGCTAATCTCGTGGACGGGTCAGAAAACTTGGCAGCGTTGGCGACAAGATGTCAGAAGTCGCTGAGCTCAGATACCAAGCAGATTGCGCTCTCCCTTCAAGACAGTGCTCTCTGCACGCTGACGGTAGTGCGTGATGCGATGAGGCGTCGTAAGTCTAAATCGTCACTTCGTATGTGGTCGTAAGATAAAAGTCTCCTAGTAGTGGAGCGGTTGCTCAGCCTTTTTTTAGACAACACAGCCGAAGTCGTAGCACCGGAAAACAGCTAGCAAAAAATTGAGCTCTAGCTTGCTTGTAACGGCTGTGTCGCCAGTGCGATGCCGGGTTAAGCGACCTTCTTCGAGGTCATCCGCTCCTTTGTCCACTTGTCGAACAACTTCTTGAACGCGCGTGCCATTGGCTCGTCTTCGATGTAGTACATGAGGGGAGCGAACTCTTTCAGGTAGCGTTCGCGCAGTTCATCCCAGGTTTCGACATTTAAAGGTAAGTGCTGGCAGTCGATAGCGTCATCGATGACGTGGCGCCGCTCAAAGCTAGCCCCTTTGTACAGCCGAGATTTGTTTTCGATGAGCCAGCGCTTGAAGGACGTCGACCACACACGGAGCATCTCGTCGTGCGTGGTCGTGCGGCGGAACAGGATGAGCGTAGTAGCGTGTGCCGCATACCAAGTCCAGTCTGGCAACTCTTCGCACTGCCAACCTACCTGCTCAGCCAATGCTCGAGCCGCTGGGAGCTCATCGGTTCGGAATGACCCCTTATAGGGCATTGAGACAAGGGCAGTACTGTACTCAACATACTTCCCGTTCGAAAGCGGAAGCCGGTTGTAGAAGCGAACCTGATGGTCACTGCCAGGGAAGTCCAACGAAGCCTGGTTCGTGTTGATTGCCTTGCCCCAGCCTAAACGGCATGCTTTATGGTCAACTCCGCGGTGCAGGCGCTTGACCATCAGTTTATCGTCAGTATGAGGCTCTACATACCCAAGACCGAAAGTCTTGGCGAACAAGGTGGCGCACTCGCGGCCGAGAGCGTGAATCTGATGACGCCGGCCCTCCGGCTGCTCCTCGAGTTTCAGCAGTTGCGCAATCAAGTTTCGAACCTCATCTGGGGCTCCTTTTCCACCTAACCATACCGAACTGAATTCGAATGGCTCGACATCCGGGTAGCCGAGTTCCTGCAACCTTCGGACGAATGGCTCATGTTCTAAGAACACGAGAGGTACGGCTGTGGTACGAGCCGTAAACGTCAGGAGAGCAGCGTGCGTGCGAAAGCCAAGCGTTGCTGCAATTGCTTCGCTGAGATGAGAAGATTTTACGAAGGGGAACCGGTCTTGCAAGGCATTCTTGAGCGAACGCACTGAGGCTTGAGATAGGGCGAAGTTGGCCACGGTAAAATTCCAGTCATGAGTCGTTAAGGTCGACGTGTCTCCCGATTACGCACTGTGACCCAATGAATGGAATGCGAGTCCTACGTATGCTAAGAAGTCTGCTTTAACCCGGGAGCAGGTTGGGCCCAGATGCCTTAGGCAAATGTTAGCACAAGTGTTCCAAAAGTTGCTCTAAGTAGATTCTTGCCAGCTCATTCGCGACTTATTGAGCACCATTCCTGGTTTGGCAAGCAGTACATGGCAGACGCTTGCAGGATGTACAGCTAGGTACTGATGTCGTCGAAGCCGGCCGTTAGCGAACAAACGTAGTGCTAGCGATTTGAGTTCGTTAGAGTGTTGAGCACATCGTCCAGCATGACTGGCTTGACCAAAAAGTGGTCGAAGCCGGCGTCACTTGCACGCTGCTTGTCGTCAGCTTGTCCGTACCCAGTCAACGCAACGAGTGTCGAGCGCGCCGTTGCTGAGTTGGCACGGAGGCGCCGTGCTAACTCATACCCGTCCATACCTGGCAAGCCGATGTCGAGGAATAGGACAGCTGGCGAAGCTTGACACGCAAGGGCGAGTGCTTCCTCTGGACTATGTGCAATCAAGACCTCATTACCTGTAGCCTCTAACAGCAGCTGCAGTGTCTCCGCAGCGTCTTTGTTGTCATCAACGATAAGGACCTTCGTTCCTGCAGAGCTTGGGTGTGCGATGTTTTCGCTAGTAGAGGCGTTAGGTGAATCGTTGCATTTAACGAGAGGCAGCCATACAGTGAAGCGACTTCCTTGTTCAAGTCCGTTGCTGTGTGCAGTGACCCTTCCGCCCTGCATCTCAAGTAGGCTCTTCACGAGCGCAAGCCCAAGTCCCAATCCGCCTTGTGCACGGTCCGGTGACCGTTCTGCTTGAGTGAACAGGTTGAAGACATGTGGTAGCAGACTTTGTGCAATGCCGATTCCGTTGTCCTCAACAACAACTTCTACATGCTCGTCAGAGGCTACAACGCGCACTGTAATATTCCCACACTCTGGCGTGTACTTCGCAGCATTGTTGAAAATGTTTGAGAAGACCTGAATCATCCGAGTCCGGTCTCCATTTACGCACAACTCAGCATCCGGCAGTTGAACGTCTAGTTCATGATGTTTGGTCTCGACAAGGGGGCGAACCTGCTCAACAGCTGCTTCAAGAAGACTGCTCAGGCGCAGCGTTTCTTCTTGTAAGGTCACCAATCCGCGTGTAACGCGCGATACGTCCAGCAAATCATCCACTAGCTCAGTCATGTGGTTGACCTGGCGGGTTATGACCTCACTGCTCTTGAGAACGATGGCTTCGTTGTTTGTGCTTATCTTGAGCAATGCCGACGCGGTAGCAATTGGGGCTAGTGGATTGCGTAGTTCGTGCGCCAGCATCGCCAAGAACTCATCCTTACGACGGCTAGCTTCCTTGAGCTCACTCTCGCTCTTCTGTAGCGCTCGGTGAACCTTAACTGTCTCTGTTACGTCGCTGCCTTCTACAAAAATACCTGTGATGTTCCCGCGGTGGTCATATGTCGGCTGGTAGATGAAGTTAACGAAACGTTCCTCAAGCTCACTGTCCGCATGTCGCTGCAACCTCACTGGTACTTCACGGCCAAAGTATGGCCGGCCTGTAGCATAGACCTCATCCAGAAGTTCAAAGAAGCCTTGACCCTTCACCTCAGGAAGTGCCTCGCGTACTGGTTTACCGAGGATATCTCGGTGGCCAACCAGCAGCTGGTAAGCCTCGTTCGCGATATCAAAAATATGGCGCGGTCCTCGCAGAACAGCAATGATGCCTGGCGCTTGTTGGAACAGTTGCTGCAGGCGCGTTAGCTCTTCCCCGCGATGTCGCTCAGCCAGCATCTGCTCAGTCGTTTCAGTGCAGGCGCAGAACATACCGCCTACACGTCCGTCTTCATCACGCACAGGAGAGTAAGAGAAGGTGAACCAGGCCTCTTCATCTTGGCCTGTTCGGTTCATAGTGAACGGCAGGTTCTCGTAGTAGACCGCGTGTCCTTCTAGGGCGCGTTCAATAATTGGAAGGATGTCCTCCCAAATCTCTGGCCAGATGTCATGGAAACGACGACCCAATGCCGAGGGATGCTTTTTGCCCAAGATTGCCGCGTATGCATCATTGTAGAGAAAGCCTAGTTCCTTTCCCCAAGCGACAAACATCGGGAATTTAGAGTTCAGCATCATGCTGACGATGGCGCGAAGAGATTGCGGCCATGAGTCCGGAGAGCCAAGAGGCGAATTCGACCAGTCATGGTCTCGCATCATGGCTCCTACCTCCCCTCCGTTAGCGAGGAATGTATGCGCCGGTACTATAGATGACGACATGCTGCTCTACCCTTTGATGGAGTAATTGATGCCAAGAAGTATAGAGGAATCCTGTTCCAACAAGGCAACCGTGCTCAAGAATTTGCGGGAATTGACGGCTTATCTAGTCTAAAGCAACTCACTTACCTTTGTCGCTATACGTATCAGGTCAACAATCGGATACGGACATGCAAGACTTTCTCATCAAAACCGGCATTATTCTTCTCATGTGTTTGCCAACCTTTGTAATCATTGCTTTCGGTATCTACACCGGAGCGTACTCTTATGCGAATGAGCATCCTAAGTTCCTAGACGAGAAAGAGCTCAACCGTCGCGACTACCAGACGATGTTGCGCCACAGACGAAGAGCTAAATTGGCAACGCATGTTCGCAAGCTTGAGATAGCGGCAGATATGCACGAGATGTAATTCTGGCCCCTTGAGCTACCGCTCAAGGGGTTTTCATTCACTACTTAACACTTACGACTCAAAGTGCCTGATGAGCACTAATCCGTCACAAATTGTCCTTGCCTTCGAAGACCATAGTCACTATGACTAAGGCTACGTTTCCGGGACAAAAACGTTTTACAACACATGACGGACAAATGCCGTGCGACAATATAGGAAGAAAGTTCGACAACTCTATGCCTTCATTCGCGTCCCTGCATAAGCTTAGGCCCGCGCCCTTCTTTGTCATTCCCGGCCTCGCTACAGAGTTAGGTCAGGCTACCGCACGCCTGTGCTGGGCGCCAGCGTTCACAATCTATCTCCTGTTAAGTGACCAGTTTCACAACACCCCCGAAGCAGCATCAGCATGGCTACTTGTAACCGCGCAGTTCTTGTACGCAGTCATTGCCTGGTGCGTTGTCCACTGGAAATTTGGTAACTCGAATGTGCGTCAGATGGCTTCGACCTTCTTGGACCATGCGCACTTCGCGGCTCTGCTCTACCTCACTGGAGAAATTGCAGCACCGTTTATCTTCATGCCTTTAATGCAGACGTTCGGAACTGGCCTACGCTTTGGCCGAGCTCACGCTGTCTTTTCCAAGCTGGTCGGCTCAACGCTCACCTGCGCTGCGCTGCTGTACTCACCTTATTGGGCCCAGTTCCCAACCATTCGTGTTGGGCTGATGATTGCCATCATCATCCTCCCCTTCTATGTTTTCAGGTTGACTGACGCGCTCGCTTTGAAAATGCGCACCGACTCACTGACAGGGCTGAGGAATCGAATCAGCTTCGATGAGCTTATAGATGAGGCATGCAATAGCGCCGTTACCGCCAAGCGTGACAGTGCCGTCATCCTTCTCGACTTGGATGGATTCAAACAAATTAATGACGTCCAAGGGCACGACGGTGGCGACTTGGTACTCAAACATGTTGCGTACTGGCTCAGTGTAGAGTTGAGTCAGTACGGCACTGCTGCACGATTTGGTGGCGATGAGTTCGCCGTCATCGCTAACTCTATGCAGAGCCGCGCTGAGCTAGAGGCTGCCCTTGAACGCTTCCTGGAGCGAACAGCAGAAGTCGGTAGGCTCTTCGACAGGCCACTTGGCGCAAGCATTGGCGTCTACTACCTGGACGCCGGCGTCGCAACAACTTCGCGATTCGCGTTCAAAGCAGCAGACCAGTTGATGTACAGGGCAAAGACACTAGGGAAGAATCAGTACGTCACCTCGACGAATCGTGCGTTCTCCAAAATCGGTGAGCTGGTAGAACCGAGCCTCCCGCTCCCGTCTTAGGTTGGTGGGCGGCAGAGCAATCGAGGCTTATTCTACTGGCATCAGCCCTACCAACCCTGAGCTGAAAAACAGCAAAGCCGCTCACGCTTATGTTGTTAGCCGGAGCCTGCGACAACTTAGCGCGTCTAACAAAGCCTTCAGGACAAGGCGTCGCAGCAGTACGCTTCTCCGGCAAGACGGTGCAACGCCGCTATGGGGGCTTGTAAGGTGCTCTAAACAAAAAAACCCGGAAGGACGCCGGGTTCAAGTGCCGAGGATGTCAAGCGGGCCAACCACAGTGCGGCACAATACGTGTGAACTATAGCAGCGAGCGTTACAGGTGCAAACACGGTACAACATGGAAATCCTCCAGACGCTTTAATGCTGAAAGTCGCGCTTAGCGTCGCCGAAAAATACCTCTATGACTACATTGCACCCTCTTGCCCCGAAAGTTTTTTAGGTACTTTTAGACACTACCCTAACTGTGAAATCTCTAAGGTAGAGGACAGCGCCGCTTGCTCAAGCATGAATGTATGCAGTGCCTGTGCATCGAGTAGCAACCTGGCTCGGGAGGAGCATGGCTGGATATCCTATGCAAGGCCTTGCGTACCATACTTTAAGCGCATCCCAGAAGCACATCCCGGACTTGGTGCCGCCTTATTGCCTTAACCCTAACGTGTTCCACGAAGGCCATCAATGGTCCTAGATGCCTTCCGTCATTCTGACGACGTCTTTATCCTTCTGCTTCGCGGTCCCTTTGGCAGCACTTCAGGTATCTCATCGCCCTCAGCTAAAGGTACGAAAAGCACTGATACATCCAGGTTCAATGCATGTGCCAGCCGCTCGATGTTGTCAATGGTGCAATTCCTCACTTCCCGTTCGACATCGCTAACGAACGTTCTGCTGAAACCAGCAAGTGTCGCTAACTCCTCTTGTGATAGGTTCTGGCTGACCCGATAGGCGCGAAGATTTCTGGCAAAACGGGTCCGTAGAGACAGTGCGCTATTCGTTTTTGACATCGCCTCAGCATCCATCACTGTAAGGCGTACGTCTACAATGCAGGGCGTGACACTCTTTGCAATTCCACTGTTTAGTATTACACTGTTTATGTGACGTATCAGACGCGCATGTGGGTCGGTTCATCTCCACGACTTCTTCCATTTTTAGGTGTAATTTGTATAGCAACCGTATCTATCATGCCACTGCAAAACTCCGCGTCGGAAACTTTAGCCACAACGCAACACTGGACGCGTTACATCCAAAGGCTTGATAACGGTGAGTTGCTCCCACATCGGCTACCTGTCGACACCCTGATTTTTTTGGCACGAGTGCTAGCGATGTATCGGAGTGACGCACTGTACGACGGTGAGATGAAGGGAGTAAGAGAGTTGATGTACCGCTGGATTGAACGCTTGCTCATCGCGCAAGGTCTAGCACGCTTTCGCACTTTTCAGAAACACTGGAAGGTTTTGTTACCAGCGCTTACTGATGAACTAGAGCACTGGATTGGCCAAGCTCTACTAGCACGCCAAATCGGCTATCCCCTCACCCATGCGCATCTCAGTGTCCTTTTCCAGGATGCGTTTGCTGAAGTCGAGCACGTCACATGACACATGGCATGGCATCGTGGTCGACCGGTATCAGGCAGTCGAGTCTCTGCTATGTCTGATACACCTGACTATGCGGAAGTACCCGCTGACTATCCTTACCATCCGATGCGGGGAGCAGTCACTGGGTTTCAGCCGAAGCTGCTCTTGACCTCCTCGGCGAACGGGAAGTTCTACAGCCCAGGCAACGCGCCGCACGAGCGTTGGCACGACTGGAATTACAGCACTGCCCTTGCCTCTGCGATGGTGCAAAAGTGTCTTGCATCTAAAACCGGAAAGCGAGCGCATATGACCGAGGAAGGAATCATCCTGCAGTACTACCTACGAGCGGTCAAATCAAACGGTCGGTATGGCACCGAGGAGCAGCTCAAGTGGACGTTCACGCAGGTAGCGAGAGACTTAGCTTGGCCGCTTCCAGAGGCTTGCCGGCTGACGGTTGCCCAGAGCACTGACTAGAGTGCCCATTTGCCACTGCGCTAGACAATAGATGAACCCTGAACCAGTCATATTCTTGAACTTCGAAGACGCGCTGGCCATTCACAAGTTCAGTGACAACGCTCGAGTGCTAGACATCAATTCCATGGCAATTGTCGATGCATTCCCCGACCTCTGGCTCGATGTACTCGACAGTGCAGCACGGCGAAATTTGCAGACGTTGCACAAGGAATTTCAGCCGCGCTACGTGATTAGCTCATCGTGGGCATCTCATCTAAACCTGGAAGCGATGCAAAAGATGCTGAAGCGTTGTGGTCTGAAGTTCGTGGCGCTCAACCTTTGCGCACACTGGTGCACTCCCCGCGATGAGACGTCAAGCAGGTTAGGCGAAATCGAAGCTTGGCTCAAACTCGAAGCATGGGTGGACGACCATGCCTACGTCATCATTGAAGACCACGAGTCGGGAGCAGCGTTGTCCGGGTCCTGGCTAGAAGATAGGACTGTGTTCTGCAACGCACGGGTGGGCTTTAGTGAAGCTAAGTTAGTAGCAGCTCGACAGATATTGAAGGGCCTATGTAGATGAGCGTCGTTAGGTGGCTGATGCCTACGATGTTGGTCGACATGTCCAGCGAGCAGTTGCATATCGCGAGTCGCTAACGAAGAGCCTACATGCGGTTCACTGCTCGACCGCGTAGACTTGCATCCTAGTACGGACCCGAGCGGTCACTGGCCCGGTCTACTCTGCCTGACGCCAGCTACCAAAGAAATTTTGGGAATCTGAAAAAGGCTAAATCTTTAACAGAAGTGTCCGTACCGATGGGGTAAGGCTAGGCGGGTCCTACGTGGTCAATTCGAGGCGTTTATGGGCTCTTGACGAAAAAAACATTCTGGCAAGATAGCCTGACTAATGTACTCAATCGAGTGCTCTTCCACACCGTGCCGGAAGAATATTTCTCTCCAGCCACGCACTACCTTCTCCATCTGAGCAATGACTGCTTCGGCCTCCTCACGTGACAGCCCAAAAGCGCCGCAGTCCGATAGAATGTTGTACATGCTCGCAACACGTCCGAATTTGCCCACTTCTAGTGCGAGGTCGCGACGCTCTTGAGAGATAAGCGGCACAGGCACGATGTCGTAGGCGGGTGACAGGCGCCAAGCTGCAGTCGTACGCAACATCGCGTGATTGCGGGGATGGTCGTCATTATTGGTGACCATGGCGTTGAAGACCATGCGCTTGAAAAGCTCAAGTCGGTCAGCGTCTGGCTTAACCGACCATCGACGGACTTCGTCTGCAAGAAGAATGTAGGACCAGCGCTCTCGCCCACGGATACCGTCTTCGGCATTGAGAACCGTCAAACCTGAGGCAAGTCCATGCCGGGCATAAGCGCCGATGTCCGGGTCCCATTCGCGGTCAAAACGAAGCAGCATCAATGCCTCGGCTTTACCTACAGATTCGATGCGCGTGCCACACACATGCAGTCCTGCGGCGCGTGCAAGCTCAAGCGTCGCATACTCGATACGCTGCATGTTGTGCTTGTCGCGCTTCTCCGGCAGTTTCGCCAAGTAGATGCGATGGTTGTCCTCGATTGTTACCTTTGGACGAGCACCTCCCATGCTCGTGCCGGGTTCCAGCTGCTCTAACACCTCATAAGGTAGCTTACCTGTCTCCTCGAGCTGCTCAGCCGCCTCGACGAGCGCTTCGAGTTGATGAGTGCGGTTGAAGGGCTTTGCAGGCCCGGGCGGCTGTGCTGAAAGTCCAAACCGTAGGTTACCCGCGCCATCATCTGGCCCATTGAGGAGGTAATCCATTTCGGAGATTTCGCTCTCTTCTTTCTCTAGCCGGGCTTGGATGACAC
>JAEAMF010001052.1_pt1 | contig 23447 bp, 15 predicted proteins | sample 8958721 | NCBI WGS metagenome assembly JAEAMF01 (sample SAMN16933255, study PRJNA681124) | bioreactor sludge metagenome | isolation source: anaerobic bioreactor treating anionic surfactant - SDBS | place: India: Bengaluru | collected 2019-02-28 | reverse complement strand
CGCGGAACTGTAGGGACTCTCGCCCTCTCTGCGTCGCGCACAGCGCTCACTGTACTGCGACCGACTCTATTGTACCGCCAACCGTGGCGACTGTCAACCCGTCGGCCAAAGCAAGACCGCCTGTCTGCGATAGACAGGCGGTCTGGTTGTGGGCAGGGGCGGATTCGAACCACCGAAGGCTGGGCCAGCTGATTTACAGTCAGCCGCGTTTGGCCACTTCGCTACCTGCCCATGTTCTGTACACGAACCATCTCGCTTCGTGTACTGGAGCCTGAGGGGAGAATCGAACTCCCGACCGACCACTTACAAGGCGGTTGCTCTGCCGGCTGAGCTACTCAGGCGTGCTTCACTGCAAACGCTATTATACGCATAGAGTGCGTGGAGGTCAAATCGCGCGACAGACCTGTGAGGTTCAGGAAAACCTCACAGGTCTCTATGGCTTGAAGCGAAACTCGGTGCGGATGCCGTTGTGCAGAATCTTGTGCACGGGACAGTGCTGGGCGATGAGGAATAGCTTGTTCCGCTCCGCGGGCGACAGCTCGCCCGCGAATCCCACTTCAGCGTCGATGCCCTCGCTGTACTTGTCCTTCTCCTCACACTCTTTGCAGTCCGTGGCGAACACGCGGCCATAGGTCATGCGCATTTCCACTTTGTCGAGCTTGACGTTGTGGTTCCGCGCATAAGCGTGCAGGAGGATCCCGGTGCACGCCCCCAGGCTGACGAGCAGCAGGCCATAAGGCGACATCTCCACCATGGCGTGGACCGGGTGCAGCTCGCGTTCGGCCACATCCGCCGCCTCGGTGTCCGCAGCCAGGAATTCCGTCTCCAGTTTGCTGTTTTGACGAACGATGACGATCTCTGCCATGTAAGCCTCTCCCGGAAACATTCACCGCGGAGCACGCGGAGGCTGCAGAGTTCTTCTTCACAATACTCTCTGCGTTCTCCGCGGTAAGAAATCCCTAGATGTCCAGGTTCTGCACGTTCTTGGCGTTGGTCTGGATAAAGCGCTTGCGCGGCGGGACGGTAGAGCCCATCAGCATGTCAAACGTGCTGTCAGCCGTCACAGCGTCCTCCAGGGTCACCTGCAGCAGGGTACGGTTCTCCGGGTTCATCGTGGTCTCCCACAACTGCTCCGGGTTCATCTCGCCCAGACCCTTGTAGCGCTGCAGCGTCAGTTTTTTGTTCCTGTACTTCTCGGCGACCTCTTCGCGCTCGGCGTCGGAATAGACCCACAGCGTCTTGCTGTCCACCTGGGCACGGTACAGCGGCGGTTGAGCGATAAACAGGTGCCCGTTCTCGATCAACGGCTCCATGTAGCGGAAGAAGAAGGTGAGGAGCAGGGTGCGGATATGCGCGCCGTCCACGTCGGCGTCGGTCATGATCAAAACGCGATGGTAGCGCAGGTTAGTCACGTCAAACGATCCGGCCACGCCGGTGCCCAGCGCAGTGATCAGCGCCTTGATTTCCTTGCTGCCCAGCATCTTGTCCAGGCGCGACTTTTCCACGTTCATGATCTTGCCGCGCAGGGGCAGCACCGCCTGGAAGCGCCGGTCACGGCCCTGCTTGGCCGAGCCACCGGCCGAGTCACCTTCGACGATGTACAGCTCGCACTTGGCCGGATCGGTCTCGGAACAGTCGGCCAGCTTGCCGGGAAGGGTCATGGTCTCCAGCGCACTCTTGCGGATGACCAGGTCACGGGCGTGGCGCGCGGCCTCGCGCGCGCGCGAGGCGGTGAGCACCTTGTCCACGATTTCCTTCGCGTCGCGGGTACGCTCCTCCAGCCATGCCGCCAGGCTCTCCGCGACGGCCGACTCGACCTGGCTCTTGACCTCGGCGTTGCCCAGCCTGGCCTTGGTCTGGCTCTCGAACTGCGGGTCTTTCAGCTTGACGCTGACGATGGCTGTCAGGCCCTCACGCACGTCATCACCGCCGAAATTGGCCTCGTTCTCCTTGAGCTGGCCGCTCTTGCGCGCATAGTCGTTCAGGGTGCGCGTCAGAGCGGAGCGAAAGCCGGTCAGGTGCGTGCCACCGTCCACCGTATTGATGTTGTTGGCGAAAGCATAGGTCGACTCGGCGTAGCCGTCGGAATACTGGAATGCCACCTCAACCAGCGTGCCGTTTACCTGCTTCTCGACATGGAAGGTGGGGTGCAGCACCTTGCGGTTGCGGTTGAGATAGCGGACAAAGGCATTGACTCCGCCCTCAAAGTAGTAACTGTTCTCGGTATCATCGCGCTCATCGCGGAAGGTGATGGTCAGCCCGCGGGTGAGGAAGGCCATCTCGCGAAAGCGCTGCGCCAGGGTCTCATAGTGGTAGTCAAAGGTCTTCATGATGGTCGAGTCGGGCCGGAAGCGGGTGGTCGTTCCGGTGCCCTCGGCCTTGCCAGTGACCTGTACAGGGGTTGCGGGAACCCCCTTCTCGTAGCGCTGGAAATACAGTTTGCCATCGCGCTTGACCTGCACTTCCAGCCATTCGGACAGGGCGTTCACCGCGGACACGCCGACGCCATGCAATCCGCTGGCCACTTTGTACGAGCCGCCGCCGAATTTGCCGCCCGCGTGCAGTACCGTGTGCACAACCTCGAGGGCCGATTTCCCGGTCTGCGGGTGAATGTCCACCGGGATGCCGCGGCCGTTGTCCTCGACCGTGACGGTGTCGTCCTTGTGGATGGTGATCACAATGCGGTCGCAAAAACCGGCCAGTGCCTCGTCGATCGAGTTGTCCACCACTTCAAAGACCAGGTGGTGCAGGCCGCGCACATCGGTGCTGCCCACGTACATGCCGGGCCTGCGGCGCACTGCCTCCAGCCCTTCCAGAACCTGGATATCCTGAGCGGTGTAGCTCGAGTCACTCGCTTTAATGGTCATGATTGCCCCTTCTCAGCCCTGGCTTGTTGCCAGGCCGCATAACGATCCCGGTAAAAAATGAAACTGGCCATGATCAGGCCCGTGCTCACATAGGCGTTGCCCAGGATACCGGCCAGAGTACCGGCCGGGCTGACGGCGAGCATCTGCCAGATGTACAAAAGCCCCGTTTGCAGAACGCTGACCAGCAGGACAAAGCCGATGACCGGCAGAAAGCCCCGGTGAACGACATTCAACGCGTTCCACATCGAGCGCGCAATGCCCATATCATCCAGGATGATCGCCCGCGAGGTGAAGTAAAAGACCACCGCGCCGTAGGTCAAGAGAGATAGAAAACACCAGGCGAACACGGTCAGCAGTAACACCGACAAATCCGCGCTCAAGACCGCCAGCAGGCCTGATACTACGCTCACCGTCGTACCCACCACAATGATGGAGATGGTAGCCGCCAGCACCAGCGCCACGAGCCGCAGCCAGGACCGCCAGGTCACCTGCAGTGCGTATGACAGGCTCATATCCCCATCCCGCGCATCCGCAGCAATGAGCGACAGATAGAAGCAGCCAAGCAGCAGGCTCAGCACGGTGAGCAAGAGAGCCGCACCCACGAACGCCAGCCAGGTCGGAATCTCGAAGGAGCGCGGCACCATTCCGAATGGCAAGGCCAGAGTCCCAAGAGCGACCGTCAGGCTGGGCATGCCCAGCAGGCGCATGGAGAGCATGGACATCACATTCGTTGCTGCGGCGGCCTCCGTAAGCCAGCTCTGCATCAGCTCCACCATCTGCGTGTACTGGCCGCCCATCCCGGCAGCGCCCGGCAACAGCACGATGGTCTGCTTTGCCAGGCTGTTCAGGGACAGTCTGGGCCCCACCCAGAGGCCAATATCAAGCAGCACCGGCAGCACAATGATCCACAGCCGCTTCGCGGTCCGGTCAAATCCTGCCGAAAGCGTATCAATAATACCCACCGCGCGTGTCCTCCGAACACCTATTGTAGCACAATTCGCACCGTCTGAAAAGCGCGCCTGCCTTGATTATATAGAACATGCGTTCTCTTGTCAAGCCCCGGGTTTTTGACCCGGACTCTGCTGCCGGCTAGAATAGATGCGGAAGGGAGTGGAATGACGGTCATCACCCTGCTCACCGACTTTGGGACCGCCGATGCCTACGTGGGCATCCTGCACGGCACCATCCTGCGCATCAACCCCGCGGCGACGGTCGTTGACCTCTGCCACGAGGTCCCTCCGCAGGACGTACGCGCCGGCGCCTTCATCCTTTCCACCGCCTACCCCTACTTCGCGCCGGATACCATCCACGTCGCGGTCGTCGACCCCGGCGTGGGCGGCGAGCGCCAGGCCATTGCCGTACGCACAGCCCGGGGCGTGTTTCTCGCCCCGGACAATGGCCTCTTGAGCTATGTTCTGGCGCGTGAGCCGGTGCAGCAGATGGTGCAGCTGACCAACAGCACCTACTGGCTGGCTCCCCTCAGTCACACCTTTCACGGACGTGACGTGTTCGCGCCGGTGGCGGCGCACCTGTCGCTGGGAGTCCCGCTCGGCGACCTCGGCCGCGCCACGGACCATGCCATGCGCTTTGCGATCCCTGTCGCCCGGGCGGACGAGGACGGCACCATTCACGGCGAGGTGTTGCACGTGGATCGCTTTGGCAACCTGATCACCAACCTGACACAAGAACTGCTGCCCTTGGGGCAGCAGCTCCAGATTCAGGTTGCCGGCCGGCAAATCCGGGGGCCGGCGGAGAGTTATTCTCAGGCTGGCGAGGGCGAGCTGCTGGCCCTGTTTGGCAGCAGCGGCTACCTCGAGATCGCGCTGCGCAACGGCAGCGCCGCTACAGCGCTGCAGGCCGGCCCGGGCACCCCGGTCGTGGCCCTGCCGCCGGAGAGCAGACAAGTCCGTTGACCCTCATCGACCGCCGGGCATCATCTCCCCCCGCGGGAGCGCGGCCCTAGTCGGATGTATCCTCTTCGACGGAGGACTCGCTTTCCTCCTCTTCCAGGTAATCCTCAAACTCGGCTTCCTCAGCTTCCTCTTCGGCAATCTCGATGGCCGGCATGCCTTCGCCGAGCTTGATGGCCGGTTCGCGATTGAGCTGTGCGTAGAGATCGGCCAGTCTCTTGCGGGCGATGTTGTTGGTGGGCTGCTTGAGCAAGCTCTGTTCGTAAGCGGAGAGCGCGTCTTCAAGGCGGCCCAGTTCATAGTAGGCCTTGCCCAGCCGGTTGCGGGCCTGGGTATCGTCGGGGAACACCTCGAGGATCTGCTGGTTGGCCTGCACGGCGTCATCCCAGCGGCTCATCAGCGCCATTTCCACGGCCTTGCCCGACCACTGTCTGCGCAGCTCTTCTTTGATCTGATATTTGGTAACGTTCGTGTCTGAACTCATGGATTATCTGCTCCTTGATATAGTGCGAAAAGGCAAATCATTATAATCACATCCCGGATTTTGGCAAAGACGGCCGGGGCCATCAACGAATTCACCACGAATAAACGAATGCATCTCAGCCAGATTCGTTTATTCGTTTCCGGCATTCGTTGATGGCCGGCCGGTGCCCTCTACTGTACTTCGTCCGGTTGTATCTCCTTGCCCGTGCAGGCCGACCACTGCGCCGCCAGGGCGAACTGCAGCACCGCCTTACCCGTGGGGCCATCCAGCACCGGCCGGCCACCCCGGGTCAGCACGGTGATCAGATGGCGCGTGCAATCCACGAAGGAATCGTGCCACTCGACGCGCTCCACCGGGATGGCCTGAGTCTTGCCGTCGCGGAAGAGCATCAGCTCGGGCAGATCCACCGTGCGCGCCGTGCAGCGGTTGACGAACAGGATCCCTTTGTCGCCGATGACCTCGACGCGGTCATCGTCGGCATAGTACTGCGAGTCGATGTGCATGTTGGGGGTATGCTCAAAATCCAGCACCCCATAGCGGCGCGGGGACTTGAACTGGAACATGATCACCGCCGGCGCATCCAGGTACCTGGTCGGCACGACCGGCGAGCGGTCGATCCAGGCATAAACCCGCTTCACTTCGCCCATCAGGTAATAGGCCAGCGAAAAGAGGTGGTAGCCATGGTCAAACACCAGGGGGCCGCCGCCGCATTGCTTCTGGTTAAAGCGCCACAGCCAGGCGCTGAGCGGCACCTTCCAGCTCGTGCCGTGCCCGCCGGTGTTGACATGCAGGCGAATCATCTGCGGCTCGCCGATCTCCCCGGCCTCGATCATCTGTTTGGCGCGCACGTGCGGCGGGTAAAAGACGAAGTTCTCGAAGACGCGCAGGACCACCCCCGCCTGTTTGGCCGCGGAGATCATCTGCTCCGCTTCGGTGGCGGAGAGGGCCATCGGCTTTTGCACCGAGACGTGCTTGCCCGCCTGGCATGCCGCCACGGTCAGCGGCGCGTGGAGATGGTGCGGCACGAGCAGCTCCACCAGGTCCACCTGCGGGTCGGCGAGAAGCTGCCGGTAATCGGTGTACACTTTGTCCACGCCCCAGGCCCGCGCCTTTTCCCCGGCACGCTTGCGCTGGCTATCGCACACGGCCACGATGCGCGCGTCCTCCCGCTCGCGATAGCCCATCTGGTGCAGGTCCGAGATGCGGCCGCAACCGACAATGGCAACTCGTAAAAGGTCCATCGGCATTCTCCCCTCAACGCGCTCGTTTTCGACCGCACATGTGGCGGACCAGCAGGACACCTCCCGCCAGCGCGGCCAGCGCGGCCAGCAGGCCGTTCCAGTGCAGCGGAATCTCGGCGCTGCCATCGGGCACCTGGGGCGCATCCGGCTCGTAGTAGCGCAGCAGGCGGTCGATGGTCGGCGTGGGAACCGGGGTCGTGCGCGCCAGCGCCATGAACTCACCGATCAGGTGCTGGACCTCGTCGCGGGCCGCTTCGGCGTGCCGGACCAGCGCCGTCTCCATGAGCGGGTTGGCCAGCATACGCTGCAGCAGCAAGACCAGGACGGGCTCGGGAAGCCACTGAATCACCTTGAATTTGGGCGGCGTAACCGGCAGGCCCAGGTATTCCAGCACGCGGAACGCCTCGCGCATGGCGCGGACGGCCAGCACGACCAGGTCACGGGTGCGCGCCAGCCGGTAGTTGTCGACACCGGCCGCGCGCATGGCGGGCGCCAGCGAAGGAAAGAGAAGGGCCACATGGTACTTGAGCCAGGTATCCATGTCGGTGCGAATCTGGGCCCCAAAGCCCGGTGCGCTTTCCAGGATGCGCGCGACCTCTTGCGTCCGCTCCGTGATGCGGCCATCCACCTCACCAAAGGGCACAAACGCCTTGTCCTCCTCGGTACCGGTCAGGCAGTGGATGGTGTAACCCTCGCGGTAGCCGGCCGAGTTGGGAAAGCCGATCAGGACCGGCTCACGGCCCAGCGCGTCGACCAGGGCCCCCGGCCCGGCGGCATTGTTCATCAGGAACAGAACGTTCGGTGTGTGCCGGTTGGCGGCCAGCACGGGCAGGATCTGCAGGGCATGGTTCTTGCGCATGATGACCAGCACCAGGTCGTAGGCGTCGTCCGGTGCCAGCTGTTCGACCACGTTCACCGGTGTGACGGTCTGCTCATGCGTCTGCACATCCACCAGCACGACGCCGTGCTCACGCAACTGAGCCAGGCGCCGGCCACGAGCCAGGATCGACACCTCGTTGCCGCCCTGCTGCAGCCGGGCGGCGAACAGGCTGCCCAGCGGTCCCGATCCATACACCAGGATTTTGGCCATGCTTATCCCTCCTTATCCAGGCTTAATCCATACAAGCGAATAGCGCCACAGGAGATGCCTCCTGACCTGCGCTCCCGGGAGCACCGCGGCGCAGGCGGCACGAGCTTCTGCCAGCATCAAATAGTGATCATGTGCACCGTGCTGCGCCCAGGCGGCGCGTACCTCCGGCGGGGTCGTGAGCCGGCCCGTCCTGAACAGCCGCATGGCTGCCCCAACGGGAATCGCCACGGCGATGGTCAGATAGTCCATCAGGCTCTGCGCCCGGTACAGGTCCAGGATGGCCAGCACACCGCCGGGCCGCAAGGCCGCTTCGATCTTGAGCAGCATCTCTTGCAGCGGCAGGTGGTGCATCGTGGCGATAGAGACCACACAGTCCAACCGCCCGGCCGCGAATTCCCAGCGCCGCACATCAGCGACCTGAAACTCGATATTGGGGTAGCCCGGTGACCTCTCGCGGGCCACGCGGATCATCTGCGGCGAGAGGTCCAGGCCGAGCACGTGATCCGAACGGCCGGCGAGCAGGCGCGTGAAAGCGCCGGTACCGCAGCCGATGTCCAGGGCATCCACACAATGCGCCGGCAAGCTGCGCAGCAGAAAGGCGTGGTAGTCGTTGTTGTGGTTCCAGCGCTCGTCCGGAACCACAGCCAGGCGGTCAAAATCCGCCCGGACCGCCGCGGTCTCGTCTGCGCGCACCTAGCGCTCCTCGGCGCGCTCGCGCTCGTAGCGCTCCCGCCGCTCCGTGAGATACGTGGGCACCGGCACATCCCACCAGCCGGTGGCCGGGCTGCCGGAAAGCGGGTAGTTGCGCTCGACCATGACTTCGACCACCGCCGGGCCACCGGCGGCAAAGGCCCGCTCGAGGGCCGGGCGCACCTCCGCCGGTTCCGAGATGCGTTCGGCATAGCAGCCAAAGCCGCGGGCGATGGCCGCCAGGTCGGGCGAGAGGGGCGCGCCCTCGCGCAGGAACTCGGCGCCCAGCGCCCGCTCCTCGCCATAGACGGCGGCCTGCAGGTCGCGGATGGCGATCCAGCCGGCATTGTTGGCCACCACGTACACCACGGGGAGGCGGTACTGCACGGCCGTGGCCAGCTCCTGCACCGTCATCAGGAAATCGCCGTCACCGACCAGGCCCAGCACCTGGCGCTCCGGCGCGGCCAGTCTGGCGCCAAGGGCAGCGGGAACGGTCCAGCCCATGGTGCTGAACCCGCCGGCGGTCAGGTTGGTACCAGGCTCGTAGACCCTGGCCTCCTGGAACCACTGCGCCTGGACATTGCCCGACGAGGTGCAGACGATGGCATCGCGGCGCAGGAAGGCGCGGACCTCGGCGATCAGGCGCGAGATGGTCACCGGGGAGTGATCCGAGACCGCCAGCTCGCGCACGCCGGCCAGCCACTGCTCGCGGAGCTGCGTGAACCAGGTAAAATACTCGCCGCCCTGGCAGTCGCGGGCCGTGCCGTGGGCCTGCAGCCACTGTAGCAAAGCGGCCAGCCCGGCCTTCGCGTCGGCCACGACCCCCACCTCCACCGGGTAGTTCTTGCCAATCTGGGTCGGGTCGAGGTCCATGTGGATCAGCCGCGCCGGCGGGATGGCATAGGTCACGCCCTGGCGGTAGGAGGAAGTGGTCTCATCGGCAAAGCGCATGCCCACGGCCAGCAGGACGTCGGCGTTGGAGGTGAGGGTGTTGCCGCAGGCCGTGCCCTTGGAGCCCCCGTGAAAGCCGGACAGCGGATGGTCCTCCGGGAAAGCGCCCTTGCCCATCATGGTGGTGACGACCGGCGCGCCGAGGAACTCGGCCACCCGGCGCAGCTCGTCCGAGGCATGGGCGGCGATGACGCCGCCGCCGGCGACGATCACCGGCCGTCTGGCGGCCAGCAGGAGCTTGCCGGCCCGGGCAATCAGATCCGGGTCGGGCAGGACCCGCCCACCGGGGCGGTATGCGGCCGGCGGGCGCAGGTCCACGTCCGTGCTATCGCACTGCACGTTCATGGGCAAATCGACCACCACCGGGCCGCGCCGGCCGGTGAGCATCTCGGCAAAGGCGCGCTCCAGGATGTGCGGCAGCTCCTTGACACTGGCCGGCCGCCAGATACGCTTGGTGATTGGCGCGAACACGGACAGGCTGTCGGCGTCGTGCTTGCGCTCGATCTCCTGCAGGACGCCGCGTCCGGCCATGTAGGTATGGCTGTTGCCGGTGAGCACCAACAGGGGGATGCCATCGACATAGCAGGAGGCCACGCCGATGACGGTGTTCATCGCGCCGGGGCCGATGGAGGTAAAGACGGCCAGCGGCGTGCCCGTCACGCGGCAGTAGGCGTCGGCCAGGTGCGTGGCGGCCTGCTCGTGGCGCACCTGCAGGACCTTGAGCCGGTCCTGGCCGATGAGCGCATCGGACAGCCCCAGCGTGCCGTGGCCGGGGATGCCCACGATGCAGGGCACACCCTCGTTGATCAGCGTCTGCACAACGATCTGCCCACCGGTTAGCTTCATGAATGCGTACTCCTTATGTTTTGCTTGTCTGGTGCAAGGGGGAAATTTGAACCGCAAAGGGCGCAAAGAGCGCGAAGAAGAATAAGGTTAGGATCAAGATCAGACTTGACGCAAGTCCTCTTGAGAAGGACAGGTGAGAATCCCCTTCATGGTCTTGGCGATCCACTACTGTGCCCCCTCTTCGGGGTTGGCGCCTTTGCGGTGACATCTGTCGCTCAAGTTTGCATGTTTTCACGCATCACGCATTACGACCTTACGTTTTACGTTTTGCGTCTTACGTCTTACTCCTCGCCTCCAGCTCTTCACGCAGACGGGCGTGGCTGGCGCGGGTGATGGGATAGCCGATGAGCAGGGGCAGGGCCAGGGCGAAGAAGACGGCGGGCACCGGGCCGAAGAAGAGGCGGATGCCCAGCAGGGTGTGAGCGCTCTGCGGCACATTGGGCACGTAGCCAAAGAGCTGCAGGACCCAGCTCGTGGCGGTGATGCCCAGGGCCTCGGAGAGCTTGGTGGCCAGGCCCCACACGCCATAGTACATCCCGCCGCGGAACTCGCCGGTCTGCAGGCGGTCGTACTCGACCACGTCGGGCACCATGGCCCAGGGGAAAACCCAGTTGGCGGAGAAGCCGATGCCGGCGATGACGGCGATGGCATAGATCAGCGGCGTGGGACCCGCCGGCAGGAGGAAGGTAGCGGCCACGGCTAGGCCGCCGATGGCCAGGCCCAGGGCATAGGCCGGGCCCTTGTTCCAGCGGTCGGAGACCCTTTTCCAGGGGAAGAGGAACAGGCCGACAAAGAAGAGCAACAGGAACATGATGATGGGCACCTGGCCCTCCATGCCGAGCTGGTAGGTCAGGTAGTAGGCGAGCAGGGTCTTGACCAGGGCAAAGGCCACGTTGGCGATCAGGTAGGCGACGATCAGGCGCACGAAGGGGCGGTTGCGGAAGGTGGCCAGCAGGGAGGCCATGGGCGGCGTGGCGGACTTGCTCTCGCTGATGATCTTGCGCTCCCGCAGGCCGGCGGCGGCGATCCACAACACCACCGCGCCGAGAATGCCATAGATCACGCCGACAGCGCCATAGCCGGCCCGTTTGGTGGCGAACATGGCCACCAGCGCCGGGGTCAGCGCGGCGCCGACGATATAGCCGGGCACGCCGATCACCATACGGAAGGCGGTCAGGCTGGCCCGTTCGCTATAGTCGTCGGTCAGCTCGGCGGTCAGGGCGTAGTAGGGCACATTGGTCAGGGTCCACACCGTGTCAAAGAGCAGGAACGTGCCGGCGATCCAGAGGAAGGTTCCCGTAGTGGACAGGCCGCCGGGCACGAACCACAGCAACATCACGGCGATGGCCAGCGGCAGAGCGCCAAAGATCATGTAGACGCGGCGCTTGCCAAAGCGGGAGGTGGTGCGATCGGACAGCCAGCCGAAGAGGGGATCGTTGATCGCGTCCCAGATCTTGCCGATCAACAGGGCGCTGCCGGCCAGGGCGGGGGCGATCAGGGCGGCGTCGGTGTAGAAGACGAGCAGGAAGAACTGCACCGCCGAGTTGATGATGGCATTGCCGGCATCGCCGATGCCGTAGAGGAGCTTGGTGCGCACAGGAAGCCGGTCTGACGAGCGTGTCGGGTGGTCCATTGTGCCTCCTCGCTATTGTTACTATCCCGCCCTGCGGGGCACCCCGCGTGTGGGACGGGGCCTGGGCAGATTATAGCGCAGGGCGGATGGGGTGCAAAGTCTCAAAGTCTCACGCAAAGTCGCAAAGAACGCAAAGAAGAATAAGGTTAGAATCAGTGTCAATCTGGCCCAAGTCCTCCTGAGCACGAAAGCTGAGGATTCCTCTATTAATCTTGGCGGCCTTGGCGCCTTTGCGTGAGGCTTTGTCGGTGGAGCCGGGCCGTGCTTCAGGGGGTTGGGGAGAACGGGTTTCTGCAGAGGGCCCATGCAGAGCTGCCGGGGCGGAAGATGGTAAGATTGTATGATTGTACGGGGGGGGGGAGGGCAAGCTGGTACAGAAAGTGCTCTCGCTGGTTTCCGCCGAGGGCACGAGCCCCTGCGCCGCGGCGGATCTCTTTCCGGTGGCCCGATGGGCGGCCCCCCCGGCCCCACAGCGGGTAAAGAAAGCAGGCGCCGCAAATGCCTGCGCCTGTGCCGCCTCAGTCCTGCCGTCCCCGTTTACGCCTCCGGCGTACCTCCGGCCTTCGCCAGAGGCGGAGGAAGGCCAGAGGTGAGACAGGGCAGGCACAGGTGAATTGCGGCCTAGCGCTTGACAGCATGAATGTGCAAAAAGCACCTCCGAAGATATCCCACTCATGTAAGCAGTTGTCTATCGATTTGTGCCAGAAGCTGCGGATGCCCGCACGTGCTCCTAACTTGTTTCGCAATCCCGCTTACCGTGGTCATGGCCTACCTCCTCGCATGTGTATGGCTTCAGGATACCGTGACAGAGGCGGGCGAGGAAGGGCCGGCGGGCCTATTGCGGGTGGGTGCGGGGGACCAGGGGGAGGTGGGCCCTGGGCCAGCCAGCGGCGCTGCAGGGTGGCCGGGTCGCGGGAGACCCGGGGTCGGCAGGTGCCTGGCCAGACGCGGGTCATCGCCCTGCCACAGACCGTTGCTCGTTTCTCATCTCTCATCTACAGTCTCTCATTCCCACGGGGGCGGCGGGGCGGAAGATTGTACGATTGTATGATTGCAGGGGCGTATGGGTGGGCGGATGATTGCGGTGGGATGGGCGAGGGACGGGCAGAGAGTGATGGTGGGGGAACGGGGCAATAGCAGCTTAGGGTCTGCCAGATACGAAGCCGGGTAGGTAGCCAAGGCAGGTCCCAAGTCCTACGAGATGGTCAGCTCTCCAGCGTCTTGCCAACAGCCCGGTCTGGATCGCCATAGAATACAACGTCTACGCGCTCGGCCACTTCTTCCGACAGCCCCGCAACCTGGCCTTTGTTAGCCAGGGGCAGTAGCGCACGCTTTGCGCCATTCTCCATTGCCACCTGCAGTGGTTCGACTACGGAGACCACGCCCTTGATGTTACCCTGGACTGTGACATCGCCAAGCACCACCGTAGCAGGCAGGATGCGGCGGTTGTAGAGTGCGGAAATGATAGCCACGTAGAATGCCACACCACAGGCACACTCAACCTTGCCGCCTGTGAGGTCGATCGCCTCGGCCTGGATGTCCTTCTGCGCCAGCAGGGAGGAGATACCCAGCTTGTCCTTTACAGCCATAAGGTAGGCATGCGCGCGGTTCAGAGATTCCTTCAGCGATGCTTCGAGACCGCCGGGGGTGCGCAGCTTGCCGCTCCCCGCGGTGATAGCCACCTCGAGCCGATAGAGTCCGACGCGCGCCTGGGTGTCGGCAGCCGCTGTGTAGACGCTGCCGGGTGGGAGTGGATCAGGCGAAATGACCCCGGCGCCACCCTGTTCTGGCAGGCTGACCATATGCTCGCTGCCGTCCTCTTTGTCGATGTAGGAAAAGCTCGTCTTGTAGAACTCGAACGAGCCGCGCTTCTTGAGCTGCTCCTTGACGCGGCGGCGCCCTTCCATGGCCAATTCAAGGTACTCGGTCAGCTCTTCCTTGCCCCAGCGCCCATCCGGGTGCAGTAACTTGAGCAGGCCGCTTACGGTGCGCTTGATGGCAATTGCATCGCGCCCCTCGACGTGGGAGCCAAAACGGTAGTACTCTTCTGCCGCGTCAAAGCGGTTCTCTTTGCGCAGTACACGAAACGCTTCCGCCACATAGTCCGTCACGAAGCCATGGTGCGTGGTTAGCAGGTCCCTTGAAGTCTTGGGCACTTCCCAGCCCGGCAGGTAGAAATGCAGGCGGTCGATCACGGCTAGGTCGAAAGCCTCAGGCAGCGGCTGCAACAGGTCGGTGGTGCTGCTCTGCACTAGCGCGTCCACGGGCTGATTCAGGTTGCCAACGAACACCAAAGAAGCATCCGCGTTCACCTGCGTAATGCCCCGGCTGAAGCGCCCATTGGCCATATAATCCTTCATGATCTGGATGGTGTCGGGATCGGTCACCTTCATCCCGCTGACCTCGTCAAAAGCCACCACGTCCCAGTGGCCAACGAGGCCCACCTGGCGGCGCGCATTGTTGTAGAAAAGGTTGGCCGAGCTGGCCTTGCCACCGGAGATCAAGATGCCGTACGGAGACATCTCGCTGAATGCGTAGGACTTGCCGGTGCCGCGCGGCCCCAGCTCGATCAAGTTATAGTTCTTCTGGACATAGGGAACCAGCCGCACCAGGTTGAGGAGCTTGAGGCGATGGTCCATCCGTTCGGGTTCGAGCCCCAGAGTGCGCACAAGCGCGTCGATCCACTCCTCACGCGTGAACTGCATGCGGCCGTCCGCGAACTCGGCCTCGTCGAAACGCGCCAGCTGGATGGGTTTCAGTTCAGCGATGTAGAAGGGGCTATCCCCCTTCTTCTCCGAAGGACGGAACTCGACCTCCAGCATGGCCCAGATACCGCCTTCTAGCAGGCGTTCGTACCGTCGGTGATATTCGTCCGGGATGTAGATGTGGCTATAGGAGAAATTGTCCAGAGCGGCCCAATACTGGTTCTCACTGGGCACAAAGCGCACCTCGACCCGATCGATGAAGCGGTAGCGACCCTTCTGTTCCACCAGGGATTGGGCCTTGTTTGCCTCGTCATGCCGAAAGTACTGCGAGCGTAGCGTATCCTTGACGGCAGCAACACCCAGGGCGACTTCCGTGGGCTCATCGGAGGCACAGTATTTGCCCAACAGGTACTCCAGAACGTAGGAAGGCACGTTCTCGCCTCCGCGAATCTGGTGCAGCAGATCCTTACGCACCACTCGGCCCGGGAACACTCGCGCGAGTTTCTGGTCTAGCGTTTCCACTGTCATGTTTGCCTCAATCCATGATGCGGTTCTTGAGTCTCATCGTCGCCCAGATGACGCCCGAGTCCGGAGCAATGACCCGAACCTCGACTTCCTCGCCCTGAAAACTGCGGTCAATCAACACAGGAATCTCGACCGAAGTGTTTGGCAGCAAGGTTACCTCGTGGGTAGTCTCGTCCCGTGCGGTGCAGTCAGCGGCCTCGCCCACCGGGGGCCCTTTGAGATTCGCCACGTCAAACGCTTCCACACGCACCCGCAGGGGGTCTCCAAACAGCCGCCCATCGTGCACTTTCAGCCCGATTACTTGGCTGGTGAAGTGGTCGCGGCCGTAGCTCAGGGCGACCCTCTGTCCAGCACCGGCCACAGCCGGAGACTCGCGTGGCCGCAGCGTGACCACTGGAACGACGCACTCCTGCAAGCTCAGCCCCTCGTGGAAGTACACCGCATCGCTTGCATACACGGAGAACCCGACGGGCACGCAGTAGCTCGTCACATCGCCTTGTATGCCGAGATGGCGCGCGTCCAAGACCAACGAACCCGCCTGCTCCTTGATTGCCTCGCCCAGCTTGACGCGGCGCTTGCTCAGCGCCCACTGCCCTGGCGGAGCGCTGGCCACGTCACCGGGCAAAACCTCGGGCAGAAGTACATGGCCGTGGTCAGCGGCTAGCACGATCCACTGAAAACCCAAACGCGCTAGCTGGGCGCAAGACACCTTCAGATCGCCTAGCAGGTCACCCATGTACTTGCGCGCCTGGCGCGCGCTGAGGCGCTCGGGCAATTCGTCAATGTCGGGAACCCGCAAGATCAAGAGACCAACCGAGGCCACGCGGGCGGCGCGTTTCTTCTCGGACGAGTCCAGCCATCCGCTGAGGGCAATATCATCCACCCGATCGCCGTACCTGGAGTGTAGCCAGGCCAGACGTGCGGGCAAGTCCGGCAGCGCATGGTCGCCAAGGTGTGGGATCAGCTCCTCACCGACCTTTCGCTGCGATAGCGCCCCGTCGGCTCCAGGTAGCAACGCCGCCATGCCGGTGGCGGTGGTCGTAGGCAGCGCTGCCGCGGTGGCTTGCACGGCCACGTCGCCAAGCGGCTGCAGCTCTGCGGCCAGAGCCTGGCCCATCTCGAACCGCAGTGAGTCCGCCAGCACATAGGCGACCTTCTCACGACGCTCCAAGGCAGGTGCCACGAAGCGGTCAAACACCTGCGTCAAGCGCAGGATGCCCTCTGGAGGCCAGCCTTCGGACTCGACGGACTTGACGAAGCGAGCCTGCAGGCGCCCGATCGCTTCCCGGTAACTGCTGCGCGCGAGTTCGACCAGAGGGAGCAGTTCGTCACACTCGATGGATTCGGCCCAGCTCTGTTCCAGTACGCGTTGTACGTGGTCCAACTCGCTCCATCCGCCGCTGCGCACATACGCGTCCACCAGCCGAGCGAGTGTATGGCCCGCAGCCACGTGGATGCCTGCGGCCGTCTCCAGTAGAGCCAAGCAGCGCTCCGACACCTGCCAGGCTTGTGCCCGCTCGGGTTGGCGACGCCACACTGAGGTCTTGCGGGCGTCAAGGATCTGGCCCGCCTGCTTCAGGTCCCCTTTCTGCACCGCCCGTGTAAGCCCCGCCAGTTGTTGGCGCTCCTCAAACGAGAAGGTGTCACGCTGCCCAACATCAGCCACCTCACGAAAATGGCTGGCTAGATCGAGGTTCGCTTCGACCTGATTGGCAAGCGTCATGTAGGTTTCGCGCGTTGCATCCGAATCGCGCAACCGCTCGCAGATAGCGTTGATTCGCTCCCGACGCTCCACACTAGCTCGTGGGACGTTTTGCAGTGCTGCAGGCCAGGGACCTTCCAGATCCAGGGCCAGCTCGCTGACCAGCACGTAGGTAGCCAGCGGCTCACGCCACTGCTCAAGCGGCTTGGCTTGCGGTGGATTCCAACCCAGCTCTCTTTGCAGCAGCACTGTCAGCTCATCCATGGTGCCCGGCAATGCCTGGATCTGCCCGAGGGTGTCACTGTGCCCAAGCAACCTTGTGCACACATCCACCACGGCCTGACTGCCCAGCGCTTGTTCAACCAGAGGGTAGGAACTGGAAAGCTTGAGTTGATCCAGCTGCTCCAGGGTGGGGCGGCCCGCATCAAAGAGGCGGTCTATCTGGTCGGCGAGCCTCGGCATCGCCACCCGCGCAAGAGAGTGCAGATGCTCGCTCTCCGCCTCGCCAAAGACGGCGCCGGCAGCCGCAAAGACTTCAAAAGGGTCCTCCGTGCGCTGCTCAGGGCGGAGCCTGGCATGGGGAACGTAGATCAGCAGGGCAGCTTTCGCTGCGGCGGGGTTAGGGGCCTCTTCCATCAACTGGTACAGGGTCTCCGCCTGGCGCCGAGCCTGCAGTGCAGATTGGGCAGCAGACACGACTTGAACCCCGGGGATCCGTAGGCCCAACACGAACTGGCCAAACGCGCTCTCGCCGTCGTACCAGACTATTACGCGGGATTGGTCGAGGCGGCTCTCCAGCACCGTGCGAATGTGGTTGGTCAAGTGCATCCAATGCTCCTCTCAGTCCAGTCGTGTCGCTTGCCAGCAGTGCCTACGCGGTGTCATTCGTCCGATTCCTCCAAGCCCGTGTCACCCTCGTCGGGGGCTTGCTGCATATCGCTGCGGTTACCCTTGGGTGAGGGGGTCCTGCAGAGCCCCTCCAGCCCGTGTGCAATCGCGATGGAGCGGTCCGTCTCGCATTTCTTGCGCACGCGGTCGGGCCAGATGACATAGGCCATGTGCGCCCAGTCGTATTCACCAGATTCCAGCTTCTTCCACACCGCCTCCGTGGCCTGCGCCCACTTGCGCAGGCGAAACAACTTGTGCAGCGGTGCAGCGTTGATAATCACGCCATCATTGAGATCAGGTTTGTAGGGCAGCGCCGCGACACGCAGCAGCTCGGCCCTGAAGTCGTGTAGCTCATCCGCAAAGCCGCGCAGGTCGGCCATTTCGTCGCGCAGTTGCGCCGCGGCCCGGCCAGTGGTGCTGGCGAGCCGGGCCTCGAGCTGCTCCAAGCGACGCTCCACGTCGTCGAGCTTGGGTTCTACGTAGCGATTGACCACGGTATAGAGCGTATCCTGAGTCAGCCGGTGGTAATAGAGCCAGACCGTGTAGCGCCCTGAGCTCGTGCTGAGCGGCCAGTAGATGGGCGCCTGGCGGCGGCTCTTGGAATAGCGCTTGAGATGGTCGGGAAAGAACTGGCCGGGGGCGGCAAAATAGTCCCGCAGAGAGCGCACCCCCAGAATCTCGCAAGCTTCCTGCTCGATGGCCTCATCCCGCTCCTTCCAGATAACTCGCAGGGCCTCACGCGCGCGCCGTACAATGTCCTCGCGGTGGTCAGGGTCGTCCACCAGGATACCCTCCCAGGAGATGCGCAGGGGGTAATCGGTGGGCGCATCTTCCGGAGTGGCGGGCATTCCCTGGGTATTCTGCAGCATCCCAGGCGGACAAGCGGGCAGGGGTGAAAGGGCGTCGGGTAGACTCGGTGCACGCGACGGTTCCACCGCGATGCGGACATCCCACCGACCGAAGGCGATGCCCAGTACATAGTCCAAGAGTTGACACGTGAGAGCCAAAATATCCGAGGCAGGCGCGCTCCATGGTTCTTCGGCCACTTGATCGTCATACTCAGGCCTCTCACGATCGATGGCGGCCTCGCCTGGGCTTCCAGGTCGTCCAAGACGCGCCGGGATGTCGTAGAGCGCAAAAACGATATCATCAATCTCATCCCGAATTCTTGACAGTGCCTCGTTGATCCTGCCAACATGGACTGCGTACTTCTGGGCAGTTGACGCCAGTGTCTCACCATTGTGATGCACCAGTGCAATCGTCATAAAGACTGGAGATGTCACGTTGCTCAAGTCGAGGCAGCGCCGGAAATGCCATCCTTCTTTGGCCAAGTCCTGGAGAACTGAGCCTGATTCCCCTATGCTGAGAGGCACAGGTGTTGACTCAATGTAGTTGTATGCCTTATGTTCGGCACATACTGCTGAAAGCCAATGGCCAACGGCAGAGGAATTGAGTAACCCAAGCAGAGCCCAAGCATCAAGATATGTCCCGTCAGTGAAGATGGCCGTACCTTCAAAAGAGAACACGTGATCAGCCGGCAGGACCTGAACTGTGAAATCCTCGGTTCTCTTACCGTAGCACAAGCCTGGCTTTCGATAGAACTCCTCGGCTTGGATCTTGAAGCCATAGTTGCCGTTCAGATAGGGATAGCGATGAACGACCTCGGCCTTTGCCTCACGTCCATCATCGGCCCAGAGAAATAGGTGAGTTGTGGGTTTGTAGAACCTCGCCGGAGGCGTGCCATGAGCCATGTAGAGCCAATCCCGGTTGATCCCAGTGTAGGGCACCTCCCATACCAATCGATGGAACCGGGTCGAGGCCCCAATTCCTTGGCGTGCGATAACTCCGTTCGCAGCCAATGTCTGTCCTTTTGCAGCAAGAAGTAGCATCTGAGGGGGCGCATGGTAGGCTAGTGGGCACCCCGGAATCGATGTGAACAGCATATCTTCCAGCACAAGCACGGTTGGTGTCGCATTGCCTTTGGAGATCTCGGATGCGGCTTCCAGCAACGCGAATCCTTTGTCCTCGACGCCAAGTAGATGCACGAAGATGATTTCCACTATGGTGTCTCCAGTAAATAGGCGCAAACCTGAACATTGGCGTCATCCAGGACACCTCTTCCGAGGTCGGCGATAATCCGTATCTTGCCTTCTGCAAGAAGGAACTCTCTGACCTCGCGAAAACTCGACAACGACAGCCAGGTGCGAGAAGTGATCGCCCCAACGCGCGAGTGCGCGCAGAGAAGCCCCAACCCGCGCTCTATGAACGCGCCGTAGATATCAGCCTTGGCTCCCCTATAGGAGGCTGTCATTTGATCCCTCGTTCCTTTGCAGAATTCCCCAAAGGGAGGGTTCATCAGCACTGCGTCGTATCTCTGTCTGCACACGTCGATGAATGCAAAACCCCGCGCCGCGTCCGCCGCAAACAGCCGCCGCCGATATCCGGCACCGTTCCCGGCCTGTTCAGCGTAGGCTCGCAGGGCCTCCAGCACCTTGGTCTCGGCCTGCTCCCAGAATTCGGCGCCGGTCACACCTGTCAAGTCAAAGAGCCGGGCCTGCCTGGGTCCCACTTTCAGCTCATCGAGCTGCTGCTCGGTGAACAGAAGGGCGTTGCCCCGGCGATCCTGCGCGCGTTGGCTCGCCTGCACCCATTCCCGGCGTGCCGTCTCGATAGTTTCGGCAAGCTCCTCTTCGATCTTGAGGAGAGATCCAGCCTCACCGGCCAGCTTCATCTTCTCGAAGATGATGCGCACGATTTGGCCCAGCACCGGCGGCCGCAGCTCAGCCACGAAGTCTTCCAGCATGTCCGCCTCGCCGGGCATTGGCTCGGCGCAGACGACGTTGGAGCGCTGGATGCGCGGCCGCCCTGCGGGCCTCAGCCCCTGGGCCCGCCAGGCCTTCTGCGCCCGCAGCCAGAGCGAAAGCCCAGAAATCTGCGTGGCGCGTGGGTCAATATCAATACCGTGGATGTTGTGTTCGATGATCAAGCGGGGCACCTCGCGCAGGAAGGCCTCTTTGCTGGCGTAGGTGTCGCGCAGTGGCTTCAGCTTCTCGGGCCGAGCGAAAGCGTCTGCCCCCAGTTCCCCCTCCAGGGTCCAGGCCTCCTCGTAGATGCACTCGTAGATGTCAAAGGCATACAGGCCAAAGTGCATCGACCCGCACGCGGGGTCGAGCATCTTGACGGTGCGCGGGTCCTTCAGAGGGCGATGGGGTATGTAAACTGGCTGATTGAGGAGCTCCTCCTGGGTGAGATCACCGCTGGGTTCCTGAGATTCTGGCGGTTCTTGCCCTTTGGCCAGGAAGACCTCGGTAGGCCGTCGCACCAGATAGCGGCACTTGTCCTTCAGTCCGGTCTCACCGCGGGTCATCTCGTACCAGATGCGTCCCAGGGTGTTGTCGGTGAGAAACTCGACCACGTAGCGCGGGGTAAAGAACTGGTTGCGCACGGCCAACTCGCGCGAGTTGCGCGGCGCCGACGACTGCTCACGCATCAGCTTGCGTTCGGCCGGGTCGTTGTAGTACTGGTAGATCCAGCCGATGGTCTCATCTTCACTCCAAAGGTCGCGGAGGGCTGGCTCGTTGAGCAGCGCCAGCACATCCTCCAGCGCGCGCTCGCTCGGAAAAACACGCGAGGCAGGCGTCTGGCGGTCGAATAGCACGCCCAGGTCCAGTGCCAGCTCGTCGAACAGGCTCTCCAGAAAGGCGCAGTACGTGGCGTAGCGCGAGCCCAGGGCCCCGCCGGTCAACTGGTCGTAGACACGAAAGCCTTCCGAGGCCATGCCCTGGCCCACGCACTCGACCAGCAACCCGCGCTCCTCGCACAGCCGCAACGCGGCCAGCCGGTTGAGCACGGTGAAGCCGATCTCGCGTACCATCCGCTCGAAGGCACGGGCACGACGGGTGGATTCGTCACCTGATTCCTGCGCCGCCAGGTGCGCTTGCCAGGCATGCAGCTCACGCGCTGTGGCTAGGCGGTCCTCGACTAGCCCGTCCAGAGGCAGCGCGGTCCCGTCCGGCTGCAAACGGTAGTGGGTTTGTAGTTGTTCGGTGATGTCACGGGCCAAACGCTCACGGGCTCCGCCTACCATCCGCGCCAGCGCGTTGCGCGTGGCCTTGTCGAATGCCATGGCTAGTCCCCAATGTGGATATGCTTGCCAGTGGCCAGAATGGCTTCGAGACGACTGCGCACGCGCAACAGCCAGTCCGCCAGCTCCACTATACTGCCGATGGACGCAGATGGCGTCAACTCTGCCCACGACACGGACTGTACTTCGGCCTCTGCGGAAGGCTCGACCACTCGGGGTAGCCGCTCCTGCAGGTCCGCCAGCAGATCCTGTTCCAGCGCGGCCAGGCCGACCCGGCGGACCCACAACGCACGCAAGTCATCCAGGGGTGAGGGCGCCGGCACCGGCAGCACGCTGCGCAGCCGATCCATGAGTTGGGCTCTCGCCTCGTCACCTAGCAGGGGCCACTTTGGGTGGGCCTCCAGACGCTGGGCTGCCTCAGCGACGCTTTGCTGCAACTCTGAGCGAGTCTGCGCGGAGACATCGCGGGCGCGCTCGAGAGCGCGGGCAGTGACGGCGCGCACGTCAGGCAGACGCTCAAAGAAGCGCTCGGAGCTCAAGGCCTCCGCCAGTACTCCGGCATCTTTGCTCGGTACAAGAGTACGCCCCTGCCCAGGGAAAAGGGTTTCCAGCTCGTCGACAGCACTGCGCACACGGTTGGCGGCTTGCACGTCGCCCTCTGCGCCATGCTCAAAGCTCAGCGCGACATCCCGTGCCCAACGGGTGTCCTCGGCCAGGGTAGCGCCTCTCGCACCCAGGATCGCAGTGGCATCGGCCGCGTCGCCGCTCAGCGCGCTCGTCAAGCTGGCCTTCAGCGCCAGGGCACGGTTCTCTCCGGGCAAACCTAGCAGGCGCAGCTTATCCGGCAGAGCCCCCACAGTATCCAGCAGCTCCGGCAGCTTTCTGCGCACCTCGCGGCTGATGGCGTCCTCCAGCGGAAGAACCTGGCCGCCAAACAGCTCTTCCAGCAGGCGCGCGGCGCGGTCGAGTGCCTCGGGGTCAGGGGGAGCATTCCGTAGTGCAATGCCCACCTTGGCGAAGGACATGGCGTTCTTGCAGGCTTCGGCGGCCTGCGGCCCGAGTACTCGCAGGGTCCCCGCGGCAACGTGGAACTCGACTTCCCCCGCGGCAAGGAGAGCAGCAAACAGGTAACGGATCGTGTCTTTGGACCACCCATAGGGCGGCCCCGAGAACAAGTCCTGCAGGGCGCCGCCCAAGAGGCGCCCGCTTCCCGTCTGGTCCAGCTGGTTACGGAACGCCCGCAGGGTTTCGGCCAACACTGGGATGGTGGAGTCCACCCGGCAGGTGCCAGCCTTCTTCACCACCAGGTGCAGGGGGTCTCGCTCGGTGGGCATATGGTCGAGTCGCTCTACGCTGGAGAACTGCGCTGCTAGGTCCGTGCTGGCGCGTATGGGTGCCAGGTGATAGTAGGAGAAAACGTTTCCAGCGGCCTTGCCCAACACGGCGCGGGCTGCAGCGTCCACAGTCAGCCCAGCCTCCATGGCAGGAGTAGGCTGACCCCGAAAGACGAGTGTGCCTCCCATCAGCGCCTGGCTCAGCAAGCGCTTTACCTCCCCGCGCTGCGTGTCGGCCTGCTTGAGCTCAGCACGCAGGAACTGCGCTTCATCGCGGTCGGCGTTGCGCTCGTCAATGGCCTGGGCAATGGTCTGGGACCGATAGATCTCGGGCAACAGGTCCTCGACTGTGTCACTGCTGCGCGCCAGCCAGGCAATGGCTTGGTTCCATTCTGGTAGGGAGGTGGTCTCGGTGAGCAGTTCGGCGCGACGGGTCTCCCAGCGTGCGTCATCCACCCATTCCAGGCGGAAAGTGATGTCCTCTCCATCGCCCACCA
>JAEAMF010001051.1_pt1 | contig 23462 bp, 16 predicted proteins | sample 8958721 | NCBI WGS metagenome assembly JAEAMF01 (sample SAMN16933255, study PRJNA681124) | bioreactor sludge metagenome | isolation source: anaerobic bioreactor treating anionic surfactant - SDBS | place: India: Bengaluru | collected 2019-02-28 | reverse complement strand
AACCATTGTGTATTTAGCTGGTGATATTAGTGGAGATTTCTCACGTCCGATTCTCAGCCTGAGGCGGATGCGCCTAAGGAGCAGAAATGACGAACAAGAGGTTTTTGGCTGACGATTGAGCGCAACCTCCTAAATCCTCCTTATCAGGAGGACTTGTTTACTTAGTCTTCAAGTCCCTGATAAGGGATTTAGGGTTGTGCTAGCAGCTAGAAGCTAGAGGCTTTTATATTATTCTTCCTCGGAAAGTTGTTCGACGCCGATTAGGCAGACGGCTTGCCAGGGGCGGTAATGACTGCGGAAAGTTTCTTCGCGGACACGGCCGTCGGCGTAAGTGATGGTGGTTGCGAAATGAGCATCCGCTCCGGCGTGGGCGGATTCGGTGCATTTCTTTTTACCTGGCGCCAAATCCAAAGTCTCGATAAGTTTGGTTGGCGGAGGCTGAACGATGTTGTAGATGCTGGGCTTATCGACTTTTACTTCGCGGCCGTCGTTTGTGCCCCAAAATTCAAATGTGATTTCGGTGCCTATGATGTAGGCATTGATGTAAATGTGTTTTGCGGTGTCGTTACGGAATTTAAAATCGGGGGCCGGATCGTAGATTGTGGCGTCCGTGCCGGCAGGTTCGTAATAAGAAACGCGGTACGAGTGATTACGGCGTTCCGTGATTTGCAAACCCGTATCAACGGCACCGCGGAACATGGTGGTGCCGATTTGACACAAACCACCGCCGAATTCGGGGACGGTTTTATTGCCTTTAATGACCAGCTCGGCGAGCCAACCATGCGCGCCGTCGATTTCGCCCAAGGCTTTGAGCATGGAAAATTCTTCGCCCGGAGCGATCAGTGTGCCGTTGATGTGCTCGTTGACAGCTTTTTTAATGTTATGAGTGCGGTTGCCCGGAGAGCCGGCAAAATTGGATTTGCCCACACCTATCAGTTCTTTGATACCCAAATCCTCCAGATTTTCTCCGGCTATTTGACCATGCACTTCCTCGACGATTAGCGGAAAAGTGGAGCTTGGCGGCCAAGAGGCCAATACTTGTTCCAATGTTTTTTCAGTATTTATGACTCGACCAAGAGTACCGGCTTCAAAAGACATAATCTTGCCGTCTTTAACCTCCATTTTGCCATTTTTACTTTCGACCTCAATATCTTGTGCCAAGGATTTTATGTCAGATGCAAAAGCTTCGGCATCAATTGCCGCTGAAGCGCCGGAATCATCGGCCTTGATCCAGCCGGCCAACATTTCGGGAGTGATTTTATATTCTTCTTCTTCGTAAGTGAAAACGAGCGCCGGACGGCCTAACAACTCTTGCACTCCCGCAATAATACTTTGCAATTCGTCCGCTTGTTTGGCAGCTTGAATTTGCTTGACTCGAAGAGTGATTTTTTGGAAAGCCAAAATATCGGCTTGCCGTTTCAGTTTTTCAAAAATTCCATCCATGTCCAGCACGGCTCCATCTTGATCGGGAATGACGAGCACATCGGGATCCGAATCAGGATAAACGGATATCTCAAAAGAAGCGTCGACCGGCTCGGGGAGCTTATGTTGATATTGAAGTTTTAATGCTTCTTCGATACGGCGTTCGTCGATCGTTATATCAACCGGAATATGATAGGGCTTGATTCGCATCAATAATATTTGAGATACGACTTTGGTGAGATTGTTGTTGCGGCCCGCATTGTAAGAATCGGCTACGGCTTTATCAATATCAAAAAGAATGACATCGGGCAAATCATTGCCTCCGGATGCCGGAATTACAACATCCTCCCCTTCCAGACTAAAAGAAAGCCCCTGATCCAAAGCAGAATCGATTGATTTCTCAAGCAATGAACGAGCCTCGTTGGGAGTCAGACCGTCCAAACGGATATTTAACGCTTTGACACCGGGATAGATTTTACCTTCGTACATGCGCATGTACGCATAGGTGCTTAAAGATAAAACGCCCGTCAAAACGGCGAGAGTTCCCAAAACAATTCCCAACCAAATCAGAACGGTTTTGGCGATGGCGAATTTATCCGCGGTTTCGGCGGTTTCCGGAGATTCCTTTGTGGATGTCTTTTCCGACATAGATTTGCAGTTAAGAATTGATGAGTTCGTTTAAAATACATTTGGCTAATTTTTGATTGGCTTGGTTTTCCATGCCCCGGGAAGCGAATAAAACAAAAATAGTCTCGCCTTGTTTGGGAGAACCTTCGACGGCCGAAACCGGTATGGTGATTTTTTGACCATCCAAAAAAGCAAGAACCGCTTTTTCGTTGTCCAAACTGATAATTTTCGCTTCCAGCATATATTAGATATTACAGACAATTTGTGTTTTGAACAATACCGCATCGGTAACAAATAAAGACCTCAAACAATCCGCATCCAAGAAATCTAGTTGTAGGATGCTACGAGTCCGAAGACCTGTAAATCACCTACGAGTAGATCCCATGCTTGTCGTGGACGCGGATTGTTTGAAGCCTCTCTTTATTGGTTAACGCTTCGATATATGGAAAGTTCCGATTAAAGTTTATATCATTTTTTGGCGCCTTTGTCAAGGGGTGTGCCCCTATAACGCCAATGCTTATGTGCAGATGACAAATCACGTCTTGCATATGGCAAGACGTAATAAAGGTACATTCAGAGTATTGCACGGGTTCCGCCACCCGTCAAGACGTGGATATTTGGCTTATTTTACGATAATTTGTTACTTTTTCAGCATGTCGTGTATTTTTACGGATAATAACTGCGAAGTGCCGGTATCGTTCATGCTGACGCCGTAGAGGATGTGGGCGCGTTCCATGGTGGCGCGATTGTGAGTTACAACCACAAACTGCGTTTGATCGGCCAAGGTATTGATGATTTCGGCAAATTTGCGCGAATTGGACTCGTCCAGAGCGGCGTCGACCTCGTCCAAGACGACAAAAGGCGAGGGATTGGTGGCCATGATGGCGCAGATAAGAGCGATAGAGCAAAGCGCGCGCTCGCCTCCGGAGAGTAAAGCTATGGCTTTGAGACGTTTGCCGGGAGGAGTGGCGTGGATATCGATGCCGATCGGCCCGGCGTTGGGATCGACTTGTTTGACAATGGTTCCATCTTCGCTGACCTCGGGCTCCGGAAAGACCTCGGTTAAACCGGCTTCTCCGCCGACAAACAGCTTTTTGAAATAGATTCCGAATTCATGGTTGAGTTTGCGAAAAGCGGTACGGGACCGTTCGGAAATGGTTTGATCCAACTCTTTGATGATTGTATCCAAGGATGACATTGCGCCGATAAGATCTTGAGACTGCGCGGTTAATTCTTCGTAACGTTTTTTGGTTTCTTCGTATTCTTTAAGAGTCTCGGGGTCGATTCCGCCGATCCATTCAAGTTGAGCGCGCAATTTGCTTAATTGCGGAGCAAGAAGCTCGGGATTACGCACATCACCGGCTTCTGACGCGAGCTGTGACAATGATTGCTCTTTATCCGGAATATGCATCCGCACATCTTCCATAAAAGCATCACGGCGAGTTTCGATGCGGGCGAGCTCAACGGAGGCTTGGCTTTTGCGGCTTTCGGCACGCGCGGCCTCGGAACGTTTGGAAGATAAATTGCGCTGTACATCAAAAATATGCGAACGATTTTTTTGCTCTTTGGCATTCCATTCTTCCAATTCTTTTTGCACGGTTTGAATTTGATGATTAACATCGTCCATGGCCGAGACCAGAGCTGACATTTCTTGTTTGAATTTGGGATCAGCCTCTTCCACGGCTTCGGGCTCGGGCGCCGGACGCTGGAGTTTGGAGATGAGTTCGGCTATCTGAGAGCGGATTGATGAAGCAAGCTCTTTGATTTTGGCCATGTCGGTTTTGCCCGACTCGATTAAGCCGAGAAGAGAATCTTGACCTTGATTTATAGCTTCGATGGAACTGATTATTTTGGATAATGGCAAAGGCGCCCAAGGCTTTTCGGCGCGGACTTTGGCGACTTCGGCGGTAGCTTCGAGTTTGATTTGGCGCTCGCGCAATTTGGCGCGTTCGTCCATAAGCAAATTGAGCGATGAGCGGAGTTTGCCGAATTCTTGCGAAGGAGGGTTGGCGCCTTCCATGGCACGCAATTCGGCTTCGCATTTTTCGGCTTCAGAAGTGGCATTGTCCGCATCTTTGGCGGCGCGGTCGCGCTCGGCTTTGGCGTGAGTTAATGCGGCTTGGAGATCGCGCCACATGGCTCCGTAATATTGAGTTTCCAGAAGAGCCAATTCTTGCTCCAATGTTTCGCGTTTTTCCAAACGTTTGACTTGACGTTCGAGCGAGCTTAAACGTGGCTGGATTTCACGAATCAAAAGCTCGGACTGACGAAGATTGTCGCGGGCGGCTTCGAGTTTATTTAAACTTGATTGACGTTTGAGTTGAAAGGGGCGCAGACCCGCGGCTTCATCAAAAAAAGCTTTGCGTTCTACCGGTGTAGCCGAAAGAACATCATCAACCATGCCTTGGCCGATAACACTGTAAGTACGCTGACCGATACCGGCTTGAGCCAAAAGCATGACCACATCGGCAAGCCTTGCGTTTTGTTTGTTGATTTCGTATTCGGATTGTCCGTCGCGGTACAAACGACGCGTGATGACGATTTCGGAATAATCCAGCTCGGGTTTATCATCATTTTCGAGCGTCATCGATACTTCGGCAAAACCGGAACGCGGTTTTTTTTCGGTGCCGGAAAAGATTACATCTTCGGATTTTTTACAGCGTAAAAGTTTGAGGCTCTGCTCCCCCATCACCCAACGCGCCGCATCGGCAATATTGGATTTTCCGGAACCATTGGGACCAACCACGCCGGTAACACCGCGCCGGCCCTCTTTATCCAATTCAAACTCCAAAACCGTTTTGCCGGCAAAAGTTTTAAAACCCTGAAGTTCCATTCTTTTTAGATACATAGTTGTTGCGTAGCAACAAAGCCTCTAGCTACCAGCTACCAGCTACTAGCTTCTAGCCACTAGCCGCTAGCCGCTAGATTCCAGCTGCCGGTTACCAGCGGTTTTAGTGACGTAAATAATCCAATAGCCTCGTAATGTTGCGATTGGTATTTTAGGCTAAACAGAGCGAAGAGTCAAACTGCAATGGTGTATAGTATCCACCCTTGGTGTCAAGTATTGATAGAATGGCATTTTTATAGTACGGTGATACGGTTATGACGGATTATAATCAAAGAAAAGAGCATTTCAGAGATGCGATGGCCGATATTCTAAAGCGCAAAGTCGAGTTTCCGCGCGGTGTTTTGGTTACGGTCGCAGACGCAAAACTGACCAATGATCTGCAATTTGCCAACACGGTTTTAAGCGTTTTGCCGACCACGGCCAAAAAAGAGGTTTTGGATGCGTTGAATGAATTCCGTAATGACATCAAAAAGGAAATGGCGACAAAATTGGGCATGAGACGAATGCCCAAGCTGCACTGGTCGTTTGACGATAAGTTGGATTATGTGGATGAAATGGACACTTACATCAACAAATTAAAAGCCGAGGGAGAATTGTAAACTCACCCGCAGTCGCAACGTTATCACATTATATTGTCTGAACCTTGATTAACTTGACACTGTCGTTCGCCACGCTCGGTCGCGACCGACGTGGTTCGCGAACGACGTGTCTTGATTACTAGATGAGTTCATCAAGTTAAAAGTAACAAGTTCGTCAGGAGTTCATCAAGTTGAAAGTCTAAAGTTCATAAAGAGGGGCTTAAGTTACTCTTGAAGAACTTTAGTCTTGATGAACTTGTTACTTAGTCGGATGAACTTTCCACCAGTTCCGTGTAATCAAGTTAATTAGGTTGGTAATCGGCATTATAATCAAGGTTCAGACAATAAAATGTTACGACTATCATACGTTTATGAAATCCGAAGAGAGCCTGAAAAAATTGCATGACGTTCTTAAGCAGAAAGAGCGTGTGCTTTTGATTGGGCATCAGAAGCCGGATGGCGATGCGCTCGGCTCGACAAGCGGATTTTATAATTGGCTTAAAAGAGAGGATAAAAATGCTGTTGTGTTTTGCAAGGATTTGCCGGCACCGCAATACCAGTATTTGAACGGCTTTTATGCCTATACCAATGACGTAAAAATATTTGAGACAAATTTTGATGCGGTAATTGTGTTTGATTCCGGAGATTTGGTTTATGCGGGAGTTGATGAAATGATTAAAAAATTACCCGGCTCCCCTATCATTATCAACATCGATCATCATCGAACCAATCAATTCTATGGCAATATAAATATTGTAGACATTGAGGCGACATCGACATGTGAAGTTGCGGCTGAGTTTTTTGAAACAAATCATGTTTTTATAGACCCGGCCATGGCGACATCTCTTATGACCGGGCTTTTGACGGATACATCGCACTTCAGCAACGCCGGGACTACAAGCCGAGGCATGGAAATTGCGGGCCGATTGGTTGGATACGGAGCGCGCATGAATGAAATAACAAAATACCTTTTAAAGAACAAGCAATTGCCGATATTAAAAATTTGGGGATTGGCATTATCGCGTTTGCAGAAAAACGAAAAGCTGGATTTGGCGATAACCTTTATTACCAACGCGGATTTTGAAAAATATGATGTTGCGCCAACCGCGGGGGAAGGAATATCCAACTTTTTGCAAGGAGCAACAGGGAATGCGGAAGCGATTTTGGTTTTGCATGACAAAGGCGACGGCACAATCAAAGCTTCGATGAGATCGGTGAGCCGTGATGTTTCGGCAATCGCCAAATTATTCGGCGGAGGCGGACACAAACTGGCAGCCGGGTTTGCGGTGAACGGAAAAATCAAAGAGACGGCTACGGGATTTGAGATTGTCTGAAATAATGCACGATGCATAATGCACGATGCATGATATTGGTACTTGATCAACAATATTGATGCATAATGAATAATGTATGATGCATGATATTGGTACTTGATTAACGATATTAATGTACAGTGTATAGTGCATGATGCATAATTTTGGAACTTGATCATTATATAAATAAATTTCGCGCCAGCGATTCAATCATTTTGCACTATGCACTATGCATTATGCATTGATGGTAGGCGATTCAATCATTTTGCACTATGCATTATGCATTTTGCACCGATATAGAAATATTAATGGTTATTTAGCACTCTTGGTATTTGACTGCTAAATCATTATCCCTTATACTATTTTTACTTAAATATTCAAGTTACACACTCCGTTTGACGTTAGACATTTGACGTTCGACGTAAAAGTTTATGAATCCCTATCAAATTACATCACAAGCCGTGGAAAATTATTTAATTCCCACGGTCATTGAAAAAACACACAATGGCGAGCGCGCTTATGATATTTACTCGCGTTTATTGAAAGACAGAATCATCATGCTGGGAACAGCCATAAATGATGATATAGCGAATATCGTAATCGCACAGTTGTTGTTTCTGGAAAGTCAGGATAAAAGCAAAGATATCAAGTTGTATGTGAACTCACCGGGCGGATCGGTTACGGCGGGGCTGGCGATTTATGATACGATGCAGCACATAAGTTGTGATGTTTCGACAATTTGTACGGGGCTGGCGGCTTCGATGGGCGCGGTTTTGCTGGCAGGAGGAGCTCCGGGCAAACGTTTCGCGCTCCCCAACTCGGAAATTATGATTCACCAAGTTTTGGGTGGATTTGAAGGGCAGGCCACGGATATAAAGATTCATGCTGAGAGGATATTAAAGACAAAAGAACAATTGAATAAAATTTTATCCAAGCATACAGGCAAACCTCTTAAGCAACTTGAGAAAGATACGGATCGCGATTATTTTATGGATCCGGCAGAGGCTAAGAGTTATGGATTGATTGATAAGGTGCTTTGATAATTGCCTGAACCGGGATTATATTGTCTGAACCTTGATTGCCGCTCAGATTCACGCTCATATTAACTTGATTACCGGATGAGTTCGTCAAGATTAATGCAACAAGTTCGTCAGGAGTTCATCAAGTTGAAAGTCTAAAGTTCATAAAGAGGGGCTTAAGTTACTCTTGAAGAACTTTAGTCTTGATGAACTTGTTACTTAGTCGGATGAACTTTCCACCGGTTCGAGGTAATCAAGTAAATTAGGTTGGTAATCGGGTTGATAATCAAGATTTAGACAATAAGATAATAATCAAGCTAATTGTGATCGAAAATCGTGTTTAATCAAGGTTCATGACAAAAAAATCCCTCGATTTACTCGAGGGATTTTTGATTGATTGGTTTTTTAATCTTCAGCCGTTGGTGTTTCGTCGGCGTCGACAAAGGTGACGGAGGAAACAAAATCGCCATCTTCTTTGAAGCGCATGAGACGGACACCTTGAGTATCACGGCCCAAAAGCGGAACATTGGTGTAAGCTTGGCGGATAACGATTCCGTTTTTGCTGATCATCATGAGATCGCGAGAGTCATCGGCCAGAGCTACGAATGCGGCAACAACAGGACCGGTTTTAGCGGTTACCTTCATGGCGCGTACACCGGAGCCGCCGCGGTTTTGGACTTTGAACTCGGTGATGTTGGATTGTTTGCCCATGCCGCCTTTGGACAAAGTGAAGAGTGTAAACTTGCCTTTTTTGGCCAATTCGGGATTGATGATATCCATGCCCACAACCAAATCATCTTTCTTGAGTTTAATACCGCGAACTCCGGCAGCGGAACGGCCCATGGGGCGCACATCATCTTCGTGAAAACGAATGGATTGGCCGTTTTGAGTTACAATTGATACTTCATCTTTGCCGGTCGTGGGTTTGACCCATTCCAAATCATCCCCTTCGTGCAAATTAATGGCGATTAATCCGCTGCGGCGGACATTGGAGAAATCATCCAAAGAGACTTTTTTGATGGTTCCTTGGCTGGTAACCATCATAAAAAATTTCATTCCTTCAACATCAGCCATGGGTAAAGCGGTTGCAACTCTTTCTCCGGGAGCCAATTGCAAGAAGTTGACGATGGCTTGGCCTTTGGATGTGCGCGAACCTTGAGGCACCTCGTAGGCTTTGAGCTGAAAGACGCGGCCGCGCGAAGTGAAAAACAAAATATCATTATGAGTGCGGGTTGAGAACAACTGAAAGACTTCATCTTGTTCTTTGGTGCTAAGGCCGGTTACACCTTTTCCTCCGCGACCTTGCGAACGGAAAGTATCGGGAGGCAGACGTTTGATGTAGCCGTCGCGGGTAAGCATGACAATAGCCGTTTCATCGGGAACCAAATCAGCCATGGAAAAATCTCCAACCGGATGAGGAATAACCTTGGTACGGCGAGCATCACCAAAACGTTCTTTCAGATCCAGGATTTCATCTTTAATAATGCCCAGCATTTTTTTGATTGATTTCAGAATTGATTCCAGTTCTTTAATGAGCTCCATCTTTTCTTTATATTCCTGTTCGACTTTCAGGCGCTCGAGGTTAGCCAGCTGCTGCAGGCGCATTTCGAGAATGGCTGTGGATTGAGCCTCGGAAAGTTTGAATTTTTTGATAAGATTGCCGCGAGCCTCATCTTTATCTTTGGATTTTTTGATTGTTTCGATGACCTCGTTGATTTTAAGCAAAGCTATACGCAAGCCCTCCAAAATATGGGCGCGGTCTTTAGCTTTGGCCAAATCAAACTCGGTACGGCGGCGCACCACCTCTTTACGGTGATTGATGTATTCGACAAGAATATCTTTGAGAGTCAAAACACGGGGCTGCATTCCGCCGTCGACCAAGGCCAGCATGTTAACATGAAAAGTTTCTTGCAGAGAGGTCATCTTGAAAAGCTGGTTCAAAATCTTTTTGGGATATGTATCTTTTTTAAGATCTATAACGATACGAATGCCCTCTTTGTTGGATTCGTCGCTTAATCCGCGTATGCCTTCTATCTTTTTTTCTTGCACCAAGGCGGCGATTTTTTCGAGCAGAGCGGCCTTGTTGACCGCATAAGGAATTTCGGTGACTATGATGCGGAATTGGCCGGCTTTTTCTTCTTGAATTTCGGTGGCCGCGCGCATCACGATGCCGCCTTTGCCGGTCGCATAAGCTTGTTTGATGGCTGTTTTATCGTAAATGATTCCTCCGGTCGGAAAATCCGGACCCGGAACGAACTTGATCAAATCATCGACATCGATTTCCGGATTGTCGATTATGGCGGAAACGGCATCGCAGAGCTCGCTTAAATTATGAGGGGGAATATTGGTGGCCATGCCGACAGCGATGCCCAAGGTGCCGTTTAACAACAAATTCGGAAGCTTGGCCGGTAATACGGTGGGCTCTTTTTTGGAACCGTCGAAATTGGGAGTAAAGTCAACCGTCTGTTTTTCGATATCAAACAATAACTCTTCGGCGATGGCGGAAAGTTTGGCCTCGGTGTACCTGTAGGCGGCGGCTCCATCGCCGTCGATCGAACCGAAGTTTCCTTGGCCCTTGACCAACATGTAGCGCATGGAGAAATCCTGCGCCATGCGCACCATGGAATCGTAAACGGCGGAATCACCATGAGGGTGAAAATCACCAAGCACGCGGCCGACGACGGTTGCGGATTTGCGAAATTTGGCGTTGGCACGCAAGCCCTCTTGCCACATGGCATAAAGAATACGGCGATGCACGGGCTTCATGCCGTCACGGACATCAGGCAGAGCACGGGTGATAATGACGGACATCGCATAATCCAAATAACAAGTGCGCATTTCTTCGGAAAGCGATTGAGGCACAACGTTGCCGATTATATTTTGATTGTTTGATTCTTGTTCAGCCATACTGAATGGAATTAATTACTTGATTCGATTGTTACTCCTTCGGGGATTTGAAATTGATTGGAATTAAGATTATCGCTTGCCGGCGGTATTGAGCCGTCGGGACGAAAAATATCCGGTTCCTCGGCTTCGGCGGCTCCAGCGTCCGTGCCCGAGGCCATGTTTTCGGCTGCGGCCTTCATGGCTTTGGCTATGGCCGCCTGCCGCTGAAGTTCTTGGATTTCTTTTTCTTGCAGTGTATCGATTTTATCAACGATAGTATTTATACTGCCATGCATGGATTCGCGCAACTGATCGTAACCCACATCCTGATTTTGCGATGAAGCGGCCGCATCGGTTTCAAGTGCGCCAATAATGGTTTGGCGCATTGTGTAGACCCAGCCGACTCCAATGGCCAAAATGCAAACAGCCACACCCGTCCACAATGAAAACCTTTGCACGGCATCAACCGGACGGCGATTGGCGGCATGCGCCAAAATCAATTGCCGCTTTTCGGTGGCAGACATTAAACGCGGACGCTCAAGCGAAGGAGCGGGAGGCGCCTGCTCTCTGACAGCCGAGGCTTTGCGCGTCCTTTTTGGAAGAACGACGGGCTCGTTGTTTTGAGGATCGATTTTTTTACGGGGCATAAGCATGGGAATACGTTTGTAACGGTCTTGACGTTTATAACGTTCTTAACGTTTGTAACGCTTGTAACGTTGATGGGGTTTGCATGGTCGTAAGGTACAATGCATGATGAATAATGCACGATGCATGATTAATTATGCGGATGAGGTTTATTCAGTATTGATTTAAGTACGTTCGATGACGGTAACGAGAACGTCTTCAGCGGGAAGATCTTTATTTGAAATTTTTAATTTATTTACATTCTCACGTTTGCAAACTCCGAGCGCATTGCAGAATTGATCGACGGTATCCAATTTGGTTTTGATGCCGGATACATTATAATGAATCGGAACAACGATGCGGGGCTCGATTGCCGACATTGCTTTGGAAGCGGCTTTGGCATCTAATACATCTCCCCCGCCGACGGGAAGAATCAAAATATCAACATTGCCCAAGCGCTCGATTTCGTGATCAGTTAACTGGCGATTGACGCCCCCCAAAAAAGCAATGACCATATCCTCGGCTTCGATGCGGTAGATAACCGGCCTGTTTTTACCGGAATCGACAACCGGGTCTTGGATGCCGTAAACAAAAACACCACGAACTTCGTATTCACCGGGTTCGTTAATGATAAACGGTTTTCCCGCCACACCATCAACATTGAACCGTTTCAAATCCTGATTGGAGAGAAGAAGAACATCGGGCAGAGCGGTGCGAGGCAAACGCATGGAAGCCTCATTTTGATACGGGTCGGTCATGATCATGCAAGACTCTTCGCCTTGCTTGGTTTCGATGCGCACCGATGAATAACCTTGCCAAAATATTTGCATAGTTTTTACCTGTTTTAACCGTAAAATATTAACATGAGGGCATGGTTTCGGCAAGCCCGAAGTGAGTCGTTTTTTACGCTTTTTTACCTTGGATTTTTAACGTTAATTTTACTTTGAGTAATATGCCAATAACCTCCGGCTATGGCTATAGCCAAAGCATCGGCCGCGTCATCAGGCTTGGGAATCGACTTGAGATTAAGCAAACGCATAACCATGGCTTGAATTTGCTTTTTATCGGCCGAACCGTGGCCGGCCACGGCTTGTTTGATGTTATTGGGATTCAACTCGACGCTCAATAATCCGGCGTCGGCCAAGACAAGCAAAATAACACCTCGGGCCATGCCCACATTAATAGCGGTTTTGACATTGCTTTGAAAAAACAGTTTTTCCACGGCCGCGACATGAGGCTTAAAACGATGCAAGGCCTCGGCAATATCGTTACGAACCGTTTGCAGGCGCTCCGTAAACGGGGCATCCGCCGGAGTGTCGATGCAGGAATGCCAAACATGCACGGGCTTGGATCCGTGAAAATCAACCACCCCCAAACCCGTACGGCCAAATCCCGGATCCACTCCAAGTACTCTGATGATTTTGGAGCCGGATCGAAATTTGACCGGCGACGGATTAACCGAATCCGCGGATTCCGAAGATTGTTTAGTCGGCATTGGTAAAGACGTTGGTTACATCATCCAAATCCTCCAATTTTTCGATTATCTCGCGCAACTTGGCACCGGACTCGTCGTTGACGGCGATTGTGGTTTTGGGAATCCATTCCAAGCCCGCGGAGACGGCTTTTATTCCGGCTTTTAACGCGGATTCGTTCAGACTCGAAAGCTCGGCGGGAGGCGCCAAAACGATGCTCGCGTCTTGATCATGAACAATATCTTCGGCTCCGGCATCGATAAGCTCCAGCTCAACTTCATCGCGCTTATTTTCGGGAATCGGTTCGGCGCGCAAAACTCCTTTTTGATCAAACAGATATGTTACGGCACCCTGATTGGCGAGCGTGGCTCCATTCTTGCTTAATACGAGTTTTATTTCACCGCCGGTGCGATTGCGATTATCGGTAATGGCCTCGATAATGAGAGCTGTGCCGCCCGGTGCATAAGCCTCGTAAACCAGCTCTTCCATATTGGAGACGTTATCGCTCCCCGCTCCGCGAGCTACGGCGCGGTCGATATTGTCTTTGGGCATGTTGGCGGCGCGAGCCCGATCCATGGCCAAGCGCAACTTAAAATTCATGTCCGGATCTCCGCCTTTTTCACGGGCGGCGACTTCGATCTCGCGGGCGAGTTTGGTAAAATTTGCCGCACGTTTGGCATCGGCGGCGCCCTTCTTATGTTTGATGTTTGACCATTTACTGTGTCCGGACATAGATGTAACAGCTACCAGCTTCTAGCTTCCAGCTACTAGCTACTAGCTTCTAGCTACTAGCTACTAGCTTCTAGCTATTGGCTACCGGCTGCCGGTTGACTGCTTATGGTTGTCAGTTTAATGCAAAAAAGACCGAGTTGACAAGTGAGCAAGTAAAAACGCCCTTGCGGGCGTTTTTTGTGTGCGGACAATCGGACGTGATTGTCGTTGCGGTTATTCTGATTTTGCGGTTGTTTCGGTTTCCAATGCTTCGGGTTTTACATTATCAACCTCTTCCGGATCATACTCGGATTCTTCGCGAACCTCATCGTTGTAATATCCACCCACTTGATCGGGGAAGAGCTCGGGATGATGATAAGCGAAACCGGTGCCGGCCGGAATAAGGCGTCCGATGATAACATTTTCTTTTAAACCTTCGAGAAGATCGACTTTGCCGGTGATAGCGGCGTGGATGAGAACACGAGCCGTTTCTTGGAAGGAGGCGGAAGAAAGGAAGGACTCGGTTGTAAGAGCGACTTTGGTAATACCCATGAACAGCTCTTCGAGTTCTGCGCCTTGACCGCCCTGTTCCTCGACTTTGCGGTTGATATCCGTGGCGCGGGCGCGTTCAACGATTTCACCGGGCAACAAATCAGTACTGCCCGAATCGCGAACATAAGCGCGCGAGAACATCTGGCGAATCAAAAGCTCGATATGCTTGGAATTGATGCGCTGGCCTTGGGTGGCGTAGATGGAAAGAACTTCGCGCAACAAATAATTCATAACCGCAGGGCGTCCTTTGGTTTTATATAATAATTGCAAATCCCAGTGGCCTTCGGTAAGCACGTCTCCGGCGCTGACCTCGTCGCCGTCTTTAACCAGAATCTTAAAGCCGACGGGAGCTTGATATTCATAGGCGGCCTGACCCTCCCAGACAACAATGAGCTTGCGTTTTTCGAGTTTTACGGTTCCGGCATGCTCGGCCAATATTTCGGTGGCGTCTTTACGGACTATGATCACCTGACCTTGATCAACCTTGGCACCGTCTTTGACTTTAATATCGTCTTTTTGCGTTATGACATAAGCATCCTCGCGCGCTTCATCGGATAGAACACGGATGATTTTACCGGTTCTGGCCTGGTCGACTATGCGCTGACCGCCGATCACTTGGATTTCATGAGCCTCCGGCTCGGCGATTTGAATTTTGCCGGCAACCTCGGCCATAACAGCCTTATGCTTGGGAACGCGCGCCTCGAACAATTCTTCAACGCGAGGCAAACCTTGAGTAATATCGACTCCGGTGGCAACACCTCCGGTATGAAAGGTACGCATGGTGAGCTGTGTTCCGGGTTCGCCGATTGACTGGGCGGCAACAACTCCAACCGCAGCACCCAGATTGACGCGCTTGTTGTAAGCGAGATCATAGCCATAACATTTGGCACACAATCCCCGAGCGTTACGGCAAGTCATAACAGAACGCACATGCACTTCGGATAACGGTTTTTCGGAATCTTTGAGAGCAAGGATATGCTCTTCGGTAATCAGAGAATCTTTGGGGACGATGACTTTTTTGGAATCCGGATGTTTAATCTCTTTGATGGTGTAACGTCCCAAAATGCGAGTAAGCAAGCTTTCGCCGATTTCCTCACACTCTTCATGAGTCAAAATGGATCCGTTTTGATCTTCGCAATCTTCGGAGGTGATGATGACATCTTGAGCCACGTCAACCAAACGACGAGTCAAGTGTCCGGCGTTGGCCGTTTTCAATGCCGTATCGGTTAAACCTTTTCTGGTTCCGTGCGAAGAGATGAAATATTCCAACACGTCCAATCCTTGACGGAAAGATGACTTAATCGGAAGTTCGATGATGCCTCCGGACGGATTGGTCACGAGTCCTTTCATTCCGACGACTTGCATGAGCTGAACGATGGAACCGCGAGCGCCGGAATCGATCATGGCGGCAACCGAGCCCTCTTTATCCAAAGATGTTTTGGAAAGATTTTTAATTCTGTCTTGAATGTCGGACCAGACTTTGATGATTTGCGTAAAGCGTTCGCGCTTGGTCAGCAAACCGTCTTTGTATTGTTCTTCGATAATCTTAACGCGCTCGGCGGCCTCATCCATAAGAGCATCCTTCTCGGCGATTTTGGGCAAATCTCCGATACCGTAAGAGAAGCCCGATTTGGTGATATATTCGTAACCCATGGCCTTGATGTTATCCAAGAGCACGGCGGCCTCTTCGAAACCAATGGTATCTATGGCGGTTTGGGTTATTTCGGCGAGTTGTTTTTTGCCGACCAAGCCGTTAACGAACGGAGTGCCTTGCGGTAAATGGCGATTAAAGATAATGCGGCCAACGGTTGTCTCGGTCGGACTTTCACCGGGTTGCAGACGTACGTTTATTTTTTCTCTGATCGGCAAAAATCCGGCTTGATAAGCGTATACGGCTTGATCTGCTGAAGCGAAATTTTGAACCTTGCCGTTAGCCGGTTCGGCCAGGGATGTCATGTAATAAACACCCCATACGATATCTTGAGTCGGCGTGGTTACCGGTGTGCCGGTTGCGGGCTTGAGCAAATTTTTGGTGGAAAGCATGATATCGCGCGCCTCGATGCGGGCTTCTTCGGTAAGCGGAACGTGAACAGCCATTTGATCGCCGTCAAAGTCGGCATTAAAAGCGGAACAGACCAAAGGATGAATCTGAATGGCTTTGCCTTCGATAAGCACCGGCTGAAAACCCTGAATACCCAAACGATGCAAAGTGGGAGCGCGATTAAGCAAGACCACGGCATCGCGGGCGATGTTCTCCAGAATATCCCAGACTTCCGGGTTATCGCCTTCAATGAAACGATTGGCGCTTCTGATATTGTGAACGATTTCTTGTTTGATGAGCTCGGAGATGATGAACGGCCTGAACAATTCGAGAGCCATGGTTTTAGGCAAACCGCATTGGTGCATTTTTAATTTGGGACCAACGACAATGACTGAACGACCGGAATAATCAACGCGTTTACCGAGAAGATTTTGACGGAAGCGTCCTTGTTTGCCTTTTAAACCGTCAGCCAAAGATTTGAGCTGGCGTTTTTTGCCGGTTGAAGCCAGAACGGTTTTGGAATGACGCGCGCTGTTATCGATAAGCGCATCAACAGCTTCTTGCAACATGCGTTTTTCGTTGCGGGTGATAACCTCCGGAGCGTGCAGTTCGACCAAGCGTTTCAAGCGATTGTTGCGGTTGATGACACGGCGATAAAGATCGTTGAGATCCGAAGTGGCAAAACGTCCGCCATCCAAAGCGACCATGGGGCGCATGTCGGGCGGAGTCACCGGAACAACCTTAAGAACCATCCAATGCGGTTCGATGCCTTGATTGGTAAATGATTTGAGCAGTTTTAAACGACGGATGATATGCTCGTATTTGGCGCCTCCGGCTTTTTCGAGTTCGGTTTCCAAAATCTTGACCGTAGCTTCGACGTCGATCTTTTTCAAAAGCTCATCGATGGCTTCGGCGCCGATTTTGGCTTCGAAGATATGTCCGAATTTCAGAGCGTATTCATGATATTCGTTTTCGGAAAGAATTTTGAGAGGCTGTAATGTCTTCAGTTCGCGTTCAGCTTCGTTAAAATCTTCTTCAAGCTCTTTAAGTTTTCGTTCCTTGTCGCCGTGCGCGCGATCCAGCTCTTTGGTTTTGTCGTCCGGGGATATATCGGCTTTTTCGTTAATGCGGGCAACGCTGCGTTCGTACTCGGATTCGATTTGCTTGTATTTACCTTTGTATTCGGCGCGCAATTGCTCGATAACCTGTTCGCGCAACTCTTCATCGACATCGGTGACGATGAATGAAGCAAAGTAGATGATTTTTTCGAGCGACATGACCGACAAATCCAAAACAGTGCCGATGCGCGAAGGAACTCCGCGTAAAAACCAAATATGAGTAACCGGAGCGGCGAGCTCGATGTGACCCATGCGTTCGCGGCGAACCAAAGAATGCGTTACTTCGACTCCGCATTTGTCGCAGATGATGCCTTTGTAACGGATTTTTTTATATTTACCGCAATAACATTCCCAGTCTTTGGACGGGCCAAAAATTTCTTCGGCGAACAAACCGCTCTTTTCGGGCTTTTGGGTGCGGTAGTTTATGGTCTCGGGCTTGGTAACCTCGCCGTACGACCAACCGCGAATCACCTCGGGCGAGGCGAGCTTCAAGCGCATGCCGTTGAAGTCGGTTGTTTTTACGTTCTCTGTTTGAAAAAATGACATAAGCGAGGATTAAGCTTTAAGTGTATCTTCGGTATTGGATTCCCAAGTAAACTCTTCGGTGGCTTGGGCGGCTTGTTTAACGGCCGGCTTGGACTCTTGCAAGCGATGACCGTTTTTCAACAACTCGACCTCGAGGCACAAACCTTTCAACTCGCGCATAAGCACGTTAAATGATTCGGGCACATTGACCTTGGAAATGGATTCGCCTTTAATGATGGCTTCGTAGGCCTTGGAACGCCCAACGACATCGTCGGATTTGATGGTGAGAACCTCTTGCAAGGTGTGAGCCGCGCCATAAGCTTCGAGCGACCAGACTTCCATTTCTCCGAAACGCTGTCCGCCGGATTGAGCCTTGCCCCCCAAAGGCTGTTGCGTGATGAGGGAGTAGGGGCCAATGGAACGTTGATGGATTTTGTCTTCGACCATGTGAACCAGCTTAAGAATATAATTGTAACCCACGGTGGGCGCGTGTTCGTATGCAACGCCGGTACGGCCGTCGAACAGTTTGATTTTTCCGACGCGGGGATAGCCGGCTTTTTCCAATTCGCTCAAAATAGTTTCTTCGGGTACGCCGTCAAAAACCGGAGTAGCCACGTTAAATCCTTGCGAGTTGGCGGCCAATCCCATATGCGTTTCCAAAATCTGTCCCAAATTCATACGAGAAACGACGCCCAGGGGAGAAAGAATGATATCGACCGGAGTTCCATCCTCCAAGAAAGGCATATCCTCTATGGGAACAATGCGGGAAATGACGCCTTTGTTGCCATGACGGCCGGCGAGTTTGTCGCCGACTTGAATTTTGCGCAAATCGGCAACAGCGATGACGATGCGTTTTAAAACACCCGGTTGAAGCTTGTCGCCGTTTTCGCGGGTAAACGTGGTGATGCCCACGATTTTACCGCGTGCTCCGTGTTGGAGATATAAAGATGTATCGCGGACGTCGCGGGCTTTTTCGCCAAAAATGGCGCGCAATAATTTTTCTTCGGCGGAGAGATCGGTTTCGCCCTTGGGTGTGATTTTACCGACCAAGATATCGCCGGATTTAACTTCGGCACCGATACGGATGACGCCGTTTTCATCCAAGTTTTTCAGTTTTTCTTCGGAAACATTGGGTATGTCGTTGGTAACAACCTCGGGACCAAGCTTGGTATCGCGCACATCCATGGAAAAATGCTCGATATGAACCGACGTAAAGCGGTCTTGATGCACCAAGCGTTCCGATAAAATGATAGCGTCTTCAAAATTGTAACCGTCCCAGCAAAGATATGTGCAGAGAAGATTTTGACCCAAGGCCAGTTCGCCGTTTTGACAAGAAGCGCCATCAACCAAAACTTCGCCGGCATAAACTTTTTGGCCTTTGTCGACGCGGACATGCTGGTTTAAACAGGTTGACTGGTTGGAACGTTGAAATTTGATAAGTTCGTAACGATGAACTTCGCCGCGCTCGGAAGTGATTTCGACATGATTGGCGGCCAAAGAAGTTATTTCGCCGTCATCGGGAGCCAAAATAACGTGGCCCGAATCAACAGCGGCGCGTCGTTCGACGCCCGTACCCACAATCGGGGCATCCGGTTTGATGCAAGGCACAGCTTGACGCTGCATGTTTGAACCCATCAAAGCGCGCTGTCCGTCATCGTGCTCGACGAAAGGAATCAGTGAGGTGGAAATGGACAGAATTTGTTTGGAAGAAACATCCAAGTAATCGATTTCGTGGACATCCACAACGGTCGGTTCGCCGTTTTTGCGGGCCGGAGTGCGCTCGACCAAAAAGTTTCCATGTCTGTCGATGGGAGTTGTTGCCGGAGCGGTTGTTCCGCGCTCTTCGGTAAAAGCGTTGAGATAAACGATTTCGCCGGTGACTTTGGGAACCAAAGGAATTTTCGTCAAAGGCAAATCTTTGATTTTTTTAGCCAGTTCTTTGGTGATCTCTTCGCCGGCTTTGGCTACGGATTTGCCGGAACCATCGTTGATGTCGGCGCGCAAAATGCAGCCGACTCCATCTTTACCATCATTATCGGCCCAATTTTTTACTTTACGGTAAGGGGTTTCGATGAAGCCGTATTCGTTGATTCGGGAATAGCTGGACATGTGGCCGACAAGACCGATGCTGGGGCCTTCGGGAGATTGGATGGGACAAATGCGGCCGTAGTGAGTGCGATGCACGTCGCGAACTTCGAAGCCGGCACGCTCGCGGGTAAGACCGCCGGGACCGGTGGCCGATAAACGGCGTTTATGTTCGAGCTCGGAAAGCGGATTGGTTTGATCCATGAATTGCGATAGTTGCGAAGACATGAAAAACTCGCGCACGGCTGCGATAACCGGACGTGCGTTGATTAACCTGCCCGGAGTGAGCAAGGTGATATCTTGCGTGCTCATTCTGTCTTTGATGATACGCTCCATGCGCGCCAAACCAATGCGAAAGCGGCCTTTGATTAGCTCACCGATGGCGCGAACACGGCGGTTACCCAAGTGATCGACATCATCGGGTTCTTCTTGGGTGTTATTGAGACGAATGATTTCTTTTAATATGGCAATGAGATCTTCTTTGGAGAGGATGCGATTCGCTTCGTCAAAAACCATTTCATGATCCCAAGGCATGCCGAAGCGTTGATTGAATTTGTAACGGCCGACAGGGCCCAAATCGTAACGCTCGAATTTGAAAAACATGGCGTGGATCAGAGATTTGGCATTATCGGCAGTAGCTAAATCACCCGGACGAATGCGTTTGTAAACTTCGATGTATCCTTCATCCTCGGTTTTGGCGACATCTTTGGCCAAAGTCGCTTCGATATATTTGTTGAGAGGATGGATGTCGACATCAGCAAAAGCTTGAAGAATTTCGGCATCATCAAACAAACCAAAAGTGCGCAACAATGATGTGGCGGCAACTTTGCGTTTGCGGTCTATTTTTACCCAAATGACATGATTGGCATCGGTTTCGAATTCCAACCAGGCGCCGCGATCCGGAATAACTTTGGCGCCGTAATAGCGGCGGCCGCGCGTGCTCTCAGCGGTAAAAAATGCACCGGCCGAGCGAACCAATTGCGAGATTACCACGCGCTCTACGCCGTTTATAACAAACGTTCCCCTGTCGGTCATAACAGGAAGATCGCCCAAATAAATTTCCTGTTCTTTTACCTCGTTGGTGCGTTTGTTAACCAAACGGGTTTTTACGCGAAGCGGAGCTTCGTAGGTAATGCTTTTGTTCTTTGATGTTTTTTCGTCGAACTTGGGTTCGTCCAAAAAATAATCAACAAAAGAAAGCTCCAAGTCACGGCCGATAAAATCGCGGACAGGAGAGATCTCGTGAAAAAGATCTTTAATGCCGGTTTCGATAAACCAGCGATAGCTTTGCTTTTGCACTTCGATCAAATCCGGCAAAGCCATGGCATCGCGTGACGCCGTGAAATAGTGACGCTCGCGGTTTTTGACCTCTTGGCGTCTAAAGACCATTTCTCTCATGGGTGGTGTTTTTAATCCTTTTGCGAAATCCGGCAGGACCGGAGCATGAGACCTAGCGGGCGGTGAGCTCGGGCAGCGGCAAGAACTCGAAAAAGGTTTGTAAATAAGAAACAAAAACCCCCCGAAACTTTCGGTTTGGAGGGCGGTTGATTGTTAGACAGAAATTATTAACATTGAAAAAAGAAATTTTGATTGATTTTTTACTGCACAAGTGCAGATTTTTGATTCTGTCAAATTTTTGTTTACTCGCGCGATTATCCCATTCAGACATGAAATTGTCAAGCTTTTTGTGGATGAATTTATTGTCAATTTAGTTAAGTTGTACAAAAAAGCCGGCTTTTATTGTAATTTTAGACAATAATCAATTTACAGACTCCTTGACAAACAGGAAAAATTCTGCTTAGATAACAAATTCTTGACTTATGAGAATTTTCGTACTTTTGGCAACCAAGGAGGAACCATGGCAAACAAAGAGCAAGAGTTGATCTACCGATTATTGGAGTGGCAAGAAGGTGTAAACGACCTTAACGAAACCTTGAAGGCAATTCAAACAGGGATGAAGGAGGGCAGGGTTACAGATCATGTTCGTGAGATGATTGTGACAATCTTGCCGGAAAATCCGGAAACGGCATCACCGCCCCATCGCTTGCATGATGCGGAAGCAATGGTCGCCGAGCTTGCGAGCGACCGGGCAGGTGAACAAATTTTGATCCGTTTCAGGGATTATTTCGAAAGAGTGCAAAGCTTCTATGCCCGCAAAGTCTTGCAAATACAAGCCGAACTGGCGGTTTTGGAAGAGTCGAAACTGCAAAAGCTGAATGGATGGTGGCAGATTTGCAGTGCGGATGAGAGGGAGGCGGGCTACGAAGCTATTGCCGAACTGCTCAAGAGCAACAATGCGGCCAAGATTTTGGCCAAGGCCGACACAAGCGAAAGAGTCAGGCTTTTGTCACATGCGGCCAAGGCTATCAAGGAGGCGCGACTGGAAGCGGATCGGCAAAGCGAAGCCTGGAAAAAGCTTAGCCGCACGGAGCAAAACAATGTTTTGCAAGCGGTGGCAAAAGTTTCAGGTCAACCGGCCAATATCTGGTGGCAAAAGGCTACCCTGCTGGAGAGGAACCGCGTACTGGGCAAGGTCTTGGCAACTTTGGCCAATACTAAACAAAAGCCATCCAGCCGGGAAAAGACCGGATAAACCTTAACCAACCCATCTCGGTTGGTTTTTGATTTTTGGCTGAAATAGAATAAAATTTTGTAAATTTTGCTTAATATAGCCAAATTTTTTTGGCTTATTTTAGCCAAAAATATCTGCCCATTACTCTTGACAAAATGGCTTTTTTATGATATAGTATTTTGTTCAATAAAAATCCAATCGTCGGTAAAGATATAGAGGAGGAAGCAACTTTTGCGAGTACCCGAATACGGGAATACCGCGAAGCGAGGAGGAAAGCGTAAACATCCGGTTTCGACTGGATTCTTACGCCGGTACAACTCATAGGCGTGCGACGCTCCGGCGTACCGTACGCCCGCCCGCTCTGCTGTTTTGGCGGAGCACCTCTAGATCCTTGCCGATGAGACATATCATGTCTCCATAAACGTGGAGGAGAGAGACCCTCTCTGCGGAAGAGCGTTTTAACGCTACTATACGCAGGTGCTTTACAGACCTTAATGCGGTTTGGTGCAAACTGAACCAACATTTTGATGCTGTAATGCGGATAAGCCGGCATTTATGCCAGGCGAATCCCCTCCGCATTTATTGAGAGATGAGGCCAACCGCTTAAGGCGGTTGCGTTAATAACGTTTATAACGCTAATCCGTTTATAACGTTTGTAACGAGTTATGCGGTTAACATGTTTAACATCTGAACTCGTTAAAAACGTTATAAACGTTATAAACGTAACTATGCCCAAAAATAAATTTTTTGAAACCGGGCCGGAGAAGCGGGATGATATGGTAATTACAATCGATCCGGCGGAAATTGAAAAGCGAGTACGCAAGCCCTTGCCTCCGCCTTCGAGGTTTCATAAAGACAAATCCAAATACGAGCGCAAGCCTAAACATAGGCAAGATTTTGGAAATGAATAATGTTATGTAAAGACGGCTTGAATACGGATTCAAGAAACCGCATTTGAGCGATCTTTACATAAAAGAGGAAGCCGGCCAAAAGCCGGTTTTTTCTATTGTATTTTTGCTCCAGTCAACTTTTCAATGCACCACCCAGCCCCCAATAAGTTCTCTGTAGA
>JAEAMF010001048.1_pt1 | contig 23488 bp, 23 predicted proteins | sample 8958721 | NCBI WGS metagenome assembly JAEAMF01 (sample SAMN16933255, study PRJNA681124) | bioreactor sludge metagenome | isolation source: anaerobic bioreactor treating anionic surfactant - SDBS | place: India: Bengaluru | collected 2019-02-28 | reverse complement strand
TGCCGAGGAACGAAGGCGGAATGGGATTATAAGGGCGAAGCCCTTATTTCATTCTCAATCTAATAAGGAAGGTATAGCTCTTTTCATCAGTCTGATTTTTATGATATTTGGCTACTTTTTCTTGACAATCGCAGAAAATATTTATTTTAATCATAGAGCGTATAGTGCGTTAGAAAAAGAAGTTGAGAGGAAGAAGAAAAAGGATAATGAAGAATATTATGTGAACCCTCTTGAATCTATTGGATTCGAATACTTCTCGTCCCTTCAATCTTTTTAGATGGTATGCGCCTTTTAATACACCTCTAACTCTCGTTCAAGGCGGGCAATCTCTTTGTTAGCTTCTTCTAACTTATCTGGTTCTGTTATCTCAGCATGGTCTATCTTATGTTTTAAAGAATGTATTCTCATAAACATAGACAACTTGGTATCCTGCTCAACGAGGAGTTTTGCCCCTTCAATTTTTTCAAATTGCCATTCCCTTACATTTCTTTCTATATCAGTCTCTTTGTCGAATTTAATGCCCGCCTCTTGCAATAATTTCTCTGCCTTGTGTATTTTTTTCTTTTGTTTATCTGACGTTATTTCTATCTGTAAAGTTGTTTTCATTTTTCATTCACCTTCTAAAATCCAGTCTAATTTGTTTTTTAAGTCTATACCTTCATCAATTTGGTGCATATATACTTTCATTTTCATCTTTTTCTATATTATTGTTTTGAGTCCCTACTGTTTCATTTCACTCCGATGCGGAAAAAATAGAGTAAACCGTAGTGCTCTTTTTTCTTCAATTAGTTAACTGAATCTCGGGAAAAATATATTAATCATAACCGAGTTCCATATATGCCTATTTTGAGGTAATATTGTATACTATACAAAGAACATTTCCCGCAATTAGCAAAGAGTTCTGTGATTTATGATGAATGCATTAAACATTGAAAGGGATTAAAGGGGGAAAAAAATGAAATATAAAAAAATTGTGCAGAAACTGGTTTTTTTATATATTGTAGCCATTTCGCTTGTAGCGATAGTTGGAATGCCGACTGTATTCGCTACTACTGATAACAGTGTAAATATTTTCCTAGGTGTTACTCCTAATCTCACTTACAGGAACGGTACTGTTGAATATACAATAACTGTAATCAACTACCAATTTTTGCCTAATCCAAAGGATGCATATGTTGATATTACGTTTGCGCCCCCAAAAATAGATGGTGCACCTGATACAGACAATCTGATACCTATTGCAACTGATCAATTTATAGCAGTCGGAGATATAATTGTATATAACAAAACCACAAACCCTGAGTTAGAAGTCATATTGAATTTAGATCCAGGGGTCGAAGTTGCATACGGGAAGGCTTTTTATCACGCCGAGTATGTTGCTGATCCACCATATTCAGCTGATGGTAGTAAAGACATTCCTGTAGAAATTATCTACCCTTGCATCGACATCGAGAAGACCGTCGACTTTGATGGGGACACATTCTTTACCAACCTTGAAACAGGTCCATATAATGATACCGCTACTTGGAAGATCAACGTGTCCAACTGTGGTGATAGCTTACTCACCGATGTCTATGTTGAAGACACGAATGGTATGATCTGGGGTCCGTTTAGCTTGTCTATTGGAGGGTATTGGGAAACAACCTATGATGAGGAGCACATTGTTGCAGATAAGTCAAACATGGCAACAGCGCAAGGTCTCGATCTATTAGGCAATCTAGTTGGTCCGGTAGATGATAACGCAGCGGTCATGGTTATTGGAAGTAATATTGCAGTAGAAAAATCAGTCAAATATAATTGCAATGGCCCATGGAATGCTACTGGGATCATCATCGATCTCGCTGGACCAAATGCCTATGATTGGTGCACTTTCCGGATCAATGTGACAAATATCGGTGATGCCCCCTTAAATATCACAATTAGAGACGTATTGCCTGATGGGTTGATCCATAGCAATTCTTCTCTTCCTATCAACCCTGATTACAGCAATGAATCCACGCTCATATGGTATTACGATGGAGTCCACCGTGAATTTTTACTACCCGGCAAGACTATTCTCATTAGTTTCGTAGCCTATATGGGAGAATGCAATATACGGTATGTGAATTACGTCTATGTAACTAGCCACTATGGGTCATCACCACCAATAACCGATATCGATACTGCCTATGTGGAATGGACCAATTGTCCGACAGATGATTTTCTTGACATTAACCAAAGTGTCTTTGACCGTGGATGTCCCATCCGACATGCAGAGGATGGTGAGTGGGGGGCTGCACAGAGTTTCATTCCAACTCAAAATACCTTCACGCATGCTGCAATCTACGTACGAACGTTTAGTACACCAGCGTTCGATCTCACTGTTGAATTACGAGAAAACCACCCACAGGGAACCTTGATTGATACACTTATATTCACTCCTGTTGAAGTGAGCGACGATTGGTCGTGGCTGCAACTTGATTTTTTGGATGTCATAGTTACCCCTGGACTTCAATACTTCATCGTCTGTCCACCTGCTCCATCTGGTGTAACAAACAACTATGGATACGAATGGGGATATGCGTTAGGCAATCAGTATGATGACGGAGCATTTTGGTTCACCCGTGATGGTGGTACATTGTGGCATGATCTCCCAGATATGTACGAGTTCTGCTTCAGGACGTATGGTTACTTGTAGCCTCTTTTCTTTTTTCTTCTTCATCAACAAGAGATTCCATTTAAAAGGGAAATATTAATATACGTTAAAAAGAATAATTCTATACAAGGAGGAGAAAAAAGGGCAATTATAAAGAACGGGTTTATGCATTATCCCGTTCTTTTTCCATTTACTCAACCGTCTTTTAAAAAACAAAAAATTTATTACAGCATAGTTTTTACAAATTGATATGTTAGACGAAAAAAATGTGCTAAGAACCAATCAGAAAGATCAGATAGGGAGTATTGCAGTTATTTCATTTATTGTTGGCTCTTTTTTTATTGCCTTAAGCGCATTGCTGCTCATGTCATCAACCTGGGATGACATCACCTTAGCATCCATTGTGATATTTTTCGGATTATTGATCCAGATCATTGGATTCAGTGTCTTTGCATCAAAACCTAAGATATAATTTAGACATGTATACAATACTGATGTCACCCATCATTTGTCTTTGTGCATACCAGTAGTTTTCTCTGCTAAATGTAGGAGTCGATTTGTTTTCAAATGTTGAAATGAAACAGAAGGAAAAGATCCAACCCCTATTGAGCATGATGATATTTGCCGTATCACTAATTGTTCTTCTGAATGGTTCTTTCTGTCTATGATATGTTCTCTATACCCTATAGTTTGGGATGATATATTACGTGGTAGGATGGATATGATTCTCTTTATTATTTCTGAAACATTCTGTCCTTTTGGAATACTGTTTTTTTTCGGAGCAAGAAAAGTTCGCAAGAAGGATACAAACTAAAGCGATATGCATTGCTTCTTTCAAGCTTTGGGATTTCCATACATGGATTTTTACTATTTTTTAGTATAATTGCATCGATATACTGACTTTTCCTCAACGGAACATAATATTCTTTGATGATAAAAGATTCGTAAAATATTTATTCAATATGTCTTCAATAAATCGTTTTATAGGAGAAATTCTTATATAGATATCCTTGTATTATGCATATCAAACTATAATTATTATCTGATATTATTTATGATGATGTAGGTCTTAATTATAGTGGGAGATAATACATTGCGATGTGTTGAAATTAATGAATATATGACACTGTTGGATTTTTTAGCATAGTTGTCATATATTGTTAAATGACAACAATAGAAAGGAGAAATAAAAAATGGAAAAAAATAAAAAGAATATTACAAAGCTAGTTTTTTCTTATATTGCAGCTATTTTGCTTGTCGCAACAGTAATAATGCCAACTACAATTGCAGGTACTAATAGTGTGGATATTTTTTTAGGTGTTAATCCTAGTGTAACATACCATGACAGTATAGTGTATTACACCATATACGTAATCAACTACATTTTGCCAGGGGCAACTAACGCCAATTTTAATATCATTTTTGCGCCTCCAAAATCAGATGGTACACCTGATACTGACAATTTGATAGTCATAGATACTGACCAATTCATAGCAGTTGGCGAAATTATTGTTTATGATTCTACTAACTATTCTGATCTAGCAGTTACCTTGAATCTAGATCCAGGGGTCGAAGTCGCTTATGGGCAGGCTTTTTATCATGTCGATTATATTGCTGTTCCACCATATACAGCTGACGGTAGTAAAGACATTCCGGTAGAAATTATCTATCCTGAATTATGCATCGAGAAGACCGTTGACTTTGATGCGGATGGGACATATACCGACGCTGAGAGAGATCGGGGGAACCGTCGGGCCAGTCTGCGATCCAGCAGAAGTGTTCGTCATCACCCCAGAGCTGTGCATCGAGAAGACCGTTGACTTTGATGCGGATGGGACATATACCGACGCTGAGACCTACTATGCCGGAGAGGTAGCCCACTGGAGGATCAACGTGTCCAACTGTGGTGCGTATCCTGTTTCTGACATCTACGTCACAGATGACAATGGAGAGAGCTACGGACCGTTTTCCTTGCTTCCCGGTGAGTCTGATGTGTACGACTACGACACCTATCCAACGGCTGATGTCAATAACACGGCCTGTGCGACAGGGGTCGATGAGATCGGGGGAACCGTCGGGCCAGTCTGCGATCCAGCAGAAGTGTTCGTCATCATAGAAGGTGGCTGTACATATACACCGGGATACTGGATGACTCATTCAGCATATGGACCAGCAGGTCCTACAGATCCAACTTGGATGGAATTACCAGATATGGACGGAGACGGAGTAGTAGAAGGACCTGATGAACTCTTCTATGGAAATAACTATGGTCTCACTTGGTTAAGCGTGATGAGTTTTTCAGCACAAGAAGCAAAACTTTTAGGCTTAAGGTGGGTCCAAGTACAGGTGTATCAACACATGGCATTCCATTATGTCGCAGCGGTGCTAAATGGAATCATGAATGGAGAGTTCCCATCGGGAATAGATGATGATCTTAATGATGCTGAAGCTATATTTGTGACCTACCACAATATGAAGATACCTCTCCTTAGTTACGATGCACTGCTCGCGCGATTGATCACTAGACACCTTGCGGACTTCAACGAAGGCTATCTTCCTGGATGGCCCCATTGTGACGACTAAGTCGTACTTTTTAATAAATAAGATATAAATGAAATAAGGCATCACAATGCCTTACTTCTCTTTTATATAGCTGGTAAAAACCTGATCACACAAATACTGTTCTAAGGAAAGATCTCACTAGTTAATAATAAAAATGCATATGACCCTACTCGTTATATCAGCTTACACTATTCTTTGTTTTTCCTTTTCTGAAAGGTCTCTATGACTTTACCTATGGATATGCGTATACAATAAAAGAGAAATCGTTCTGAATAGTAGCTCCATCAGTGTCAAATAATGTAACACGCAATTTCCCACTGCTGCTAGTGGTGACTGCCGTACACAATTCTGATCCTATTGGTGATACAATCGTCAGATGCTGCTTATAGCCATATGATACATTTTCTAATGTAATCATATAGCAATTGTTTGTACTATCCCATATCGCTTTGTCAAGCTTGTATTCCTCATAAATACTTCCATCATATTTGATGATGCCAGATCCAACAATATCCAAAGGTTTACGTCCGATATCCTCCCACATGAACGCTCCTGATGCAATCTTTTCAGCGGTTACAGAATCATTTGCAAGGTTGTTAGTTCCAATTGCCTTTGGAGCAATATCTTCATTCTTTATAGTGTTATTGGCAATGTCCGCACTCGTAATAGTACCGTTTACAACCATGGCACTTGTAATTGAATTAATATCGATCGCCCCTATCAACGCTATTTTAGCGCTTAACGCCTCACTCAAATCTTGCTGTGTAATTGCATGATCACTAATATGGCCGCTTTCAATTGAGTCTTCTGCAATTTTGCTCTTAGTCACTGCACTGTCTGCTAATTTACTTTCACTTATGCTCCCATCTGTTATCCCTTGATTCATCAATGCAGTACCAACTAGAGCAACAATTGACAGAACCAGCGATATCACAACTAATACTACAATACCTCTCTCTTTCATGTTTTACACCATCCATGGTTTCAAACTTGATGCAATCGATATATTTCCATTTATTACCAATTTCAATCCTTTTGCCAATTCTTCTGTCCCAATACAACATACCATCATACGTTTTTTCATATTCAACATCCTTTCCATCAATGACTGACATTAATGTAAAAATAACATAATAAAATGTTTGGAAAAAATTCATATGATAAATAGAAAACAGAACGCATTGTATTCTATATCCACAGCATATACAAACTCGTCAAAAAATTTTTGCAATAACAATAAGAATCCTGGTGTTTCTATTGTCAAAATTAATAAATTAAAAAATATATATTAAGAGACTAACAAACAATATTCAATATTTGTAAATATTCAGCTCTATTCATCTGTTTTATCTCAATAATGTTTGTAATCTAATTGAACAACCCTTAATCCTTATTTTGGTTTAATACCCCGGAGCTCTGCTCCGATTGAGATAGGTGATGTGCGTTGTTTTACTTTCACATCGATTTCTTTCAGAAACTAAAATGTTGATATAATACAATGTATTTGATTATAATAATAGAGTATTACTTGGCGCTTATGTGATAGATTGGGTTTTCTTTTATCAGTGTTTCCAACTTGTGAGCCTGTTTTCTAAACGAACATTGACTCATATCTTAGTAGATAACCTATGTATGCAGATCTCATAGTAAGTGCATATGCATCTGCGAAAAAACCATTAATATTTTCTTTGTGTTTATCAATATATAATTCAGAAGGAAAGTCACATATGGAAACCAAGCATCTTCAGAACCATTATAAACAGATTATTAACATAAAGTCACCTGATAGGACATATGTAGAGATTCAACAAGATCACGATGGAAGGTTCATTTTATCTAAAATATTTGGAAAAGAATAAAATACATTGTTTTTCTTCTTTTTTGATACTCTTCTTGATGGTTCACTTATGTTATTTGTATCACTTTTTCTCTTATCCATTTTGATAAAATGACACATAATGTTTATATACTAAAAATATGAAAGTATATCGTAGAGGGATCTGAAAAAAAAGAATTTTTTTCCCCTTCCATCTTCACCGTCCATCCAGGTTCCTCCCATCTCTCCATTCTTCACGGCTATAGACCACAACACATCTAGCATTCGATGAAGTCATTCTATAAAAAGGTGTTTAGGAGTAACTGCCCCGCAATTTCCGGCGGTCAATTTTCACATCTGTAGGGGATACAATCATCAGATTGCCTCCAATACCTGCGATATCCCCATTGACTTCCTCGACAAGTTTTTTGAGGTCATTGGTGACCCGCTTGAGGATCACTTCCTCATCAGCAATCGCGGAAAAATCAAGGAGTAATACATTACCACCAAAGACATAATCAGAAAAACTTTTCAAATCCTCATACCGGGTAATTTCACCGACACGCACGTGCATACGTGCAGGTAATTGGACACCAGATTTTTCATCAAATTTCTCGAGATCAACATAGTCCAAACCACTACCTGATCTCTTTTCACCAAATATTTTGTTCACTATTTTCATATTTCCGATCGCCATCCTCAATCTAACCAGTAATGCAATAAGAATTTCCCTTATAAATATTTGGCTTTTCTTTAAAATAAAAATAATTTGTGTTTTACAAATGAGCTATTTTGATGAAGGAAAAAAACTGATTCCATAAACGTAACGTTAAATCGGGATTCAAGTTTTCTAAGACACGTATGGACCGAAGAAATGTTTTCCCAAGAACATCCCACTTTATGAACAATTTCATCATCATATATTCATATGTTGATGAGGTGCCTTCAGCGATACATGTACCTAACATATCGCCACTTAAGAGTGCGCGATAAATCCCCTGACCGGTCAAAGGATAGGTCCCTACTCCGGCATCACCGACAAAATAAATATTTTTATATCGTAATGGGTACTGAAGGCCGATGGGGATATACCCTCCAGTCACATACTGGATTGTCCCCGTTATATGTTCTTTAGTTTTAAACTCCTCAAGAAGTTCCTTTAGATTTCTATGCGATAGGTTGCAAAAGCCTATACCAATATTTATTTCTCTGTTGCCAGGAGTTCGGGGAAACACCCAAAAATAGCCACCATGCCCATCATATATTATCCGTATTGTATCTGGTATATACCAGCTGGAATTGCGAAGTGTCTGTTGATAGCTACTCCCAATAAAACCTTTTTTCAACCCTAATTGTCGTTTAACTGTACTTGGACAACCGCTTGCATCAACAAGGTAATCGCCAGATAGCTCGCTTACATCGTCGATCTTATCGCTACAGACAATGTTTACCCCTGCGTTACGTGCTTGCGTTCCCAGCCATGCAATATAGGCAGGGCGATCCAAAATCCATGCAGTATCAGGTGGTTGGTCAAAGTGATACGTTTTCGATCCTATGATCGTTTCAGCATGGAGAATTTCGGTACTTCTTCCTTCAAGAGGAGGTTTCCACTTCATCCATTCGGCATCGATATAATGGGCTTCACCGCATCGTCGACCATCTGTGTTGAAGCCGATACACTTATGTTTTTCATGAACGATGACATCAATTGCGGAATCGTGTTGCTTCATGGATAATGCTGTCGCAAGACCACTGAGCCCTCCGCCGATGATGTCGACTTGCATGTCTTTCAACCAATGATGATATTCTTTTCATGTAATGGGCGAACAAAAATAAGAACTTTTTTACAAACAGGAACTAGCATTTACACACGTTCATCAAGGTTGGATAAGCAAAAACCTTTTGTAAAGCAATATGGATTTCCATCTCAACAGATGATTTTTAAGAGAGCAGCAGTTCCTTTGTCTGATTCCACAATGTATCGCCGATGTAATGGAGCATTTCAACAGCTTTCCCAGATGACGCTTCCTTCATTTCAATCCCCGTTATCACTGCTTTTCCAACGGCCAACGGTTTTTTATGTTGCTCATCGCACACCCAGACGATGTCCTCCTTTTGAATCGTATCATCAGCGTCAACAATCCCTGGAGCCATCACGTCAGCACCATTAGTGACAAAGCGTACTGCACCCTTATCAACAACTACATATCGTTTATTAGGTGGACGTTTCAACAATCCAACAAGGGTGTAAAATACTTGATCTTTCTTCCTAAAAAAAAGGGGGATCTCATTTAAAAAGATCAGTTCATAATTGTCGACGGTTCCTATTTCTATCGTTTGTATATCACGTGGATATGCCTCATCGAACTTCTGGTGAATCTGGTTGAGAAGTTCTCTGATCTCCTTTTGCTTTAATTGATGCTTATTCTTTATTTTCACCATGTGCGCATCTGTAGTGACTAACAAACACAGATTTTTAATAATTTTCCTTATATCCTATTAATTGGTATTCGGAATGTATAGAATAGCTGTTTTGCCCAAACTCTTATAAACAGGAGATTTATTTCCAGCTTCCAAGGTACACGTTATGGAAAAACCTTTAAAAATACTTCATGGTTCATTAAACGAAAGGGTCATTGTGGAACTTCGATCAGGACGAGCATATCATGGAGTCCTTGATGGCTATGATGTACCTCATATGAACCTTGTCCTGAAGAACGCTGATGAAATGAAAGATGGCGAATCAGTAAAAAAACACGAACTCATAATCGTTCGCGGAGACAACATTATTTATGTCTCACCATAAGTAAGTGAGGTGAAAAGTACCTATGACAAAAGGAACTCCATCCAAGTTTGGCGGAAAACTTGTTCATACGACTTGTCGTCGATGCGGTAAACCTTCCTTCCACAAACAGACAAACATTTGCGCATCATGTGGATTTGGAAAAACTTCAAAGCGACGTGTCTATAACTGGGTTAAGCGCCACTAGATACATAGAATAATTTTCTAACCTTTTTCAATTCAACGTGTTAAAAAGAATATTCCTTCATGCATCGTTCTTTACTTAATCTACGATGTGCAATGGAGTATAGTTCTCTTCAGAACTTCTAATTCTTTCCTGGCTGTTCACTGTTTTTTATAAAAGGGCACTACTCATGTTTATTTGGTGGGTATTTCGTATCCTCCAATAAGGAGACTTGGATCGCCAAAGAGGATATACGATTGTGCGACCTGTACATCAACCCAGGTATCACCCAATGGTGTTTGATCTGTTATTGACCAATCGATAGGATAGGTGTCAAGATACCATGATATGGCATTTCTCAAGATATCACCAGCATGAAGCACGTTACATTGCCCATACTGATGAAACATCTCCACTTCAAGTTCGTTGATACCACCGACAAAACTCGATTTATCTTCTTTGGTATGACCTAGTGCTGTTGCCCCATAGGTCGCAATACTGCCACCATTTTTTTCGCGAGTCATGCGCCAGCCCCAGCATTCAGGGGTCCACTCTGATCTCCAGAATGTTCCACCAGGGGCTACAAAATACCGGATTCCTTGTTCTTGTATTCCGTGAAGGATATCTGTTACTCCCACATCGAACTGGCAGTTATGGCACCCGCTGACGACGCACACGGGATATGTGTCTTGATTGTCTAGTTTACCCATTTCATTATTCTGCAACCCATTCACGAAGGTATGATCATTAGGTGGATGATTTCCCCAGGTACGGGGATTTCCATGGCCAACAAAATAGACAAATCCACATCCTGCGTGAAACGCATCGATGACATCTTGTGAGCCTGTAAGAGACCCATCTGAGGTGAAGAGTCGAATGGGGGTGAATTGATCCATATTTGCTAACGCAAGATTTGCATAGATCTCCCCTTCATATCCGACCCATAACGGATTATCGGCTTCGGGATACGTATCGCCAGCAATTGCTACCATGGTTTGAAACCACCTTTGCTGATAGGTTGTTGTCTCATATGTGATAATCTTTTCAACAACAATGGTTACCTCTCGCTTGGATTGGCAGGGAAGTCTTCCAATCGTAATATCGGGATACAGATCGATATTGGTATCTATCGGGGTGTTTCCCATTGTCCATTCTCCAAATACTCCATCATTATCACTGTCCCAAGTGGAAAAACCGCCCGCTGAATCATAGATATCCGCAAAATATAGATCTGTTATATACTTGGGTTCCCACCCGTTATCCATCTGAACATATCGAACAGGAAGATACCATTGATCTTTTTGACCGATTTTTCCCCCGACAAGAAGAACATAGGAAATATCATACGTTTCCATGGCATATTTAATAAAATATTTCATTTTTTCAGCTTCATCTCTTCCCAAAGCAGTTTCTGGCACTGTTTTCACTTGTTCAAGTGTTATCAATGTGGTTTTCATGCCTAGAGCGTTCTTATGCTCAACCAGAGGTTGTAATTGGTCAGAAAAGGTTTCTGGGGCAAGAATGAGAAGATCAAACCTATCAAGAGTCAATGGTCCTGTTTCAAACGAATCTGCCTGCAATGGAACAAACACCCCTCCAAAAAAGAACAGCACACTTATTATTGATATGAATAGTATTCGTACCTTTTTCAACGATGGCGACCCCCTATCATCTATCAATAGAATATCTTATTCATATTTAATAAATCTTTATGGTATTTTCTTGAATTCTTTAATCCCTTGTAACAATATGTGGGCACATAGTGGGTATCAGATCAATGAATAATGCAAAAACAATGAACACTTCACGCACGGTTCAACGTGACACCTGGTCATAATCGCTTTTTTTAGTCTTATTAGGGATATCCGCCGATACGAAGACTTGGATCACCAAAAAGCACCCACTCTTGCACCGTCTTTGCATCAATGGCAGAGTCTTTGGCTGAGGGTGTTGACCAGTTTATTGGATATTCGTGTAGGTAGTTTGTGATTGCATGTCCCCATGCATCACCAAGTATCCGAGTCCCATTCACTCCATATTCGTAGAATAATTGGACATCCATAACGTCGCCAGCTCCCTGCATCGATTCCTTGTCTTCTTTTGACATGCCTAGAGCCGTATTTCCAATTGTTGCTATACTCCCTCCACCTTTTATGCGTGTCAATTTCCATGACCAACATTCTGGTGCAAAGGTTCCGTAAAAGCGCGCTTTTGGATCTTTCAAAAGGTTTATGAGAGCAACATCAAACTCGCTGTTATGACATCCGCCAACAACGCAGATGGGATACATCTCGGTATTTTTGAGTTTACCCATATCACCTATTGATAATCCGTTGGTCCAATTGTGCTCGTCATTTGGGGGGTGTGTTGCCCAGTTCATGGGATTTCCATGCCCTTCGAAAAACAGAAAGCCGCAGCCGTTGTCAATTGCCTTAATGACATCACCTGGTTCGGTAAGGGTCCCAAGTGATGTCCAGAGTTTAATGGCTTCAAAACCAGGCATATAGTCCAGTGCAGTTTGCGTGCTTTCTTCACCTTCAAAAGAGGCTGTTGAAAAGTTATAATACCCTGGTGGATAGGTATCCCCAGCCACTACAACCATTCTATTGAACCATTCCTTGTCATGGGCGGTATTCTCATACGTGATAATCTTGTTTACCATCACTTGCACTTCGAAGTTGTTTCTACATGCGAGTCGACCGACATACACATCTGGATACAGATCTATCTCTTTGTCTTGAGCTTCACTGCCTGACCACTCGCCATAGATCCCATTTCCGTTTGTATCCCAGCTCGAGAAATTACCGTTTTTCTCATATATGTCTGCATAGTATAATTCGGAAATAAACGATGGTTCAGGATACCCAGGGAACATGTCAGAGTTGCTGCAGTATCTTATCGGCATCTGTATGAAATCTCCTACGAGAAGAACATATTTAATGCCCCATGTTTCAATTGCATATTTTATGTAATATTTTATTTTCTCAGGGTTGTCTCTCCCATACTCGCTTATTTCTTCATACATCGTTGACAACGAGACAAGTGTTGTTTTTATGTTATGAGTTTCTTTATGAATCACCAAGGGTTGAAGTGAATCAATGAACTTATCTGGTGCAAGGACTAGAAGATCATAGGAATCTGTTCCAAGACTTTGTGAAACAGAACTACGTTGTGGATATGGTTGTCTTGCCATCTGTCCAATCAAGCAAGGTGATAGGATCATACCTACAACACAAAGAAGGAGAGCCCTTCCGATAAAACTTGATACGTGTTTCATAAATCTCTTATATAAAATATCTTTTTTCTTCTTATTAAATTTATGTTTTTTTGATATATAAAAATCTTTCATTATATTTTTCAAGGTCATGGTTCATTTATCTTAGTACGTTCTTATCAACAAACCATATTGATAACCATTACGATGTTAACGAAAATCTCTCAAAATACAGTATTTTTTATCCAAACGTCACTTTTTTCTTCTTGTTTCTCCTTGTTCTGCTGATACATTCAAATAGGAAAAAGAAATTCCCTTGTTGATGAATACAAACACATGTACACAACAGTGCTATCAACACATCCGCAGTCTGCCTCGACCAAATGACCAAGAGCTTGATACTCTTGAACTTGTGCTGTTTGATATGGATGGGGTTCTTACCGATACTCATAGTTCATGGCGTTTTATCCATACGCATTTTGGCGTTTCCAATGAGCAATCCGTTCAAGCGTATGTGTCTGGAGAAATCGATGATCTTGAGTTTATCCATAGGGATGTGACTCTTTGGAGAAAGAATGGATCGCTTATTAACCGTGCCGAACTTCAGGATTTATTACAGCATATTCCACTTATGGATGGTGCAAAACAGTGTATGAAGCACCTTCATGATAACAACGTGAAAACTGCTATCGTGAGTGCGGGTCTGGATGTGTTAGCTCATCGAGTGGCCAAAGAACTTGGCATGGACACTGTGTATGCAAATGGGATCAAAACAGATGATAAAGGACTGTTGACAACAGAGGGAATTTTGCGCGTTCCCTTGATGTATAAGGATACCGTTGTTCAACAGATATCTGATGATTTGCATATTCCTATGAACAAGATGGCTGCAGTCGGAAATTCCTGTTACGATATCCCCATGTTGCAGAAGGTTTCCTTGCGCATTGCGTTTAATCCCAGTGATGACTGTATTTGCGATCACGCTGATGCCATCATCTTTGGCAAAAATCTTGAAGAACTTCTTCTTGTATTCTCCCCATATTTATGAGTCATCTATGTAATCCTGTTCTTGAAAATGAACCATTTCATTTTGTCTTCTTTTTTTGTTGAATCGCAAGGGTTTTTTTGGTGGTTGTTCAAAAAGATGGTCAATGTGCTTTTTCAGAAATGTTTTATCATTTCGGTATTCTTGGATTTCTTCTTTGAGTATATCAATAAGTTCTCGTTGTTGAACCAGCTGGTTTTTTAATGGGATGATCTCCGTATTATACATTGTTGAATAAATCTCATTATAGAGGTCTTCTGAGGCGTTTTTAGATAGTTTTTTTTCTTTTTCTATTTTACATGAAGGGTGGTCTTTGGGTGTTTCTCTTGTAAGATAGCTCTCAAGGGCTTTGTTAATGATGTCATTTCTTGGGAGGTTTACATCATCCATCTTTTTAAGCAGGTGTGTTTCGACTTGAATTGCAATTCCCTTTCGATTAGCCATATGTTCCCTTTCCCACGATATTGTGCTGAGTATTCGCTGAGTTATTAAAAATGTTTGTTTTGTTATATTTAATATTATATAAAAATGATATTTATATACATCGTCTAGATTGTTAAGGGAAAAATTAAAGTATATATATCGTTTTTTTTGGATTTGAAGTAGAATCTATGGATAGCAATGCAAGAAATTTATTAAATGAAATTCATCTATTATTATAGATACTTAATGAAGGGACACTATCGTTTCCTTTTCTTGGAAAGTATTTGAAAAACAATAATGAGTAAACATAAATACGTCCAGAAAGTATACTGTGAATGGAGAATGAAATATGGATGCGGTGATACTTGCAGCAGGTGAGGGTAAGCGACTACGACCGTTCACAGAAACCATGCCAAAAGTCATGCTTCCCATTGCAAATAAACCAATTCTTGCATATGTTGTAGATGCTTTGGCAAAAAATGCGATTGATCGGATCATCATGGTCGTTGGGTATAAAAAAGAAAATATCATGGAATATTTCAAAGAGTCTGAAATTCCAATCATTTATGTTTTCCAAGAGAAACAATTGGGGACTGCTCATGCACTCTTTCAAGCAAAACAATATGTCCATGATACATTCCTCGTCCTATCGGGTGATAATATCATTTTTAATGATGATATTCGAAGACTTCTCCAGGAGTCATCTGACTATGCGGTTCTCGTTAAAGACAATCCAAGCCCCTCAAAATACGGTGTTGTAACTATTGAAAATGATGTGTTGGCAAATATTAAAGAAAAACCATTAGTTGAGGAGACCCGACGGTTTATCTCAACAGGAGTTTATAAATTTCCTCACTCCATTTTCAAAGAAATAACGCAAAAAGCAACTAAGGGAATACATGATATAACATCCGTTGTTGAATCGTTAATAGAACAAGGAAAAAAAATTTCTGTCATCAAAGCAGAATTCTGGAAGGATGTGGTGTACCCCTGGGATCTTGTTCAAATAAATGAGGTAATGATGCATAATTTAGCGAAATCTTCATCAAATGGTCTCATTGAAAAAGGGGTGACTCTTAAAGGATCGGTACACATAGGAAAAGACACCAAGATATACTCAGGATGTTATATTATCGGACCTGTTATTATTGGTGAAGGATGTGAAATCGGACCGCATGTTTGCATCTTTCCTTCAACAGCCATTGGCGATCATTGTGTTGTCTATCCTTTTACGCAAGTAAGAAATAGCAATATTATGGAGGAGGTTCGTATTGGGTCTCATGCATCTATAAATCACTCAGTTATTGGAAGGGGATGTGTTCTTGGAAATTCGGTTTCTACTATGTCAATGAATGCGGTGATTGAAACGGAAGAAGGATTCAAAAAACTCCATACGATTGGAGCTATGATAGGGGATGATACTTTCATTGATAATCATGCTGTTATCGACTCTGGTGTCATCATAGGAAGAAGATGCAAGATAGCAGCGTTAAAAAGAATCTCAAAAAATATTGCGAGTGAACGTGAAGTGATGTAGTGTGTGTGGCATTATCGGATATGTTGGATTTAGACAAGCACAGCACCTTTTGATACAATGTCTAAAGAAACTTGATTACAGAGGGTATGACTCGACAGGTATTGCAGTATTAGATCATACCATAAATATTGCTAAAGAAGTAGGTGAAATCTCCCAGTTAGAAAATACTCCTCTTGTCACGAATGGGATTATTGGAATTGGACATACCCGTTGGGCAACACATGGGAATGTGACAAAAGAAAACGCGCATCCTCATGTGAGTTGTGATGGATCTATTGCCATTGTCCATAATGGTATTATCGAAAACTACAAGAACCTTCGGGAAGAGTTACAAAAAAAGGGTCATATCTTTACCTCTCAAACTGATTCAGAGGTTATAGTTCATTTGATCGAAGATTTCTACAAGGGTAATATTGAACAGGCAGTTCTGCGAGCTCTAAAAAAAATACAAGGGTCTTATGCACTGATCGTTCTCTGTGAAAAAGAACCAGACAAGCTGGTTGGTGCTCGGAAAGAAAGCCCCCTTATTGTTGGTGTAGGCGATAACGAAATGTTTCTTGCTTCCGATATCCCTGCTATTCTCAATTATACGAAACGAGTGATCTATCTTGATGATGACGAAATCTGTGTCATTACAAAAAATGCTTTTCAAGTAGTAAATATGCATAATGAGATCCTCCAAAAAATCCAGGAAACAATACACTGGGATATGAAAGATGCCGAGAAATCAGGGTTTCCCCATTTCATGCTGAAGGAGATTTATGAACAGCCCGACGCCATTCATGAGACGTTACGAGGAAGAATTTCAGAAATTGATAACACTATACTATTCCCTCCGAGAGTGGCCAGACTTTTCAATAAAACTATTGACTCTATTCATATTATCGCATGCGGCACATCGTTTTATGCAGGGATGGTGGGGAAATATTTTATTGAACGTCTCACAAACATCCCTGTTTTTATTGAAATATCATCAGAATATAGATATTTTGGGACACGAAACAAACAATCCCTTGTGATAGCCATTACTCAATCTGGAGAAACTGCTGATAGTATTGGTGCCTTACGAGCAGCAAAACATGCAGGTTGCCAAACACTTGTTATTACAAATAATATTGGGAGCACTGCGACAAGAATTGCCGATGCATATCTTCTCACCCAATCTGGCCCTGAAATCGGAGTTGCTGCAACAAAAACGTTTACTGCTCAAATAGTCAGTATTTATCTGTTAGCATTATACCTTGCATCTTTACGGCACCTACGAGGTTCGTATGATTTACATTCGTCACTTATTCAGTTGAAAAATCTCCCTAAGAATATCAAGACCGTTCTTGAGAAAAACGATGAAGTTATTGAGATTGCACACAAGATTGCTGCTGCTCAATCAATCTTTTTTATCGGTCGTGGGGTGAATTATCCGTTGGCTCTTGAAGGGGCATTAAAACTGAAGGAAATTTCATATATTCATGCTGAAGGATTCGCTGCAGGAGAATTGAAACATGGTCCGTTTGCTCTTCTAACAGAAAAAACACCGGTGGTTGCGATTATCACAAAGGACGAAATTTATGAAAAACTCTTAGCGAACATTGGAGAAATAAAGGCACGAGGCCCAAAAGTCATTGCGATCGCTGATGAACAAGACACGGAAATCGATAACTATGTTGATTATGTCCTTCGGGTACCATCAACTGACCATGTTCTCTCTTGTATTCCAATTACCGTTCTTCTTCAACTTCTTGCATATCATATCGCGGACGAAAGAAAGTGTGCTATTGATAAACCTCGAAACCTTGCAAAATCAGTTACAGTTGAATAATAAGAGGAAAAGCTATGAAATGTGTTTTACTTGCTGCAGGCGAAGGAAAACGGATGTTTCCGTTAACATCCACAAGACCAAAAGTCATGATACCGATTGCGAATAAGCCGATTCTCGAATGGAATATTCTTCATGCAAAAGAAGCAGGTATCCGTGAGTTTGTTATTGTTGTATCGTATGAAGCAGAGAAGGTTCGTTCCTATTTTACTGATGGGAGCGATTGGGATGTATCAATTTCATATGTCAATCAAGCAGAACCGCAGGGGACCGGTCATGCTGTTGGTGTTGTCGAACCCTTTGTCGATGATTTTCTTGTCTTTTGTGGTGATACTGTATTTGGCACAAAAGATATTGCACAGCTTCTGAAATGTGAAAATAGTTTGGGCATTTTTACGGTTGAGGATTCAAAACAATATGGTGTTGTTGAAACTAATGACGAGTACGTGACCCACATCCATGAAAAGATGGATCATCCACTTTCAAAGATTATCAATACTGGTGGATATCACTTTTCACATGACATTTTTGAATATATCAGACAACTCAAACTTTCAATTCGCAGAGAATATGAACTTACCGATGCAATCAATCACATGGTAAGAGATCATCCGATACGTACTGTGAATATAACTCAGTGGTTTGATGTGTGTTATCCCTGGGATTTGTTCAGCGCTCAAAAACATCTTCTTGATGCCATGGTCCCCTCTCAAGCTTCGCCCATTGAAGAACAGGTCATTATGAAAGGTCCTGTGACCATTGGTGCGTCGACAACCGTGCGAAGTGGCAGTTACATTGAGGGGCCAGTAAGTATTGGTCGGAATTGCAGCATCGGGCCAAACTGTTACATCCGTCCCTATACAAGCATTGGGAACGGATGTCATATTGGAAATGCCTGTGAGGTGAAGAACTCTCTCATTATGGATAATAGTAAAATTCCTCATCAGAGCTATGTAGGGGATTCTGTTATTGGTGAGGGGTGTAATCTAGGTGCAGGGACAAAAATTGCTAATCTGCGACTTGACAAACAACCTATCACAGTTGTTCATAGAGGAACAAGCATTAAAACAGGTCGAAAAAAACTTGGTGTCATCATGGGCGATCATGTTGAAACGGGAATTAATGCTATGATCAACACAGGAAGTATCATTGGTGATTCTGTATTCATTGGGCCTGGGGCGCTTGCTAAAGGAGAAATTTTGTCAAAATCTAGGGTTTATTAGGAATTGAATAAAAATAATTTTTATATGCTGTAAAACATGATTATAAAATATTAACAATGTTAATCACAGCTAAAGGTATTTTTAATGATCTACCCAGGGAGATATCTTAAAATTTATTTTAAAATTGAATAGACAAAGAGATTTCCTTATCTTTTGCCTATCTTACTTTTTAGGTTATTAAAATGATTGTCGCTTCTATAGTTTTTTGGATCGTTATAAATCCTAATATATACCTGATACGTTCTAAATAATGAATAGGTCAAATGATTTAGACAATTACTCTAATCAATAGCATCATATGTTTCTCATCTCCACATTAATTTATTTTTAATTATTTCGATTCTATCTCTTCTTCTTTAATCAATTTTCCATGATAAGCATATTAAGAAAATCCAAGCGAGAAATCCCCAAACTTTAGTTTGTGGGATGAATCGCATGGAGGAATTGACATAAAACGCCGACAGGCGTTTTGTTCCCCCATTGGGGGAAAACCATGCTATTTATAGCATGGAAGGGGGATTTAAAATTAATTTTCTTTTTTATCTTAATTGGTGAAAAAAATCTGCATGAATGTTGTGAAATTTGAGAAAATGATTAAAAAATGATAAACAATTTCCGTATGGATAACAAAACATCGAGTATCTATTATCTGATGATTACCATGGATTGTATGATGTTATAAAATCTGCATAAAGGTTAGAACTCGTTCTGAAACTATAATAATTAAAATAATAAATAAACAAGTAAGAACGATGTTTAGTCTATTTTTTACGTCAATTGGAACGTATTCGTTGACGAATATTTTGATGATAAGGATACTTACTGCAAGTAATACAAAGAATAATTCAAGATCTGTAGGATTTGTTATGATAAAGAGGAAAAAAGTCGTAAGAATCATAAGAAATGTGATTTTTTCAGAAATAACAAATTTGTTTCTTTTAGTTATTGGTTGAAACGTATGTACACTTTTTTCAGTTATGAATGACGCAAGTAAGATACTTATAAAAACAAGGGTGATGCTTATTTTTATGTTTGGTAAAGTGGGGTTAAGCAAGGGAAGCACACCTAGTAGTAGGAAGAAAAGACCGATGATTTTCGCTCTAATATATGGTTTGAACCACCAATGAATTTTTTCAGATATCGCTCTTTGTTTTGATGTTGATTTAATATTTCTATTGTATGTTTTATTTGAAATCACTCCAGTATGTTTACATTTTGGGCAGGTTATTGTGATTTGTTTATTAGATTGATTATCAATAGTAATGATTTGATTACAATACGAACATTCATAAGCATTTAGCGAATATTCATTAGAACTTTTTTTTTGCAAATTAAGAGAAAAACCAATTTTTGTTGGTTTTTTAACCCATGTTGTAGTATTTTTTTTAGGATTGGGTGAAAATCCTATTTTGACAGGCATGTTCTTGGCTGTCTTGTCTCTCTTTTTTTTGCCATTAGGATTATATTTAATTTTCACAGGAATTATTCTCCATATTGTGTATTATAATTACTGATATTAAATGCTTAATCATGTATATTTTTGATTTGCAACTCTAATATGTTAAACTTCTTTATTATAATTTCAATTTAAACGAACATTTATATTTCTCTGATTCTAACAAAAAATAAATATCAAATAACAATTATTCGTTTTGTATATCAGGTGTCAGCTAAATAATAAAATATTAATATTTAATTGGAAATAATCATTAACTCAATATTTGTGTATTTGGGATCTTAAACTAGTTTAGCTTTAGCAGGTAACAATATGGCAGGCAAGCATAAGCAACGTGTACTCGCAATTATTCCTTGTTTAAACGAAGAAGAGACGATTGCATCAATTGTTTTAAAAACAAAACGATATGCCGATGAAGTGTTGGTCATTGATGATGGAAGCAGTGATGAAACAGGTGAACTAGCTCGAGAGATTGGTGCTACTGTTATTACTAATAATGAGAATGAAGGCAAAACTGCAGCCATTATTAAAGGGTTTCAGTATATGTTGGAAAATAATTTCCAATACGCAATTACACTTGATGGTGATGGACAACATGATCCAACTGAAATGCCCCTTATTTTAAATAAGCTCATTAATGAAAAATTTGATATAGTGATAGGCATTAGATATGGGAAGACAACAGAAATGCCTTGGTGGAGAAAAATTGGGAAACGTGTATTGGATTACACTACTAGTTTAGGAAATGGCGGTTTAATAACAGATAGTCAATCAGGATTTCGTGGGTTCAATTTAAAAGCTGTTGAAAAGCTTACGCCTCTATTAAATGGAAAAGCATTTGTTGTAGAAACAGAACAACTCATTCGTGCTCATGATGCCAATCTTCAAATAGGTTCAACGCACATTTCCTGTAAGTACAGCAATTTAAATACATCAACAAAAAATTCCGCTTCTCACGGTTTTTCAGTACTTAGCTATACCATTTGGCTTGTTGCAGAAAAGCGGCCGTTGCTGTTCATAGCTCTTCCTGGTTTTATATCTATTGTTATTGGGCTTCTATTTGGTATTTACACTACGCAATATCCCAACCATACCTATGAATTTTTAATTTCTTATTCCATTTTAATTAATATTCTTATTATTATCGGTGCATTAGCCATGTTTGTAGGTCTCTTATTAAATGTAATACCAGTTATAATTAAAAAAAATCGTAGTTCATAATTGTATTGTTTTCTTTATTTTTTAAATGCGCAATAATATCTAATGAAAATTATCGATTTTACTGAAAAAAAGTGTTTTTCTTGATTTATTAGATACTGTGGTAGTAAGAATAAGTTATCCAGGTTCTCATCCAGTTTACCTAATTATATAATGTTATAAAAAATTCCCAAGAATACCCAACAATTCATTGTTGGGATGAATTGGGTCTAACTTTTTTTCTGATCCTGCGCATCAAGATCATCGAGTGAAATCTGCTATCTTCGTTTGACCCATGTGGTCTTTATAGATGCTGTAATCAAGCACATCCTTGCCCTCTTGTTCAAGGATATATCGTTTTACTGCATCTTGAGAAACATGTCCTTCACTTCCACAATAATATCCTCGCGCCCACAGATGATTGAACTGCTTCAAATGCTTTTCATATCCTAGATAGGGAAGATCAGGGAACTTTTCACGGAGCCTGATTACCGAAACACCCTTCAACTGTGTAACGATCACATACGGGATATGTGTAGGTTTTGCTCCCACAAACAGATGGAGATGATCCGGCATGATCTTCAAGGCGCGCAATTCCAACGCAAGCTCTTTACATTCGTCAGTGAGAATGCTTCTCAGTTCATCTTTTATCAGGCTTTCTAACACGTTCTTTCTGTACTTCGGAATCCAAACGAGGTGGTACTTGATGCTGTACTTGCAGTGGAAACCGCTTCTGGCCACTGCAATCTTCACATTCAGTTGATACGTGTTTGGATTGAAGTGCGGATAGGTGTGTAACATGAAGGAAGCTTTCGAACAAACCATCGATTAATACTATTCGACCCCTCTCAAACGGTCGAAATGTTTTAAGCAAGATGGTTTGTGTTCCTTCATGTTACACTATTAAAAAATATGCTTTATCAGATACCCCCATCTTTAGAAGGATTCATTTTGGGAGGATATCATAATAAAGATTCTGAGAAAGCCTTCTATTTTATTTTTCTTTATTCTAAATAGATCACAAGAAGGACATTTCTTTGTAATATTCTAGAATGTTTTAATTAAAACCATTGCTTCAATATCTTCATAATATAATGAAAGGCGGGTTGAATTCTCAGAAAAAATATAGGTATAACAAATAGAAATATCTTCTAAATAGGTACAAATATTATCTGAATCAACTGTATATGTAAACCACACAATCGAGGTGTCATTTAATCCATCGAGATTCTGAATAATTATATTTTCTACTGATTCATTTGTATAATACGTCCATGTTTCATAATCTACTGTATCGATTCTCTTCCATCGTCCAATAAACTTGTTATCAGTCGGTTCTTGGGTGTTCTCATCCTCTTTTTTCTCTTGACAACCACATAAAGAAAATGCAATAGTACAACATAAAAGAATGCATAGAATACAAGTATTATTGTGTTTGTTCATTAAAGTCCTTTAATTAGTATTTTCATAGTATATAAAAAACCTACTACGGATATTGGTATTATTATATTTAACAACGAATGAGCGGAATTCAACATGACAAGCGAATGACGACCACATCTCACGAAACATAAGAAATTTTGCACATACAAATAAGGCTA
>JAEAMF010001050.1_pt1 | contig 23540 bp, 15 predicted proteins | sample 8958721 | NCBI WGS metagenome assembly JAEAMF01 (sample SAMN16933255, study PRJNA681124) | bioreactor sludge metagenome | isolation source: anaerobic bioreactor treating anionic surfactant - SDBS | place: India: Bengaluru | collected 2019-02-28 | reverse complement strand
CACGGCCGGCATGGGGGCTTCCATGTCGGCCACGACGCCGCCCACGACTCCGCCCACCACGCCTCCCTTGAGCCCGCCCCGATAGCGCCGTCCCGGCCCGCCGATGCCGTAGCCGCCGAGCGAGGCCAGGACATCGGGATTGAAGGACGGATAATCCGGCAGGACGCCCCAGCCGTCCTCGCTCGAGTAGAGCGTCTGGGCCAGGCCCAGTCCCGGGTCCCAGCCCGCCGCGCCCGTCCGCCCCGGATAGAGCCCGGCCAGGCGGGGAGGGTTGTGCGGGGCGAAGAGGTCCAGGCTGCGATCGTACATATAGGCCAGGAGCTCCGCCGCGCCTTTCTCGGCCGGCATCCCCTTGGGCGTCGTGACGGTGACGCGCCAGGTCTCGCGCCCGCCGGGCGTGAGCTTGTCCCGGAACGTGGCGAACGTCAGGCCCAGCTCCTTGTTGTCCCAGGGCACGTAGACGGAGGCCCCGGCGGTCATGAACTGGTGGTCGCGGACGGCCGTGACCCGGACCCCGAAGCCGCCGCGCAGGTCCTCGCCGACGGGGACCTCGATGACGCCTTCGTCCCGGCCGGCCTCGAGCCAGCGCCGGTCCGAAAGCTCGCCGCCCCTGAACGTTTCCCAGAGCAGCGGCTGGCCGCGCCACCCGGCGTCGACCAGGAAGCGGGCCTTGTCGCCGACCTTGGCCGAGGACTTCTCGGCCAGCAGGACGAGCGGCAGCTTGAACGAGCTCTTGGCCGCGCCCACGACCAGGAAGTCCAGGCGGTCGCGGCAGAAGGCCCCGAAGTCGTCCTTGGTCTCGTAGAGAAGCCGGTAGGCCCCGGCCGCGAGCCCCGGCACCTCGACGCGGGCCGCGCCCGAGGCGTCGTGCCGGGCCGTGCCCTTGGCCGCCTCTCGGCCGTCCTGCCACAGGCGCAGGATCTCGCCGGGGTCCGCGGCGCCGTCCCAGCGGGGCCGCAGGCGGTCGCCGGGCGTAGGCGGATAGGCGGGGTCCTCCGAACCGGGCGCGGCGCCGACAGGCTGGTCGGCCGGGAGCGGCGTTTCCGCGGGCCCGTCGAGCCGCACGACCCGCCAGGCGCCTTGGCCCGCCTTAGGCGTGCCGTCGAGGTCGGTCCGCAGGACCCGGAAGGCGCCCTTGGCGTCGGCCCTGAGGAAGGCCGTCTCGGCGTCCGCCCGGGCCTCGACGTTGACGAAGCCCAGCCGGAACGAGCGCGATGCGGACCGCGTCTCGCCGCCCTCGTCGGTGACGTCCACGGTCAGCGTGTACCGGTACGTCACGCCCGACTCGGCCGCGCCCTTCTTCTCGTCGACGCGCGGCGTGAAGGCGATGGGGATCGTGCCGTCGGCGTCGACCGCGGCCCGGCCGCCGGCCACCGTCTGGCTCCGGCCGCCGCCCGTCTCCCACCACCACCAGCGCGGATAGACCGGCTCGCGCTTGACCTGCCAGACCGCCTGGCCGGCCGCGACGGGCAGGCCGAAATAGTACCGGGCCTCGCCCTTGAGCGAGGCCGGCTTGTTCAGCCGCAGCGGCTTGTCGGGGTCCTTGATCGAGACCTCGAAGGTCGGCCGCTTGTATTCCTCGACCCGCACGGCCGCGTAGCCGGACGGGGATGAGCGCAGCTGCCAGCCCCCGAGCGGGCGCCCCGCGGCCGGAATGTCGAAGGCCCCGCTGGCGGTGCCGAAGGCGTTGGTCGCAACCGAGGCCTGGGCCACCCGCTGGCCGTTGATGTCCTCGAGCCAGACGGAGACGGTCGCCGCGGCGTCCGGCGCGACCCGGCCCAGGTCCGTCCGGCCCTTGTAGGCCAGGACCTTCCAAAGGAGCTTCTGGCCGGGCCGGTAGATCGAGCGGTCGGTGTAGAGCAGGGCGCTCCGCGAGTCGCGCGGCTCTTCCCGGTCCTGGAAGTACAGGTAATCCGGGTCGAAGGCCGCGTCCCGGCCCTTTTTGGCCAGCAGGAAATAGGTGCCGCCGCGTACGGTCGGATTGAACCAGACCCGGCCGTCCTCGCCGGTCTTCTTGGTCTCGATCCGGGTGTGGCCGCGGCGCCAGTCGAAGGCGTAAAGATCGACCGTGACGCCGGCCAGCGGCCGGCCGGAGGCCCCGGAGAGGGCCAGGACCTCTTCGCCGACGCCCCGGCCGGTCTTCGTGCCCCCGGCGAGGGCCCCGCCGCCCTGGCGCTTGTTGAGGACGAGATCGCCGACGACGACGCTCATCGCCACCCGGCGGTTGGCGCCCTCGCCGAAGTCCTCGCGGGCCGAGGCGGCGACGAGATAGAGCCCCGGCGGGAGCGAGGCCGGCAGGTCGGCGTAGGTGGCGTGGTCGCGATGATCGCGGGTCTTGGCCAGGTCGGCCTTCCAAGCGGCGGCCGGCGTCACCTGGCCCAGGATGCGCTCGACCTCGCGGCCCTGCGGGAAGATGGAATAGTCCTTGGCCGACTTGACCAGGGCTTCGATGTCGAGCGGGTAGGCGCGGAGGTAGAGGCGCTCGAGATTGCGGTGGGTGACGCGGACCGACCGGCGGCCCGGCGCGTCGGCGCGCATGGCGTCCAGCCCGTATTCGGGCGCCTCGATGGAGGCGACGATGTGCCGGCAGCGCCGGCCGCCCGGCGAGTCGGGGAAGCGCTCGGCGCCTTCGAGGGCGATCTTGCGGGCCCGGACCAAGGCGTCGGCGGCGTCCTCCGACCGGGTGTACTCGGCCAGCAGGGCCTGGCCCGTCGCCCACCAGTCGGGTTTGCGGTTGGAGGCGAGGAACTCGGCCAGATGCTTGCGGATGAGGGTCCGGGAGTCCTCGTCGTCGAACGCGCCGTGAAGGGCCTGGACGAACGAGAAGCGGGCCTCGAGGGCGGCGGCGCGGCGGTCGTTGCGGCGGCTCCAGGATTCATGCTCGCCCAGGAGCGCGGCCGCTTTCTCGACCGGGTGGGCCGACGCCGAGGCCAGGACGTCCGCGGCCTCGGCCGGGCTGGTGCGGCCAGCCTTGCCGAGCAGGCCCGCCAGGTCGAGGAGCCAGGTCTCGTTGGACTGGCGCGGCGTCCAGAAGGTCGTGTCGCCGATCAGGCCGGCCATGAGATAGACGACGGCGTCGCGCAGGGAGTCGCGCACGCCGGCCGGGTAGTTGCCGGCCTGCCAGAAATCGGGGAATTCGGAGGCCTTGCGGCCGGCCAGCCGGTCGCGGTCCTTCCAGACCCGGAGGAGCGTGCTCCAGGCCTCCTGGAAGATCTGATCGCGGGTCCAGGCCTTGAGGTCGACGGGGCCCTTGGCCTCGACCGTCTCGCGCCGGTTGATCTCCCAGGAATAGGCCTGGTAGTAGGTGACGAGAGAGCCGGCGTAAAAAAGGTCGAGCAGGTCGCGCTCGACGGGCGCCTCGGGCCAGGCCTCGGTCTTGAAGAAGAGGACGGCCGTCTCGTAGCCGTGGAGGGAGGTCCGCAGCTGGCCCTCGCGGATGAGCGTCCAGGTCCAGAGGGCGGTGTCGCCGCGGCCGCGGGCCTCGGCGCGCAGGCGGGCGCACTCGGCCGCGGCGGCCTCGAACTTCTGCTCGCCGACGAGCTTGTCGACCGCCTCCCGGGCGGCCTTGTCCTGGGGGGACCCGGGGACTGACGGGGTCATGAGGGGCGCCTCCATCGACGGGATTTCGGGCGACGCCGCGGCGGCCGCCGCGGGGCGGGGGCAGGGGCGGTCGGCGACGACGGCATAGAGGCCGGCGGCGGCGAGGAGGGCCAGGACGGCGATGGCCGGGCCGAAAGCGGCGGCCGGGGCGGCCTTCCGCGCCTGGCCGTTGTGCGGGCCGTGGTCGTTCGGGGAATGAGCGGTCATGGGGTCCTCCCGGTTCTCGTTGAGCTGGCCGGCGGGCCGGCGTCTATCACGATACGATATACAATCTCCGCGGGCGAATAATCCGGGCCGGTCATACCGGCGTCCTTTTCGAGCGGGCCGGAGCGGTGGAACGGGTCAGGGCCCGCCTGAAGAGACCGTGTTTTTCGGACATGCCTTCCTGCCGGGACCAGCGGCGGACCTCTCCCAAGTCGACGTCGTTCGCGGCGCAGACCAGGACGGCCTGTTCGAGCGACGGCTGGTCGTTCCAATGATAGAACGCGGCCAGGCGGTCCTTGACGCAATCGGTGGGGGAGAGAAGGCGGAGGGTGCGCGACCCACGCCGGATCTCGCGGATCTCGCGCACCGGCTCGCTCCCGACCGACAGCGGCGGCTGGAGGAACTCGACGATATAGGCGCTTTCGGGATGGCGGAAGTGCCGCCCGTCCTCGCGGAACCCCAAGGTCTCCATGACCAGCCGGAGCTTCCGCCGCGGCACGGCGGACGTCAGGACGAAATCGAGGTCGAAAGACCGGTAGCGGTTCCCGGCGAAGATCGAGACGCAGGCGCCGCCGGACAGGACGACGTCGATCGCCCGGGCCCGGCAGGCGTCGCAGACGAGGGCCGCGAGGTCGGCGATCGCCAGGCGCTTCGTGACCCTCACAGCGGTTTTCCGCTCCGGCGCGGTCTTAGCCGGGGGGCATAGAGCCGTTCTTTCTCGTCCTCGGGCACGAAGGCCAGGGCCCTGGCCAGCAGGGCCTCGACCTCCCGTTTGAAGGGATAGCGGGGATTGAAGCCGAACAGCCGGATGCGCCCCTTCAATTTGCTGTACAGGACCCCGCCGCCCTCCAGCTTGATCAGCTGGTACTGGATGGCGTTGACGTTCCGCTCGAGCGCGCGGGCGATCTCGCGCGGATAGGACTCGCCGTGCGTGAAGAGGAACAGGAGGATCTGCTCCTTGCAGGTCGATTCGAGCAGCGGCTCGAGCATGGCGGCCTCCCTCGCCTCCATAAACAGGATCGTTGGTCACATGACCAAGAAAATCAGTAATAGAATAGGGCCGGGCGGATGGCCTGTCAAGGAGGAAAAAAGCCGGGACAGGGTATTGTGTCCCCCATTTTAATTGAATAGAATGACCGCGCATCTCGTAGGAGGGATCATGAGACACGTATCCGTCACGATGATCGGGCTGGCGCTGCTGGCCCTGGCGGCGGTCGTCCCGGCCGCGGCCCAGGACAAGGGCAAGGCGTTCAACGGCCTGGGCCTGGGCCTGGGCAACCTGTCGCGGCTGTCCAAGGCCAAGACCCGGTCCGTCAGCCCGGAGAACTTCACCGGGGAGAAGGGCCAGGCGGCCATGTCCACCGACGGCCCGGCCATGAGCGCGGCCCGCGACCTGGGCCAGGGCTGGAAAGTCTCGCCCTACGTCCGCATCCCGGCCGGCGAGACCTTCGTCATGGCCGACGTCAAGGGCGAGGGGGCCATCCAGCAGATCTGGCTGACGCCCGCCGGCAGCTGGCGCCACGCCATCCTGCGCATCTACTGGGACGGCGAGGCCGAGCCCTCGGTCGAATGCCCCGTCGGCGACTTCTTCGCCTGCGGCTGGGGCCAATACGCCCAGATCTCGTCCCTGCCCGTCTGCGTCAATCCCGGCAGCGCCTTCAACTGCTACTGGGAGATGCCCTTCCGCAAGGGCTTCCGGATGACCCTGGAGAACATCGGCGCCAAGCCGCGGGAAGGGGAGCCGGCGACGACCAACCAGTTCACCGTCTACTACCAGGTCAACTACGCGCTGACCGACGTGCCCGACGACGCCGCCTACTTCCACGCCCAGTTCCGGCGCGTCAACCCGCTGCCGTACAAGGACGTCTACACCATCCTCGACGGCGTCAAGGGCCGGGGCCATTACGTCGGCACCTACATGGCCTGGGGCGTCAACAACAACGGCTGGTGGGGCGAGGGCGAGCTGAAGTTCTTCCTGGACGGCGACTCGAAGTTCCCGAGCATCGCCTACACGGGCACCGAGGACTATTTCTGCGGGTCCTACGACTTCGACGCCAAGGCCCCGGACGGCTCGATCCAGTACCGCGAGTTCACGACGCCCTACGCGGGCCTGCCGCAGGTCATCCGCGGCGACGGCCACTACCAGGTCATGCAGAGGTTCGGGCTGTACCGCTGGCACATCATGGACCCGGTCCGCTTCGAGCAGGACCTCAAGGTGACCATCCAGGCGCTGGGCTGGCGGACGGGCGGGCGCTACCTGCCGCTCCAGGACGACATGGCCTCCGTGGCGTTCTGGTATCAGGCCGAGCCGCACGCCAAGTTCCCCAAGCTGCCGGACAGGGATTATCTGGAGATCATTTAGCGGCAGGCGGGCCCGGGCGGACCAAGGCGGACCCGCCCGCGAGAGGCCGGGCCGCCGCCCGGGCTAGTTCTCGCGGCCCTCGACCTCGTCGAGGACGGTCCGGAGGTAGTTTTCGGCGCCCGTCCGGACGTCGAAGGCCCGCTTCATGGCCTTGAGCTCGTTCAGGAAAGGCCTGAAGTCCGAGGGATCGCTCCAGTTGGCCATGGTCAGGCGCTCGATGATGTCCTTGAGGCCGCGGGGGCCGATGATCTCGTCCAGGGAGCCCGGCAGCCGCCCGTCCTCCTTGTCGCAGAAGCGCACGATGCGGAAGAACACCTTGCGCAGGACCTCCTGCTGGTTGAGGATCTCCTGCTTGAGCAGGAAGAGGTCCTTGACGGAAGTGGTCTGGGTCAGCTGGCCGTGGAGCTGCTGGGCGCCGTCCATGACCTTGTCCACGGCCTCCATGAAGGCCCGGGCGTCGAGCCAGGACCCCGTCCCGCCGGTGTAGAAGGCCAGCTCGGTCCCGTTGGCGACGGGCTCGGTCCGGCGGTAACGCTCCAGGCTCTCGAGGGCGGCCGGGTCGTCCTCGGCCGGGGCGGGGGCCGCCTCGGCTTCGGGCTCGGCGCCGGTTTCGGCGGCCGCTTCGGCCTGGGCCGCGGCTTCGGCCTCTTCGACGGCCGCGGTCACGGCCTCGTCGAGGGCCGGCGGGTCCTGCGGCGCCGGGAAGTCGGCCCGGGCCGGGTTGTCGGCCGACAGCTCGACGTCGTGCATATGCTCGTCGTCGATGCCGATGAGGCCCAGGGACGCGGCCAGCTCCTCGGCCGTCTCGGTGGCCGGGGCGGTCGGGGCGCCGTCCGCCGCGTCGTCGGGCGCGGGGGCCTCGTCGGCCGGCCGCAGCGTGGCCAGCAGGTCGCGGACCTGGCGGAGCTTGCCGATCTCGGCCAGCCAATCGACCTCGCTCTCGGTCCGGGAGGCGGGGGCGGGCAGCTGGGCGACGATGCCGGCGTAGCCCGACAGCCGCTCCTTGAGGCCGGCGTATTCGGACTCGGCCCGGACGCGGACCTTCTCGATCTCCTCGTTGAGACCGCCGATCTTCTCCAGCTCGCCGCCGGCCAGGATGGCGGCGTTCTCCATCATCTTCTGGTAGTTGACGGCCCGCTCGAAATGGCCGCGGATCTCGCCGCGCAGGTGCTCTTCGGTCGACTGCAGCTCGGCCATGACGGCCTTGTGCTCCTCGAGGAAGCCGCGGACCTGGGCGAATTCCCGGTTGACCGCGTCGATGCGGCGCTGGGCTTCTTCCTTTTCGCGGTTGATGCGCTCGGCCAGGGACTGCTCGACCTCGGTCTTCTGGGCCGAAAAGGCCTCCTGGACGCGCTTCTCGAGATCGTCAAGGATGCTGGCGGCGTCGATGCGGGGTTCGGCGTTCGGGCTCATGGGGCCTCCTTCAGAATTGGACGGGCGCGGGTGCGGTCTGCCCCTTGCCGTAGAGATGGTTGATGAGGACCAGGACGCCGGTCGGGATGCCGTGCTCGAATTCGACCCCCATCTCGTAGAGGCCGTCCTCGACCATCCGGTTCCAACGGACGTCGGCCCGGGCTTTGACGATCTGCTTGGACTTGGAGAGGTAGAGCGTCATGCGCAGCGAGGCGCCGACCTCGAAGAAGCGGTCGGTGACGATCCGGGCGCCGCCGAGGGAGATGTCCTTGGTCAGGGCCTGGATGAGGCGCGGCTCGTCGGCGGGGGAGGGGCCGGGGATCTCGATGGCGACCCGATTCTCCTCGGCGATCCGCTTGTCTTTCCTGTTCTCGCGCATGGCGGTCTAGGTCCGGTATTCTGGCTCTTTCGTCGGCTCTCTGCTCTCGTTTACAGGTCCGATTTTAGGACAGCCCGGACAGGCGTCCATCGCCGCGGGGGGTGAAAGGGGGGGGGATTATCGGCCCCCTCCCCTGACCCCAGGAGAGAGGGGGCCCGATGAGGGCGGAAGGGCGCGCCGGGAAGGGCCGGGGCACAGGTCGGGCGGTTCCCGGGCAATTTCAGGAGAGAGCGGTCGAGGCGGGTGCGGCGGAGGCCCCGGCCGAGGCGTCAGCGCACGGGCTCGAAAGCGGCCGTCCGGGCCGGCGCAGGCCGGGGGCCGCGGAGGAAAATGGCCATGCGGACGTACTTGCGGTCTGACGGGTCGAGGGGGGCTTGGCCCTCATAATCGTGCCAGCGTTCGACGAACTCGGCCCGGGGGACGACACCCCGGGAGCCGAGCAGGGAAGGGTCCTCGAAATAGAGGTTGGCGGCGTCCGCGCCCAGAAGGACCATGTAGTGGCCGTCCTCCCAGGTCTCGGCCCAGGGGACGTCGGCGAGGTCGCGCCAGGCCTGGAGATCGACGATGACCGAGGTGCCTTCCGCCAGGGCCCGCTCGAGGTCGGCCAGGACGAGGCCTTCGCGCAGGTCCGCGGTCAGGCCGAGCTCGCGGGCGCCGCGGACGATGTCGTCCGGGTGGGTGCCCTGCTCGGGGGTGCTGCGCAGGCGGGCGGCCAGCCGGTCCTCGCGCTCATCGATGCCCCAGTAGGCGAGGACGGCCTGAAGGGCGGCCGCGCCGCAGGTGTAGCCGGTGCTTTGGCGGACGTCGGGGACGGCGGCGAAGGGCAGCGGCGCGGCGGGGTGGAGCGCGGAGTCGGGGCCGGAAAGAAGGCCGGCCGCGGGGGTCTGGCCCTCCGCCACGCGTCCCGATCGCGCGGCGGTGTGATCGGGCGAAGGGGCGAGAGCGCGGTTCGGCGCCAGGGTCAGAGTGGAGCGGAGATTTGGCAGGCGGAGCGGAAGGACGCTCCCCGCCAGCCAGCCCGCGGCCAAAGCGACGAGAAGGGTGAGGGCCTTTTTCATCGAAACCTCCGTGCGTCCGGCGTCGAGACCCCATCATCTAATAAGTCCGCCGGCCGGTCAATCGGGGCGGCGCCCCGCGCCAGGGTAGGCCCGACCGGGGGATGGGGTCAAACCTACCTTTTTCGAAAAAAGGTAGGTTTGACCCCATCGCGGGGGGAGGGCGGGGACTAGAGCGCGGCGAGCAGGCCCGCCGGCGCGTCGAGGAGAACGTCGGCGCCGTTGGCCCGCAGCTCGTCGGCGGTGCGGAAACCCCACAGCGCTCCGGCGGCCAGCATGCCGGCGGCCCGGGCCGTGGCCATGTCGACGTTGGTGTCGCCGACGAAGGCGCAGGCGGCGGGCGGGACGCCGAGCTCGGCGGCGATGGCCAGGGCGGAGGCCGGGTCGGGTTTGAGGGGCACGCCGGGCAGGGAGCCGCGGACGATGTCGAAGCGGTGGGGGGCCAGGAGCGACTCGGCCATCGCGGCGGTGAACGCCTGGGCCTTGTTCGAGAGCACGGCCGTGCGGAGGCCGCGGCGGGCCAGCTCGGCCAGCAGCTCCGGGACGCCGGGGAAGGGACGGCTGTGGACATGCCAGCAGGCCTGGTACTCGCGGCGGTAATCGGTCAGGATCTCGGCGACTACGGCGTCGGAGGGCGCCGGCCGGTTGCGCCAGGCGAAGACCCGGCGGATGAGCTCCTCGGCCCCTTCCCCGACGAGCGTCTTCATCTCGTCGTTGCTGAACCGGCCCAGGCCGCGGGGCTCGTAGACGCGGTTGGAGGCGAAGGTGATGTCCTCGATGGTGTCGAGCAGCGTCCCGTCCAGGTCGAATATCACCGCCAAGATGGGGGACACAATACCCTGTCCCGGCTTTTTAGCCTGAAGGGAAGTCGGGACACGATGCCAATTTCCATCCCGCGGGCGGTCGCCCTTCGAGGGTTCGGCCGGCTGGCGGCCGTCCTTGCGGGCGTGCGAGCGCCCGGCGGGGGGACCGCTTGTCGCCGCGCTCATATCTTATGGGCTCCGGCCAGGGCGCGGTAGGTGCGCCAGGCGTTGTCGAGGCGGGCCCGGTCCTCGGCCGTCGTTTCGCGGCGGACCTTGGCCGGCACCCCGGCGACGACGACGCCGGGCGGCACCTGCATGCCTTCGGGCACGACCGCGCCGGCGGCGACGATCGAGCCGCGGCCGATCCGGGCCCCGGAGAGGACCGTGGCGCCCATGGCGATCATGGCTTCGTCCTCGACCGTGCAGGCGTGCAGGATGGCCCCGTGGCCGACCGTCACCCGGGCCCCGACGCGGCAGGGAAGGTTGGCGTCGACGTGCACGACCGAGCCGTCCTGGATGTTCGAGCTTTCGCCGATCTCGATCTCGGCCCCGTCCATGTCCGAGCGCAGGACGCAGCCGTACCAGACGCTGGCGCCCGCGTGCAGGACGATCCGGCCGACCAGGACCGCCCCGGGGGCCGCCCAGGCGCCCTCGGCGATCTCGACCGGGCCGAGCTTGTCCGCGATGCCGTATTCACCCATGGCCGTGCTCCCTTCCCTAAAGGCGACCATTTTACCAAAATGGGGGACACAATACCCTGTCACGGCTTTTTTCTGCCAAAATGGGGGACAGAGCATTATTGTGTCCCCCATCTTTTTATTCTTGCAATTCGCGGGCGGTCATTTTATAATCCATACTATTCCACTAGGATTTAGCTTCCTCGGGTGGGAAATTCGCGATATTCGGAGGCGCACGTGTCCGGTCCCGGCGGTTTCAACGAGAACGCACTCAAGATCCTCAAGGCCCGCTACTACCTCAAGAACGACAAGGGGGAGCTCGTCGACAAGGCCCCCGAAGACCTCTTCCGCCGCGTCGCCACCCACATCGCCTCGGCCGAGAAGTCCAAGGCCGACCGCAAGAAGTACGCCGAGGCCTTCCTCCGCATCATGGCCGACCGCGACTTCCTGCCCAACAGCCCGACCCTGACCGGCGCCGGCCGCGGCATGTGCCTGTCGGCCTGCTTCGTCCTGCCCATCGAGGACTCGCTCGACCACATCTTCGAGTCGGTCAAGAACGCGGCCCTCGTCCACAAGGAGGGCGGCGGCACCGGCTTCGATTTCAGCCTCCTGCGGCCCAAGGGCAGCTTCGTCCGCAAGACCCAGGGCGTCGCCTCCGGCCCCATCTCCTTCCTCAAGGTCATCGACGCCGCCACCGAGGCCGTCAAGCAGGGCGGCACCCGCCGCGGCGCCAACATGGGCATCCTCCGCGTCGACCACCCCGACATCGAGGAATTCGTCCAGATGAAGCTCGACGGCGCCTCCGTCGCCAACTTCAACATCTCCGTCGCCGTCACCGACGCCTTCATGGCCGCCCTCGACGCCGGCACCGAGTACGACCTCGTCGACCCCCACCTCGGCGTCCCCGTCGGCCGCCGCGACGCCCGCAAGATCTTCCAGCTCATCGTCGAGTCGGCCTGGGCCGTCGGCGATCCCGGCCTCATCTTCATCGACCGCATCAACGCCGGCAATCCGACCGCCGGCCTGGGCCCCATCCGGGCCACCAATCCCTGCGGCGAGCAGCCCCTGCACGACTACGAGTCCTGCAACCTCGGCTCGATCAACCTGGCCAACTTCCACGACCCGCGGGCCAAGGACCATTTCGACTGGGCCCGCTTCGCCTCGGTCGTCCGCCTGGGTGTCCGCTTCCTCGACAACGTCATCGACGTCAACCGCTACCCGCTGCCCCAGATCGACAAAATGACCCGCTCGACCCGGCGCATCGGCCTGGGCGTCATGGGCTGGGCCGACCTGCTCCTGCTCCTCAAGGTCCGCTACGACTCGCCCAAGGCCCTGGCCTTGGCCGACAAGGTGGCCTCCTTCCTCCGCGCCGAAGCGACCGCCGCCTCCCGCGAGCTGGCCGCCGAGCGCGGCTCGTTCCCGGCCATCGCCCAATCGGCCTACAAGGGCACGAAGATGCGCAACGCCACCGTCTTCACCATCGCACCGACCGGGACGATCTCGCGCATCGCCGGCTGCTCCTCGTCGATCGAGCCCGTCTTCGCCTTCGAGGTCGTCTCCAAGATCATCGACGCCGAGCTCAAGGACGTCCACCCTCTCTACGCCGCCTGGAAGGAGAAGAACCCCGACAAGCCGCTGCCCGACTACTTCCGGGCCGCCCATGAGATCGCCCCCGAGTGGCACATCAAGACCCAGGCCGCCTTCCAGAAACACGTCGACAACTCCGTCTCCAAGACGGTCAACTTCCCCCACGAGGCCTCGGTCGAGGACGTCGAGAAGGCCTACCGCCTGGCCTGGGACCAGGGCACCAAGGGCGTCACCATCTACCGCGACGGCTGCCGCGAGAGCCAGGTCCTCTACAAGAACGGCGCCGAGATCAAGCACCCGGAGGGCCGCCCCGACTCCCTGCCCTCGGTCACCGACAAGATCAAGACCGGCTTCGGCAACCTCTACGTCACCATCTCTTTCCACGACCAGAAGCCCTTCGAGGTCTTCGCCTCGATCGGCAAATCGGGCTACTCGACCATGGCCGACGCCGAGGCCCTGGGCCGCCTCATCTCGACCGCCCTGCGCAGCGGCGTCGAGGCCGAGGAGGTCATCGCCCAGCTCAAGGGCATCGGCGGCTCCGAGCCCATCTTCACCGAGGGCGGCCTGATCCAGTCCATCCCCGACGCCATCGCCAAGGTCCTGGAGAAGCACTTCGGCGAGGTCCGGCACAACGCCAAGGACTTCTACACCGTCCGCTGCAAGATCTGCGGCGCGCTCCTCCCCGACGAGAAGTGCCCCGTCTGCCCGAACTGCGGCTGGAGCAAATGCGCATGAGCCCTCTGCACGCCCTGACCGCCCTACTCCAAGACCCCGCCCAGGCCCAGGCCGCGGCCGTCCCGGCGCCCCCTCCGCCCGCCCTGACCGTGCAGCACCTGGTCCTGACCCTGATCATCATGGCCGCCGCCGTCGTCCTGGGCCTCGTCGTCCAGCGCCTGCTGGCCCGGACCCTGCGGGCCATGGCCAAGCGGACGGCCAACGAATGGGACGACATCGTCGTCGAGTCCCTGCGCGGCCTGGCCGTCCTGTGGTTCGCCCTGGTCGGCCTGGCCCTCGTCCTGCGGCTCGTCCCGCTGCCGTCCGAGGTGGCCCTCATCGTCCGGCGCGCCGTGGGCGTCCTGGGCATCCTCTCGGCGGCCCTGTTCTTCACCCGCCTGGCCCGCAAGTCCATCTACACCTACATCGACCGCAAGGTCGAGGTGCCGTCCTCGATCTTCAAGAACTTCGCCACGGTCCTCATCTACGCCGTGGCCTTCCTGTTCGTCCTGGACTACCTCGGCGTGTCCATCGCCCCGCTCCTGACGGCCCTCGGCGTCAGCGGCCTGGCCGTGGCCCTGGCCCTCCAGGACACGCTGTCCAACCTTTTCGCCGGGCTGAACATCCTGATGACCCGCAAGATCCGGCCGGGCGACTACATCCGCCTGGAGTCGGGCGAGGAAGGGGAGGTCTGCGACATCACCTGGCGCAACACGACCATCCGGGCCCCCGAGGACAACCTGATCGTCGTGCCCAACGCCAAGCTGGCCGCCGCCATCTACACCAACACCCACCTGCCGGAGACCGAGATGGGCTACTTCCTGCCGGTCACGGTGGCCTTCGACAACGACCTGGACAAGGTCGAGCGGGTGACCATCGACGTGGCCCGCCAGGTCCTTGCCCCCCCGGAGCGCGCCATCGCCGGCTTCGAGCCCTACATCCGCTACAACGCCTACACCGATCTCGGGGTCCGCTTTTCCGTCGGCCTGCGGATCAAGGAGTACCAGGAGCAGTACCGGATCCGGCACGATTTCTACAAGCGGCTCCACGAGCGCTATCGCGCCGAAGGGATCAGGCTGGCCGTTCCGCCCCGCGCCGTGACGCTGGAGAAATAGGGCGTCAGCCGAAGAGGAGCGCCTTGAGCAGCGCGGCATTCAGCCCGATGACGACGGCCGCCACCCCCCACAGCAGCGCCCGGAGGGCCCGGCCGTTGGCGTAGCGCCCCATGACCCGCGGCGACGAGGTCAGCCGGATCTGGGTCACGATCGTGAACGGCAGCTGCACGCTCAACAGCATCTGCGACACGACCAGGCCGCGGAACGGATCGCCGATGAGGAAGACGGCCGCGGTGGCCGCGACCAGCGTCCCGGCCGCGCCCAGCCGCGAGTGCAGGTCCTTGATGTCGTAGGCCTCGCCGAAGATGCCGGCGAAGATGCTGCCGCCGGCCATGCCGGCCGTGATGGACGACGACAATCCCGACAGAATGAGCGCCGCGGCGAAGATCGCCGCCGCCGCCGGCCCGACCAGCGGCCCGAGCATGGCCTGAGCCTGGCCCAGCTCGGTCACCGGGGCCCGGCCGAAGAAGGTGGCCGCGGCCACGATGATCATGGCGCTGTTGATGGCCCAGCCGACGCCCATGGAGAAGAGCGTGTCGGCGAACTCGTACTTGAGCTGCCGCCGGATGACCGCCTCGTCGGCCAGGTTCCACTGCCGGCTCTGGATGACCTCCGAGTGGAGGAAGATGTTGTGGGGCATGACCACGGCGCCCAGGACGGCCATGACGATCGGCAGCGATCCCGCCGGGAGCGCCGGCGTGACCCAGGCCGCGGCGGCCCGCCCCCAGGACACGTCGACGAGGACGAGCTCGTAGAGGAACGACAGGCCGATGAGCGAGACGAAGGCGATGATCCACTTCTCGAGGCGGGGATAGGAGCTGGAGAAGAGCAGGACCAGGACGACGGCCAGCACCAGGCCGGCCGCGGCGCGCAGCGGCAGCCAGGGGAAGAGCATGTTCAGCCCGATGGCCGCCCCCAGGATCTCGGCCAGGGCCGTCGACACCGCGGCCGCCACGGCGCTCCCCAGGACCAGCCGGGAGGCGGCCGGCCGCATGTGCTTGGAAGCCGCCTCCGACAGGCACAGGCCGGTGGCGATGCCCAGGTGGGCGGCGTTGTGCTGGAGGACGACCAGCATGATCGTGGCCAGGGTGACCATCCACAGCAGGGCATAGCCGTGGGCGGCGCCGGCGGCGATGTTGGAGGCCCAGTTGCCCGGGTCGATGAAGCCGACCGTGACCAGGAGGCCGGGGCCGATATAGCGGAGGAAGGCCGGCGCCTCGAGGCGCGGCTTGTGCCTGCGCAGCCGTTCGGCCAGCGTCACGATGACGGCCCTCCCGCCGACAAAATACCCTATTTCGCCTCCCGGAAAAAGGGGGGCCAAGGCCCCTTCGTGAAGCGCCCGGCCGACCGGCCTCGCGCCTCCTCGCCACCGAGGGCGGGCCCGCCCCCCGCCGGCGCCGGCTTGGCCGCGGCGGGGGCGGCGGGCCGGGCCGGAAGAGCGACGTCGGCTCGGCCGGCCGTGCCGCCGGCGATTTGACCTCCGGCCCGGTTGAGTGGTAATGTTTACAGCGACCTGTATCACAAAAGGAGTCCTTAACGATGAAGAAAGCTGCTCTTATCCTCATCCTTTTCGGCTGCCTGGCCGGCCTGTCTTTCGCCGACGGCAACCATAACGTCGGGCTCGGCCTCATGCTCGGCGAGCCGACGGGCTTGAGCTTCAAGCTCTGGACCCGGCCGACGGTGGCCTGGGACGCCGGGGCGGCCTGGTCCTTCGTCGAGGGGGATTATCTGCAGATCCACAGCGACTTCCTGCTCCATAATTTCAACCTCTTCCGGGTCGAGACCGGCCGGATGTCGTTTTTCTACGGACTCGGCGCCCGGATCAAGTTCGCCAGCGATCTGACCTTCAGCCTGCGCATCCCGGTCGGCATCGCCTATGAGTTCGAGCGGACGCCGGTCGAGCTCTTCCTCGAGATGGTGCCGATGATCGACCTCATCCCCTCGACCGGGTTCCAGATGGCCGGAGCGATCGGCTTCCGGTACTATTTCTAGGCCCCGTCCCGCGGCGACGGGCGCGCACGGTTCCGATGACCGCCGGTTGTCTCCGGCTCCGAGGCGGCCCCGGCAGGAAGGGGCGGCCGCACGGGCCCGTCACCGGCTCGAGATCCACAAGACGCGCGGCCGCGCTCTGCGCCGCCGCGCTGGCGTTTGCCGCTTGCTCGAACTCGCCGCAGGCGCCGGCCGCCGACCGTCCCTCGACCGATGACCCCGCCGTTGCCGCTCCCGCCGCCCGCGCGGCCGGCCGGCAGGCCTTCGTGGCGTCTCCCGCCGTTCCCGTCCCGGGCCGGCCCCTGCGCGTCCTGGCCGTGTTCGACCGCGACGCGGGCAAGCCCGGCATCGTCCTCCGCGGCCCCGGCGGCGACGTCAAGCCGGCGACGTTCAAGAGGGGAGAAGGGCCGCCGTTCTGGGCGGCCGCGGAATTCGCCGCCGCCCCGGCCGGGTCGTCCCAAGTCGTCCTCCTCGAAGGCCGGGACGAGGCCGTCTACGGGTTCGACGATGCCCTGGACGTCTCCGCGGGCTGGTCGTGGGGCGCCGAAGGCCTCTACGCCGCCTGGATCGAGGCCCTCTTCGCCGACGCCGACGAGCGCTCGACCTGGAAGGCCCTCCACGAGGTCACGCGCGACCGCTCCCGCAATTTCCTTCATGACCGCCTCGGGCTCGGCGAGGACGAGGCCGCGGGCCCGAAGGCGCTGGAGATGACGCCCGACTGCGCCGACAATCCCTATTTCCTGCGGGCCTATTTCGCCTGGAAGCTGGGCCTGCCCTTCGGCTTCCACGAGACAAGCTGGGGCACGCTGGAGTCGCCGCCCCGGGCCGGCCGCTTCCTCGCCGGCGAGACCCGCCGTCCCGGCGCCGCCCCGCCCGCCGGCTCCGTCGCGGCCATGCGCCGGCTCTTCACCCTGATCAAGAACGTCGTCCACGCCGGCAATGGCCGGACGGCCCTGGACGCCGACGACACCGATTATTACCCCCGGCCGCTCGCCCGCAGGGCCCTCAAGCCCGGCACGGTCTTCGCCGATCCCTACGGACACACCTACACGCTGGTCCGCTGGGTGCCGCAGACCCGCAAGTCGCCCGGCCTGCTCCTCGGCGCCGACGCCCAGCCCGACGGCACGATCGGGGTCAAGCGGTTCTGGAAGGGCAACTTCCTGTTCACGACCGAGGAGGTCGTCGGCCAGCCGGGCTTCAAGGGCTTCCGGCCCATCGTCGTCGAGAACGGCCGGACGCGCCTCCTGACGAACCGGGAGATCGCCGCCAGCCCCGACTTCGGCGACTTCTCCCTGCAGCAGCGGGGTATGGCGGGGCCGGATTTCTACGCGGCCATGGAGCGGATCATCAACCCCGACCCGCTCGACGCCGAAGCGGCCCTCGAGGACCTCTTCCGGGCCCTTCACGAACAGCTCCTCGTGCGTGTCGGCTCGGTGGCCAACGGCGAGGCCTACATGACGGCGCATCCGGGCACGGTCATCCCCATGCCCTCGGGCAAGGCCGTCTTCCAGACCCTCGGCCTGTGGGAGGACTACTCGACGCCCAACCGCGACCTGCGCCTGCTCATCGCCATCGACACCATCCTCGAGTTCCCCGACAAGGTCGCCACGGATCCCCAAGCTTACGAGGTGGGCGGCCGCAGATCCCCCGACGAGATCCGGCGCCGGCTCCAGGCCCTGCTCGAGAAGCGGGCCGCCGAGCTGTCCGTCACTTACGTCGGCACCGGCGGCGCGCCCCGCGTGCTGACCATCGAAGAGATCCTGCGCCGCCAAGTCGCGCTGGAGACGGCCTACAATCCCAACGACGGCATCGAGATCCGCTGGGGCGCGCCCGAGGGCAGCGCCGAGCGGGCCGCCGTCAGGCGCCGGGCCCCGGCCGCCCAGCAGGCCAAGATGAAGGCCCTCCAGCCCTGGTTCCACAAGCGGCTGCGGCCCGCGGTCTAGGGGCCGCGGCGCGCGGCGGGAGACGGATTGCGCTATAATCGACGTAAGCCTGCAGAGGGGAGGCCCATCATGAGCAATGACGCATCCGCCCGTCCGTCCGGCCCGGCCATGCCGCATCAGGCGTCGTTCCCGGTTTCCGTCCAGGCCGGCGATTACGAGCTGAAGACCATCGTCATGGATTTCGCGCCCGGCGCCGTGGTCCCGGACCATACGCACGGCGGAGCGGTCTTCGGGTTGGTCTTGAGCGGCGAGATCACGTTGAGGACCATGTCCGGCGCCAGGGTCCTGCGCGCGGGGGAGGGCTGGGCCGAGGACTCGAGCGCCGTCCACTCGGCGGCCAACGAGAGCCGGGAGCCGGCCCGGATCGTGGTCAATGTCCTCTTGCCCAAAGGCGCCCTGACGACCATCTTCGCTTAGCGTGCCGCGGCCGGCGCGCCGGGCCCATCGAACACCGGACGGACCGGTTCGACCGTGCCCCGGTCAGCCAGGGATGGTGTTTTCGAGGCGCTGAACGCCGCGGACCGGCCGTTTGACTTGACCCTATCCCTGTGATAATTTCGGGCCTCGCCGGCGCGCCGTCCCGCGACCGACGCTCCCGGGATGCCGCCGCGACCCCATAATATGGAAGGAATCCCGGCTTCCCGTCGTCCAACAACCGACGTGCCGACGCCTTATCCGCCCGCATCACGACTTTCAGGAGGAACCCCGATGTCTATCCGTCCGCTCCGCCTTTTCGCCGCCTGTCTGGCCCTGGGCCTGGCCCTGGGAGCCGGCGGCGCCGTCCCGGCCGCGGCCCAGGTCACGGCCGACGACCTCAACCAGCTGACCTGGCGCTGGATCGGCCCGGTCAACTTCTCCGGCCGCATCGCCGAGTTCGCCGTGCCGCCCGGACAGACGACGACCTACTACGTCCTGGCCGCCAGCGGCGGCGTCTGGAAGACCGAGGACGCGGGCATCCACTTCGAGCCCCTCTTCGAGAAATACGGCAACATGAGCATGGGCTCGCTGGCCGTGGCCGCCTCCAACCCGAGCGTCCTCTATCTCGGGACGGGCGAGCCCATGCACGCCCGCTCCAGCTCCCACGGCAACGGCGTCTGGAAATCGACCGACGCCGGCAAGACCTGGACCAACGCCGGGCTGGCCAAGAGCTTCTTCATCAACAAGGTCCAGGTCGACCCCAAGAACCCGGACGTCGTCTACGCGGCGGCCGAGGGCAAGCTCTACGACAACGCCGCGGACAGCGAGCGCGGCTTCTATGCGACCGCCGACGGCGGCAAGACCTGGGAGCGGCGCTGGCCCCTGGCCGACCGCGGCGTCGGCGACTTCGTCGTCGATCCCCGCGACTTCAACGTCGTCATCGCCCAGGCCTACAAGACCTACCGCCGGGCCTGGACCTACATCGACCGCCAGCCGGGCAACCACCTCTACAAGACCACCGACGGCGGCAAGACCTGGAAGAAGCTGGAGGGCGGCCTGCCCAACCAGCTCGAGGTCGGCCGGGCCGGCCTGGCCATCTTCGCCAAGAACCCGAATATCGTCTACGCCCGCATCGATGAGGAGGTCAACCTGGGCCTGGCCGAGCGCGACGGCGCGGCCAACTTCCGGGCCGGCTTCGGCGGCTTCGGCGGCGCCGGCCTCTACGCCGAGAACCAGAGCTTCGACAAGTTCAAGGCCTTCAAGATCGATCCGGCGCTGGCCAAGCAGGCCCCCAAGTTCGCGCCGATCGAGGCCAAGGACGAAGCCGAGCTGGTCAAGAAGCTCAACGAGATCATCGCCGATAAGGACTTCCTGACCAAGGCCGGCGTCGACCTGGCCGCCTTCAACGCCGCGGCCCGCAAGGTCCACGCCAAGAACAAGGACCTCGTCGCGGCCATCGGCGAGGCCGAAGCGCTCCAGAAGCGCGAAGCCGCCAAGCCCGATTCGAGCGAGGCCAAGGGCCGGTCGCAGGCGGTCAACCGCCACGTCCTGGAGATGCTCTACGGCGGCCTGCTGCGCAATCAGGAGCCGGTCAAGCGGGCCGGCGTCGTCTACCGCTCCGACGACCTGGGCGAGACCTGGGTCAAGAAGACAGAGTACAAGCTCATGGGCGGCAGCAGCCTCATCAACCAGACCGAGGCCGGCTACTACGCCCGGCTCTACGTCGACGCCCAGAACGACCAGCTCCTGTACGCCTGCGACACCAACGTGACCATGTCCACCGACGGCGGCAAGACCTTCAAGGCCACGGGCTGGGACAACGGGGCCTACAAGCTGCACGTCGACCACCGCGCCCTCTGGCTCGACCCCCAGAACCCCAACCACATTTTGAGCGCCAACGACGGCGGCTGCGGCGAGACCTGGGACGGCGGCAAGCATTGGAACCAGAAATCGACCATCAGCGCCCAGCAGTTCTACGACGTCGCCGCCGACAACGAGATGCCCTACAACGTCATGGGCGGCACCCAGGACAACGGCGCCTGGATCGGGCCGTCGCAGAACCGGAACGCCTGGGGCATCTTCGCCGCCGAATGGCGCTACCTGCCCACGGGCGACGGCTTCTACGTCGTCCGCGACTGGTGGAACCCCCGTTGGATCTACTACGAGAGCCAGTTCGGGTCGTCCAGCCGCCAGAACCTGGACACCGGCGAGATGTCGCCGCTGGCCAAGCGGACCACGGCCGAGGAGCTGGGCAAGGGGATGCCCGCCCAGCGCTACCAGTGGAACGCCCCGATCGTGCTTTCGCCGCACAATCCCGGCATCGTCTACATCTGCTCGCAGTTCGTCCACCGCTCCTTGAGCCACGGCGACCCGAACACCTTCGTCACCATCAGCCCCGACCTGACCCGGGCCGGCAAGGCCCGGCTCGAGGAGGCCAAGAAGACCAACCTGCAGTACGCCACCATCTACACCTTCGCCGAGTCGGCCAAGAAGCCGGGGCTCTACTGGGCCGGCACCGACGACGGCAACGTCCAGGTGACGACCGACGGCGGCGTGAATTGGACCAACATCACCGCCGCCTTCTACGACATGAAGACCGGCAAGGCCAAGCCGGGGGTCAAGGGCGCCCTCATCCCGTTCGACCGCTGGGTCAAGCGGGTCGTGCCTTCGCGCTTCGACGAGGCCACCTGCTACGTCGCCTTCAGCGGCTACCGGACCCACAACGAGGACCGCACCTGGCTCTATGTCACCCGCGACCTGGGCAAGACCTGGGAGGACATCTCCGGCGGCCTCCAGAACCCCCTCTTCGACGTCGAGGAGGACCCCGACAACGCCAATGTCCTCTACATCGCCGGCGACCTGGGCATCCACGTCTCGGTCGACAAGGGCAAGACCTGGACGCCGTTCTCGACCTCGGCCCCCGACGTCATCGTCCGCGACATGGACATCCAGAAGCGCGACCGCGATATGGTCATCGGCACCTACGGCCGGGGCATCTACATCGCCGACATCGCCCCGCTCAAGGAGATGACGGCCGAGAACCTGGCCAAGGACGCCTACCTCTTCGATCCCGAGGAGGTCGTGCGCTGGAACCGCTACATCCAGGCGGGCGAGCAGTACGGCGAGTTCGCCAAGGTCGACAATCCCCCGGTCGGCGCGACCCTGTATTACTACCTCAAGGGAGAGGGCAAGTCCGTCAAGCTCGTCGTCAAGGACCTCGAGGGGACGCTCATCCAGGAGGTCACCGGGGCGGCCAAGAAGGGCCTTCAAAAGGCGACCTGGAACCTGGCCAAGCGCATCGAGCCCGGTCAGCAGCCGGGCGGGCCGGGCGGCATGCGCCGCCGCGGGGCCAACCTGGTGGATTACGGGACCTACAAGGTGACCCTGAACGTCGACGGCAAGGACATGGCCACCAAGACGGTCAAGGTCAGCCCCGACCCGCTGTTCAAGTAGATACTATAAGGGGGACATGTCCCTTGGGGACGTGTCCCCCTTTTCTCTTCTCGGGGACGTGTCCCCCTTTTCTCTTCTCGGGGACGTGTCCCCCTTTTCTCTTCTCTCGAAGACCGGCCCGAAGCGCGCGAGAAGATCGGGGACACGTACCGCGGGGGAATAACGGGGACACGTACCGCGTACGTGTCCCCGTTCTTTAAACAGTTCTAGTTGCCCGTTTGCATCGGGTCCAGCCGGACGGCGACCTTGCCTTTGTACTCCTTGCCGCCGACCGTCAGCTTGACGGCGTAGGTGCCGGGCTCGGCCTGCTGGCCGCCCATGCCGCCGCGCATGCCCATGCCGCCGCCGTAGAACCCGCCCGGCCGGATGACGGCGAACACCGCTCGCTGGATCTCGGACACCTTGCGGAAATTGGAGGCGTAGGTGTCCAGGTCGGCCCGGGACTTCTTGAGGTCGGCCTTCTGCTCGTCCGACAGATCGGCGCGCAGCAGGGCCGTCTCGATCTGGCGCTTGACGTTGGCGATCAGCGTCTGCGTGGTCGAGGCCGGCGGGTCGAAGCGCAGGTCCCAGGCGATGCGGCCGATGCCCGGCTCGGCGCCCTCGAGAAGGTAGGTCGTTTTGAGGGAGCCGGCGGGGTCGGAGATCTCCAGGGTGGCGGAGGAGCCGGCCCTGGCCTTGAGATAGTAGTTGATCAGGGCCCCTTCGGGCGGGTTCTCGCCCTTGAAGAACAGGTCGCCGCGGCCGTAGCCGCCGCGCTGGATGCGCAGCCAACGGGTGCCGGGCTTGGCCGGCTCGAACAGGGCGGCGTCCTGTCCCAGCACGACGTCGGTGGCCTTGCGCAGGGCCGTGATGTCGTCCATGATCCAGAGGCCCCGGCCGTGCGTCGCGGCAATGAGGTCGTGGTCGCGGGGGTGGATGAGCAGGTCGTGGAAGGCCACGGTGGGCATGTTCAGGAGCAGGCTCGACCACGAGGCGCCGGCGTCGCGGCTGAAGAAGACGCCGAACTCGGTGCCCAGGAAGAGCAGGTTCTTGGCCACCGGGTCCTCGCGGACGACGTAAACCGGCTGGCCGTCGGGGATGCCGGCGGCGATGGACGTCCAGGTCTTGCCGAAGTCGGCGGTCTTGAGGACATAGGGGTGAAAATCGTCCGAGCGGTGGCCGTCGAAGGCGACGTAGCAGACGCCCTCGTCGAAGCGCGAGGCCTCGACGCGGCTGCACCACAGGCCGGGCGGGACGCCCTTGATGTTGGGCCGGACGTTGGTCCAGGTGGCCCCGCTATTGCGGGTCAGCTGGACGTTGCCGTCGTCCGTGCCGACCCAGATCAGGCCGGGGACGCGGGGCGATTCGGAGATGGTGATGATGGTGCAGAAGGTCTCGGCCCCGGTGACGTCCGGGGTGATGCCGCCGGTCGGCTTGGCCGGCGCGTACTTGGACTTGTCGTTGGTGGTCACGTCGGGGCTGATGATCATCCAGTGGTCGCCCCGGTCGACCGAGCGGAACAGATGGTTGCCGCCGATGTAGACGGTCTGCGAGTTGTGGGGCGAGAGGACGATCGGCGAGGACCAGTTGAAGCGGAATGGGCCGCGCTCCTGCTGCATGCGGCCGCGCATGGCCTCCGCGGGCGAGGCGGGGGCGGCCTTGGCGCCGGGCTTGGCGGCGGGGGGGGTCTTCGCGGGCGGGGCCGGGGGATAGTAGTCCTTGTAGTTGACGACCGTCTGGGTCGTCGGCCGGATCTGCTTGGCCTCGCGCGTCTCGACGTTGATGCGCTGGATGGCGCCGCCCTGGCTCTCGCCGTAGGCCGTCCGCCAGTCCTGCGGGTCGTTCTGGGT
>JAEAMF010001046.1_pt1 | contig 23630 bp, 20 predicted proteins | sample 8958721 | NCBI WGS metagenome assembly JAEAMF01 (sample SAMN16933255, study PRJNA681124) | bioreactor sludge metagenome | isolation source: anaerobic bioreactor treating anionic surfactant - SDBS | place: India: Bengaluru | collected 2019-02-28 | reverse complement strand
GGTCGAAGCGGCCGTGGAACACCGCCCGCCCGCCGGCCGACACCACCTCGACGTGCACGGTGTCGCTGTACCCGGCGTTGCCCGCGAAATCGTAGGCGACGCAGAAGAGCGAGTGCCAGCTGTGCGCGGGCAAAGCGCTGGCGTCCCACTGCGCCGACCAGGCCTCGGCAGAGTCGCTGGCAAAGCGCACACCGTCGGCGTAGAAGTCGACGCAGCTCATCAGCCCGGAGTCGACCGCCGACGCCTGGACCTGCACCACCCCGGCCACGTACGACGAGTCGGCCGGCGCGAGCAGCCGGCAGACCGGCGGGTCGGTGTCGAACAGCCAGTCGCACGAGCAGAACAGCACCAGCACAAGCGCCAGCACCAGCAGGCCTGCCCTTCCTGCCATTCTGCACTCTGCGTTCTGCACCCTGCCTTCTGATTTCATCCTAGAGTTCAAACTCCTCTCCTCTCTCTGGTATGCGGACGTCGGGTATGCCCAGCATCTTGAGTGGTTCGACCATCGCCTCGGCCGCCGCCGGCTCGGCGTGGACCAGGAACACCTTCTTGAGCCGCGACAGATTCATGCGACTGACGTAACTGACCAGGCCCTGGCGGTCGGCGTGGGCGCTGAACTCGTCCATCACCGCGACCTCGGCCCGAAGCTCGTACTCCTCGCCGAAGATCCGCACCACCGGTCGCCGCTCGGCCAGCCGTCGGCCCAGGGTGTTCTCGGCCTGGAACGACACCAGCAGGATGAGGTTGCGCTCGTCGGTGACCGCGTGCTTGAGATGGTGCAGCACCCGCCCCGCCTCGCACATCCCTGAGGCGGAGATGATGATGGCCGGCTCGTCAGAGCGGTTCAGGGCCTTGGACTGCTCGACCGAGGTGGTGTAGACGAGCCCGGGGAAGGCAAACAGCTCCTCGTTACCGTTGAGCAGCGCGTGCGCCTCCTCGTCGTAGTACTGCGGGTAGCGCCGGAACACGTCGGTGACGCTGGTGGCCAGCGGGCTGTCGACGTAGACCGGTACCGCCGGCAGCCGGCCGTCCTGCTTCAGGCGGTTCAAAGTGTAGACTATCTCCTGCGAGCGCTCGACGGCAAAGGCCGGGATGACCACCCGGCCGCCCCGCGCCAGCACCCGGTTGAGGACGTCCGCCAGCCGCTGGTCCACCTGCTGGTAGTCGCCGTGCAGCCGGTCGCCGTAGGTCGCCTCGATGACCAGGTAGTCGGCCTCGGTCACCTGCACCGGGTCGCGGATGATGGGCATCTTGCGCCGGCCCAGGTCGCCGGTGAACAGGAGCCGCCGTCCCTCTGACTCGACATCCACCAGCGCCGAGCCGAGGATGTGGCCGGCGTCGTGGAACACGACCCGGAAACCGCCGAGCTGGCCCGGCTTGCCGTAGTTCCAGCCGTCGAAATAGCGCAGCGACTCCCGGGCGTCCTCGGTCGTGTAGACCGGCTCCTTGGCCGTCTCCCCGCGCTCGCGGCGGCGCTTGTTCAGGTACCGCACGTCCGATTCCTGGATGCTGGCCGAGTCGAGCAGCAGGACGTTGGACAGCGCCACCGTCGCCTTGGTGGCGACTATCGGGCCGCGGAAGCCGCCCTTGACCAGGTTGGGCACGTTGCCGACGTGGTCGATATGCGCGTGGCTGATGACGCAGTAGTTGACGTCCCGGGCCTTGAAAGGCAGGTTGCGGTTGGTCGCCTCGGCCTCGTCGCGGTGGCCCTGGAACAGCCCGCATTCGAAGAGCAGCTGCTGCTTGCCGGCGGTGACGAGGTGCTTGGACCCGGTGACGGTCCGCGCGCCGCCCCAGAAGCGGATCCTCACGACTGAAGCCTCCGGGCCGCGCGCAGATTGGCCAGGTCGTCGTTGTCGGACCGGCGCGGGGTCTCCATCACGCCCGCCAGGTGCGCGAGCAGCGGGTGGTTGATGACGAGCTTCATTCCCGCGCGGCCGACCTCGCCCCGGCCGATGTGCCAGTGCCGGTCCTTGCGGACGCCCAGGCCGTACTTCGAATCGTTGAGGTGGATGCCGTGCAGCCGGCCCAGGCCGACCGTGCGGTCGAAGTCGCGCAGTGTCCGGTCCAGCCCGGCGCGGGTGCGCAGCTCGTACCCGGCCGCGAACGCGTGGCAGGTGTCGAGCATCACCCCTACCCGGTCGCGCCGCTCGACCCGCTCGATGACCCGGGCGAGCTGTTCGAATCGGAACCCGGTCTCGGTGCCCATGCCTGCCGTGTTCTCGAGCAGCACGGTGACTGATTCGGGCGTGCGTTCGAGCACCTGGTCCAGGTTCGCGCTGACCCGGCGCAGGGCGTCCGCCTCGCTCGCGCCGTTGGCCCGGCCGGCGTGGCAGATGACGAGACCCAACCCCAGGGCGTGCGCCCGCTCGCAGTCCGTCCGCAGGGCCGCGACTGTCCGGCGCGCGGCCGCGCCGGCGGCGGCCAGGTTGGGCAGGTAGGGCGCGTGGACAAAGACCGGTGCGATGCGGCGCTCGGCGATGCCCTGGCGGAAGGCGGCGGCGTCCTTTGGGTCGAGCGGCGCGGCCCGCCAGCCGCGCGGGCTGCGGGTGAACAACTGGATGGTTTCGCAGCCTGCCCGCTCGGCTCGCTCCGGGACCAGCCGGAAACCGCCGGCAATCGAGACGTGGAAACCGAAACGCACGCGGTCAGATACTAGGACGGTGCTGCGCGGTGTCAACCGCAGGACGTAGGAGAGAACGAACCACAGAGAACACAGAGAGCACAGATGGTTCAGACCTTGAACCTTGCACCTCGCACCCGGAATTCAACCACCAAGACACCAAGCGAGCATTGAGTTCGGGCCACGGCCCCCGGACCCCTTGCTCCTGACCCCGGACCCCGGACCCCTGAACCGCTCGGTCAGCGCGGCGGCACGACGACGACCAGCCGGCCGTTCGACCAGTCCGAGAACAAGGGCTCCGAGTCGTGGCAGCGGGCCCGAATGGAGAACGAGTCGACCTCGTGCCAGGTGTGTTCGAACTGGACCGTCTGGCCCGAGGCCACGAACTCACCGTAGTCGTTGGTGTCCCCGTCGCCCCAGGCCACGTAGACGCGCAACTGGTGGCCGTCCGGGTCATAGACCGTGACGTCGAACGTCGCCGGCACGCCCGCGAAGACCTCGGCCGGGCCGGTGACGAGCGGGGTCCAGGGCGCGTGGTTGTGCCAGGGAGCCGGCCCGTCGTCACAGGCCAGCGCCAGGAGTGCCAGGCCCCAGCACCACGCCCGGCTATTCTTCATGGCGGATGAGGCGCAGGCCGCGCACCGGCTGGAACCAGGCCAGCAGCTTGACCGTGCCGGTGTCCGGGCTCGCACCCATCGACCGGAGCAGGCCGTAGAATCCGTCGGCGGTGTAGACCGCCACGTGCAGCTCCTGCGTGCTGACGTCGGCCAGGTTCGAATAGAGCAGGGAGTCGTACTCGGGCAACGGGTCCTGGCCATTGCCAAAGAGCTGCAGCAGCCCGGTGCGGCGCCACTGGCCTTCAGGAATCAGCCCGCCCGGGTCCTCGGGCCCGATGTGCGGGCTGGACAGGTAGTATATCGGCCCCGACTGACCCGGGCCACGGTCCGTGAAGTAGCAGTCGACCAGCGCCGCGCCGCCCGGGTCGCGCACCGGCCGCGCAGCGCCCCGGCCGCCGGCCGTATCCCACCCGAAACCCGACGGGTCGCGGACGTTGAGTTCGTAGAGCTTGACCGTGTCGGTAGCGACCGGCCGGGTGGTCAGCGTGTCGGCCGCGAACAGTTCGCCGCCGTCCCGTGCCGCCGAGACGGTGTAGTCACCGGTCCAGCCAATCGGATCGTGATAGATCGAGGTGGCGGCCGTGCTGTCGGCCAGCGTGAATGTACCGTCGAACGGTCGGAACCAGAGCCGGTAGACGGTCGAGTCCGAGTTGCGGCCGCCGTGCCAGTGCAGCCGGACGCCGGTGCCCGACGCCGGCCGCAGGGTGAGCCCGGCCGGCGGCTCGAGCGGCCAGGCGCTGACCAGCAGCCCGGCGGGCTCGGACCACGGCCCGAGGTTGCCCAACCGGTCCCGGCCGCGCACCCGCACCTCGTAGCTGCCGACCGAAGCATAGGCGTGGGAATCGGCGATGACCGCGCACGCGGGCCGGAACCCGCTCCAGTCGCTCGTGCTGTCGCCCCAGTCGAACAGCAGCTGCACGCTGTCGCCGGCCACGTGCCCGGCCGAAGCGCTGAAGGTGACGAACGTGTCCTCGTACGCGGACGCAGGTCCGGACGGCAACGCGGGCGCGAGCGGGCCGCGGTATGCCAGTTGGACCACGAGCGGCTCGGACCATCCGGATTCGCGGCCGGTCTGGTCCCGGCTTCGGGCCGCCACCCGGCGCGAGCCGGTGCCTGAGTAGACGTGGCGCCGCTCGAGCGTCTCGCCGGCGGGAACCTCGGCGCTCCAGTGTTCGGCGGTGGAATCGCCCCAATCAGCCAGGTACGTGAGATTGCCGCCGTTGCGGTCAGTGGCGACGAAACGGAAGATGGCCGTATCCCCGGGCTGGACCGCGGCCGGGCCGCTGACAGCAGGAGCGGTGGGCGGCTCGGGGCCGACACAGCCGGCGGCCAACGCGGCCAGCGCAGCTACCCGACCGGCGATGGCGGCGAACGTTCGAAGTCTCATTGCTCAGCTGTCGTTCGGGGCCAGCATAACCCGGGCACGCATACTGTCAAGCGGCCCGGCGCTTGACCCGGCCGCCCGCCGGCCTATCCTTCTTTTGAACATGGCCACCACAATCCTGGCGGCGGCCGCCGTGGTCCTGCTGGCGGTCGTGGTCTTCCTCTTGCTGCGCCGGCCGCCCGCGTCGGAACCGGCCGGTGTCGCGTTGCTCCAGCAGCAACTCGAGGCCCTGCGCCAGCAGACCGCGTCCGCGCTCGACGCCAACGCCCGTTCGGTCGTCCAGGCCACCGACAGCCTCAAGACCCAGGTCGACAACCGGCTCGGCGAGTTGGACCGGCGCATGGCCGAGAACACCGGCCAGGTCAATACCCGGCTCGACAACGCCGCCCGGGTGGTGCAGACGGTCTCCACCGGCCTGGGAGAGCTGCGCGAGGCCGCGGGCCAGATTCGGGACATCGGCCGGGACATCTCGTCGCTCGAAAACATCCTGCGCGCCCCCAAGCTCAGGGGCGAAATCGGCGAGCTGTTTCTCGAAGACCTGTTGCGCCAGGTCGTGCCCAACAACTACCAGGTCCAGTACCAGTTTCGCTCCGGCGAGAAGGTCGACGCGGTCGTCCGGCTGGGCGAGCGGTTCGTCCCCATCGACTCCAAGTTCCCGCTCGAGAACTTCAAGCGCCTGCTGGCGGCCGGGGACGACACCGGCCGCAAGGCCGCCCGCCGGGCGTTCGTCTCCGACGTCCGCAAGCACGTCGACGCCATCGCCCAGAAATACATCCGGCCGGACGAAGGCACGTTCGACTTCGCCCTGATGTACATCCTCGCCGAGAACGTCTACTACGAGACGGTTATCCGGCCCGCGCCCGACGAGGAGAGCATCGGCGCCTACGCCATCGCCCGCCGCGTCGTGCCGGTCTCGCCCAACACGCTCTACGCCAACCTGCAGACCATCGCCCTGGGCCTGCGCGGCTTCCAGGTGGAGAAACAGGCCGGCGCCATCCTCGAACACCTGGCGCGGCTCCAGGCCGACTTCGGCCGCTTCGCCGAGGAGTTCGAGGTGCTGGGCAACCACCTCAAGAACGCCCGCAACAAGTACGACGACACCGCCAAGCGGCTCGACCATTTCCAGGACAAGCTAACCCAGGGGCCGGCGCTCGCGCAACCGCAGCCCGACCCCCTTCCCGGGAGGCCATCATGAATCACCGCCGACTCTGCCTAGTCTTCTTCGCCGGCTGCCTGTCCGCCGCCGTCGCCCTCGAACCCTGGCAGCAACTCGGGCCCCGGGGCGCCAGCGCCGCGGCGGTCGCCGCGGTGCCGGGCAACGCCGACGACGTGGTGCTGGTGACCAGCGGCTTCCCGGCCCTGGTCTACTACTCGACCGACTCGGGCGAGAGCTGGGAACTGCGCGACTCCATCCCGGACCGGGTTGCGGCCGTGGCCGGCGACCCGACGAGCATCCTGGTCCTGCGCTGCATCGGCCGCACCGGCCGGTTCCGGCGCTCCACCAACGGCGGCAAGAACTGGTCCGAAGTCGGCGGCCTGCCCGCGGGCTGGACCGCCCGGCGCCTGGTCGCCCACCCCTCCAACTCGTCCGAGCTCTGGGCCCTGGCCGAGACCACGGGCGCAGTCGCGGTGCTGCGCACGCTCGACGGCGGCGCGACCTGGGCCTCGGTCCACGCCACGGCCGGCAGCGAGGCGCGCGCCGAGTTCCTGGCCATCGACCCGGCCCACCCGGCGCGGGTGTTCTACGGCGGTTCCTGCAACCGGTACCGGCTGGTGATGTACAGCCCGAACTCGGGCGCGGCCTGGTTCGACCTGTCCCCCGGCATCCGCGGCACCACCTGCAACGCGCTCGCGGTCGCGCCCGCCGACTCGGGCCTCCTCGTCTGCGCGACCGACACCGGCATCTACCGGACGACCAACTCCGGCACCAGCTGGCAGCTGCGCGCCCCGGACCAGGCCTGGACCGTGCGCTTCGCGCCCTTCTCGCCCTACCCGGTCTACGCCACCGCGGACAACGCCGTCCTGCGCAGCGTCAACCTGGGCCTGACCTGGTCCGCGAACACCACCACCTTCTTCGGCTCGGGCCGGACCACCCTCGAATTCAATTCCGGACCGGCCGGCAACTCCGAGTTCTACCTGGGCAACGGTGTCGGCCTGCTCTACACCACGGACGCGGGCCTGACCTGGACCGACCGGACCGCGGGCCTGGCGGCCCTCGACGTCGACTTCGCGGTGCCGGACCCGCATTCGGCCGAGCTGCTCTACGCCGCGCCGGCCGGTAGCGGCCTGATGCGCAGCACCGACAAGGGCCAGACCTGGACCCGGCTGCCCTGGTTCTACGGCGCGGGCGCCACGGCGGGCCTGGCGCTTCTGGCCCGCAACCCGGACACGCTGCTGGCCGTCACCGAGCTCGATTCGTCCCTGCACCTGTACACGGCCGGCACCTGGTCCGCCTTCCCGATCGCCGAGCACTTCGAGCCCGCGGGCGCGGCCTACGACCCGCTCAACGCCGACACGGTGTTCGCGTGGGGCGCGTGGCGCGACTCGACCCGGGGTCGCCGGCGCTTCTGCATCCGCAAGTCTGCGGACCGGGGCCAGACCTGGTCCACGCTCTACTCGGGCGCGTGGAACTCAAGCGGCGCCTGCCGCGGGTTCGACCCGACCGGCCGGGCCGAGACGCTCTACGCCTGGGGCAGCTACAACGACTCGGCCGCCATCTGGCGCAGCACCAACCGCGGCGCGAACTGGACCCGGCGCGACAACGGCCTCGCCGGCACGGCCGTCCGCTCATTCACCCGCGCCGCCTTCGACACCACGACCTTCTTCTGCGTGACCGACGCGGCCGCGTACCGGTCGCTCAACGCCGGGCTGGGCTGGTCGGCCATCAACCTCCCGGCCGTGACCTGCGTGCTGCCTGACACCGCCGGCCCCAACGCCTATGCCTGCGGCACCGACTCCCAGGGCGTGTTCCTGACCACCAACTCGGGCGTGACCTGGCTGCGCGACACCATCGACCTCGCGTGCCGCAGGGTCCTGTTCCTGGCGCGGCGGGCCGCGGCCGGCGAGCCGGTGGTCTGCGTCACCGCCGGCGGCAGCATGTTGGGCCACGGCGTCATCGGCATCCTCGAGCCGCGGCCCGGCCCGGCGCCGGCCCGGTCCCGGGCGTGGCCGACCGTCGCGGACCGCTCGGTCCGGCTGGCAGTTGTGCCGTACGTGCCGGCGGCGGTCGAGCTCTTCACGCCGGACGGCCGGCTGGTCGACCGGCAGCAGTTCGTGCCGGTAACAGCCGACTATGCCTGGACCCGGCCGGCCGCGCTGCCGGCCGGCGCCTACCTGCTCCGGGTACAGAGCGGCGCGACCCGGTCGGTGGCCAAGCTCGTCCTGCGCTAGCCCGGTCGCTTGGTCTGCAACGCCTGCCCGTTCGAATGCGGAGTCGACCGCGCGCTCAGGCTCGGCGTCTGCCGCGCCTCGGACACCATCGAAGTCAGCCAGGCCCAGCTCCACCTCTGGGAAGAGCCGCCCATCTCCGGCACGCGCGGCTCGGGCGCGGTGTTCTTCACGCACTGCAACCTCGGCTGCCGCTTCTGCCAGAACTCCGACATCTCGCAAGCCGCGCGGCCGGCCGGCCAGGCGGTTACGGCCGACCGGCTGGTCGAAATCATGCGCTCGCTCGTCCGGCAGGGCAGCCACAACGTCAACCTCGTCTCGCCCACCCACTACTCGGAACAGCTCATCCCGGTGCTCCGACAGGCCCGGCTCGGCGTGCCGGTGGTCTGGAACTCAAACGGCTACGAGAAGGCCGCCACCCTCGCCCGGCTCGAGGGCCTGGTCGACGTCTTCCTCCCCGACTTCAAGTACTGGTCGGACGAACTCGCCACCCGGTGCTCGCGCGCGCCCGGCTACGCCCGGCACGCGGCGCCGGCCATCCTCGAGATGTTCCGCCAGGCCGGCCCGCCCCGCCTTGACGACGACGGCATCATCCGGCGCGGGGTCATCATCCGGCACCTGGTGCTGCCCGGGCAGGCCGATGACAGCGTCAAGGTGCTGGACTGGATCGCCGACGCCCTGGGCGCCGACGTGCTCGTCAGCCTGATGGCCCAGTACTACCCCGCCCACCGCGCGGCCGAGCTCGCGGGCATGGACCGCCGGCTCGAGCCGGCCGAGTACCGGCGGGTGCTGGACCACTTCCACCGGCTCGGGCTCGAGGGCTTCACCCAGGAACTCGCGTCCGCCACCCGCGACTTCACCCCGCGCTTCGACGGCAAAGGCCTGTAGCGCGGCCCGAACCTTCGCGCCCGACCCGCGTCTAAAAACCATCTCCAGGCGCACAACCGGCAGGCAACAGTGAAGCGGTACGACGTCATCGTGGTCGGCGCCGGCACGGCCGGCTGCTCGGCCGCCATTCACCTGCCGGCCGGCGCGCGGGCGCTCGTCATCGACCGGGCCGGACCGGAAGCCGAACGATGCTGCGGCGGGCTGATGGCGCACGACGCCCAGTCCGCCACGGCCCGTCTCGGGCTCGAGCTGCCGGCCGGCGTCCGGGTGCGGCCCGAGCCGCGCGACGTCCGGGTCACCGACCTCGACTCCGGCCGCACGCAGACCTATCGGCGCAACTACTGGAACCTGGACCGGCCGGGGTTTGACTGCTGGCTGGCCGGGCGGGCGGCCGGCCGGGCCGAGCTCCGTTACAACTGCGGCCTGGTGTCGGTCCGGCCGGACGCCGGCGGGCTGGCCGTCACCCTGGTGAGCGACCACCGGCAGGAAGAAGTCGGCTGCGCGCACCTCGTCGCGGCCGACGGCGCCAACTCGCGCGTCCGGCGCCTGCTCTTCGGCACACGCCCGGCGCCCCGGGTGGCGATAGCGCTGCAGGCGCTCCTGCCCCCGGCCGCGCACGTCACCAACCACGAAGTGCTCTTCTCCTCGGTCCACACCGACTTCTACGCCTGGCTGATACCCAAGCCCGCGGGCCTGCTCGTCGGCAGCGCCTTCGCGCACAAGGCCCGGGCCCGCGCCCTGTTCGACGACCTGCTCGCCGTCATGGCAAACACCTACCATCTCGCCGGGCCCGCGCTCGACCGCTGCTCGCGGCCGCTGTTCCGGCCGGCCCGGCGCGCCGAACTGCTGGCCGGCGGCGACCGCGTGCTTTTGTGCGGCGAGGCGGCCGGGCTGGTCAGCCCGTCGAGCGGCGAAGGCATCTCCTTCGCGCTCGAAAGCGGCGCGGCGGCCGGGGCGGCGCTGGCCGATGCCCGGCCCGCGGCCGCCTACGCGCGGGCGTTCCGCCCGCTCGCCGGCCGGGTCGCGCGCAAGTTCGTCAAGGCGCGTGTCATCTTCAGCCCGCCGCTGCGCCGCCTGGCGCTGCGGCTGCCCTTTTACCCCTGACGCCGCCGCCGCTCTTGACTGCCGCCGGATTTGAGGTAATGTCTGCTGCAACAAATGAGAGGTAACTTGACCACCAACAACCAACCAAGACTGCTGCTCGTCGACTTCGAGAACGTGCAACAGGTCGACCTGTCGCGCATCGACGACAGCTACCGCGTCGTCATCTTCGTCGGCCAGAGCCAGCGCAACGTGCCCTTCAGCCTGGTCACCGCCGCCCAGCAACTGGGCGGCCGCGTCGAATGGCAGAAAATCTCCGGCGAGGGCCGCAACGCCCTGGACTTCTTCATCGCCTGGTACCTGGGCCGCGTCTACGAGCAGGCGCAGCGACCCCAGTGCGTCGTGCTGTCCAAGGACAAGGGCTTCGACCCGCTGCTGCGCCACCTGAACCAAGCCGGGTTCGAATGCCACCGCGTCGACAGCCTGGCCCAGGTCGAGCACCGGCCGGCCGAACGCCGGGCCCAGCCCGAGCACCGCGCCCCGGTCGAACACAAACCGGCCCCGGAACGGCACCGCGCCGAACACCGGCCCGCGCCCGAACGCCGCGGCCAGCCCTCCTCCTCGCCCGCGGGCAACTACAAGCGGGTCATCGAAGTCCTGCGCCGGCTCGAGAAGCGGTCCCGGCCGCGCAAGCGCAAGACCCTGGCCCAGGCCATCGCCGCGATATTCCAGAAGAAGCTCTCCCACGAAGAGATTGACGCCATCATCGACGTCCTGGTCGTGGACGGGATGATCTCCGAAGCCAACAACGTCATAACCTACAACTTCTAGCCCGGCCCGGCCCGCCCGCTGCGCCGCTCCGCTGCGGGCGGGTCGAACCGCACGCCCCAGAGGTCGGCCAGCAGCCCGGCGAGCGTCGCCGGGTCCAGCCCGTCCTTCTCATACTTCGCCGCCAGCGCCCGCCACGCGTGCAACTTCGCCTCATACGGTACGAGCCTCGGTACGACTCGGCTGCCTCGTGTCTTCGTGCCTTCGTGGCATGTTCCCGGCTCGAAGGTCTGCCGCTTGACTCTGTCCGCCTGCTGCACGAAGTTCCAATACGCGCCCCGCTCCGCAACCCTGACGCCCAGCCGGTTCATCGCGAACCGCGCTCTCTGCCACAGCCTCTGCTGGTCGTAAGTTCTCATTCTGCTTTCTGCGTTCGGCTGCTAGCCTCTGCTTTCGCCGTGTCGCCCTTCACTCGTGTACATCTGTATTCATCTGTGGTTCACTCTCCTTGCCTCTGCCCCGGCCCTCCGCGGCCGCTATCGCGCGACGACAACCTTGCGGACCGCCGACCGCTGACGGCCAACGGCTGACTGTTCGGAACGGACGAAGTAGACGCCGGGCGCAAGGTGGCGCACGTCGTTCAGGCCGAGAGCGAGACCCATTACCTTCCGGCCGGAAGCATCGAGCAACTCCAGCTCACGGCTGTCGGCTGACAGCTCACGGCTCAGGACCACGACTCCACGGACAACGGTCGAACGGACCCGCCCGCCTCTGCCGGTGCTGTCCCGTTGACCGACGCCGACGACCGGAAACCACTCGCAACAGCCGTAGTGCGCCGGGTCGTTCATGCGCCCGGACGGGATACGCTGCGGCCACCAGGCCAGGCTGCCCAACCCGGTCAGTTCGGCCTGCAGCCCGATTCCGGCCGAGTCCCAGTCAGGTTCGACGTCGTAGTCGCCCGGCCGCTCCCCGAACGGCACCCGCATCTCCAGTTGCAGGTTGCCGTCCCTCGTGCTGGACGCGGACAAGCATCCCGGACACTGCCGGCCCGGATACAGCCAGTAGGTGACCGAGTCCACGCCGCCGCGAACGAACGCGGTGTGAAAGCCCTCGGTCGAGTCCGCCGCCGAGCCAAACCGGCCGTCGAAGTCCTCGTCCATCCACACCCGCACTTGGTCCCCGTCCGCCCGGGTGAGCACGTTCCGGAAGTCGAAACCGAAGTACGTGTAGCTGTAATCGTGGCAGGTATAAAGAAGGCAACTACCCGCCTCGGCCGGGACCACGCCGCCCCGGCCGAGCAGGTCGGAGATGTCGGTCGGGGGCATCTGCTGATACTCGTAGTAACCGATACTGCCGTCGACTGTCGCGCCGCCCGGGCCGCACTCGACCCGGTCCTCGAACATCATCCATTCCGTAACCTGGACAGCGGTCCGCGCCGAGTCGTTGCCCGGCACCGAGTCCGCGGCCAGTACTGTCCGGAATCGGATGTCGTAATCGCTCCACCAGTGGTACAGGGTCCGGCGGGGAAAGCGGAACGCGCTGTCGCGGCCGGGCAGCAGCGGACCGGCAACGCGCGTGGTGCACTGGTACACCGGCCGGTTGAACGAGTCGATCCGGCAGACGACCAGGAAGTTCTCGGCTGGCTCGCTGCCCAGGTTCGCGACCCGGATCGCCGGTATGTGCCACCCGGCCCTGACGTAGAAACGCGGCGCGATGAAGGCCGTGGGGCTCAGGTCTGGTCCGGCCACCGCAAGACCCGCCAGCAGCACAACGAGCAGCCCGGCTCTCATGGCCAGCGTCCTCCGCGCCTATCTCAGCAGCACGACCCGCGCAGACCCCGCCCGGCTCGCCCCGCCGGTACTGATGAAGTACACGCCCGGCGCCAACGCCCGCACGTCGTTCGGGCCGGGATGCAGGAGCATGACCCTTCGTCCGCTCGCATCCAGCAGTTCTCCCCCGTCTCCTGTCTGCTGGCTGCCGTCTACCTCCCACCGCAGCACGCCGCGGGCGATAGTCGAGCGTCCTGCCCGCACGCGGGGCACCGACGGCAGCCTGTCCGCTACGGCGACCGTGCCATTCTGCTCGGTCTTTATCAGATAGGCCTGGGTTCGATTCCCGAACGAAGAAGACGACCCAGCGATGACATAACCTCCATCCGGCGCCACCCGTACGCTGTTCGCGAAGTCCCTACCGGTCCCGCCATGGGTCCGGGTCCAGAGTGTATCGCCAGCGGCATTGGTCTTGACGAGATAGACTTGCTCGCTGTCACCATAGGAGGCGGTGTAGCCGGCTAGAATGCACCCCGAGTCCGGGGTCTGTCGAACCGAGCGGGCTTCTTCGCAATCCCCTAGTCCGTAGGTTCGGGTCCAGAGCGTATCGCCATAGGCGTTGGTCTTGATAAGGTAAGCCTGCGACGAGTTGCCAAAGGAGCCCGTGGTGCCTGCACAGAGATAGCCGCCGTCCCGGGTCGGCTCGACGGAATAGCCGTACTCGGGGTCGGCCCCGCCATAGACCTTGCTCCATTCCGGGTTTCCGGACGGGAACGTCTTGATCAGATAAACCTGAAGGTTGCCATCGCCGAAAGATGTGCTGGTCCCGATGGCTATGTAGCCGGAGTCAGGGGTCTGTCGGACTTCTTGAGCCCAATCCCCGCGCGCTCCGCCGAACGCCCGGCTCCAAAGGCTGTCACCATTGGCGTCGGTCTTGATGAGATAGACCTGGCCGCTGTCCCCATAAGACGAGGTGGAACCCGCGACGATGTATCCGCTGTCCGCGGTCAGGGCAATCGACCATGCCTGGTCGTGGCCGGTTCCGCCGTAAGTCCTGGACCAGACGGCGGTCCCGATTGCGTCGGTCTTGATCAGGTAGACCTGCTCGCTATTACCGTAGGACGTTGTCCAGCCGGCAATGATGTAGCCGCCATCCGGGGTCGGCAGGACCGCCTCGCCGGCGTCCACGCCTGCCCCGCTATAGGTTCTTGTCCAGAGCGTATCCCCATAGGCATCAAGCTTGGCCAGCCAGATATCGGGGTTACTCCCGAGCGTGTCATTCGTGCCGCCGACCACGATGTAACCGCCGTCCGGGGTGGGCTCGGCGCATGAGGCTGCGTCGTAGCCCGGGCCGCCGTAGTTCCGAACCCACGTCTGTTGAGCCGATGCCATGCCGAGCAGCACGGCGAGCAGTACGAACACGGTCATTCTCATCTTCTCCTCCTATCGCGTCACGATCACTTTGCGGACGCCTTGTGCTTGAAGCTTGAGCCTGGGCTCCTCGCGCACGAAGTAGACGCCGGGCGCGAGCTGCCGCACGTCGTTGGCACCCGGCGCGAGGTCCATTACCTTCCGACCGCTGATGTCGAGCAGATGAGCGCCTACCGCCAACCGCCCTCCGCCAACCGCCTCGGGCATCAGAAGCACGCCGCGTACGATGGTCGGCATCGGCAGACGATCGGAACGAAGGGGCCTGGATTCGGCTAACGCCCCTCCTCGGTACTCGTCCGCGCCGATGCACGGGTGGACCGGGTCACGCGGGTCGCCATCGATATCCGTGGTGATGCCGCGTATCGGCACGCCGGCGCCGATGCAGGGCGACCCCTGCCGCAGATGCAGGTCGAAAGGCCCGACGACCAGCGGGTCGGCGTTCAGCCCGTGCGGGTCAAAGCCCAGTCCCTGCCACTCGGCCCAGTCCAGGAACTGGGGCACCGGTCCGCTATCCATGGTCGTGCCGATCCAGCCCAGCGACTCGACGTAGTAGCAGTTGTAGTCAGCCCGCAGGCTCTCCGGGCTTGGCGCGAGGTAACCGATACAGGCGTTGAACGAGTCGGCCGGCGGTGCCAGGATAACCAGGTTGTTGCGCACTTCGGCGCCGCCGTCGCGCAGGTCCTCGAACAGCAGTGCCGAACCGGCCTCGACGTCGAGCGGGCAGAAGCGGAAAGTGTTGAACCAGCAGCCGGCAGCCCGGACCGCGCTGATGGTAACCATGCCCTGACTCCTGCTCCCGTCCACGGCACCGCTGAAGAGGTTGTTGGCAACAACGATGTCGTTCCCGCCTTCGGCGCAGAGAACGTCGTGGGCGCCATCCACGGTGGTGCTGAACGAGTTGCCAATAACTGAATCGAACGCACAGTCGCTGAGGATGATTCCCACGTGCACATCGGTCAACCGGCAGCCGCTCACCCGAAACCCGCGACAGCCGGACAGCGCCGCGCCGAAGGCGAGGAGGTCGAGGTCCTCGACCTTCAGGTTGTGGGTAGACCCGACCTCGAATATTCCGTCGGCGACCAACGGGTGCTCGCCAGGACCGGGCCTGAATGTCGTGGTCCAGGAATCGCTGCCAGCGACCGCATCCAGTATCGCATCGGCCGCCAGCGTGTCGCCATAGACCTCAAACACGCAGTCGCCGGACAGCCCGGAGTCGCAGAGTGCGATGCTGGCCTGGTAGACGGTCACGAAGTCACCGGTGCTGTCCGGCTTGATGGTGTAGGTGCCGCTCATGCCGCCCAACGCCAGGCTGGCGCAGGTCAGGCACGCGAGGATTCTCATATTGGCCTCCTATCTCGTTACGATGACCTTGCGGACCGCCATCGGCTGACGGCTTGCGGCTGACGGCTCTGAACGCACGAAATAGACCCCCGGCGCAAGCTGCCGCACGTCGTTCGAGCCGGCGTGCAGGTCCAGCACCTTCCGCCCGCTGATGTCGAGCAGATGAGCGCCTGCCGCCAACCGCTCACCGCCAACCGCCTCGGGCATCAAGAGAACGCCGTGCACGATGGTCGAGACGGACTGGCCGGCCATACGGGAGCTGCGCACAACCGGGTCTTCCCTGGTCCCGACCTGGCAGTACCAGAACGCACCCATGTCCGTAATCGTGCTGTCCGGGTCATAGGCGAATTCCGGGTCACCCGCGTCGATGCAGGGCGAACCGGCGGTCAGGTGGAAGTCGTTGGCTGCCGTGTCCACATACATCGGGTCCATGAAGATATTGCCGTAGCAGTCGCAGGAATCGCCGTTGTGATTGACGGTATCGAGCACGCCGAATCCGGCGGGCACGCTGCCGTATATCGTGGGGCTGTGATTGTTGGCGAAGTCCGAATACTCAATGGTCGGCGTGCATTCATTGTAGATGGCGCTGTCCCGGTGATTGGAGACTATGCTGTTTGTGATGGCGACGGTTCCGCTGCCCCGGATGCACATAGCGGGCGCGGGCCGCCCGAATGTTCGATTTCCATCGAAGGTGCAGTGGTCGATGCTGAGACTGACGCCGTTGATGAGCGCAATCCCCGCCCCGGCCCATCCGGTCCGACCGCCTTCACCCCAGTTGTCGATAATCGTGCAATAGGAGAGCACCGCGCCCGCATTCTCAAGGAGATACACGCCGCCCCCGCCGACCTCATATCCGCCTCCCGCGTAAGACGCCAGATTGCCGCTGATTGTGCAGTTGGTGAAGGTCGCGACGCCAAAGGCGGAGAAGACGCCGCCGCCAGGCTGTCCGTCCGCGATATTGTTGCTGATCACGCAGTTGGTGAAGTGAACATTCGCGTCTTGACACATGACGCCTGCTCCCCGGTAGCCCACGGCGCGGTTGCTGTCGATAACACAATCGATGAACGCCAGGGGGCTCTGCCCGTTGTGCGCGACCCCCCTCCGGGAGTTCGCTCTGATGGTGCAGCCGCTGATGGTCGCGCTGTCGGTCTCAAGCGAGTAGACGATTCCGGTGCGAAAGCCGCTGATAATGCAGTCGGAGATGCGCGGATTCCCGTAGTACTGCGAGAGGATCCCATACTCCCCGCCCGACCCGAGGATCGAACTGTGGCTGACTACCGGATCCCCGCCGAGGCACCTGAGTGCCGTGGCAGCACGACTGATGACGCAGTAAACAAGGTGACTGCTGTCAGATGCGTTATTGAATGTGAAGCCACTCCAGTCGACGGCGGCGGTGAAGTAGATGGAATCGGCTTCCGTACCGACGGCTTCCAGGCATCCGTTCACGGTCAACCCGTACGTCCCGAGGAACTGAATCTGTACTCCCGGCTCGATGGTCAGGGTATCGCCGCCGGGCACCGCAATGTTGCCCGCGACGTAGTACGGCGAGTGCGACTGATACCAGGTCCCGGATACGTCCCCGCCGGGGATGGTATCCGCGAAGAGACCGGCGGTGCTGACCAGCAGCATCGCGCACATCACTGACAGTGTTCTGTCGTTCATCTCATCCTCCTACCTTGTCACGACGACCTTCCAGACCGCTGACGGTCGACGGCTCACGGCTGACGGCTCGGAATGGATGAAGTAGACTCCTGGCAACAAGTGCCGCACGTCGTTCCGGCCGGGCACGAGGCCCATCACCTTCCGACCGCTCGCATCCAGCAGGATAAGCTGACGGCTGTCGGCTGACAGCTCGCGGCTCAGGACCAGGCTGCCGCGAACGATTGCCGGGGCTGTACGCAACGCCGGGCGCGGCGGGCCAGGAGGTTCTGCCACTCCGGGCCTGCCCTGGGCCCAGATTGACTCGGCCCGCACTGCCTGCCGGGCCAAGCCGTATCGGTCCGGCCAGTCGGTAGCCGCGCAGATGACGATGACCAGCGTGTCGGTCTGCCCGGCCGCGATGTCGAGCGGGCCTGTTGCCAGGAGGAACCGCTTGTCAGCCGGACTCTGGTCTGGTGCCGTATCAAAGGGCACGTACTCGCCGGTCCGGTAATTGTACCCGGCCAGGGTGAGATACTGCTCCGGATCGGTCACCGGGTCGATGTCAATCGTGAACTTCTTTATCGCCGACACCCGCTCCGCGCCGGGCGAGCGCAGCACCGACACCCCGAACGCGCCGACCGTGTCCCAGCCGGGCTCGGAGTTGCCCGCGTCGTAGCCGATTGCCAGATGGTCTACATAGACGCTGTCTCCGCCCGGCCCGCTCACCCATCGGTGATACAGCGCGGCGAACCCGTCGTCGGTCGAGACGCCGATGTCATAGTCAAGCGCGACACCGAAGAACACGCCGCGGAGCGTGTCCGCGGACTGGTTCTCGACTTCGTACTGCAGGAACACCATGTCCTGCGCCGACCAGTGGACCCACTCGTGCCCGGTCAGGTACACCTGCACGCCCAGCGGCCGGCCGGGCATGATGTGGGCGCTGCTGTCGAAGTCATTGAAACAGGTCCACAGGTCCTGGTCGGCAAGGGTGGCCTGGGGCGCGCGCGGGAAACGGGACAGCGGCGGCGGCCAGACCTTGCCGGACACGTACACACCGACGAGCGTGTCCGCGCCGCCCCCGAGCGAATCCCCCGGCGCCATCTCGGTCCCGCCCGAGTTCGGGTTGTAACCGCAGGTCACCAGCGTCTCGGGGCCGAAAACCGCGCCGACCCACGGCCCGCAGCCGAACAGGTAAGAATGAGTTGGGAAACGCCAGGTTGCCTCCTGGCCGAATCGGGCGTCGACGCTGACCGGCATGCGCCAGCGGTTTGCGGTCAGAGTGTCGACCGGTTGCACCGCCTCGGCCGACATGGACAGCGACAAAAGAACGGCAGCCGCAGCCAAGGCTCTCATACCGCCTCCTCTTAGTTTGAACAAGTTAGTCCCCCACAAGTGCGTGTCAAGTCTCCGGCCCGGTTCCGTCCGCGCGGCCCGACTCTTGGCTTTTGACTTGTTCCCTATCCTGACCTGTCCGGCTGACTACTGTCTTGCTGTCAGGCTATCCTGCTGTCTCGCTCTCCCAAGCTGCAGGCCGTCAGGTTCGCGGTAAACCAGACCTGCTTGTTGACGAACAGCGGGCAGAACATCCTCACCGGGTTCGAGGCTGAAGTCAGAGCCGGCATCGAGGTCTGAAACAAGGTCTGCTTCTTCCCGTTCAACCACCACGACAGCGAAGTCCTGTTCTGCGCCAGCGTCTTGGCCGACAACCGAGTTCACATCCAGGCTCTGTTTCTGGCTGACAACCGGACAGACACCCGGCCCCCTAGGCGGCCCCTGGGCTGCCCAGGGAGCAGCACGAACCGGACCTGTGTAAAGCCCTCGCAGCAGTCCAACGGTCGGATAACCTGTCACTTAGTGGTTCTCTATGTCGTCTGCCCGATGTCGGGCGGCGCTGCGTGTGTCCAGACCGTTGCGGGCCTGGTCTCAGGCCGGGTGTTCCGGACCGCGTCGGTCCCCTTTTCGGGGCTGGTGTCAGGCTGGGCCGGACGCCAGTCAACTTGACAGCCGTCCCTCTTCCGGTAGCTTAGCCGCATGGCAGGCAGCGAAGTCAGCGTGCCCGAGTCGCTGATTCCGAAGCACGGCGGATACCGGAAGCTCAGGAGTTTCCAGTTGGCCGAACTAACCTATGACGTCACCGTGCGTTTCTGCAACAAGTTCATAGACCCGCGCAGCCGCACCCATGACCAGATGGTCCAGGCCGCCCGCTCCGGGGTCCAGAACATCGTGGAAGGAAGCCAGGCATCCGGCACCTCCAAGAAGATGGAACTGAAGCTCACCAGCGTGGCGCGCGCCAGTCTTGAGGAGTTGCGCCGCGACTACGAGGACTTCCTGAGACAGCGGAAGATGGAGATATGGCCGGCCGGCGATTCACGCCGGGCCGACCTGATTGCCCACCGGCCACGGACCGTCGACGACGTAGCTGTCTGGGTGAGAGAACAGAGTCGACGGGGTGGACGGAGTGGACCATCCACATCGTCCACTTCGTCTATCGCCGCGGTGGCGGCGAACGCGGCGCTCACGCTGGTAGTCGTCGCTGCCAGCTTGCTTGACCGACAACTGGCGGCCCAGGCCGCCGCCTTCGAGCGGGAGGGCGGCTTCACTGAGAGACTGCACCGGGTCAGGACGTCACGAAGAGCTGTCCAGTGACCAGCCGTGAAGCCCGCCCCGGCATCTCCCCAATGACCAGGACGAAAACAGGAAGAATGAGGAGTGAGGAGTAAGGATGAAGGAACGGACCAGATGCTACGGACGGAGGCGCATGGTGCCCGGAGTTATTCCGTTACTCGCCTTGGCGCTTTCCGCGTCGGCCGCCCCACAAGCCCGCCCCGGTCCGGTCGTGGTCGACATCCGTGCGCGCGTGGCCGCCGGCTACGGGTTCGGCCGGGTGCTCGCCATTGCGGTGGAGCCCGACGTCCTGATTCTCTCGGACAACGGCGGCGGATTGGGCATCGACGCCTCGGCCGGCGTGGTCGCCTGCAGCGCCAGCCCGGGCCCCGGTGGGTACTTGGTGGCCGCCATCGGCCTGAAGTACGCGGGCATGCGCTGGGTCGGTGACGGCCCGCTGCTTGTGAAGTACGGCGCCGGCGGCGGTCCGCTGCTGGACTCGTACGCCAACTTCGGGGCGCGCGCCCGGCTGGAGGGCGGGTTGGCCTTCCCCGCCTCCCGGCGCGTGGTGGTCCCGGTCGAATGTGCGCTCGTCGCTGACCTGTACGGACACGGAGGCTTCGCGCTGACGCTCGGGTTGAGTGTCGGTGCCGGCTGCATCTTCGGCCGAAGTCGCAGCTATCCGTGACGCTGGAACTTGTGTGGGACGCCTGCACCACTTCGACCTCGCTCCGCCCCGGCATCTCCCCAATGACCAGGGCGAAGACAGGAAGAAAGAGGAGTGAGGAGTAAGGATGAAAGAACGGACTGAGGCTTTTGCCCGGCCGTAACAGGAGTATGAAACGTGAGTAGCGTCCCCGGCAATCCGATTGCCAGATTGGCCCTGCTTCCGGCAATTGTGGCCTTGGTTTGGGGCATCGAGCCCAATCTTCCAGCCGAGCCGACCGAACAAGCACAGCAGGCGTCCACTCTAGGGGACACGGTGCTGCAGTTGGGGGAACAGTACGAACCTGTTTACCTTGAGAGACTTCCTGATTCATTACCTGAAGTGCGTGAGGTCGATGCGCTCTTCATGTCGTCCGACTACGTCAGAGAGCACGTGCCTTCTGAAGGGCCAGGTTACACGATGGCGCAGGCCCGGAAGGAGCCACGAGAGCTGTACAAAGCACCACTCGACCCCAGACTGGCCAGCATAATGCCGGGGGCATCATTCTACTTGGTTGTGGGACGTTCTCCGGCCTACTGGCACAGTTTCTTCGGGCTGAAGGATGGTCAGGTGTATCCACTCCCCACATGCTTTAAGAGCCTGCTCTCAGCCTGCGGCGTGCAATTCGCGGAGCAGGACATAGTAGACTGGATTCGCCTGCTCTCGTTCGTTCTGGTTGGGAACGGCGAGTTTGGGTTCGAGGATTTCCCTCCGTACACATTCGAGGAGCACAACACGTACCTGGGAGGACCCTCAGTCGAACAACCCGAAGCTAGGCGGGAGGCAATACTCAGCGGTGTGCGTTCGCTTTGTCCCAGCGTCAGCATCGACAGCGTGGTGACGGACAGAACATCCGACATCTTCAGGTGGTGGACCGTAAAGGTCTACACGACGGTTCGGTACGTACAGCACATCCTGCGAGTCATGGTCGTGCCATACGCGGGCGGGCACTACTACCCTCTAATGGTGGAAGACAGCGCGGGGAAGTATGGCCACCACTACCTGCTTGGAGCTAGCCGCCCAAGGTCCACCGACGGGGAAAAGCCTGGGGAGACCTGAAACCTGAAACCCCAGGACGCTACCCTAGTTTCTGACGTGTCAAAGGAAGACACGGTGACTCTTCAATGAGAACCCCACTTCCCGCCATCTCCCCAATGACCAGGACGAAGACAGGAAGAATGAGGAGTGAGGAGTAAAGATGAAGGAACGGACTAAGGCCTTCGCCCGGCGGGAATGGAGGCGTGAGGTGAGTGTCGTATCTCCGAAGCTCTCCCCGGAACCGCTCTTCACCGCCTATGTCGTGCTAGCGGCGATGACAACGCTCCTCTCTGCCTCCGGTTGCGGCGCGTCATCGCAGGACAGGTCGATGCCGGCTTCAGTAGCGGCCATCACCGACTCTGTGAGCCCCAAGCCGGCGGCATCGCTGCATAGGTCGGAGCGGGATACCGTCATGGCCTACGCACCAGGCTCTGTTTCTTGGTGCTCGACCTTGTCCGACGGATACGATACGAGCCCCCCCGAGCCGCTGGTGGTTCCCACGCCCATCTATCCTGAGGACCCGCGCAAGGCAGGCATAGATGGCAGCGTCGTTGTGGAGGCAGAGGTCGACACCACAGGCCAAGTGATTGACGTATCGGTTGTCAGTAGCTCAGGTACCGCAGCGCTCGACTCCTGCGCTGTCCTAGCGGCCTACTCGGCCAAGTTCTCTCCAGCGAGGACACGCTCAGGACCGGTACCGGCGCGCACGCCCATCGCGTATCAATTCCGAATTGAGGTGACATGGCAAAGGGAATGAGGCAACTCGCTGCCGCTTCCATGACAACCCCTCCGCCCCGGCATCTCCCCAATGACCCGCTGGCCCGGCCGTGACAGGAGGTGTGAAGTAACCGCCGTGCTTTCGAGACTCCTCGCGAAATACGTGCCTGCCGTGCTCCCTCTCGCTCTGGGCATCCTCAGTGTCCATTGCGCAAGCTACACGCCCCGCTGGCGGGTTGGCGATTGGTGGGTAACCAGGTCATCGGACTGCGGCCTCGACAAAGTTGGCTGGCGACTCGGCTATCCATACCGTCGGTATGACATAACACGCATGGCGACCATAGACGGCCAACGCTGCTATGTCGTGCAGATTGAGTATCGCCATGGAAGCATGGAACCCGGGGACACCAGAGAGGAGCACTATGTTAGTGCAGTTGACTGGGCCGTGCTCAGACAGGTCACTCTCATGAAGGATTGTGGTGAGTTCGGACCGGTGCTCACATGGAACTTCCCGCATGGGCGGCGCTGGCCGGGTGAACTTGACCTGTGTCTGCCTTGGTTCCCGGTCGATGGCAACAGAACCACAGAGACACTCTCCTTCCAGAATGACCCGATTGACCTCTACGGCCGCCGGTATTTGTACGTGCAGGATACCCGGGCTGAATCCTCTTCGGTCGTCCGCTGCCTCGAAGCCGGAGACGCACCCGCCGAGCCGGTACTGCGACCATCACAGGGAATCGTCTACTCATGCAGACTCGAGGCCGAAGCACCTCCCGACTCCGCGACAGAGGAGCGAGAGTCCAGCGTCCAGCTGTGGTGTGCTGGCTACCCCTGGCGGCTGTACGACGAAAGACGTTTTCCATACTCCGGGTATGAGGGCATTGTCCTTAGGAGCTGGCTCATAGCATGTGGTCACTCAGACAAGTAGTGACGGAACCCGTGACGCTTCCACGAAAACCCAAGTGCCCCGGCATCTCCCCAATGCCCGCCATCCCGACCGTGACAGGAGTATAAAACGTAGCGTCCCCGGCAATCCCACATGTTGAGCGCCAAGTCCAAGGAGACGCTGAAGACCGCCGAGGAACTCGTCTGTCAGGGAAAGGATGACGTTGCCGGTGAGACCATTGCTGCGCGAGTCGGCGAGCTATACGCTTTGAAGTGCTACGCTGAACTGTGCGAGCTTGTGGAGACCGAACTGTGCCAGCACACGGTCTATGACTTCTGGTCATTCGAGTACGCGTATTCTCTGGCTGAAGTGGGGAACAACGACAAGGCAATTGAATGCTATGGATACTTGCTCGAAATGAACCCCAACAACTCAGCGGTCATGAACAACCTAGGCGTGCTGTGGGAGAAGAAAGGTAGAGGCAGGAAAGCCCACGCCCTGTACAGGAAGGCCATGCGCTTGGACCCAGACAGGCAGCTATACCGCGACAACGTGGCCCGCGCCGAGCAGGACCTTGCCGAGAAGAGGAAGCGGCAGGCCGAAGACGAATCGGCCCTAGCCAACCTGCGACTGGAGAACGAATTCGTGGCTGACAGGCTACGCTCCCTTTACGTCAACGCGCTGGCCGACCCGGACCGCCATCAGTACAGCGTGCCAATCGCTCGGTGGAAATTCAAGAAGTGGGTCGGTCTTCCTGACGAGCGAGCGGAACCTCTGCTGCGCATGATG
>JAEAMF010001045.1_pt1 | contig 23701 bp, 16 predicted proteins | sample 8958721 | NCBI WGS metagenome assembly JAEAMF01 (sample SAMN16933255, study PRJNA681124) | bioreactor sludge metagenome | isolation source: anaerobic bioreactor treating anionic surfactant - SDBS | place: India: Bengaluru | collected 2019-02-28 | reverse complement strand
GCCGCGCAGTTCCAGCGCATTAACGGCGGGGCGGGCGGCGCCAGGACCATCACGATCCGCTACGCGAACGGCAACCCGACCCCGCGTACCGGCGTGCTGCGCGTGAACGGCGTGGCCCAGGCGATCACCTTCCGGGTCAGCGGCAGCTGGACCACCTGGACCACCATGAGCGCCACCGTCAACCTGGCCCCCGGCCAGAACAACACGCTGCGCTTCGAATCGACCGGCCAGGGCCTCGGCAACATCGACGAGCTGATCGTCCCGTAACGAACAAAAATGCATAAGGTGATCCGGATGAAAAAACTTCACATGCTGTTTACGCTGTTCCTCGGCCTCCTCGCCCAGGCCGCGTGGGCCGCGCCGATCGGCTGGTACGAGTACCAGGCGACCTGGCGCGACGGGACTTTCCAGGGCCGCTTCCTTTACGACAGCGCGTCCCCGGCGCGCATCACGGCGGTCGAGGGCCTGCTGTCCACGTCGGTCCAGACCACGGCCATCGACCAGGTCTACTACCTCGACTACGACCAGCCCGCCGCCTGGAACTTCCTCGGCAATACCAACCCGGCCGACCCGGGCGGCCATGACGCGGGCTTCTACCTCACGCTGCTCGACCTCGGCGCTTCCCTGAGCCTCGACCTGTCCGGCCAGAACGGACTGTATGACTGGAGCAGATTCGAGGAAGCCTACATCGACGACTCGCCCCTGCTGTCGTTCACGCTGCGGGAAGCGAAGGCCGTGCCGGAGCCGGGCAGCGCCATGCTGCTGCTGGGCGGGATGGCGGGCCTGGCCGCGCTGCGCCGCAGGAAGGGCAAGGGGGATTGATGTCGCGCCACCCGCTGTCGGTCGCCGCCGGCATCCTGCTGGCGCTCCAGCTGTCCTGGAGCGCCCCGACCGGCGCCGCCGCGCCCTCCGTGGTGCAGGTGGCGCAGGCGGCCTATCCCGAGCTGCCCCTGAAGGTGAGCCTCGACCGCCCGGACTGGACCTACCGCGCGGGCGAGCACGCGATCTTCCGGATCAGTATCGACAAGAAGCCCTATCCGCGCGAAGGCATCCGGATCAGGTATCGCCTGGGACCGGACATGCTGGAGGGGCCGGAGCGCAGCGCGGTGGTGCCGGAGGACGGCCTGTTACTGGCGGCGCCGGGCGGGGACAAGCCGGGATTCGTGCGCTGCATCGTCAGCGCCAGCATCGACGGCAAGGCGCTCGAAGCGACGGCGACGGCGGCCTTCAGCCCGCTGGAGCTGCGCCCGGTGCAGGCGGAACCCGAGGATTTCGACGCCTTCTGGGCGGCGCAGAAGCGCGAGCTGGCCAAGGTCGAGCCCGCGTTCCGGCTGCTGCCGGCGCCGGCGCTGTCCACGCCGGAAGTCGAGGTGTCCTACCTCAGCTTCCAGAACGTGGGACCGGGCACCCGCACCACCCGCATGTACGGCGTGCTCGCGGTGCCGCGCGGGGAGGGACCGTTCCCGGCGGTGCTGCAGGTGCCGGGCGCCGGCGTGCGCGGCTACAAGGGCACGCCGGAGCTGGCCGCGAAGGGCTTCATCACGCTGCAGCTCGGGATCCACGGCATCCCCGTGGACCTGCCGGCGGAACTGTACGAGCAGCTCAACGTCGGCGCGCTGGCCGGCTACAACCGCTTCAACCTGGACGACCGCCACGCTTACTACTACCGCCGGGTCTACCTGGGGACGCTGCGCGCCCTCGACTACCTGGTGCAGCACCCGAAGTGGAACGGCAGGCAGCTCGCCACCCAGGGTGGCAGCCAGGGCGGCCAGCTGGCGATCATGGCCAGCGCCCTGCATCCGCGCGTGTCGCTGACGATCGCGTCCTACCCGGCCTACAGCGACGTCACCGGCTATCTGCACGAACGCGCCGGCGGCTGGCCCGGGCTGTTCCGCAAGGACGACGAAGGCCGAAGGCAGGACCAGCCGGTCGAGCCGAAAGCCGCCACCTCGGCCTACTACGACACCGCGAACTTCGCCAGGCGCCTGCGCACCCCGGTGCTGTACTACGCCGGCTACAACGATACCGTGACGCCGCCGACGTCGACCTTCGCGGTGTACAACGTGATCCCGACCGCCCGCACCCTGGTGGTCGAGCCGGACCAGGTGCACCTGACGTCGCAGGCGCACCGCGGCACGATCGAGCGCTGGCTGCTCGAGCACGCGGCGGGCAAGCGCTGATGGCCGCGCCGAAGAACGATCAAGTCCTTGATTACTTCGCGCCCGCCGGAGGATCGGTTGCCCGTCCTTCGTCTTTATGGATGACGGCTCCGTGCGGCCTGCCGCACGGCCGTCGACTCCATGGGCTTCTTTCGCTTGGAAGATGCTCTTACGCACGGTCCGTCGCGGCCGTGCTTTTTTCTGTCCAGCAGGATCATTCATGAGCAAGTCCTTCGCACACAAGCCCTCCCTCCTTGCCGGCGCCATCGGCGTTCTGGTGGCCTCGCTGTCCTGCGCGGCCGCCGCCCAGGACCCGGTGGTGTTCGACCGCATCGCCGAGGTCGCCGCGCGCGTGGCGTCCCTGCCGCCGGACGCCAGGCCGCTGGTGCGCTGGTGGTGGTTCGGCCCCGCCGTGGTGCCGGCCCAGCTGGAACGCGAGATCGCGGCCATGAAGGCCGGCGGCTTCGGCGGCTTCGAGATCCAGCCGGTGTACCCGATGGAGCTCGACGACGCGGCGCGCGGCATCAGGAACCTGCCCTACCTGTCGACGGAGTTCCTGGACGCCGTCTCCTTCGCCAACCGCCAGGGCCGCGCGCAGGGGCTGCGCGTGGACATCACGCTCGGTTCGGGCTGGCCCTTCGGCGGGCCGCATGTCAAGGTCCGGCACGCCGCCGCGCGCCTGCGCATGGCGAGCATCGAGGTGCCGGCCGGGAGCGGGAGCTTCGCGCTGCCGGCGGTGATGAACGGCGAGCGCCTGCTGGCCACCTTCGTCGCCCCCGGCAATGCCAAGCAGTACGAGGCCGGCAAGCTGCAGCGCATCGGGGCGAGTGCGGATGCCGGCGGCCGGGCAGTCATCGCGCCGGGCGCTGGTGACCGGGTGGTGCTGGCCTATATCGCCACCCGCACCGGGCAGCAGGTCAAGCGGCCGGCGCTCAATGCCGAAGGCTTCGTGCTCGACCACCTGAACCGCGAGGCGGTCGAGCACCACCTGAAATCCGTGGCCGAACCGCTGTTGAAGGCCTTCGGCGAGCAGCCGCCCTACGCGGTGTTCTCGGACAGCCTCGAGGTCTACGGCAGCGACTGGACCGCCGACTTCGTCGAGGAATTCCGCAAGCGCCGTGGCTACGACGTGCTGCCGCACCTGCCTGCGATTTTCAACGGCATCGGCGAGCAGGCCGGCGCGCTCAAGCGCGACTGGGCGCTGACCCAGACCGAACTGGTGAACGAGCGCTACCTTACCCCGATGGACGATTGAGCCAGGGCGCACAAGACCCGGTTCCGCTCCCAGACCTATGGCGAGCCGGCGGTATCGATGTCGAGCAACCGCCTGGTGGCGCTGCCGGAAGGCGAGGGGCCGCAGCACCGCGCCTTTTCCTTCACCCGCCTGGCGACGTCCGCCGGCCACCTGTACGGGCGCCCGGTGATCTCGGCCGAGACCTGGACCTGGCTGAATTCACCGGCCTTCTCGGCCACCCCACTCGACATGAAGGCCGAGGCCGACCGCATGCTGCTCGAGGGCGTGAACCTGTTCGTCGGCCACGGCTGGCCGTATACGCCGCCCGGGACGCGCGCGCCCGGCTACGCCTTCTACGCGGCGGCCGTGTTCAACGACCACAACCCCTGGTGGAACGTGATGCCGGACGTGAACGCCTACCTCACGCGCATGAGCTGGCTGATGCGCCAGGGGGAACCCGCCAACCAGGTGGCGGTGTTCCTGCCCAACGACGACGTCTACGCGCGCCTGGCGCCGGGCAAGGTCTCGTTATCAGCCGAGATGCATCACTACGTCACGCCCGAGCTCACCGCCCAGGTGCTGGACGCCGGCCACAACCTCGACTACGTCGATGCCGAATCCATCCTCGCGCTCGGCCTGAAGCACCCGGTGCTGGTGATGCCGCGCGTGAACCGGCTGGCGCCCGAGGTGCTGGACAAGCTGGCCGCCTACGTGCGCGGCGGCGGCAAGATCATCGCCGTGGGCGGCACGCCGTCGATGGCGCCGGGCTACCTCGATGCCGCGCGGATCTCCGCGCAGGTTGCGGCAGCTTCGAAGGCCCTGTTCGCATCCGGCCCGAACGTGCAGGTGGTGGCCGACGATACGGCGCTGGGCGCCGCGCTGGACCAGGCGCTGGCGCCGGATTTCAAGGTGGCCTCCAACGCCGCCGAGGTCGGCTTCGTGCGCCGCAAGCTGGGTGACGCCGACATCTACTTCGTCGCCAACACCGGCAATACGGCGGTGGACACCACGGCCACGCCGGGCGTGCGGCGCGCGCATGCGGCCTGGCTGGATCCGCACAGCGGCAAGTTGACGCGCGCTGCCGTCGGCGGCCCGCTGCCGCTGGTGCTGGCGCCCTACGAGTCGCGCGTGCTGGTGCTGTCCGATACGCCGCTGGCGGCCGCCGAGGCCCAGCGCCCGGGCCCGGCAAGCGTGCTGGCCGACCTCGGACGCGAATGGCAGGTCGCCTTCCCCGGCAGCGCGGCCAAGCGGCCGATGCCGCAGTTGCGCTCCTGGACGGACGAAGAGGCGACCCGCTACTTCTCGGGCGTGGCGACCTACAGCAAGACCGTCAGGCTGGACTCCGCCCAGCTTGCGGGCCGGCGTGTGCTGCTGGATTTCGGCCCGGGCACGGCGCTGACGAGCACGCCCAAGGTGCCGGCCGGGATGCGCGCCATGCTGGACAGCCCGGTGCGCGAGGCGGCCGAGGTCTGGGTCAACGGCAAGCGCGCCGGCGCGGTCTGGCATCCGCCGTATCGCGTCGACGTGACGCAGTACCTGGCCCCGGGCAGCAATCGCATCGAGGTCAAGGTGGCGAACCTGGCCCTGAACGCACTGGCGGGGCAGGCGCTGCCGGATTACCGTCTGCTGTCGGCGCGCTACGGCCAGCGTTTCGTTCCCCAGGATACGCAGTTGATCGCGCCGCGCCCGGCAGGCATCCTCGGGCCGCTCAAGCTGGTCGGGGAAAAGACCCTGTAGAACGGTAACGCCGTTCAGTTAGCCAGACTTGTAGGGTGGGCAGGTTCCCTGCCCACGCGGTGATGGTTGCGAAATGAACAGTCGCACGGGTTGCAGTACCGTGATTTGACCGCGTGGGCGGGAGACCCGCCCACCCTACGGATGAGCGGCGGCTCATGGCTGGAGTACGTATTGCCCGGGCGCAGGCCCCAGCCCGGGGCCGCCCGCCGGCGCGGCGATCCAGGGCCCGGCGTGTTCGGCCAGCCAGGCTTCCCAGGCCGGCCACCAGCTGCCCTGCCGCACCGGCGTGTCGTGCTGCCAGCGCTCCGGATCGACGTAGGGCGCATCGGCCGCCCGTGTGGTGAGCTGGTAGCAGCGACCCGGTCCGCCGGGCGGCGCCACCACGCCGGCGTTGTGGCCGCCGCTGGTCAGGAGGAAAGTCACCTCGGTATCGGTCATGAGCCCGATCTTGTACACCGAGCGCCAGGGGGCGACGTGGTCGGTGCGGGTGCCGAGCGCGAATAGCGGCACGTCGATGTCGGTGAGCGCGATCGGCTTGCCGTCGACCAGGTAGCGCGCGCTGGCCAGGTCGTTCTTCAGGAACAGGCGGCGCAGGTACTCGGTGTGCATCCGGTAGGGCATGCGGGTGGCGTCGGCGTTCCAGGACATCAGGTCGGTCTGCTGGTCCGGCAGGTCGAGCAGGTAGTGGCGCAGCCGCCGCGACCACACCAGGTCGTTCGAGCGCAGCAGCTGGAAGGCGCCCGCCATCTGGCGCGTCTCGAGGTAGCCCTGGCTCCACATGGACGCTTCCAGGAAGCTGATCTCGCTCTCGTCGACGAACAGCGACAGCTCGCCCGGTTCGGTGAAATCGACCTGGCCGGCGAGCAGGGTCAGGCTGGCCAGGCGCCGGTCGCGCTCGCGCGCCATCGCGGCGGCGGCGATCGCCAGCAGCGTGCCGCCCAGGCAGTAGCCGCAGGCATTGACCCCGGGTGCGCCGCTGTCGCGCACGATGGCGTCGAGGGCTGCGTTGACGCCGAGCCGGCGGTAGTCGTCCAGGCCCAGCTCGCGGTCGGCGCCCGACGGATTTTTCCACGAGATCATGTAGACCGTGTGGCCATGCTCGACCAGGTAGCGCACCAGGGAATTGTGGGGCGACAGGTCGAGGATGTAGTACTTCATGATCCAGGCCGGGACCACCAGCAAGGGCGTCGCATGCACCTGCGGCGTGGCCGGGTCGTAGCGCAGCAATTCCATCAGGCGGTTGCGCAGGACCACCTTGCCGGGCGTGAGCGCCACGTCCTGCCCCGGACGAAAATGCGGCGCCGGGGTCTCGCCCAGGACCGTGCGCCAGGCGTCCCCCAGGGCGCGCCAGCTGCCGGCGACCAGGTTCATGCCGCCCCGCTCGAAGCTGACGCGCTGTACCACCGGATTGGTCAGGACGTAGTTCGAGGGCGCGACGCCGTCGAGCAGCTGGCGCGCGACGAAGGTGGCGACGTCGGCGTGGTGGCGCGACATGCCGCGCACGCTGCGGGTGGCGCGGTGCCACCACTGCTGCTGCAGCAGGAAGCCCTGGCTCAGCACGTTCCAGGGCCAGCGCTGCCAGTCGGGATCGGCGAAGCGCTTGTCCTGCGCCAGCGGCTCCACCGGTCCGGCCACGTCGGCCAGGGCGGCGCCGGCCGCATAGCGCAGCCAGCGCATGCTCGATGACATGGCCTGGAACGCGAGTTCGGCCTGCTTGTTCGGCGAAAAGGCCAGGTGGGTGCACCAGTCGAACCAGGCCACGGCCAGCGCCGCCGGCGAGACCTGGCCGGTGAAGCGGCCGAGCCAGGCCTGCAGCGCCAGGTCGATGCCGGCGTGGTCGGGCTCGACCTCGGGATAGCGGTGGCGCGTGCCTTGCCAGTCGCTGGCGTCGCGCTCGTGCACGCAGCCAGGTGGGAAGCCGGGCTGGTTCATGGGCCGGTGCGCGCGTCTTCAGTGCGCCAACAGGACCGGCAGCGGTGCGCGGTCGAGCAGCAGGCGGGTCACGCCGCCCAGCACGATCTCGCGGTAGCGGCTGTGGCCGAAGGCGCCGGTCACCAGCAGGCCGGCGCCGCAGGCCCCCGCGACGCCGAGCAGGGCCTCGCCCACGGGGATCCTGGTGCGCTCCACCAGCACCTCGACACGCACCCCGTGGCGCGCCAGGTAGAGCGCCATGTCGGCGCCAGGTTCCTCGCCGTGCAGCCCGGATTCGAGGTCCGGGTTGACCAGCGCCAGGCGCACCGTTCCGGCGCGCGCCAGGAGCGGCATGGCGGCGCCGATGGCGCGGATCGCCTGGGCGCTGCCGTCCCAGCCGACCACCACGCCGTCGGCGATCGGCGCGCCGCCGTAGGAGGGCGGCACCACCAGCACCGGGCGCACGCCGTGCATGGCCAGGTACTGCGGCAGGCCGCGCACCCTCGCGGCGTCGCCAGCGTCCTGGCCGGTCACGACCAGGTCGGCATAGCGCGCCTGCAGCAGCAGGGCGTCGCGGTTCTCGTCCTCGACCAGGCGTTCCTCGAACGAGGCCACGCCCAGTTGGCGGGCGCGCTCGGCGAAGCGCTGCAGGCTTGCCCGCGCCGTGCTGCGCAGCGAGTCGAATTCGGCGACCGGCGACACCGCCATCGAGCCTGTGAGCATGGCGTAGGCGGGCCAGGACAGGCCGGTGGCGGCGCAGCCCACCAGGTGCGCCTCGTGGCTGTTGGCGAGCCAGGCGGCGGCGCGCAGGCGGGCGTCCAGCAGCGGGCTTTCGTCGACATGGACAATGATGGTCTTGTACACGGCAGCACCTCCTGTGAATACGTCGCGGCAGGGATGACTCTACGCCGAGTGAACGCCTACGTCAGACGTGCGGCTGATGCAGATCAAATCTTTGTCGAATTCCCCTGCGCGAACTTCCCTGCGCTCATGCGCCGCGGTAGCGGATGGCGTCGATGACCAGGCCCAGCGCACGCGAGGAATGGCGCCGGCTGGGGTAGAAGGCGTGCAGGCCGGGAAAGCTCGGGCACCAGTCTTCCATCACGCTCATCAAGCAGCCGGCCCGGACGTGGTCGGCGACCATGTCCTCGGGCAGGAAGGCAAGGCCGTTGCCGCTCAGTGCGGCATCCAGGTGGTGGCTGACATCGTTGAAGACGGCCTGGCCGCGCACCCGCGCCTCGATGTCCTCGCCGTCGTGGCGCAGTTCCCAGGCGTAGATGCCGCCGCTGCTGGACAGGCGCAGCGTGATGCAGTTGTGCTTCATGAGATCGGCAACCGAGGCGGGCAGTGGGCGCCGCTCGAAGTAGGCGGGCGCGCCGACGATGCGCATCGGGACGTCGCTGGTGAGGCGCACGGCGATCATGTCCTTGTCGACCTGGTCGCCATGGCGCACGCCGATGTCGAAGCGCTCGGCGGCGATGTCGACGATGCGGTAGTCGGCGCTGAACTCGACGTGCAGGTCGGGGTATTGCGGCAGCAGCGGGGCGATGCGCGGCCACAGGACCTGTTCGACCACGTGGTCGACGGCGGTGATGCGGATGGTGCCCACCGGCTTGCCGCCGAGGTCGCTGATGTCGGCGATCTCGGCCTCGATCTCTTCCAGCCTGGGGGCGACGTTCTGGATCAGGCGCTCGCCGGCCTCGGTGGGCGAGACGCTGCGCGTAGTGCGCTGGAGCAGGCGCACGCCCAGGCGCTGTTCGAGCGAGCGCACGATGTGGCTGAGCGCCGACTGGGTCATGCCCAGCCTGGCCGCGGCACGGGTAAAGCTGCGTTCGCGCGCGACGGCGAGGAACACGAGGATGTCGTTGATGTTGTCGCGAGCCATCGATAGGGGCAGGTGTGGGAATTATGCAAATTTTCTCACGAATCGGGTGGGTCATTCATGATGTGTATTCATAAGCCCATGCAATTTCCAATACGTTTTTTGCTACCGCCAGCCGCTACCATGCTCCCTTTGCAAGAACATGGAAGGATCCAGCATGACTGTCAACGCATACGGCGCCCACGCGGGCGACCAGCCCCTCGGCCCGATCGCCATCACGCGCCGCGCGCCCGGCGCGCACGACGTCGAGATCGACATCGCCTTCTGCGGCGTTTGCCATTCGGACCTGCACCAGGTGCGCGGCGAATGGGCCGGCACGGTCTACCCCTGCGTGCCGGGCCACGAGATCGTCGGGCGGGTGGCCGCCGTCGGCGCCCACGTCCGAGGCTTCGCGGTGGGCGACCTGGTCGGCGTCGGCTGCATGGTCGACAGCTGCCGCAGCTGCCCCGACTGCGACGCGGGCCTGGAAAACTACTGCGACGGCATGGTCGGCACCTACAATTCGCCGACCCCGGACGCGCCCGGCCATACGCTGGGCGGCTATTCCGAGCGCATCGTCGTGAACGAGCGCTACGTGCTGCGCGTGCGCCACGATCCCTCCCAGCTGGCGGCGGTCGCGCCGCTGCTGTGCGCGGGCATCACCACCTGGTCGCCGCTGCGCCACTGGCAGGCCGGTCCCGGCAAGCGGGTGGGCATCGTCGGCATCGGCGGCCTGGGCCACATGGGCATCAAGCTGGCGCGTGCGCTGGGGGCCCACGTGGTGGCCTTCACCACCTCGGAATCGAAGCGCCGGGATGCCGAGGCGCTGGGCGCGCACGAGGTCGTGGTCTCGCGCGACGCCGACGCCATGGCGGCGCAGTCGAAGCGCCTCGACCTGATCGTGAATACCGTGGCGGCCCCGCACGACCTCGACGCCTATCTGTCCCTGCTGAAGCGCGACGGCACCATGGTGCTGGTCGGCGCGCCATCCTCGCCACATCCGTCGCCGCAGGTCTTCAACCTGATCATGAAGCGCCGCGCGCTGGCCGGCTCGATGATCGGCGGGATCCCGGAAACCCAGGAGATGCTGGACTTCTGCGCCGAACACGGCATCGTCGCCGACATCGAGATGATCGAGGCAAGCGAGATCAACGCCGCCTACGAACGCATGCTGGAAGGCAAGGTCAAGTACCGCTTCGTGATCGACAGCGCCACCCTCAAGGCTTGAGGGAAAGCGCTGCTGCGGGCTTCCATGGCAGACTAGGGTTTTGCCGCACTGGAGTCCGCATGAACGAACACATCCTCCCTGTCCCCCTCGAGAAGGCCTACCGGCTGCTCACGCATGGCCCGACCGTGCTGGTGTCGAGCAGCCACGAGGGCGTGGCCAATGTCATGGCCGCAGCCTGGGCCTGCGCCCTCGATTTCGCCCCGCCCAAGCTCACGGTGGTGCTCGACAAGTCGACCCGTACCCGCGCCCTGGTCGAGGGCAGCGGCAGCTTCGTGATCCAGCTGCCGACGGTGGCGCAGCTGCGCCTGACCCACGAGGTGGGGAACCGCTCGCTCAATGCCGAGCCGGACAAGCTGGCCCGGGCCGGCGTCGTCTTGAAACGCATGGAAGGCGTGGCGGCGCCGCTCGTGGAAGGCTGTTCGGCCTGGCTGGCCTGCCGGCTGGTGCCGGAACCGCACAACCAGCAGGCCTACGACCTGTTCATCGGCGAGGTGACGGCCGCCTGGGCCGATGCGCGCGTATTCCGCGACGGCCACTGGCATTTCGAGACGGCCGATCCCTCGTGGCGCAGCATCCACCACGTCGCCGGCGGGAACTTCTATGCGATCGGCGAAGCAATGCGCGCCGCCGGCTGAGGCCGCCGTGCCCCGGGGAAGCACTAGTGCGGGCCGCGGGTATCGGACTTGGCGGGCTGGGCCGCGGCGGTCTTGATCTCGGTGCCCTGGTGCAGCGAGATGCGCCAGCCTTCGGGCTGGCGGGTCCAGACCCGCACGTAGCGGCCGCGCAGCGGCTGGGCCGCGCCGAGGTCGAGGCGGGCGGCGCGCCAGGTGCCGGTGACGATCGCCACGTCCTCATTCACGACCTCGACCTCCATGTCTTCCAGCCCATAATTGCGGATGCGGTACTCGTCGCGCGCCAGCGCCTGCAGGAACTCGGTCTTGGAACGCAGCCTGCCGTTGGTCTCGACGTGGCGATAATTGCCGCCCATGAGGCGGCGCAGCAGCTCGATGTCACGTTCGTTCAGCGCGAGGGCAAGCTGGCGCTCGGCTTCACGCACGCCGAGTCTGGCATCGCGCGCGGCGGCGTCGGAGGCGGCGGCGTGGAAGGGCAGCAACAGGCTGGCGAGGCAAAGGAGGACGACGGAAAGAGGGCGCATGGCGGGTCTCGAATCATACTGCTACGACGATGAACGGGCTTTCCTTAGAATAATGTCACAGATTTACCAGAATGCGACACATTGTTGGTACTTGTGACACCTTAATTTTGTGTCGGAAATGCAGTATCTGTTACAGTTCCACCTGGACGGCAGCCACGCCGTTAATTGATCACACGGACGTTATGCCTGCTGCCCCACTGCCTCCAGACGAACTTGACCGGCTGTCGATGCTCGACGCCCTCCACCTGCTCGATACCCCGCCCGAACCGGTGTTCGACCGCGTCACCCGCCTGGCCAGCCGCATGCTGGACGTGCCGATGGCGCTGTTCTCGCTGGTCGATGCCGACCGCCAGTGGTTCAAGTCGCGCGTCGGCATGGAAAGCGCGGAGACGCCGCGCGAGTATGCCTTCTGCGCCCATGCGATCGGCATGAGCACGCCGCTGGTGGTGCAGGACGCGCTGGAGGACGGGCGCTTCAGCGACAACCCGCTGGTCAACGGTCCGCCGAACATCCGTTTCTATGCCGGGGTGCCGATCCGCACCACGGCCGGCCTGGCGATCGGCACCTTGTGCGCGCTCGACACAAGACCGCGCACGCTGAGCGAGGACGAGGCCGGCCTGCTGAACGACCTGGCCGCGATCCTGACCAAGGAAGTGCAGTACCGCGAGCGCATGGCGGTGGCGCGCGAGCAGTTGGCGCGTTCCAACGAAGTGCTGGGCGCCAGCGAGGCGCGTTTCCGCAGCGTCTTCGACATCGCCAGCGTGGGCATCGCGCTGGTGGCGCCGGATGGCGGCTGGATCAGCGTCAACAAGGCCTTGTGCGACGTGGTCGGCTACAGCGAGGAAGAACTGTGGCGCCTCACCTTCCAGCAGATCACCCATCCGGACGACGTCGCGGCCGACCTGGATCTGCTGCGCGCACTGGAGCGCGGCGAGCTCGACCAGTACCAGCTCGAGAAGCGCTACATCCGCAAGGACGGCAGCACGGTCTGGATCAACCTGAACGTCTCGCCCAAGCGCAATGCCGACGGGCAGGTCGAATACTACGTGTCGGTGATCAAGGACATCGATGCGCAAAAGACCGCGCAGGCGGCGCTCACGGCCCTGAACCTCGAGCTCGAGCGCCGGGTCGAGGCGCGCACCGCCGAGTTGCACGCGCGCGAGGCGGAAATCCGCAGCGTGGTGGAAAACGCCTACGACGCCTATATCGGCCTGGACGAGGAGGGCCTGGTCACGGCCTGGAACCGCCAGGCCGAGGACACCTTCGGCTGGCCGCGCGACGAGGCCCTGGGCCGCAGCCTGGACGAGCTGATCATCCCGGAAGAACAGCGCGAGCGCCATCGCCACGGCATGCAGCGCTTCCTGGCGACCCGGCTCGCCAGCGCCGTCGACCAGCGCCTGGAACTGCCGGCGCTGCGGCGCGACGGCAGTGCGCTGACGGTCGAGGTGCGCATCCGCGCGCTCGAATCGAACGGGCGCACCATGTTCAGCGCCTTCCTGCACGACATCACCGAGCGCAAGCAGGAACAGGCCCAGCGCGAATACGAGAACCGGCACGACCTGCTTACGGGCCTGTTGAACCGGCGCGCGCTGCTGGAAGCGATTCCCGTGGCCCAGTCGCGCGCCAGCCGCAGCGGCAAGGCGGTCGGCATGCTGTTCATCGACCTGGACGGCTTCAAGGCGGTGAACGATTCGCTCGGCCACGAGGCGGGCGACATCTTGCTGCGCGAGATCGCCGGGCGCCTGCGCGCCGGGGTGCGCAAGACCGACAGCGTCTACCGCCTGGCTGGCGACGAGTTCACCGTGCTGCTCGAAGACATGGCCGACACCTTCGACGATGCCCACACCGTGGCCGAAAAGCTGATCTCGAGCATTTCCGAGCCGGTGATGCTGCCGGGACGGGCGATGCGCGTGCGCGCCAGCATCGGCATCTCGCTCGACAGCGGCAAGGCCGTGCGCGCGCCGGAAGAACTCCTGAAAGAAGCCGACCACTTCATGTACCAGGCCAAGAAGGCCGGGCGTGGCCGGGTATGCTCAGCGCGCTCTCCGTACTAAGCTCTATTTGAGTTTCAGGTCGCTCCATGCCAGCGGCTCGGCAATGAACACCGTGTCGCAGATCGCGGCCGGGTAGCCGAAGTCGAAGGCCAGCTTGCCCTGGCTGTCCACGCCGAGCAGGCGGGCGCTGGTGCGCGCGGCGGCGGACGAGTAGGCCACCAGGTACTTGCCGGGCGTCGCTTCGTAGACGCTGGAACAGATATCCGAGAATAATGGTTCGCCACCGCGATCGCGTCCGCGCTCGTAGGTCCAGACCTCGCGCGCGGTGCGCGCCCGTTCGTCGATCGCGTAGCGCGACGGGGCGCTGTAGCCGCGGGTGAGGCCGGGCGGGGCGCCGGCCGGCTGGTTCAGGCTGCCCAGGCCGTTATTGAACAGCAGCAGCTGGCCATCCGGCGTGACCGACAGCGAGTGCTGCCCGATCGGCGCCTTGCCGGCCTCGAGCTTCAGGGCGAGGGCGCGCAGCGAGGGATAATTGACGTACCAGTGCTTGCCCGTGTCGCCGAACAGCCAGCGGATCGCCCCGGTGTCGTAGTCCAGCTTGACGACGAAGTTCTCGCGGCTGGAGACCAGGAGCGAATTGTCGGCCGCGTGATAGATGGCCGAGTTCATGTGGAACCAGTCGAGGCCCTCGCGTACGAAATTGGCCGGGTTGTCGCCCCTGGCGCGCATATGGGTGCTGAATATGCGTCCCAGATCCCATTCCTTGAGCACCTTGCCGTTGGCATCGATCTCCGCCAGGATCGACTCGAAACGCTGCACGCCGCCCTCGAGCGCATTGAGCTCGGCCAGCATGCCGCTCTTGCCTGGCGACAGGTCGTGGTGGAAGCCCGTGTATTTGGGGTCGGCCACCGGCACCGCGGTGTAGGCGCCGTCCATGCCCATGCGGTACAGCACCCGCTGGCCCTGGTCCCCGATGAAGCAGGTGTCGCCGCCGAACATCGAGGTGAAGGAGTCGCCGAGCGCCGCGCCGGTCCAGCGCATGTGGCCGTCGGTATCGATCACCACGGGCGAGCTCAGTCCGTTCTTGATCAGCACGAAATCGAAGCCGGGCACGCGCTCCGGGCTGCGCGCCAGATTGATGGCCGGCGCCGCGTAGACCCCGGCCGGCCCGGCGTAGGCCGTGGTAGGGATGCTGGCGCGGAAGGCGTGTGTCGAGCCGTCGCGGAAGCTGGCGTTCAGGCTGAGCTCGTTGGCGTGCGCGGCGTACAGGCCGAACACGGGCAGCTCGAGGCGGCCGCTGCCGGACTGCCAGGCGCCGCGCCGGTCGAGCCAGGACTTGTCGAAACTGACCGCCAGCGGCTTGGAATGGCTGCCCGGGCGCGGCGCGATGCTGTAGGAAATGCCGGCCAGGTCGGCGTAGTTGCGCAGGCTGAAGCTGAGGTGCGCGATGAAGACCGTGGTGCCGGGCGCGTGGCGCAGCTCGCCGATCAGGGCCTGCTCGGCCTGGGTCCGCTTCTCGCCTTTGTCGCCGCCGGCGTCCTGCTCGTCCTCGCGTGCGCTACAGGCGGCGAGCAGGATGGCCAGTAGGATCCATGGCAGCCGCCGCAAGATAAAAGTGTGCATGGACCTTCCTTTCTTGTCGTGTTCGGGATTCGACGGACAGCTCTGCCTTTAGTTCGCGCCCGGCGCGTGTGCGCCCGATGAGCTCAATCGTCACGCAGAATGTCCGGAAAAGATGCTTGACCTTCCCATCGTGGGAAGGAATATCCTTCGGGTATGGCATTCGAGGATTGAAGGAAGCAAATGGACACAACCCATCCCGAGGGCGCGACCCTCCTGAGTATCGAAGGCATGACCTGCGCGTCCTGCGTGGCCCGGGTCGAAAAGGCCTTGCAGAAGGTGCCTGGCGTAAGCGCGGCAACGGTCAACCTGGCCACCGAGAAGGCCAGCGTGCATGGCGCCGCCGCGCTCGACGCGCTGGTGGCGGCGGTGCGCGCGGCGGGCTACGAAGCCGCCGCGGCGCCGGCGCCCGGCAGCGCTCGTCCGGACAGGGGCGGGACGACCGGCGCCGGCCTGCCGGCCTGGTGGCCGGTGGCCCTGAGCGCGCTGCTGAGCATGCCGCTGGTGGCGCCGATGCTGGTGCAGCCCTTCGGCCTTGACTGGATGCTGCCCGGCTGGCTGCAGCTCGTCCTGGCGACCCCGGTCCAGTTCTGGCTGGGCGCGCGCTTTTACCGGGCCGGCTGGAAGGCCTTGCGTGCCGGCAGCGGCAACATGGACCTGCTGGTCGCGATCGGCACCAGCGCCGCCTACGGCCTTTCGCTGTACCTGCTGCTGGCGGGCAGTCACCACGGCACGCCCCACCTGTACTTCGAATCCTCGGCGGTGGTGATCACCCTGGTCCTGCTCGGCAAGTGGCTGGAGGCCCGCGCCAAGCGCCAGGCGGTGGCGGCGATCGGGGCGCTGGAAGCCCTGCGCAGCAACGACGCCCTGGTGCGGCGCGACGGCCGCGACCAGCGCATCCCGCTGGCCGAACTGCGCGTGGGCGAGCTGATGGTGGTGCGGCCCGGGGAACGGGTGCCCGCCGACGGCAGCGTGGAAGAAGGACGCAGCCACCTCGACGAATCCCTGCTGACCGGCGAATCCCTGCCGGTGGCCAAGGGCCCGGGCGATCGCGTGGCGGGAGGCGCCGTCAATGCCGACGGCCTGCTGCTGGTGCGCGCCACCGCGGTCGGCGGCGAGACGATGCTGTCGCAGATCATCCGCATGGTGGAAGATGCGCAGGCGGTCAAGGCGCCGATCCAGCGCCTGGTGGACCGGGTCAGTGCCGTCTTCGTGCCGGCCGTGCTGCTGGTGTCGCTCGTCACGCTGCTCGGCTGGGGCCTGGCGACGGGCGACTGGCAGGCGGCGCTGCTCAATGCGGTGGCGGTGCAGGTGATCGCCTGTCCGTGTGCGCTCGGCCTGGCCACGCCCGCCTCGATCATGGTCGGCACCGGCGCCAGCGCCCGCCATGGCATCCTGATCAAGGATGCGGAAGCGCTGGAAACCGCGCATGCGGTCGGCGTGGTGGTGTTCGACAAGACCGGCACCCTGACCGAAGGCCGGCCGCGCCTGGCCGCGCTCGAAGCCGCCGACGGCGAGCGGGTCTTGCGCCTGGCCGCGGCCGTGCAGCAGGCCAGCAGCCATCCGCTGGCGCACGCGGTGCTGGAGGCCGCGCAGGCGCGCGGCGTCGCGCTGCAGCCGGTGGCGAACGCCCGGGCGCTGCCCGGGCGCGGGGTGCAGGCGGAGCTGGATGGTACGATCGTCTTGCTCGGCAATGCGCGCCTGATGCGGGAGCAGGGCGCCGCCACCGCCGCATGGGAGGCGCAGGCCGCCGCGCACGAGGCGCAGGGGCGCACCGTGTCCTGGCTGGCCCTGGCGCGTCCCGAAGGGATCGAGGCGCTCGGCCTGCTGGCCTTCGGCGACAGCCTCAAGCCGGGCGCGGCCGCGGCGGTGGCGCGCCTGGCCGCCATGGGCATCGAGTCGGTCATGCTCACCGGCGACAGCGAGGGCGCCGCGCGTGCGGTTGCCGAGCAGGCCGGCATCGCGCGCTTCCATGCCGGGGTGCTGCCGGGAGACAAGGCCAGCCTGGTGGCGGAGCTGAAAGCGGCTGGCCGCAAGGTGGCGATGGTCGGCGACGGCATCAACGATGCGCCGGCGCTGGCGGCGGCCGACGTCGGCATCGCGATGGCCAGCGGTACCGATGTCGCCATGCAGACCGCCGGCATCACGCTGATGCGCAGCGACCCCGGCCTGGTGGCCGATGCGGTGGCGATCTCGCAGCGCACCTATGCCAAGATCCGCCAGAACCTCGGCTGGGCCTTCGTCTACAACGTGGTCGGCATCCCGCTGGCCGCCTTCGGCCTGCTCAATCCGGTGCTGGCCGGCGCCGCGATGGCGCTCAGTTCGGTCAGCGTGGTGGCCAACGCGCTGCTGCTGCGCGGCTGGCGGCCCTCGACAGCCGCCGCGCCGCAGGCCGCCAGGGAAGAATTCATTCACCAAGGGCTGGAAACGCCCGTTCAACCAGGAGCACGAGAAATGTACCAACTGACCGTAGAAGACATGAGCTGTGGCCACTGCGTCGGCCGCGTGACCAAGGCCGTGCAGGGCATCGACGAGGCGGCGAAAGTCAGCATCGACCTGCCGAGCAAGCGCGTGAGCATCGACAGCGATGCCGATCTCGACCGGATCGTTGCTGCGATCGACGCCGCCGGCTACCCGGTGAGCGCACGGAGCTGAGATATCAGAAAAACAAGTGCTCAAATATCGCAAATGAGATATATTTTGTGTAAATTGAATGAGGGCAGGACGCGCGCCTGATACATATGGTCAGCACTCCACTGGGATGACCCATGCGATATGGTGTTCTAGCAGAACCGGCAGATCTGGCGAAACACCCTCCATCCGGTGCGCAGTTGCGCAACGTCCTCGTGGTGCTGGCGGTGCTGGCGGTCTTCTTCTCGCTGCTGGCGCCGTTTGCGCGCACGTCGCTGCCGGTGGCGCCGGAATTCATCCCGATGTACCAGTCGGTGCTCATCGGCAGCAACCTGCTCACCGGCATCCTCCTGCTGGGCCACGTGCATACCAGCCGTTCCTGGTCGCTCGGCATCCTCACGCTGGGCTACCTGTTCACGGCGCTGATCGCGCTGGCCCACCTCCTGACCTTTCCCGGCCTGTTCTCCGCCCACGGTGTGCTGGGCGGGAACGACCAGACCACGCCGTGGCTGTTCATGATCTGGCACGCGCTGTTCCCGCTGTTCGTGCTCGGCTATGCGGCCAGCTACCGGCGCCCCTTGCCGGCGCATTTCATGCGCGTCGGCGCGCTCCTGACGGCGCTGTTCGTCTCGGCGCTGGTCCTGCTGTGCACTACCGGCGCCCCCTACCTGCCGGAGCTGATGGACGGGGACCGCTTCCGCCCCGCCTACCGCTGGATCAGCGCTTGCGTGCTGGCGCTGTCCCTGTTCGCCCTGTGGAAGACGGCACAGAAGCGCCCGCGCGCCGTGCTCGACGTCTGGCTGACGATCGCGATGTCGGCCTGGGCCTTCGAGGTCTTGCTGTCCTGCCTGCTCAACGGCGGCCGCTTCGACCTCGGCTTCTACGCCGGGCGGCTGTACGGCCTGGCGGCCTCGCTGTTCGTGCTGGGCGCCGTCGCCATCGACAATATCGCCCTGCACGGGCGCCTGCGCGACACCTTCGAAGAAATGATCGAGACCCGTTCGCGCGCGCAGTGGCAGAGCCTGCTCGGCTCGGTGCTGCGCCAGCTGCCCGACGGCGTCTTGATCGTCGACCGCGAGGGCCGCTGCGTGATGGCCAACGACCTGGCCGAGCAGATGGCGGCGCGTTTCGAGCACACCGGCAAGGGCGGCATGGCCGGCCCGGCCGCGATGCTGTCCCTGATCGGCGAGCCGGTGCGGCGCGCGGTCCGCGGCGAAGCCTTCCGCGATGCCGTGCTCGAGAGCCTGACGCGCGACGGGCGGCGCGTGTATTCGGTCAGCGGGGCGCCCCTGCGCGATGCGGCGGCCGAGCTGGCGGCGGCGGTGATCGTGCTGGACGACATCACCGAACGGACCGAAGCGAACGCCGCGCTGGCGCGCGCGCTCGACCAGACGCGCTACCTCATCGAAAACACGCCGCTGGCCGTGATCGAATGGGACCGCGACTTCGTGATCCGCCTGTGGAACCGGCGCGCCGAGGAACTGTTCGGCTGGACGGCCGAGGAAGCGGTCGGGCGGCGCATCGACGCGCTGCCGGTGATCCACGAGGAAGACGCCGGCATGGTGGCCGGCGCGATGGGGCGCCTGCTCGATTCGGCCACGCGCTACGTCGAGTCGAGCAACCGCAACCGCACGCGCGACGGCCGCACGCTCTGCTGCGAATGGTACAACTCGGTGCTGCATGACGAGGATGGACGGATCGACCGGGTGTTCTCGCTGGTGCTGGACGTGAGCGAGCGCGAGGAAGCGATGGACGCTTTGCGCGAGGCCGACCGCCGCAAGGACGTCTACATCGCCACCCTAGCGCACGAGCTGCGCAACCCGCTGGCGCCGATCGCCAACGCCGCCTCGCTGCTGCGCGGCAAGGCGCTGGCCCAGGACCGCATCGAATGGATCGCCGCCATGGTCGGACGCCAGACCGGCCAGATGGCGCGCCTGCTCGACGACCTGCTCGACGTCACCCGCATCAGCCGCGGCAAGATCGAACTGCACCGCGCGCCGGTGGAGCTGGGCCGGCTGTTGCGCGACACCCTGCAGACCAGCATGCCGTTGATCGAGGCCGGGCGCCACACCGTGGCGCTCGACCTGTGCCAGGAGCCGGTCTGGGTCGATGCCGACGCGCTGCGCCTGACCCAGGTGCTGGCCAACCTGATCAACAATGCCGCCAAGTACACGCCGCCGGGCGGACGCATCGCGATCCTGCTGGAGGAAAGCGGCGGCGAGGCGCGGGTCGAGGTGAGCGACAACGGCATCGGCATCGAGCCGGACATGCTGGCGCGCGTGTTCGACGCCTTCGTCCAGGTGTCCAGCGCCAGCCACCTGGCGCAGGGCGGCCTGGGGATCGGCCTGTCGCTGGCCAAGGGTCTGGTCGAGCTGCACGGCGGACGGCTGGCGGCGCACAGCGAAGGACCGGGACACGGCTCGGCCTTCACGGTGACGCTGCCGGCGATCCGGCCGGCGGCCACGCCTGAAGCCGCCGAGCAGCGCGGCGCCGCGGGGCCGCGCCTGCGCAAGCACGTGCTGGTGGCCGACGACAACGTCGATGCCGCCGAGTCCCTGGCCTGGCTGCTGCGCTCGGAAGGCGCGACGGTGGACGTGGCGCACGACGGCGCGGCGGCCCTGCGCCTGTTCAACGAACACCCGGCCGACATCGCGGTGCTGGACCAGGGCATGCCCGAGATGGACGGGCTGGAGGTGGCGGCGATCCTGGCGCGGCGGGTGCCGCGCCCCTTCCTGGTGGCGGTGACCGGGCGCGGGCGGCAGGAGGACCGCGCGGCCTCGCTGGCGGCCGGCTTCGACGAGCACCTCACCAAGCCGGTGGCGCCGCAGCAGCTGATCGACCTGCTGGCGAAGATATAGCTGTGCAGGCGCGCAACAGCCGCCCGGCGAGATATTGTCGATAATGAAACGCACTGTTAGTATTTTAAGGATATTGACATGGAGGGTGCGATGCAGATGCTGATCCGCCTGTTCGGCCCCCGACGCAGGAAAAACCAGGAAGACATCGCCGCCCGCGCGGCCGAGGTGATCGTCCACGTCCTGTTCGACGTCGGGCTCGACCGTTTCCTGGCCGGCACTATCCTGCTCGACCGTGAATTCCGCCTGTGCTTCTACGCGATCGCGCCGCAGCCGTCGCCCGCCATCCTGGCCAGCATCGCGGTGAGCGAGCTGGACGAGGCGCACCGGTTCCGCGCCCAAGTGCTCGAAGCCGGCATCGACGCCCCTCGGCTTGCCACCCACACCCGTATCATGGCCGACAGCATCATGGGGGCGCTGCGCATCCGCTCGCCGGCCCTGTGCGCGCTGCCGGCCACGCGCCGCGAGCGGCGCGGCGTGCTGCGACCTTAGTAACGCGACAGGCCGTGCGCGCCGCCTCGTGAAGGGGCGCTATGCTTCGCGGGCGGGGCGCAGGGGCGCCCGCGTCATCCGAGGAAAGGTCACCGCATGAGCGTTCGCAACCTCGAGCACCTGTTCGCACCGAAGTCGGTGGCGCTGGTCGGCGCTTCCGAGCGGCCGGGCAGCCTGGGCGCAACGCTGCTGCACAACCTGCTGGCGGGCGGGTTCAAGGGCGAGGTCTGGCCGGTCAACCCCAAGTACGGCGAACTGGCCGGGCGGCGCTGTTACGCCAGCGTGGCCGAGCTGCCCGCGGCGCCGGCGCTGGCCGTGATCTGCACGCCGCCCGCGACGATACCCGCGATCGTGCGCCAGCTGGGCGAGCGCGGCACCCGTGCGGCGGTGGTCCTGAGCAGCGGCATGAGCGATGGACGGACCGCGCGCGGCCGCGGCCTGCGCCAGGCCATGCTGGACGCCGCCCATCCCTATCTGCTGCGCCTGCTCGGGCCGAACAGCGCCGGCCTGCTGGCGCCCGGCCTGGGGCTCAACGCCAGCGTCGCCACCAGCGGCGCGCTGCCCGGACGGATCGCCTTCGTGTCGCAGTCGGGCGCCCTGATGGTCGGCGTGCTGGACTGGGCGCGCACCCGCGGCATCGGCTTTTCCCACTTCATCGCGCTGGGCGACGCGGCCGACGTCGACCTCGGCGACGTGCTCGATTACCTCGCCAGCGACGGCGCCACCGGCGCCATCCTGCTCTACCTGCAGGACCTGCGCTATGCGCGCAAGTTCATGTCGGCCGCGCGCGCGGCGGCGCGCAGCAAGCCGGTGCTGGTGCTGCGCGCCGGGCGCGAGGACGATCCGCTGCCTTCCGCTGCCAGCGAAAGCGGCGCCCTGGCGCGCCGCGACGACGTGTTCGACGCCGCGATCCGGCGCGCCGGCATGCTGCGCGTGACCACCACCGACCAGCTGTTCTCGGCCGCCGAGACCCTGGCCTACGCGCGCCCGCTGCACGGCGAGCGCCTCGCCATCGTCAGCAACGGCGCGGGACCGGGCGTGCTGGCGCGCGATGCGCTGGCCTATGGCGGCGGGGTCGGGGCGCAGTTTTCAAACGAATCGCAGGCGCGCCTGGACGCGCTGCTGGCGCCGGGTTGGCGGCGCGGGAACGTGGTCAACCTGCAGGGCCGGGCGGCGCCCGAACTGTACCGCGAGACCCTCGAGATCCTGCTGGCCGACCCGCAGGTCGACGCGCTGCTGCTGATCCAGTCGCCCACCGCGACGGTGGCGAGCCGCGACGTGGCGGACGCCATCGCGCCGCTGGTGCGCAGCGCGTCCAAGACCCTGCTCTCGTGCTGGCTGGGCGGCAGCGCGGTATCCGAGGCCCGCGCCATCGCGTCGGGCGCGCGCCTGCCGGCCTACCGCACGCCGGAAGACGCGGTGGCCGGCTTCCTGCAGCTGGTGCACTACCGGCGCAACCAGAACCTCCTGATGGAGGTGCCGCCCTCGATGGTGGGCTCGGTGGCCCCCGACCGCGCCGCGGCGCGCGCGCTGGTGCGTGAGGCGGTCGCGGGCGGGCGCTACCTGCTGTCCGACCCCGAGACCAAGGCCATCCTGCGCACCTACGGCATGGCGGTGGTCGAGACGCGCCAGGCCGCCAGCGTGGAAGAGGCGGTGAGCGCCGCCCAGCGCATCGGCTACCCGGTGGCGGTCAAGATCCTGACGCCGGACGTGATGCACAAGTCGGACGTCGGCGGCGTGACCCTCGACCTCGACGGCGACGAAGGCGTGCGCGCGGCCGCCACGCGCATGCGCCGCCGCCTCGCGGAGCTGTTCCCGCAGGCGAAATTCGAGGGCTACTCGGTGCAGGCCATGGTGAGGCGCAGCAACGCGCACGAACTGATCGTCGGGGCGGCGCTGGACGCCGTGTTCGGCCCGGTGATCGTGTTCGGGCAGGGTGGGGTGACGGTGGAAGTGGCCGACGACCATGCGGTCGGCCTGCCGCCCCTGAACCTGGTGCTGGCGCGCGACCTGGTCGACCGTACCCGCGTGGCCCGGCTGCTGGCCGGCTACCGCAACCGGCCGGCGGCCAACATGGACGCGGTGCTGGCCACGCTGGTGCAGGTCTCGCGCATGGTCGCGGACATTCCCGAGATCGTCGAGCTGGATCTGAACCCGCTGCTGGCCGACAGCCGCGGCGCCGTGGTGCTGGACGCGCGCATGCGCCTGGCGCTGGCCGACCGTTCCGGCAGCACCCTGGACCGGCTGGCGATCCGGCCCTACCCGCGCGAGCTGGAAGAGACCATCGATTGGCAGGGCGCGCCGCTGCTGCTGCGGCCGATCCGCCCGGAGGACGGTCCGGCCCACCTGGCCTTTTTCGATGCGCTCACGCCGGACGACGTGCGCTACCGGATGTTCGTGCGCGTGCGCGAACTGCAGCCTTCGCAGCTGGCGCGCTTCACCCAGATCGACTACGACCGCGAGATGGCCTTCATCGCCACCCGGCCCAATGCGCAAGGCGTGGCCGAGACCCTGGCGGTGGGGCGGGTGGTGGCCGATCCGGACAACATCACGGCGGAGTTCGCGGTGACGGTGCGCTCGGACCTGAAGGGCATGGGGCTGGGCAAGCTCATGATGCAAAAGCTGATCGACTACTGCCGCGCGCGCGGCACGCGCGAGATCGTGGGGGAGGCGCTGCCGCAGAACTCGCGCATTACCGGGCTGGCCAAGCGGATGGGGTTTACCGTCAAGTCCACGGGTTTGGAAGGAATGCGAGAGATGCGCCTGGTGTTGTAGATACTGTTATGGTCGTCAAGCGGTGTGCAAGGCCGGATTGAACTTTTC